>Ga0302252_1000062_pt1 | contig 151467 bp, 117 predicted proteins | sample AAG_RA_Leu_MG_FD_193511 | JGI IMG/M metagenome (GOLD analysis project Ga0302252, IMG submission 193511) | Enriched activated sludge microbial communities from anaerobic digester in WTTP, New Holstein, Wisconsin, United States - AAG_RA_Leu | ecosystem: Engineered > Bioreactor > Anaerobic >... | reverse complement strand
GTTTGCTGAATGCGGCTGTTGCGAGGCACACGTGAGCTGGGCACGTATGCGTGAGCTGGGATGACGCCCAACGTCGTCAAATGGCGCCAATTTGACGACATTGGGCAACTTAGTCTTGCGGCGCACGATACCAAGAGCGCGAACGTCGCCAAACACGAGATATTTGGCGACATTCGCGCCAGCATCAGTCGCGGTGACGGGGGTTTCCCGCCTTCCGTCGCAGTCATCAGTCCTTTACTATTTCGAGAAAAAGGGCAGGAAGCTGAGCTTCAGCCCCAACACAGCAAATGTACGGCGGTAAAGATCATGTTCCATAACTGCGGGAAAGATCGTGTCCATTGACAGCTGTGAAATGGCTTTTCTGCCTGAGCGATCGAGCTGTCCCTGTCAAAATGTATGACTTCAAGGAGCGAGGATGTCTGGGGCGCGTTTCAGCACAATCGCCACTTTGTTCTCGTATATGCTATCCGGAAACCCGTCCGTTCAGCGTTTCGCTGAGAGTTGCTGCCCGCCTCGGCGACCATCATTGCAAGATCGCATCCAAGCTCAAAGGCATGGCGCATCCGTTCCCTGAGCAGCGCGGCCTGGAGGCCTCGGCGGCGCATCTCCGGGACTGTGGCGGAGCCTGCGAACAGCGCGACTCCATCGTGCACGCAAAGCACGCCTGCTGCGCCCGGCCTGCCGTCAGCTTCTGCGAGAAAGCACCAGCTGTGCTCTCGCGCTGAAGATATGGCTCCAAGCTCGAGAAGAAAATCCAGAAGCTCAGGATGCTCGTGAGACCAGCCGCTTGCGCTTATTTCAGTCCAGAGCTGTGCTTCTTCCGGGCTGATTATGCTCGCCGTTATGCCGTTCTGATCTTCATCAGCAGGCTTTTCAACAGGACGGCAGAGGACGCTGCTGATCTCAACAGGCCTGTAATTTCGGGAACAGAGCAGGTCAAGTGCTGCGACTCCTGCGAAGGGACTTACTTCGTGAAGCACAGGAGCTCCCCGGTCGATGAAGAACCGTTCGAGCACATCGAGCGATACATCAGTAAGCTCTTCGAATATGCCAAGCCCGAAGCTCTGTGTCACAGGCGAATCGACGCCGTCAAATACTGCGTATGCTCCGGCGCATTCAATCCATTCTGCGCCGCTACAAGGATAGATGCGCTGCCTGGCCTCCGCGAACTTCACGCAGGCGTGGCCTTCCGCACGCTCCAGGCGTCTTGAGAGTTCAATGTCAGAAAACAGCATGGTTGTATTATGGCTTCCTGATTATTTGATTCAGTATCTGTCTGGCTATGTGGTATTCTGTAGAATCTTCAGGCTGAATCCCTATCCGGCCTGACTTATGCCTCCCTGCTTCTCCAGCCATGCGAGAAAGGCATCGTCGGAGGGGTTCGTCATAATCGACCTTTCCTTCTGGATCGTCACCATTCCCGGGTGCATGTGACGGGTCTTCCTGACGTATTTGGCCTTCGTGATGGATACAGGGACTTTGCTGGAAGTCTTGCCCTTCGAGTAATAAGCCGCGACTGTCGCAGCTCTCGTTATGATTTCCTTTGGCGGGGCCTCCGGTTTCCCTTTAGTCCTTAGAACCACGTGGGCCCCCGGCATCCCGTGGGTGTGGAACCACAGATCCTCAGGATGAGCGATCTTCAGGGACAGCTCGTCGTTCTGCCTGGGATTCTTGCCTGCCAGGATCTCCCAGCCCTCGAAGGTGAAGCGGCGCGGCCCGCTGCTCGAAGGCAGCGCCGGCTGGGCCGATTTCTTTCCCTTAGGCTCCGACAGCACCGAATCCTTTTCCAGCTCATCGAGCTCTTCCGCCGTTGAAGCTTCTTCAGCCGCCATCAGGAGGTTCTGAAGGTACTCAAGCTCGGCTTCCGTCTCTTCCATTCTCTGGACCAGAATAGGGCCTGCCCTCTTCGACTTCTTGAACTTCTGGAAGTACTGCTGCGCATTTTCAGTTGCGTTGAGGATCGGATTCAGGTCAATCGTGATGATTGGCTCGCCTTCCGTATAGATGTCGATGACCTCGACGGACGTGTCGCCCTTCTTGATATCGCCAAGGTTGAGGAGTATCAGCTCTCCGAGCTGTTTGTGAACATTAGATTCTCCTGCCTTTTCCAGGTCTTTCTCTATCGACAGCTTTCTCTTCTCGGCCCTCTTTATCTTGTCTCTCAGCGAGCGCAGCACGCCCTTCTTCAGGCCGTCGAACGACGAGCCTTCAGGGCTCTCCAGGCCATAGTAATCGTCAAGCAGGTCATTCAGATTGTCATAGCTCCGGTGAGGGAGGTGGGCATATTCGTGATATCGCCAGAGCGCCCACGCGACAGGCCTCTTCTCGGTCTCCTCGTCAAAGAATATGACCGGCTTGATGCGCTTTTCTTCGATCCTGTCCCGGAATGAGCTCCAAGACTGGAAGAGGCGTATCTTCCCGTCGTCATTGAGTCCGGCGGCTCTGTCCTCAGGTACCAGGTCTGCTGTGAAGATGATCTCCCGGGCCTGGATCCTGGTCTGCACTCCGCATCTCTTCATCAGCGCGTCTTCGAGTGACTGTGAGTCTTCGCCTGTCGAGCCCAGCGCTTCGTGGAAGGCTGGAAAGGTGGTGAAGCTCACAGGGGCCCTCTGCGCAGGCTCTATATAGAGCCTCTCCGGCCCGACCCGCTCCGAAGGCGGAGCCACAATGCTCCGCATTATCCTGCCGCTCTCGTCGAGGAGGAGCATGTTCCCTTCGCGCCCGAACAGCTCAATCACGAGCCTCTTGCCTTCCTTCCCCCTCTCGGAGGCCGATGCGAAATGAAATATCACGAGACGCTCCAGAGGAGGCTGTGAGATATCAATAAGAGGAGCCCCTTCCAGGTGCTTGCGGAGCAGCATGCAGAATGATGACGGCGTTTTGGACTGGCTGTCCTTGCCGTGCGTAAGGTGAATGGTTTTCTGTTCTTTGGTGAGCACCACAGAGAGCCACTGCTCGGTGCCGCTCCAGAGCGAAATGAGGAAGTCCCGGTCATCCATCTCGTAGATCTTCCTGATCCGCGACGGGACGATCTTCTGCTTCAGTTCGGCGACGAGAAGCGAGAGAGTCAATGAATCCATAATCTCTCCTTCAATATGAACGTGAAAAAACCTGCAGCGGGATGGGATGTCCACTTGAGAGAGGGTAGCGGAGGCATTGAAGGTTTCGGGTGCGAGGAGGTCATATGCATGGAATCGCGGCAAGGCTTTCTAAAGTCACTGGGCCGGTTCAACTTCCAGTTCTTCAATAACTCAGGTCAGAGCGCTTCGTATATTTTATCGTCATCGCATTTTTCGCCCATCTGATACAGAAGGTGGGGACATATATCGTAACCGTTGTCCCAGACTATGGTGCCAAGCCCTTCATCCACGCGGACGGTTCTGAAATAAGCTCTGTCATTGAGTCTGTCGAATCGGGCGTTGGAGATTTCCTTCACCTGCTTTTCCAGGTCGACTGTTTTTTTCTCATTATTGTCAAATACCAGCAGCAGTTTGTAATCATCAAGAGGTATGACTCTGATGACATCATACAGTGGTGCCGCCGTCATAAAAATCACCTTCCTAGCTCAGTGGGGGAATTGCTTTGGGCTCTTCCCAGGCTCTCATATGATCCCAGTTCTCCAAAAGTTCCTCACGGTATTGAAATGCCCATTCAAGAATCATTGCCGTGGCCCTGGAATTCAGTTTTCCTGCCAGCATCTTCAAATCACCTATGGAAAATATGGCTTTTTCATTTCCATAACGTGCATGGAAATGAGGAGGATTGTGCTCACTCCAATTCATTGTTATCACTATGCCAGAGAAGGACGATATGACAGGAACTGGATCTCTCCCTCGATCTATTATATCACAGCGTTCATTACAGATAAACAACGCCAGCGGCTATCATTGTAGAGAGGCAGAGACCAGGCTTTATATCATATTTCTCTCATCTGCCGGCGTATTCAGCCTGTCACTGTCCGTGAAAGGCTTTTATATGTTATAATTAGTCTGTTATACTCACCAGAATAATTAACACTAATATACATCTCGAGGGGAGGGGATATCATTGAGAACACACGCAATCGTTTTTCTGCTCATCGTGATGACAGCGCTCACAGCCGTTCCGATCCAGGCGCAGAGGCCAAGAAAGACGCCGTCGCCTCAGGCCACCCAGAGTGACGCGCAGCCTTCGATCACAATGGCCGTAACAGACAAACAGAGCACGACCACATCCAATCCGAACAACCTGCTCATAACCCTTTCACTTCGTTTCACAAACTCCGGCTCCACGCTCGTGCAATTCACGAACAACAACATCGCGCTGATCGATTCGACCGGAAAGAGATACCTGGTTAACCGTGCGCGTTTCGCAGAGACAGTGGCGGTCGGTCCGGGAGGAAGTGCGGAATGTTCCCGGGTCTTCTTCGAAGTGCCTCGCGAGGCGAAGATCTCAGATGTGATTCTCTTCATGAAGGGCAAGGTTGTGGCGAGAACCAGGTTCTAGGCTTCACTGCATCGCAGGGATTCTTTGTTGCCGTTTCTTTGCGGGCAAACTGGGACAGGCAGCAGGGCGCTCGAGCATCGAGGGCAGCCCTGCCTTTATTTATCATAGATGAATCGAGGCACGGCTCAGAACCTCTTTATATACATGAAAAAGAGTCGGTGGATCATCTCTCTAGGCATTGCGTCCTCTTTTTCGCCGGACAGGGTGATTCTGAGCTGCTCATATTCCTTACCGGCCTTCAGGCCTATCTCGGCCTTTTTTGACGGGGTATCGTCGTAATTCCTCTGCAGGCCGCCGAATATCGTTATGCTCTTCCTGAGCTTCATCTCGCAGTTTATAGATGCCACGGCCGATTGAGTGGTGTCATATTTCGAGATGCCGTAGTCGGCCCTTATGAGCCCTCTGTCCCAGACCTTCTTCTCCAGCATCAGCTCGGAAACGCTCGACTCGATCCCCAGATCCGAGCGCATACTTTCCAGCGAAAGCGCGGCAGTGGCCTCTCCAGGGAGCTTCTGAACAGCCTTCAGCGCAAGGCTCTTCTGCTCCTCGTCAGGGACAATCCTGGTCCGGGCTGCCAGCTCGACTTCAGTCGAGGCGCCCACCTTCGAAGAGAGCGATGCGCCCGCAGAGTCTGCCATAATCTCCCCGCTCTTCTCCTTTTCCGCTGAGAGAGCCAGGGTAAGGAACCTGCCGAACCGCCTGCTCACCGTGCCGCACAACGTATCAATCCGGACGCCGTCAGAATCTGATTCTCTTCCTGAGATGCCAAGCACTGTCGATTCGCCGATCTTTCTCTCGACTGAGACAGTATTAGACGAGTTGCCTCCGGGCGCCGCAGCGGAGCTGAGCTTCACCGTTGTGGCCGGCGAGACCTCACAGTCAACTGCCGCAGATGTCTCACCGTTGGAATGTCCAGGGAAGGATCCTGTATTCCAGGTCTTGGCAGGCGACTCTACAGTCACGCCGAGCATCCTGCTGCCGGATTTTTCACGATCGCCGGTTTTCGCAGTCTTCGACTCCCTGATATCCATCGTGTCGCCCCAGTTGAAGTTGATAGTCGATTCCGGCTGCTGTGCCGCGCCTGCCCCTGACGGGATGGCCGGCTTGACGCTCCAGCTCTCAGCAGCTTTCGCCGGCTTTTTCGAAGTGCGGGCCGCCTTGTGGTGATAGAGGAGATCTTCGAGGATCGTGTTTATTTTGACAGTCTCATCGCATTGACTGCTTTCGGGCTCAACAACTGAGCTGCCGCCCTGCGGAGGGGCACCTGCCGGATCGGGAAAAGCCGGCGCATGGAAGCACGACATCACAGTTACGATCGTCACTGTGAAGATGAAGACATATCTCAGAACGCAGATCTTTTTCATACGTTCATTATTCGATATCACGGTCTCACTTTCCCTTTCTCAATCCGGCCACAATGCTTGAAATGACGATCTGTCTCCATTATTGTGCAATTATGACTGCTGTGAGCGAAATCATAGCAGTCTGCTTTTACCACACATAACAATGGAGGTGACAGGGCTGGCATTGACTGGTATAATTGATATTCTGGCCGTCCATCAGAAGAATCTTAAATCTGCCTGGACGCTATACGCTTCCTCAGCAGAATACCTGGAAGATTGAACCGGGAGGGCTTCGGGGAGTCTTGGAGATGAGAAACATGATGTCCGATGTATCAGCGAGAGAGGCGTCCGGCGCTTTTGTCGAGACACTTCAACTGAGGCCGTTTCAAACCGGAGCGCTTGACGGTCTTACTTTTACAGTCAAGGACAATATTGATATAGGCGGATTCAGGACATCCTTCGGCAGCCCGTCGTGGCGCGATGGGCACCCTGCGGCGATGCGCAACGCTCTGTGCGTGGACCAGTTGCTTGCTGCCGGTGCGACCTGTGTTGGGAAAGTCGTCGCAGATGAATTCACATACAGCCTAGAAGGGGAAAGCCAGTTTTTCGGGACGCCGCTCAATGCCAGAGCTCCGGACCGGATGCCGGGAGGATCGTCCAGCGGCTCGGCATCATCAGTTGCGTGCGGCCTTGCCGATTTTTCGATAGGGACGGATTCCGGTGGCTCCATCCGGATTCCGTCGAGCTTCTGTGGCATATGGGGCATGAGGCCGTCGCTTCACCGGATATCCGAGGCCGGAGTCGTTCCATTCATGCCCGGCGTCAGCACTGTCGGCGCCGTTGCTTCTGAATTCGACACACTCAACAGGGCGATGCGCGTTCTGCTTCGAAGCGGCGCAGGCAGGACGGCAGAACCGCAGAGAATCTTTCTGCTGGATGACGCGCTCAGGCTCGCTGATCCTGCAGTCCGTGAAGCGGCTGAAACTGAACTTGCCCGTTTGGCGAAACGCACCGGCATTGCACTTGATCGTGTCTGCTTTTCTGATATTGCCGGCCGGGATATCGATCTCACAGCCTGCAACAGGAATGCGCTGCGAAATCTGCAGACAGCCGAGTTCGAAAACACAGTCGGAGGCTGGATAGAAGCTCACAGGCCCGAGCTCGGATCCACGTTTTCAAAGGCGTATGGAAACGTGAAATCCTTTGACCGCACGAAGGTCTTCGAGTCCATTGATCTATGCGAGCGGCTTTTTGAAAGCATAAACCGCTTTCTGCAATCCGGAGTCGTCATCTGTTTCCCGACAGCGCCTGTGATTGCGCCGCTGAAAGGCTCTCTCAATACGATGAGGGCAGTTCTGGATTTCTATGACAGGACCATGGCGTTGACATCATTCTCCGGCGTCGGGCGCCTGCCGGAGATATCCGCGCCGGTGCTCACTATAGGTGGATGCCCTGCCGGCCTGTCCTTTGCAGCAGCGCATTATCAGGATGAGTTCCTTCTGAAGGCCGTCCGAATCCTGATTGGTCATCAGTATTCTCTTTGAGGACGATGCATTCTGCGTGCAGCGAATAATCAGTAGATGGTTAAGTTGCTAAACTAATATGCTATAGAAATGCCATCAGATATCAAATCTTTAAGTATGGTTATCATGAATGAAAATGAAAATAGTTGATAGTTGTAGACACATTCGTTCGATTATCTGATATAATTTTATCAAGGCAATTGCAGATTACCATCTGAGCAAAACTGGGGAATCGAGATGGGAGGGGTGAGCATACATTGAAGAATGCCAGGGAGTGCTTCAGATTCGAAAATGGATACTATACGTACACGAAAAAGTATGATGGTGTGCATGGTGTTGCATTTGCCTTCGACGAGTTCGATGCCGCAATGATGCTCGGGGAAGAGATTCCAGGAGAGAAGCTGGTATCGGAATATCTGAAGGTATCAGCAGGCAACGACAGCTCGCAGAAGATTCACGCGATAATCTCACTGGCGCGTCTGGGCGGGGAGCGCGCACTGTCGCGAATCATCGAGCTGACAACAGATCGGGATGATGATGTAAGGTCCATTGCCATTGATTGTCTGGGCTCCTTTCCAGCTGAAAGAAGAGCGCTTGATACGCTCATGGCACTACTCAAAGATAAGTCTCTGGCAGTAAGAAAAGCGTCTGCAGCCGCACTGGGCCGTCTTGGGAGGGAAGAGGCGCTGGATACTCTTCGTCAGGAATTGAGTAAATATCTCGCCAGCAGGAGGCTTTGGAAAAAAGGAAAGAAGCATCAAGGGAATGACGTGGCTGATTTTGTTTTAAGTCTGTTTCGAGCTCTTCTTGAGCTTGGTGCAAATTCTGTCCTCTCTGAAATCGATCCATTTCTTGTTCACCCTGAGCCTGAGATAGTCAAGAAAGCGGCGCAGGTTCTCTTGGAGCACAGGGCTGAGATTCCCCGTGAAATACTGCGTTATGTCAAAAAGTGCAATGAATATGGGATCTTGGATAATATTTCCAGTTCAGTCCCAAATTACAGTGATATGAAAGGTTGGAGGGACAACCTTTATTCAAGAGACAGACGTGCAAGGACACAGGCAGCCAGGCATCTTGAAGCATATAGAGGTTCTGAAGGACGGGCCATTCTCAGGGAATATCTGGAGAAAGGGAAGGATCTGGAGATCCGTATGTTTGTACTTGAATGTCTTCGTGTTCGAACAATTGAACAGGAACAGCTCATCAGTCTCCTCAGAAAAGCAATCGCTCATCAATGGCCCTCTGTTCGCCTCAGGGCCGCCAGGCAGTTGCAACTGCTGCCGCCTGCGGAATGGAGGAAGCTCGCGGAAGAGGCGCTGCAAGACGAGCCGGATCCCCTCATCAGAAGAGCTCTGCAGTTATCCATCAGCAGGGCTGATAGCGAAGCAGAAAAACAGGCTGCCGGCCAAAAACGAATTACAGGCGAAGTAGAAGACAAGTTGAATTATAGTGCGAGAATACCAGCGGACCAGTTTGGTCGCACAATAAGCATACCAGGAATCATGTTTGTATCCAAATGTATTCAGCTTGAAGAGAGCATACAGCACGAAGAAAGTCTGCTGAAGCTGAAGTGCTCTTTTTGCAGACGCGATCAGCACCAGGTTGAAAGGCTCATAATGAAGCATCGTGACAGCAAACTGATTGCAGGCCCGAATGTGGGTATCTGCGATTCTTGTTTAGCAGCTCTAAACGAAATAATTGAAAGAAATGCACAGGATCCGCCTGTCGCACGTGAAGGAGATAAGTTCCAGGGGAAGTGCTCTTTCTGTGACAGGCAGATATATCAGAAGAAAAACCTGCTTTTTGGTCCCGGGGTCAAAATATGTATTGAATGCCTCAAGCTTTGCAATATGGTGTTCAAAGACAAATCAGGTGATAATGAAGCAAGGGACAAAACCGAAGGTGATTTCGAGGGCGATGAATGAGGATAACCCGAAACCGCCCGGTCAATGATCGGCTTTACGCTCTCTCCTCAGGAATTCCTAAATCTTTTTCACATGGCATACCGTTCGGATTTGCTGGTGGGAAGATAGCGCTTGGTGAATAGCTCTGAATCTTACAATTTCTCAATACCTTATGGGTAGGGGGATTCTCTTTTTCTCAGATCCCATAACATCAGTGGTTTTCATCTGTCAACAATGTCTAAAAACGGCTCCGGTAATGCATTATATTTGCTTATTAATTTGATTATTATTGCCATATCTGATAAAATTAACATGTAGGATACAAAAACACCTGAAATGAGGAGGCTCCCAATGACACAATGCATGAAGGACGCAGAACTCCATACAGATGTTACGATATCTCACATTGATGGTCTCGATCTCAAGCATAATCTCCCTTCAGAGGAAGTTCACAAGAGAGCCCTTGCTGCCAGAAATCTCTATGGCAAGGCGCAGATGGCATTGACATTCTGGATTGTGGAGATGGATGAACGTAAGTTATACAAAGAATACAGCTGCTCCAACATCTTTCAATACGCAACACGCTATCTCAATCTCGGAGAGCATACCATCGCAGAGATACTAAGAACTGGAAAAGCACTGGCACAACTTCCTCTGCTATCGGAAGCCTTAGAGAAAGGGCAAATCTCTTCGTCCCACGTGAGAGAAATTTCCAGGGTTGCGACAGAAGAGACTGAACAGTTCTTTGCTGTCGCAGGAATCCACTGCGCTGGGTCTTTGCTGGTGCTGTGCTCTGGGTGCCACGCCCTTGTGCATGAAGGAAAGTTATCGGTTGAGGGGGAGGCGCCCCACAAACTCATCTGGATCGATGGGAATGGCAGGGTCATATAATGGGGGTTGTTCCTGTCGAGGAAAAGATATAAGTGATTTGTAAGGCCGTTGCTCTAAACAGAGTAAACAAGGCCTGGCAGTATGGGTTTGCATATCATGGAAGATGCAATCTGCAGATGAATTTCTTTAGATGGCATAACAATTTTATTGAAATATCTGGTATAATATAATAGAGATATCGGGAATTATCTACAGATCCGAACAGGAGAAAGCGACATGGATCTCAAGCCGGTCAAAGATTATGCAAAGGCACAGTATCCCAGATTGGCTGAGTATTTTGAAAGGCAGGGGGAGAACCCTGTCGCAGGCGCCATTGCCCTTGCTGCGGCTCTGGCCTTGATTGGAGTGCTGTGCCGGGGCTGCCAGATTCCCATAACCTCCTGAAGGGAACAGTAGCGGTGTGGATGTGATTCTGCATTTGACTCAGGACTGCCAGCTCAACTGCATCTACTGTTATGGAGGGCGCAAACGGGCTCAGGGCATGTCGTGGGAAATAGCAAAGCTCGGGATCGATCTGCTTTTTGAGAAGCCTCACTGTAATGGGTTCCCACCTCTGCTCAGCTTCTTTGGTGGAGAGCCTCTCCTCGAAATTCCTTTGATGAAGAAGTGCGTAGCTTATGCGGAACAGCACAGTGCCAAAACCGGTGCCAAGTTCCGCATGACCGTTACCACAAATGGCCTTTGTGCCGATGAAGCCACTATTGCCTATATTGCGGAGAAGGGAATGGCTGCAGCGCTGTCTTTCGATAGCGTGCCTGAGGCTCAGAATGTCACGCGGCCTTATCGCGGAGGGAGAGCGAGCTTTGAGGATACCCTCTCAGCCCTGCGCCGGATGAGGCGTCAATTGCCAGAGCTCATCATCTGTGCAGTAGTAACCCCTGAGAATGTCGCCTGCCTGCCGAAAAGTATTGACTTGTTTCTGGAAAATGACTGCCGGCAGATTGTGCTGAATCCAGACTTCTTTGCCTGCTGGACTGATCGGGACTGCGAACTGTGGCGCGCAGGATATGAACATGCCGCATCTCGCTTTACTGAATCGTTCAGAAGTGGCAAGCCACTACATATAAGCTTCATAACTGCGAAGATCGCCACACACCTGAAGGGTGGATATGGGCCGGACGATTGCTGCGATTTCGGCGCAAGAGAGATTGCCGTTGCTCCCAGCGGCAATATTTACCCATGCCAGCGCATTGTGGGGGAGGATGACGGAGCAGTTGGATTGATGGGCGATGTTTTTCAGGGATTGAATCCAACAGTATGCAGGCATCTCAATGAATCGAAACAGATAAAAAACCGTGAGTGCCTGGATTGCGAGCTGCGACTGAGATGCCGCAACTGGTGCTCCTGCGTCAACCAGCGTCTTACAGAACGCTACGACCACACTGCGCCTATCGTCTGTTTTCACGAGCGCATGGCTATCGAAATCGCCGATCGAACTGCCTCTCAGCTATATGAAGAGAATAACCTGACGTTCATGAGAACATTCTACGCCGGAGGCCGTATAGAGCCCGAGTGGGTATAATGCAGGCAGGCGAACAATGACCTCGATTAATGGCCTTCTTCAGCCGATTGAGGAATGGATAAATATCCTGATAAAAGGGGTTCTTCAGGCAGGAGCCCCTATGTGCCTTTTCGCTGTTTTCACTTGCGCTTTGAATAGGTGGAGCTCAACCCATTGAAAGCCCGATCGGCCGTCTTGCTGCCGGTTGCCGTGGCAGTCGGATCGAAGAATGTCATCCTGCCGGTTGCAGGATCCTTGTATTCAACCCAGTAATGACCGCCTGTATAGCTCTTACCCTTAATGTCTCCGAGTATGAGTTTTGCCTCTATTCCCCTCTCTTTGAACTTCTTTATGGCCACCTGGGCAAGATCGCAGCAGTTTCCTGACCTGCTGGCTTCTGTCTGGGCATCAGACTTCTTGTCGTCGTAATAATACTGCCAGGAGTATTGAGTCATCTCCCTTGCTACTTCCTCTGCTTCCTTGCAGTGAGTACCTTCAATGCCGAATTTCGCGTCACCACCTGTCCTGTCATTGGTTGCATCCTTTCCCTTTTCACCGACATTTGCTGCCGCTGCCTGTCGATCCTGTTCTGCAGTCTGATTTGCCGCGCCTTTCTGTAATAAGGACTTTTTCACAGCCGTCTTGTATGCCAGGGCAAATATCGATAGCAAATTCTGTAATGGATTTGTCATGTCGCCAGGCATGGCAGCTTCCAGGCTCATTGACATATTCTCATGTGGCTGGGTGTACATATTGACTGGAGGAGCAACTGTCTGCGGCAGGATATTCCCTCTCAGGCTGTTCATGAATCCCGGAGAAACTCCTGCCATTAACTTCATTCCAGTCATTTTGTCCATGCTCATTTTCCGCACCTCCTGCTGACATTTAAACATGAACCAGCGATTCAGTCTTCAGATTGCATATCGGCGGCTACTGAGTGTTCAGAAGAGAATTCCGGTGTTAAATTCTCAGCGATGTCTCTTTCAGGTGACAGGGCATTTAACAGATGATGGTATCATATTTATTGTCGTCGCCTATTTTTCCTAAACCTGAGTTTACCAGCCAGGATGGCGCTACATCGTAAGCATTTATATATCCATCGTTTTCGATCGCGCTCATTATCATGTTGATTCCAATGCCAACTTCCCCGGCTTTTCCAAATACCTCTTTTTCAGTAGTTATTTTTCCGATATTCTTAATCAGGCTGGCTATATCACCGGTATTTTCGCAGACCTCTTCCTTGCCCTTCTCTTTTCCGGCCTCATCACTCATTTCCACTGAATCACCTTTTTTAAAGATGTCAGATACACTCTCGGCTCCCGCCTTTGCTCCTGAGACAACGCCTTCCTTCACCTTATTGAGCTGATCCCCCCCCTTTTCTATGGGATTCCCTGAGCCGCCTCGCTTTAAGTCTGCATTATTTACACTGTTTCCCCGAGCTCCTCTGCCAGCATTTTTCAGCGCATTTCCTGCGCCTTCCAGACCTTTTTTGATTCCTCCGCCAATCCCTTTTACAGCGTCCATGGATGATACCTCCTTACATAAAGCTCCTCCAGAACCTTAAAATGAGTATCGAACGATGCCTTCTCTTTCATTTTACTGAGAGATGCTAAAAAGCACCCCATTAATTACCCATAGGCACCCCAAATCAGGTCGACAGGTGTTACATTCCTGTTAATTTTTCAGGTGTGATACAGGAAGGGAGAATCGATATCATCTCATATAGTAACGCTATGAGGCCTGCCTTATGGCGATACTTATCTGGTGGATATAATTCATCTGGATGCACCATACTCCTCAGGCCAATTAACGATACCTGTCCTGGGAGCAGTTGAGGCTGATGTAACCAAATAACAGGATTCAGTAGGACCTCAGTGAATTCCATTCTTTCTTCAGATCGAGCTTTCCGCCGCGGCAGTGCCAGATCGATTTGTTTTCATAGGGCATCGCATACGGGTGATAGGTTTCCGCCACTTTCACCACGGTCTGGAACTTTGGGCTCAGGTCCTCTTCGGTGCCGCCGAGGATGATCATGCTTTCTCCTGTATAGCCGCGGGGCCCCCATACCCAGTAGTTCATGTGATTGCCTATCGATCTGGGGAGGCCGTATTTCGGCCCGAAAAAGTCGATGGCGCCGCAGTCTCCATAGTTTGCGCCGAAGATGGCGGTCTTCGCCTTATCCTCGTCTGAAAGCGAGTTATAGTATACGGCCACTTTATCCGTCAGTTCGGGCCAGCCGAACATATCCGCATACTGCTGCGGAAGAGGGCTCTGCTTGTGATGCTCTGTCATCGGCGGCTTTATCCGGATAAAATCCATATAAGCTATGAACTGCTGAGGAGAGAGGATGCATATAGAGAGGGGAGCCAGTGCCGCGCCGCCAGACAGCACTATGATGATGCAGGCGGCCCTGAGCCACATCAGGCTCCTTCGTTCCTTTTCAATGGAGCCTATGGCCTGTTCGAGCAGTACAGCTCCTGAAGCGAAAAGCATGATATAGGCCGGAGACAGGAAATAGTTCTTTGTCCCCTTCTGCGACAGGAAAACGAGGAGGGCCACCAGGAAGGTCCACCCGAGGGCGCGCCATTTCTTTCCGGCTTTCGTGAAGAAAAAACAGAGGCCTGCAATCCAGAGCGGGCAGGCGGCAGGGTTCAGCAGCAGTACCTGCTGCTTCAGGAACTCGATGGGCGTGAGGATCACGTTCTTGCCTTGCAGGAACTGCTTCTGCATCGCGAGGAAGGGGAATCCGTGCTGATACTGCCAGAGCAGGTTCGGCAGGAAGATCAGAGCAGCAATCGCTCCTCCGATCCAGATCCAGGGCTTCAGGAGCGCTTTCCGCTCTGTCGTCAGCAGCACTCCGACTACAATTGCAAAGGCGAACACTGCGATGCCGTACTTGTTTTCGAGCCCGATTCCGGCGACAACACCGAACATGAGCCACAGTTTCTGATTCCCTGTATTGATGATGCGGACGAGCAGGTATGCCATCAGTGTCCACAGCACAGGCTCGAAGCAGTTCATCGACAGATAGGCGTCCATCGCCAGGTAGATTGGAGCCACGGCTGTAGCGATTGCCGCCATAACCTGTGCGTAGCTCTTTCCGCCGAACTCCTGCACGAGCATCCCTGCCAGCAGGACCTGGACGGCTCCGGCGAGCGCCGGCAGGACATGAATCCCCACCAGCGAAGGGCCGAAGAGCACCAGAGACAGCCAGGTCATCAGAACGGAGAAGGGAGGCTGATCCATATACCCCCAGGCGAGATGGTCCGCGCAGGCGAGAAAATAAAGCTCGTCCCGGAAGTAGCCGTAGTTCTGAACGATGAGATGAAGCAGCAGCTTCATGACTGCGATATAGAAGACCAGGGCGGCTCCTGTCGCCCATTTCGATGGAGCTTCTTCGGGAGCTGCTGTTGAATCTGTCTGTTCCATTGAATCCCGCCTCGCGTGAAATTTTTATGGTGTAATCAAGGGGGGTCGGGGATGGAGGAGAGATGGAGAGATTAACATTTGAGAGGTCCGGTTATATGCAAAAAACGGGACACTCCAAATTATCCCCATTATCTCCATCTCCCCATTGTTACACTTCAAGTTTATTTGTCCTTGCACAGATCTTGAGTATTGGCTTATGAGCAGCTCTCAGTAAGGGAAGCGGGGGCGCGGATCGCTCCGCTGATAGTCGGTTCTGGTGAGAGAAGGGTCGCGGTTGGGATCGTAGTTCGCGTCGTCTGAGAAAACAGCCTGTCCGTCAGAATCGACCCAGCGGTGCTGTCCAAGCTGCTCCACAGTCTCAACCCTGTTGGTGTATGGATTCACGTACTCCTCCTGGCCTGTCATCGTGAGATAGGCGTCGTTGCTGATCTCCGCGTTGGTCCGCCGGCGGTGGTCTACGATCTCCTGGTTCACGTTCTGAATGTACCGCTGCGTTTCAAGCGCCTTCTCAGCCCTGTACTGCTCCTGCTTCTGAGCATTGAGGGCCATATCTCCCATCATGCTCTGATTTCTCGATTCTGCGTGGGCCCACTGATTGTTGGCCTGCAGCGAGGTGATTATCTTTTTCAGCACAGGCTCCCATTCGTCGAGATGACCGTATGGCGCGCGCATGATGTGGGTGTATTCGTTCGTCCATATCCCTCCGCCCATCGGTCCCATGTTCTGTATGTACGTAAAGGCGCGCTCCTGGAAGCGCCTTCCCTGCTCTTCATACGAATATTGAATCACAGCCGCATCATACTGGTGCATAAGCCCTGTCGCCCTCATGTTCTCAGCCGCCCTTTCCTGCGCCAGATACGGCAGATCGGTGGCGCCTTCAAAAGCGACGTTCCCAGCTCCCTGATGTATCTGGGGGACGCATAGATGCCACAGAAAATCACGGGCCGAAGGGAGATACATGACAGTCATTCCGTTATAATTGCTTCCTGGCTGGAAGAGGCCGCCGGCCATCCCTGAGAACCGCGTATCCACATAGAGATAACACGGCAGAAAGTGGACCATCTTAGTCCCTTCATAATCTGCTTTCACTGTCATGTCCAGCTTCGCAGAGATGGACTGGGCCATGGAGCCGGACATCATCGGATTTATCCGGAAGATGCCTCCCTCGATTATCCACCCCTCAGGGATGGATATTGTAAAGGCGTGCTCATTGGGCTCAAACGCCTGGATGAATCTGGTCTGTCCGGTCATTTCTCCTCCTGATAAGCGGTGTCTTCCTGAAATTTGAATTACAGATCGTTCCCCATCGAAAACGGCAAATCCTCTGCCTGTGGACCAAAGGACAGGTAACATTCCGGCCTGTGCAGGGATACTGCCTGCTGTCAATGAAGGAGAAGGCCTGAAACGGTAGAATGTGTCATCAGACGATGGCTTGAGAGCAGGAGAAGGATAAGCTCAAATGGGCGAGACTGGCGGATTGTCAAAGACCGGTAATAAAAGCTCAGTGCTTGACTATGACAGATTGCTCACTCTGGCCCTTGCGGCTCTCTTTGTCGCCTCGCTGGCCGTAACGGTTTTTTCAATGTCACTGGGAGATTCGCCTGCGCTCATCGTGGGAGATGGAAAGGGATATTACTGCTGGGCCCGCTCGGTGATTCTCGATGGAGATATAGATTTCATCAACGATTACAGGCTCATCTATCCCCCTGATCCCCTTCCGGTGCATATGGAGGTCAGGACTCCGAGGGGGCTCGTTCCAAACGCATTCAGCATCGGAATGGCGATAATAGATACGCCAGGTCTTCTTGTGGCTCACTGCTTCACAATGCTCCTCTTTCCCCAGAAAGCCGACGGGATATCGCTGCCGTATCAGATATGCGTCACATGGCCGCTCATCGCTCTCATCCTCTTTTCATTTCACTATCTCTACCGTGCCATGGTCTCGCTCGGCGCGGCAAAAGCCTGGGCTTTCTGGTTCTGCATCACAGCAATAGCGGGCTCCAACCTGATTCAATATACTGCAAAGGAGACCACCATGTCGCACGGGGCAGGCGTCGCCCTGATGAACATCATCATCTATCTGTCGTGCCGGTACGATGCCGGGAAAGGCCGGCTTGCCTGGAAGAGCATGATCCCCATCGGACTGCTTACAGGGCTCCTGATCCTAGTCAGGAATACAAACATCATCATTGTTCTGCTGATTGCGGCTCTTGCCGTGCTCTATTTCAGATTCAGCGTCCGGGATATCCTCTCCATAGCGGCTGTTGCGTTTCCTGTAGTGCTTCTTCAGCCGCTTTCCCTCTATCTTCTCTGGGGTGAGCCGCGTATCACACCCTACTATTATGCGGTCTTCAACGATGGAGTCCTGGGCATGGCTCGGATTCTGTTTTCGCTGCGGCACGGACTTTTCACGTTGAACCCCTGGTATGCTGTTTTGCTGGTCTTGTCGATGATTGGCTTATCGGTGCCCGGGCGGCTGAGGAGTCTCTCGTTCTGGACAGTTCTCTCATTCGCATTCATTTCCGTCATCAACGGACTCTGGAGCTTCTCGATGAGAGAGTACTGCTTCGGCCAGAGGGCGTTCATCGAGATTCTGCCCATGTTTTCAATAGTCGGCTCTCTCGTTGCTTCTGACAGGGGCTTTGCGCAGCGAAGCGGCCGGGTGCTGCTGGCAGTCATGCTCTTCTGCATCGTGCTGAATATCTACCTGTGGGCGGGATATCTGATCAGGGCATATCCGGTTGACGGCTCCGGCTCGCTGTCAGACGTATATCTGTGGATTGTCCGGAGATTCTGCCACTGAAGCTGTAAGGGCGAAATGACGGCCAGCGCTCCAGGACCTTCAGTTCTTTGAATGACCGGATGAAGGCGGTCCACTTCAGCAGAAACAGAAGCTTTCTATGACGAAACAGGGGTTTCTGCGCCGTCCGGAGCCTTCGCCGTCAGACGGCTCTTGTACCACTCCGGGAATTTCATCGTGAATAAGATGGTTCCTATCATCAGAGAGGTGGAGATCACCCACCAGTAATTCCATTCGATGATATTGTCCACTTCGCCGATTACCGCGGAGAGCACGAAGTATAATCCCCACACCGCCGTAATCATCTTGTTTATCGTCAGGAACTGCGGTGTATTCCAGAACTTTTTATCCACTTTCTCCTTAGCGTACTGGATTGTGAAAGGCGTGCCGACGAGCAGCGATATGAATGCTGTCAGGGCCAGCACTGAGTTGACCATCAGGCCTATATAGGGGTCGAGCCAGCTCTGGCGCAGTACGATCAGGAGCAGCACGAGCAACGTAAAGAAGACCAGCCCCACAATCTCGATTATCTTTGCGCGCCTGATATTTATCAGGAAGAGTACCGCCGACACTGCGAGGGCGACGAGCATGGACATCACCGGATATTTATGAGCGAGCACGCCGAACAGAATCCATGGAAGGAATCCAAAGATCATCTTGATTGACATAGACACCTCATCGGGCATTTTATTGATACAGGAAATACGCATTGCAAAAGACATCTCCTGCATCATCGGATTTTGTTTTACCAGATATCAATACAGTTGTGGGCCGGAAACAGTGATTAAAACAGAAGAGCGCCCCCGGAAGGGCGCTCAATAGTTCAACCGCTTTCAGCGCTGTGCGCTACTCTTCGTTTTCCTCTCTCATGTTCTGGGCGAGGAGAAGCTCTTCCGCATCTGCAAACTCTTCAGGTGCAGTCTGGAATATCTCGCCGAAGCTTATTCCGCCGCTCAGCGTGCCGTCTGCTCCCATTGCCGCAGCCTGGTCATCACCATCTCCGCCTGTCGGTGCAGGTGGTGATGACATCATATCGGCTTCCTTGCCGTCCACTTTCAGGCGGTCTTTGATTATCGTGTTGGGATCCTTCTGAACGCCCGAGATCATCTCTTCGCCCGGCTTCAGCTTTGCCAGAGCCTCTTTCAGCTTCGTCTGCATGACCTTGGCGTTGTCCTTGTCGTAGAACGTATTGAAGAACTTCGCGATGTTGTCGAGATCCTTCTCGGGGTCGAGATTCGCTATGTTTCTGAGGTCCTGATTGAGCTTATCGAACTCGATCTTCAGCATTCCGCTGTCGTAGTTTCCAGTTGTTACTGAAACTTTCACGCCCTGCTTGGTCATGCTCTTCAGCAGGCCTGTCAGGAACCTGTCGTTGTCGCCGATGAACTTCTTCTCGAGATGAATGCTGTCCTTGGCGCCGTCAACCGATGCCGTGAGCCAGTGCTCGCCAAAGCTCTTGTGGCCGATATTGACCATCTCCTGGCTGGTGGCGATTGAACCGAAGCCTCTCGTCTGATCCATCGAGTCTCTGGAGAGCTGAATCGAGCCTACATATGCTTTCTCGCGGTCTATCTCTATGAAGTTGTTGCTCGTCGGATTGAAGCTGAGAGTTTCTATCTGGACTCCGCTGGCCTTCATCTCCTCGATCAGCTTCTTCTGGTAATCGGACATCTTCTTCTTCTCCGGAATGATGACCTTTACAGGCACGCCGCTCTTGGCTTTTTCCTTCAGGATCTTCGCCATCTCCGCGTCGCTGAGCTCCTTCACTTCCATGTATATGCTCGTGTTCGCGCTCTTGAGCAGGTTTCCGATCTGCTGTCTCGCGTTGCCCGGGCTTGCTATGATCTCCGATGTGACATCCGGAGCGGAAGCCTTTTCGGTCTTGGATGCTCCGGCCCAGTCGGCGTCGAGCTGCTTCTGGATCTCTGCAACTTCCTTTTCATTGATGTTGAGTATGCCGAAGTTGTTGTTCTTGTTGAACGCTGCGGCAGACAGGTTATCGGGCATTATTATCGCCTCTTTGCCGTCCACGACCATGCACGTGCCCTGTGTCTGCTTGTATGTGCCGTCTGTCCACTGCACTTCCACGCCTTTGGCTTTCATCTCTTCCGCAGCCTCGATGTTGAATTTGCAGTTTGGATCCCAGGGGAACGGGTTCTGAGGCATCAGGACCTTGACCTTGACGCCTCTTTCCGCTGCTTTTTCGAGGTTACCGCGAACCTGCTTGTCTGAAAAGAGGCTCGTCTCGACTGTGATCTCCTTTTCTGCAGTGCGGATTGCCGCTTTCAGCGATGAGCCGAGGTTGCTTTTGTCGGACACAAGCATCTTCGACGGGATGTCGAAGCCCTGCTTGCGGTACCGATCCATGATCGCCTCGAGCTGGTCTGTCTTGTCGTTGTATATTATTCCGAGCTCTCTGTTCTTGTTGATGGCCGAGAAGCTGAAGTTCTGCGAGCCCACATATGCGCGGTCATCTGATTTATCGGCATCTGCCGAGTCTATCGATATTGCCTTGGCGTGAATGTATGGAGTGGTCAGGAATTTGACCTTGGCGCCTTTCAGTGCCAGGTATGCGCCTGTCTGCATACCGCCCTGCGCTACTGACGGGTCGGTCAGAGTGAGCTGAGTCTCGACTCCTTCATCCAGTTTCTTGCCGATCAGCGCGATGATGTCCTTGTCTGAGAATCCCTGCTGCAGAACGTGGATCGATTTCTTAGCGCTTCCGATGAATCCCTCGAGCTTCTCTCTGGCGTTGTCGGGGCTGATTACGAGGCCCACATCCTCCATCTCCGGGGTGGGAACTCTGTTCCAGTCCGATTCGAAGATGGTCTTCATCTCGTCGACGACTTTGGGGTTGTCGATCAATATCGCGCCGAGGTCGAGGTTCTTGTCGAACGTCGTTGAGCCGAGATTTCCTGTCAGGATCAGGCCTTTCTTGCCGTCAAAGACTATGCTCTTCTCGTGCGTGACCCTGTCCTTCGAGAACTGCGGGTTGTCAGGCTTGTATTCCGCGCCGAGAGCCACCAGCTCCTGGCAGGCCTTCTGGCTCGGGTCGGACTTGAACTCTGACCAGTAGAACGGATCGTCCTCGACCATCAGCCTGAGCTTTACGCCGCGGCTTAGCGCATCCTTCAGAGCGTTCATCAGATCGGGTGTGTTTGCCGTGATGATGTATATATGGATATCGATCGATTCCTTGGCCGCTCTGATGTTGTCTGTCAGCATCTTGAGGCCGCCCTCGCGCATGACGACTATTTCAGGTGTTGGTCCCTCGGGTGCTTTGAACTCGACTGGCCCCTCTGCTTTGGCCTCTTCCTTCTTCTTCTTGCTCTTCGGCTTTTCTTTTACTTCAGCGGTGTCGGTTGGGACTTCCGCGTCTTCCTTCTTCTTGCGCGCGGCAAGATCGGTAGGTATACCGACCTGCACGTCTACAGGCTTGAATGAGGGGACTTGCATTGGCATTCCGTCGATCATCATGTTCTTTCACCCTTTCTCAAAATTTGAGGAACGTTCTGCAGAAATGCGACGAGGTCTTCGATCCTGTCGAGCACTCCGATGATATTTCTTATGTCTCTATTTTCAACGTCCAGATCAAAACGTTTACCCGCGATATTAATCGTATCGGTCTTGTGGGACAGAAGCTCAGAATACTGGTATCTTATCCTCCCCTTGGGGTTGATGAATACCTGGTAGTTCATGTCGCCTTCGTCCCTGATCCCCTGAACGGTATCGGTGACGATGACATCGAACCCGGCTTCCTCGAGAATACCTGTTATTACATCAGAATTGTATTGCCAGGGCATGTAGACTCCTGCACTTTCATTTTGTAGATTTATTATATCATGAGGTTGACGCGAAGGGAGCCCCTCGAATATTAACAAATTGTAAACATCTGTCCACAGGCGGATTGACATGCAATAAAAAGATAAAAAAAGTCGACCAGGAGGATAGTCTTTCAGATCGTTTAAAATACTGATCATAGTCATATACATGTGGAAGGAGGTGCAGGCCGCTTTAAGGCAGAGGAGAACCGGACAGCAGATCTGCATTCTTTCCAAAACATTCTCTCCATTTCTCTGCCCTCTGATCTGGGAAGGCTCCGCGAAGGCGATGCGGATTTCGGAGAATATCAGATTTCTTTGCAGGGAGGTTGGGAGAACATGCGACTACTATCAAAAAACAGTTTGACAGCGATCCTGGCAGCTGCGATGCTGCTCATCTTTTCAGGCATGTCGTGCACGAAGACCGGAACATCACAGTTAAATGCAGAGTCATTGCAATTGAGCGTAATAGGGCAGAACGAGCTCTTTGCCGGAGCCACGTCTTCGATGAGAGTGATCTGCTACGACGAGCGGGGACTGAAGCCTCAGAAAGGCGTCGAGATAACGGCGACGCTGACCCTTTCAGGAAGAAACAGCAGGATCGAGCTCTTCAAAGGCTCCACTGACGACGACGGAACCCTTTCGATTTCCTATCCCGTTAAAAACGATCTGAAGGGAGCCGGAAATGTCGAGGTCATCGCAAAAGCCGGCGGAGGCGAGAAGAAGCAGTCCTTTGCCGTTACCATCAAGGAAAGGGAGCCCAGGATAAACCTCTCGACTGACAAGCCGATATATCAGCCTGGCCAGACGATCCACATCAAGGCCCTTGCCCTTCTGATCCCTTCTCTGGAGCCGCTTGCAAAGGAGAAGTTCGACATCGAGGTGATCGATCCGAAGGGGAACAAGGTCATGAAAAGTGAGCAGAGCACCTCCCAGTACGGAATAGCGTCCTGTGACTTCGCGCTTGCCAATGAGATAAACATGGGCGAGTATACCGTGAAGGTCACAGGCCCGAAGGAGACCTCCACGAAGAAGGTGCTCGTCAAGAAGTATGTTCTTCCCAAATTCAAGGCCATAATGGAGACAGATAGAAAATACTATCAGGCAGGCGACAGGATCGAGGGCTCGGTCAGCGCCCGCTATTTCTTTGGAAAGCCCACTGCAAACGCCGATGTGATACTGAACGTGATAATCAACGACGAGCGCGTTCAGAAGGCCGGCGTTCTCAAAGGGAAGACGAACAAGGACGGCATTTACAAGTTCACCTATGTGATCCCCCGCACCTTTGGAAGCTCGGCGTATGAGCAGAACAAGGCGGCGGTGCAGCTGGAGGCGAATGTGCTCGACGGCACGGGCCACAAGGAGACCGTCATGCACCAGTATCCTGTCTGCAAATATCCGATAACGGTCCAGGTCGCGCCTGAGGATGGGAGACTGGCTCCGTCACTAGAAAACAACGTGTATATCCTGACGAGCTATCCTGACGGGACGCCTGCCGAGTGCTCGCTTGAGGTGACGGCAAGAGGGAATGAGCGCCGCACGCTTGCGACGGACAGCGCTGGATATGCAGTGATGCCTGTGGTGCCGAAGCCCGGCGAATATCTTTCCATTCTCGTGGGAGCGAAGGACAGGAAGGGAAATGTCGCCGACAAATCATCACAGTTCAACGTAGATATGAAGACAGAGAACGTGCTGCTGAGGACGGACAAGAGCCTGTATGTGAACGGCGACGTAGTCAAGACGAAGGTGCTGACGACAATGAAGGACGGAGTTGCATATATAGATCTGATCCGGAACGGCATGACGGCCTTTACGAAAGCCGTCGCGATCAAGGACGGACAGGGCGACACATTCTTCGACATCCCGAAGGACATATCGGGAGTGGTGTCGCTGAACGCGTACTTCGTATCTCCATATACCGGAGTCGTGCAGGATGCCAGGACGGTTTACGTGGCTCCCCAGGATATCAACATTGCCGTGAAGCTCGACAAGGAGAGCTATCGGCCAGGTGAAGAGGCGAAGCTGCAGCTCGCGCTGACAGACAGGAAGGGGAACGCCGCTCCTGGAGCAGTAGGAGTGGATGTCGTCGACGAGAGCCTCTTTGCACTGTTCGAGAGGAAGCCCGGAACGGAGAAGGTCTTCTTCCTCGTGCCGGATCAGCTTCTTCGCGCCCCTTTCACGCTCAACGCGGCAGGCCTGGGCGATTTCATCCAGACCTCCCAGGAGCCCAGGAGCGACATCTTCGCGAGATACGTGCTGGCCCAGGCTCCCCAGATGCCGGCTTATACGCTGAGGCAGGACACATATCTCGAAAAGGAGCAGAAGATCCTTGCCGCACTGGAGAAGACAGGCGGCGCGACAGACCGATACCGCGGCGAGAAGCAGAAGTCGCCTGCGTCCGTGAAGGATCTCATTTCGGCAAACATGCTCTCGGCTCAGGAAGCGACAGATCCGTGGGGGCATGACTATGTGATTAAGCCTCCGCAGCCCGGATCTCAGACACCAGTGGCAGTGAAAAACGAGCCTCCGTTGCTCCGCAAGATCGACAGGGAGCTCGAGCCCCAGATCGGGATAGTCGCAAGAAGGCCTGGCTGGCAGCGTCCGACAGAGTATGCTCCTTCGTGGGACGAGTCTCGGTGCAACGTGCTCTGCCTCGGAGCCGATGGAAAGGAAGGCACGCCGGACGATCTCGACCTGAAGTCTTATTTGATCGCCCGCGGTCCGGTGATGCCTGTTTATGACGGAGCAGTCGGGTTGAAGGGAGGTCCGGCCATGCCGCAGGTGGCTCCAGCCGGAGCAATGCAGAAGATGGCGAGAGAAGCGGAAGGCGCGATGAAAATGAAGGCCGATATGGCTGCAGGAGCTCCGCCTGCGCCGGCAGCTCCCATGAAAAGCAATGCCGCTGCCCCGACAGTCGAGCCTGCGAAGACGCGCGAGTTCTTCCCTGAGACCCTTCTGTCGAAGCCCGAGATAATAACTGATGACAAGGGAATAGCGACGATGACCGTGCCTCTCGCAGATTCGATTACGACCTGGAGGCTGGCGGTGCTGGCAAACACTCTTAATGGGCAGCTGGGAAGCACATCGTCAGGTATCAAAGTGTTCCAGGATTTCTTCATAGACCTGGATCTCCCTGTCAAGCTCACGCAGGGCGACGAGATATCGATCCCTGTGGCGGTGTACAACTATCTGCCGAACGATCAGGATATCGAGATAGTGATGGACAAGGCCACGTGGTTCGACGTAATCGGAGATCACGCATATAGGATGAAGGTCAGGAAAGAAGACGTGACATCCCACAGCTTCAGGATAAAGGTCAAGGACGTGGGAGTCCACAAGTTCGACGTTACTGCCAGGGGGACGAGCATGAGCGACGCCCTGACCCGCTCCATAGAGGTGGAGCCTGACGGCAAGAAGTACATCATCTGCAAAGGCGACGTGATAAAGGCGCCAGGCGGCGGCACAGATGTGGAGATCCCTGGAAATGCAATCGCCGGCGGCAGCAACCTGATCCTGACAGTATATCCGAGGCCGTTCTCCCAGATAGTGGAAGGGATGGACAATGTTTTCAGGATGCCGACCGGATGCTTCGAGCAGACTTCGTCCGCCACTTATCCGAATGTACTGGTCCTCGACTATCTGAAGAAGACAGGGCAGTCCAGCCCTGAAATCGAGAAGAAGGCTCTCGAGTATATCAGCTCAGGATATCAGAGGCTTCTCAGCTACGAGATAAACGGCGGAGGCTTCCAGGTGTGGGGCACGCCTCCTGCGACGAAGGTGCTGTCGGCATACGGATTGATGGAGTTCTCCGACATGTCGAAGGTATATAAGGTGGATCCCGCTGTGCTGGAGCGCACAAAGAGATGGCTGCTGTCGAAGAGGGAGCCGGACGGCTCGTGGACTCCCGATGTCTCGTACGCGCACGCCGAACAGTGGGGCACCATCCAGTCCAACAACATCCCGACGACGGCGTATATAACGTGGGCAATGGCTGAATCGGGATGCGGGAGCGACCTCTCCGGCTCGATCAGCTATCTTAAGAGAAATGCGGGACAGATATCGAATCCCTACATCCTGGCGCTCTGTGCGAACGCCTTCCTGGCGGCGAACCCGTCAGATGCAGACGGCATAAAGATCCTGGAAAAGCTGAACGGCATGAAGTCCCAGGAGAAGGACACGATAAGCTGGAAATCAGATTCCCTTTACTCGCAGGGCCTTCCTGCGCAGGTGGAGACGACAGCCCTTATAACCTACGGCATGCTGAAGGCAAAGATGGCTCCAGATACTGTCACGGCAGGGCTCAACTTCCTTGCGAAGTCGAAGGACAGCAACGGCCTCTGGTATTCGACTCAGGCCACGATCTTCGCGATGAGGACTCTTCTGCTGTCGCAGACCACCTCTCCCGAAAAGGTCGATATCACTGCCGATGTAATGGTAAACGGTGAGAAGGTTGAGTCGTTCAAAGTTAACGAAGCCAACAAGGATGTCTTCCAGCAGTTCGACATGAAGAAATATGTGAAGGCCGGAAAAAACGACATCAAGATAGACATGAAAGGCCAGGGGAGCTGTTCCTACCGCGTTGCCGGAATCTACTACCTGCCCTGGGCGAAAGAGGAGGCCTCGGCTAAGAAGGAGCTGTCTATCCAGGTCGCCTACGACAGGAAAGAGGTCAAGACCTCAGAGTCTGTCAAATGCACGTTTGAAGTAAAGAACATGAAATCTGACGATGCCCCTATGGTGATGGTAGAGGTGGGAACTCCTCCCGGATTCGTCGCGGACAGGGAGGACTTGGATAAGCTCGTAGCGGAAAAAAAGGTCTCCAAGTATGAGATGACAGCTTCAAAGACAGTGCTGTACCTTGACGGAATAAAGAAGGGCAAGAGCTTCAAAGGCTCATACCGCCTGATGGCTAAGTTCCCGCTGAAGGCGAAGGCGCCTGTCAGCATGACCTACCTTTATTACAACCCTGAGGTCAACGCAGTCTGCCAGCCCGCAACGCTCAAGGTCCTGTAACAAAGGGCGCAGCGAGACCCTGAGGAGCCCGGAGATTCCGGGCTCCTTCATTTTTCCGGATATGGGAACAAAGTTCTCCCGGCTGCGACATTTCATATAAGTAACGATTAGGAGGTGCGCAGGTGAGAATGCTCCGCTGAAAAGCTGAAAGCCTGGAAATAATAAGGACTGAGTGCAATATCAACGTTCAGGGAGGCTGGAAAGATGTCAAAAAACAATACTGTCGCTATCTATCTGTTTCTAGTCGTCATGTCTGCAATGATGCTGGTTTCCTGTGCGCATGGAGGCGGAGGAATAACTTCGTCGGCTCTCCAGTGCAACATAATCTCGCAGGACACGCTGCTGTGCGGAGTGCCGTCTTCAATGCGTATCATAGTATACAACGAGGCGGGCCTCGCCCCGATCAGGGACGCCGAGGTCACCGCTACTCTGACGAGTGACAAGGACAAGGCCAGGACGAAGCTCTTTTCCGAAAAGACAGACGGGCGGGGCACAATCGCCTTCACATACACAGTTCCTCAATGCGCCGAAGGAAAGGGCACCATTGAGGTGGTCACGCGATACGGCTCTGCAGAGAGGAAAGATACATTTCCTGTGACTGTGAGCAGCAGCGAGACAAAGATACAGCTCACGACTGACAAGCCCCTCTACCAGCCAGGTCAGACGGTGCACATAAGGGCGCTCGCTCTCGAGACGCCCCTGCTCTCACCGATGTCGAAGAAGCCTATAATCATTGAGGTAAAGGACGGCAGGGGCAACAAGCTGTTAAAGAAGGATGCCGAGACTTCCAAGTACGGCATCGTCGGGCTCGATTTCGTTCTGGCCCGCGAGCTCAATGAAGGTGAGTTTTCGATAACTGCAAAGGGAGCGGATTCCAACGTTCCTGAGGTAAAGAAAGCCTTTCTCGTAAAGAAATATGTGCTGCCGAAGTTCAAAGTGGCTCTCGAGACTGAAAGGAAATACTACCAGGCCGGAGAGACGATAGAGGGCTTCGTGAACGCGAAGTACTTCTTCGGAAAGCCGGCGGCTGACGCTGATGTAGTGATAAATGCGCTGATCTGCGATGATCGGCTCAGGAAGACAGGCACGCTCAAGGGAAAGACAGACGCAGGCGGCTTCTACAGATTCAAATACAACATTCCCAGGACTTTCAGCGGAAGGGCTTATGAGGAGAACAAGGCGTATATATCGCTCGAGGCGCATGTGACAGACAGGGCCTCCCACAAGGAATCGGCTTATCACCAGTATACGGTGGCGAAGTATCCGATCTCCGTCAAGGCCGTGGCCGAAGCGGGAAAGCTGACGGGCGGGCTCGAGAACAACATATACATTCTCACGAGCTATCCGGACGGCACGCCTGCACAGTGCTCCGTTACGGTAAGGTTCCCTGAAGGCAACTCGAAGGAGGTGTCCACGGACAGCTCCGGTTTTGCGATGCTGCCTGTCACCCCGAAAGCCGGCGAGGATATGTTCCTGACCATGACCACGAGAGACAGGAAGGGAAACGAGGCGACAAGGTCTGAGCGCTTCAGCGCCTCAACCGGAGAAGATGCGATAATAGTCAGGACAGACAGGCCTCTGTATAAAAACGGTGATGTAGTGAAGGTGAAGCTGCTGTCGAGGAAGCAGGGCGGAACGGCTTATCTGGATCTGATAAACAAAGGGCAGACTGTATGGACGGCATCGCTTGAGCTCAGCCAGGGACAGGGCGAGACCCACTTTGAGCTCCCTTCAGGGATATACGGCACCGTGGCTCTCAATGCCTACTATCTCTCTCCATATGCAGGCGTCGTCAAGAACAGCAGGATGCTCTTCATCGCGCCGAAGGATCTCGATGTCAGCATAAAAGTCGACAGGGACGCGTATAAGCCGGGGGAAGAGGCGACACTGCAGTTCGTCATAAAGGACAGGAAGGGTAACCCGGTGCCGTCTGCAATCGGGCTTGATGTGGTCGACGAAAGTGTTTTCGCCATGTATGAGAGGCGTGCCGGGTCCGAGAAGGCATATTTCCTGATTCCTCCTGCCCTTCAGAAAGATCCGTTCACTATCAGTGACCTGGGCATGAGGGATTTCATAGCGAGTCCGGATGAGCCCAGGTCTCTGTCTTATTCGGGATACCTTCTGTCGCAGGCCCCGCAGACAGGTCTCTATGCGGTCAGCAGGGATTCGTATCAGGAGAAGAAGGCTGCGATAACGGCAGCGCTGGAAAAGATCGGCGCCTGCACGGAAGATTATCGCCTCAAGAAGGGCTCTTATCCTTCGCAGATGGCGGAGCTTGTCAAGGAAGGAGTAGTATCCTCATCAGCGCTCCGCGACCCATGGGGAAGAGAGTATCTGCTTAAATCGGATGCCGGCGCAGGAGCCTCTCCGGTTCAGCGGTGGGGAGCTTTTTCGCCAAATCCCGCCTTTGCAGGGGAGCACAAGTCGGAGAAGGTCGCGTTGAATCCAACTTTCTCATGGCAGGCAGGAAGGCCCAACGTGCTGTGCCTCGGAGGAGATGGGAAGGAAGGCACCGCCGATGATCTCGATCTGAAATCGTGCCTGATGGCAAAGATCATAGAGCCTCCAAAAGATGTTCATGAAAAAGAATTGATTTCTGAGCAGAGGAATGCTGATGGAATGTCTCCGGCTCTCGAAAGCTCTGCGATGAAGGCGCAGAGCTCCATGGCGGCGGGCGCCTCGAAGGACAGGGCCTCAATCGCTCCGTCGGCCAATCTGTCGGACAAGAAGAAGGCCGATGCAACCGAGGCAGGCGCAGCGCCTGTGAGGACCCGCGAGTATTTCCCCGAGACACTGTTTTCAATGGCAGAGCTGATCACCGATGACGCAGGAAAAGCGGAGGTAAAGGTGCCCCTCGCCGATTCTATCACCACATGGAGGATGAACGCGGTGGCCAACTCGATGAAGGGCGATCTGGGCAGCTCCTCCTCATCGATTAAGGTCTTCCAGGATTTCTTCGTCGATCTCGACCTTCCTGTCTCACTGACTCAGGGCGACGAGGTGACAGTTCCTGTAGCGGTATACAACTATCTCCCTGACGCGCAGAACGTCAAGGTGACTCTCGAGAAGGCGCCATGGTTCGAGCTTCAGGGGAAGGAAGATACGCAGACAGTCAATGTGGCAAAGGAAGATGTGGCCTCTCTGCGGTTCAGGATAAAGGCTCTGAAGGCCGGCATGCACAAGATCACAGTGAAGACATCGGGCAGCAGCCTCAACGATGTTATTTCCAGAGATATCGAAGTCGAGCCGGACGGAAAGAAATATGAGCTTTCGCAGAGCGATATCTTCTCGGACAAAGGCGCGCAGGCCTCGATTGACATTCCTGACGGCGCGGTCGACGGCTCAGAGAAGCTGGAGCTCACCGTATATCCAAAGCCGATAGCGCAGATTGTAGACGGGATGGACAAGGTAGTCAGGATGCCGACAGGGTGCTTCGAGCAGACCACTTCGGCTCTCTATCCGGACGTGCTGGTGCTGCAGTATCTCAGGAAGACGAAGCAGTCCTCGCCTGAGCTGGAGAAGAGGGCTCAGAGCTTCATCTCCCAGGGATTTCAGCGGTTCCTGACCTTTGAGATAAAAGGAGGCGGCTTCAGTTATTATTCTGCGCCTCCCATGTCGCCTTATCTTTCGGCTTACGGGCTCATGATACTGAACGATACGAACAAGGTGTATCAGATCGATTCGGCGGTGATGGAAAGGACGAAGAGCGCGATAATGGCCTGCAGGCGCTCTGATGGATCGTGGCCTGCAAATATCGAGCTTCCCCAGTCCGTCAGGGCGATCCTGCAGCGCCCTGATAACGGGAATTTCACGACCGGAGTGCGTCTCGATGTGATCCAGAGAGTCATTGCAAACTCGATTCCATCGCCTCAGGACCTGACGACCACTGCGTACATAGCGTGGGCGCTCGCTGAGGCAGGCGTTCCGCAGAGTGATCTGAATCCAACGCTTGCCTGGCTGAAGGGAAAGCTTGGCGAGATGAAGGACCCATACACGATGGCTCTCTATGCAAACGCGCTCCTCGTCTTCAATCAGAAAGACACGGATGCTGCCGATATCCTGAACAGCCTGATCTCGTCGGGGATGACGGACAATGACAGGACCTGCTGGAAAGACGGGCGATCGCTCTACTGTTCGGGCACGCCTGCGACGATAGAGACGACTGCGCTGGTGGCTTCGGCGCTGATGAAAGCCAATATGAGCCCTGAAGTGATCTCGAAAAGCCTCTCATTTCTGACCAAATCCAAGAGCCGGAACGGCCTCTGGCATTCCACGCAGGCGACGGCGCTGGCGCTCAGGGCGCTGCTGGCATCACAGGACTTTACAGGCAATACTGATGTCAATCTGGTGGGAGATATTACGATAAACGGCAGCAGGGCTGATTCGTTCAAAGTGGGCGATGCGAACAGAGAGCTGTTTCAGAGCTTCGACCTCACCAGCCGGGCCGTCAAAGGCAAGAACAGCGTCTCGATCGATGCGAAAGGGAAAGGCATCAGCGCCTGGCAACTGAGCGGCACATACTACCTCCCATGGTCGAAGAGCGAAGTCAAGCCGGGGAAGGATCTGGCCATCAAGGTTGCGTATGACAGGCACGAAGTGAAGACTCAGGATTGTGTCAGATGTACTGTCGATGTCAAGAACCTCCGCCCGTACCCTGAGCAGAATGTGATGGTGGAAGTCGGGCTTCCTCCGGGATTTGACGTGGAGACATCGGATCTGGAAAGGCTTGTAAGCGGCAATATAATGAACAGGATTCCGGAAGACTATATGATCTCCCGTGAAATGACAGGAGGGGTCCGGAGCAGGATCGCGCCTCTAACCGCAATGACAGGAGGTGTCAGATACATGCCCATGCCCGTCTCCGCAGTGTCTGTGGCAAAGTATGAGGTGATGAAGGGAAAGGTCGTGCTCTACCTGAACACGATGGCGCCGAAGAGCTCTTTTGCCGGAATGTTCAGGCTCTGCGCGAAGTATCCGGCAAAGGTGAAGGCGCCTGCGAGCGTCACCTATCTGTACTATAATCCTGAGATAAATGACTGGGCGCGCCCTGTCGATCTGAAGGTGATTTAGAGCCGGGGCAGGGCAGAGGAGCAGGAGGAAAGACTGAATCGCAGCAATGAAGCCCGGAGATTCTCCGGGCTTCTCTTTTTAGTACGCCCGAATGAATTAATCTGTCATCGGGCTTGTATACAAATGGGTTGGGATGCATTCTCTGAGAAAGTGGTTAACTGTCCCTGCTTTTTGATACAATAAAGAGGCGGGAAATTTGATCAAGGGGGCCTGGATGATATGAGATGGATTCGATTTTACGCTATTGCTGCAGCGATCTTGTTTCTGCTCGTGCCGGGGTATTGCCGGGCCGAGGAGAAGATAATGCACAAAATATTCCATATTACGAACCGCAATGCCAGCGAGATAGAGGCCTTGGTAAGGATGTTCCTGTCGCCTGACGGGCAGATCGTGTCTGATGACAGGTCCAATGTGCTCGTCGTCAAAGACTATCCGTCGGTGATAGCGAAGATAGAGCAGTTTCTTCCCAATGTGGACAAGCCTCTGCCGCAGGTCAGGATCTATGTGGGATACAACGATTCGCTGTCGTCATCGGCGAGCGGGTGGGGCATCTCAGGAGTCGTCACAAACAGGTTCTGGGTCGCCGGGGTCTGGGGCGGGTCGGCTTCAGGCTCTTCCGCTTCGAGCGGCACGATGAATCTTGTCACGATGAGCGGCTCGTGGGGGGAGATCACATGCGGCGAACAGATATTCTCCCCTCAGTGGTTCTTCGACTATGCCCTCGGATGCGGCTATATCACAGCAATCCCAGTCTACCGGAGCGTCTCGACCGGGTTCGGCGTGAGGCCTGTTGTCAGAGGTGATACTATAGAGCTGACAGTGGCGCCTCAGATAAGCTATTTCACAGACAGCGGGCGCAACACGATCAGGTTTCTGAAGGCCTCGACGACGATGACGGTGAAGGACGGCCAGACTGTCGCGATGGGAGCCGGAAACAGCGAGGACAGCCTCGTCGTGAGGCATATACTCGGCAGCGTCAACGCCGGCAGCTCCCAGTCCGGCACGCTTATTCTGACGCCTGTCATAGAAAAGAGATAGCTGTCGCCCCCTATCTCTTGACCTTGTTGTGAGGGTTGTATATCGCTCCCATGAACAGAATCGTAGAAGACTCGCCGTGAGTGACGGCAAAGAAGAACGGATGATCTGCCACAACCGAGTTTCCCATGCCCCTGCCGACCATAACGGCCGTGGCTGCGGCAGCCTCCGTGCCCTCCTCGTTGACATCGACGGAGCATTTGTGAAGAACTCTTTCTATGAAGAGGCCGTCTGCAATCCCTGTGAAGTCAGCCTTTCCGGACTGGAAGGCGATCTCCATCCCCATCCTCGACAGAGACGGGATGAGGTCTGCGTCAAACTCCCCAGTGAATCTCGGCATCGTCAGGCGGCACTCGACCTGCTGCGCCTTCGACTTCCTGTCAGGCGCCGTCTTTTGGAACTCCTTCATATAGTTATCCCAGCTGCCGTTGTTCAGATGAGCCACGAAATCCGGCAGCCCTGTGACCTGATTCGGGCAGAATATGTACATCCTGTATGCCTTTGCATTTCCGTAAGTCAGGTATACTGACTGGCATTCATCGAACTTTGCAAAGCCGCTGACCTTTTCCCTTCTCATCATTGGAACCGTTACCTTGTCCGTATCGTTCAAGTGGAAGAGCTGATCGCTCGTCTTGTTCTTGTTGAACGGCGTTGTCCACGCGCCTTTGAAATAGACGGCGTTTATAAGCATCATAACCGTTTCGCCTGCAACGTCGTCTATTATCTTCTTGATCCTGCCCTTGGTGTTCTTGACAACCCAGCCGTTTATCTCCGCGACGTTGAGCACGTTTTTGATCGATGCCGAGTAGCCCTTTGATACCTGGGATATGAACTCCCTGTTCACTTTCAGGCCTGGTTTCAGCCATATCGAGTTGGCGACTGTCAGTTCGACGTCCCTGTCCTTGTCTTCAAGCCTCTTGAGAAGCTCCATGTTGAGGCTGTTGAGCTCGGAGCTTTTAATGCCCGGGACGCCCATCGCGTTCGCCATCGCCTTTTCGGTCTCTCCTCTGGCGCCGTTGTATGTCATTGACAGGGCCAGCTCAATTGAAAGCGGCGATATAACTATGTTCTTCCCGGGGTATTCCTTGACCAGCTCCTCCAGCATCCTGAAGGCGAAGGCGTTATGCGAAGCAGCGCTCTTCGAGGCGCTCTGCCCCGGCTCGGATGATGCGCGCGCCATATGCAGTGATGCCGTTATGATCATTGCGGCGGAAAGAATCAGAACAAGAATGGCTTTTCTCATGGCAGTTCCCCCTGACAGGTTTTATTAGGCTTATTATAGTTCAAAGCTCATCTGTGATCAATAAGGATTGATAGAAAAAATGCAGCCGCGGTGCAGGGTCTTCACGGCGCTCAATATCCCACATCCCATATCTTCCAGCATCTGTCCAGGCCTGCTGTATAGAGTCTTCTGCCGTCTTTCGACAGCTTGACGGACATCGCCTGGTCCCTGTGGGCCTGAATGAGCCTCGGCGGAGCTCCATCGCGCCAGCTCCAGAGGTAGACGACTCCTGTCTCGACAGACGCGGCGACGAGCTTCCCGTCGCCGTCAGAGCACACATCGTGAAGCGTTCCGGTCAGCTGCCTCTCCCATTTTATCTCTCCTGAAGCCGCATCGAGAACCTTCACGGAGCCTGAGTAATCCCTGGTCAGGATCAGGCGGCCTCTCTGCATGAAATATGCAAAGGCCCCGTCCTTGAATGAATCCACGGTGTAGATCAACCTGTATCCGTCCCTGACATCCCACATCTTAACTGTCCTGTCGTAGCCTGCCGTCAGAAGCTTCGAGCCATCCGGGGAAAAGCTCACTGTGGCGACATATTTGTCGTGGGCCTGGAACGATGTGAGCAGCCTGAATTCCGGGAATGAGTATGTGTCGACAATACCGTCGAATCTTCCAAGAGCGAGCTTGCCGCCTGTTGGAAACCATGCGGTATCTGTAACTCTTTCCGGTATCTCGATATTGCCTTTCGCGCTGCAGTCCGCTACGGAGTAAAAAGTGAAGGCAGGTGAGAAGTCCGAGATGGCCAGTGTTTCGCCGTCCGGGCTGAACGAGCAGCAGTCCGGGAAATCTGCCGGCGTGATCGATTTCTCGGCTTTCCTGCTCTTTATGCTCCAGATAACAGCCACTTTCTCCTGATTGCTCATCGAGATCATTCTCTTTTCGCCGGGAGACAGCACGATCTCGCTTATACCGTGGCTGTACGGAATTTCAGCCAGGGGCTTTATCACCGAGGCGGAGCGCTTTATCTCGCTCATCTTGGCATATTTCCTGTATTCGCCTATGTATTCCATTATGATCGCGACAGCCGAGTCTCTCATGTTCCTGTCCATGTTCGAATCGACCACTCTGCTCACTTCCGGATAGATCAGCTCCCAATGGGATTTAAGATATTTCTGAGTCTTCACGAGCGCCGCGATAATCTGCACGGTGAAGTCCGAAGGCTTCTCGGCGGCCGCGCTGTTCACGAGCTTCAGCGCGTCCGAGGTTTCGAGCTCGCCTCCTGTGCGGGATGAGGGCCCCATGGTGAAATAGTCGTCCATCGCGAGCATGTAGCCCAGCACCAGGCGCTGATCTGCAGAGAGGTCTGAGAGCTTCAGAGACTTTGATGGTTTCCCGAGTTTCTCCGCAAAGGCGGCGATGAACCTGCCGCCGTCTCTCTTGCCGTCTATGTTCCAGCCCATCGCGTTGACGACGGCGGCGCGCTGGTCGATGGCGTTTCCGCTGTCAATCAGGAAGAGGAATATTTCGTCGCTGAGACCCGATTTCTCGGCTTTCCTGACCATCGGGACGTCCGAGTAGGCTTTGTAGAACCCGGTGCCAGTGAGGGGGGAATCGGCCTTGACAGGGGGAGAGGCGGTGAGCATCAGGATGGCAGTCACGACGACTGCGGTCATAACCATGGCAGTCAATGAGGTGTCCCTCATCATCGCACCTCCTTATGATAGCTGCTGTACAGGCTGTTTACAGATGATTATAGATGAGAAGGAATCTGCCGTCAATAGCAGGCCTGCCTGCCTGTTTGCCTGAAATTCCGATTTCTGGTAGAATATATATAAACACCGAGAGTGAACACCATATCAAAGCACAGCAGCAGGTCATTGCATGCCATCACCCATAAGAGTTCTGATCGTCGAGAGCTCCAGGGAGGATGCCGAAAGCCTCACAGGTCTCCTGACGGACGCCGGATATGATGTTTCGTTCGCAGTTACAGACAGTGCGGAAGACCTCAGGAGCGCCCTGGAAGGTCGGCACTGGGATATCCTCGTTTACGGAGACTGCCTTCCTCATGTCGATATGCTCAGAGTCATTGAAATCCTCAGGGAGAGCGGAGCCGATATTCCGTTCATAGTCGTTTCCTCCTCGGAAGATGTGAGAGCTGCCGCAGCCGCGATGAAGGCTGGAGCCGGCGACTATTTCGCGAAGAGCGGGCTCTCAGGTTTTGCAGAATCTGTCGCGGAGGAGATTCGGAATCCAGGCAGGCGTGGCTCAGGCTCTGCTCAGCCTGGAGCTGCAGATGCGCCGGCAGGATTGAAATACTATGAGGAGGCTCTCAGAGAGAGCGAGGAGCGATTTCATGGAGTCCTCGAAAACTCTCTCGACGCTCTTTACAGGAGAAACTACAGGACGAACAGATACGAATACATGAGTCCTGCCATAACGGGCATTACAGGATATACTCCTGAAGAGATGATCGTCAGGACAGTTGAAGAAACCGTGATGATGCTGCATCCTGATGATATCGGAAGGATCACCGCTGAACTGCAGCAGCTGTTCTCATCGGGCGGGGGAAGGATATCGATGCAGTACCGCTTCTATCACAAGAACGGCAGTCTCAGGTGGGCCGGCGACATTGCCACGGTGTTCATGGATTCAGATGGAAATCCGGACTATGGAATTGGAAGCGTCAGGGACATCACCGATTTCAAGAAGGCGGAGGAGAAGTTCGAGGCTTCGCTCCACGAAAAGGACGCCCTGCTCCGGGAGCTCTATCACAGGACCAGGAACAACATGCAGGTCATATGCTCGCTGCTCATGATGCAGCTGTACGATACGGATGATGAGCGGGTGAGGTGGATACTGAAGGATGTGGAGTGCAGAATCCGCTCGATGTCGCTCGTTCACGAGAAGCTGTACCAGTCAGGCAACCTCTCCAGCATAGATCTTGGTGAATACGTGAAGGAACTCGCACATCTTCTTGCAGAGAGCCACAGCATAGAGAGTGACAGGATCGCGATAGACATAAGTGCTGAAAATGTCGTAACTCTGCTTGACACGGCAGTTCCATGCGGACTGCTTCTCAATGAGCTGATAACCAATTCATTCAAGCACGCCTTCCCTGAGGGAAGAAGGGGGAGGATAGCCCTGAAGTTGCACAGGGAAGGCGACGGAGTAGTCGAGCTCACAGTTTCGGATGATGGAGTGGGAGTTCCGGAGGAGTTTGATTTTGACAGGCACGGCAGGATAGGGCTCAAGATCATAAGGGCGATAGGAGAGGAGCAATTGCAGGGCTCGATCTCCTTTGCTTCGAACAACGGAGTGAGATGCACCGTCCGGTTCAGAGACTCTCGTTACAGCCCCAGAGTATGACCCACTTAATTACAGCGTGCATTCTTCCGATATATGTAAAGTCACGGCATGGTATTTCAGGCTATGCAGATTCCATCATCGTGAATTTTCTGTTATAATTATTTATGCTTGCTGGTTTTATGTGTTTATCCTGCATAAACAGTCTTTTCCGGAAAGGCAGAAATGGTAAACAAGAATAAAACGGAGACGCAGCGGTCAGGCGAGATTGCCTCGCCTGACCTTATAATCGCCAAAACCGACAGCCCTCCCCAGAGAAGAAGGCGTAAAAGCCCCTTCCTGATCAATAACAAGTATTCGATTGCTGATCTTGTAGACCTCGACAGCCTTCAAAGCACGCTAGAATCTTTTTCGAAAGCGACTGGACTTGCGACGGGATTATACGATCACCGGTCCGGGGTGCTTCTTTTCTCCCATGGCTGGAGCGACATATGCTCGCAGTTCCACACAAACCGCACAAAATCTGAAGAGACGTGCATTGAAAACAGTAACATCCTGACTTCCCGTCTGGACCTGAGCAGGCCTTTCGATATATTTGTCTGCAAGTATGGCCTTGCCGGGGGCTCAATGCCGATAATAATAAGAGGGGTTCACCTGGCGAGCATGCTTGCCGGACAGGTCTTCTTTGAAGAGCCGGACCCGGAGCGCTTCAGCATGCAGGCCGCTGAATATGGGTATGATCAGGATAAGTATCTGCAGGCCATGAGAAGAGTTCCTGTCATAGCGGCTGAAAGATTCAGAGATATGCTCGGTTTTCTGTGCGGCGTCTCGGTGATGATTGCAGATACCGGGCTGAGCAGACTTCAGAATATGGAGAGGGCAGCCGCGCTGGAGAAGAAAGCCGCGGAGATGCAGCGCGCCGACAGAGAGCTGAAAAAGCTGAACAGGGAGCTCGAATCAGCTGTCGATGAGAACAGGGCTCTCGTGGAGCGCTCGAACAAGGAGCTGGAGGCGTTTTCATACTCCATTTCGCACGACCTGAGGACGCCTCTGAGGGCGATCAACGGATTCACCCACATAATTCTCGATGACTACGCCGACAATCTGAACGACGAGGTGAAGAAATACCTGAAGAAGGTGCAGCAGGGCACACTGCAGATGGATTCGCTGATAAAAAGCCTGCTCGAGTTCTTCCGCCTCGGCAGTCTGACTCTGAAAATTCAGAAAGTAAAGATTCAGCAGATGGTGCAGTCAATAATGATAGAGCTTGCTGATGAGAACAGGGACAGGGAAATCGAATACGCGATAAGCGCTCTGCCCTGCTGCAATGGTGACCTGGCTCTGCTGCGAGTCGTTTTCCACAATATACTCTCCAATGCTTTGAAATTCACGAAAAACAACGAAAAAGCAGTTGTGGAGGTGGGCTCTGTCCGGATAGAAAAGGAGACAGCCTATTACGTCAGGGACAACGGAGTCGGCTTTGACATGCGCCATTCCCGAAGGCTCTTCGGGCTCTTCCAGCGGCTGCATCACGCCGATGAATTCGAAGGAGACGGCGTCGGCCTTGCTGTTGCCAGGCGCATCGTGCACCTCCACAAGGGACGCATATGGGTGGAGGCCGAAAAGGGAAGGGGCGCCACCTTCTACTTTACAATCCCCGGAAAACCTTTGCACCGCAGAAACGGATCAAACAGCTCTCATTGACGGAGCTGCTACGCCGGAATGGCTTGAACATCACAACAGGAGAAGCTTTCAGATGAATCACTCTGCGCTTTATGAAAGGATAAGCCGGTACGCCGATGAGATGGAGAGCCTGGCCGTGAAGATCGTGAAGACTCCCAGCTTCTCAGGCTCTGAGGGGGAGCTGATAGCCCTTCTTTCCGGCGAGATGGAGAGAGCCGGCTGCTCATCTGTGTGGACAGACGAAATGGGAAACCTGATAGGGCGTTACGGAGACGGGCCTGTAAAGATTCTGGTGGATGCCCATGTCGATACTGTTGCAACGGGCAGCAGGGAATCGTGGAAGATCGATCCGTTCGGCGGAGTCTGCAACGATGGAGTGATTTACGGCAGAGGAGCGACTGATCAGAAGCTCGCTATGGTCTCGATGCTGTACGCCGTGAGGCTCATCAGGGATCTCGGGCTGCCTGGAGGCTATACCCTGTTTCTGACAGGAACCTGCGAGGAGGAGAACTGCGAGGGATTCTGCCTCAATCACATAATCGAGCGGGGCCATGTGAAGCCGGACTTCGTGGTAATCACCGAGCCTACCGGTCTGAAGGTTCACAGAGGGCAGAGAGGCCGGATGAAGATGAAGGTTACAGTCCCAGGACGATCGTGCCACGCCTCAGCGCCGGAGCGCGGCATAAATGCAGCATATGGCATGGCTGATGTGATCAGTGATATCGCGGAGCTGAACGGTCGCCTGGCAGAAGATCCTTTTCTCGGCAATGGAACGATTGCCGTCACATCCGTTTCATGCCAGACTCCCTCGGAGAACGCCCTCCCGGATCGATGCACGATCTGCCTCGACAGGAGGCTCACCTTCGGTGAAACGCTCGAGACAGCTCTGGGCGAAGTGAGAGAACTGCCTTCGGTGAAGCGCCACGGAGCCGCGGTAGAGCTCTACGTCCATAAGGCGCGCTCGTGGAAGGGATTCGATATAGAGCAGAAAGACTTCTTCCCGTCGTGGGCTCTTGCAGAAGATCACATGCTTATCAGGGCGGCGCTGAAGGCAGGCGAGTCTGCTCTGGGAAAAGTGCCTGAGATCGATCGCTGGCTCTTCTCGACGAACGGCGTAGCCACGGCAGGAGCGAGAGCTATCCCGACGATCGGCTTCGGGCCGTCTGAAGAAAAGCACGCCCATACTGTAGATGAGCAGACTCCTATGGAACACCTGCTGAAGGCCGCAATTTTCTACGCGCTTCTTCCATCCACGCTGCTTGGCATGCTGTAAAGGCGGGGCCTGTCACGCCGCCTGGTCTATCCTCTTCATGGCCTTCACCCATTCCGTGTCTTCTGCGAACTGCAGCTTTCCGTAGCTCGCATAGTGCGGATTCATCTCTGCGTTCAGCCCATGCGCGTCTTTCAGCTCATAAAGCGCATGGAGCTTCTGATCGCTGAGGGCGAGGATATCCGAGTCGGTTATCAAATCCCTCGGCGGCACCTCTGTTGAATGCTCTTCCTTCACCACGGCCTCTGTGATCGATCTGCAGAGAGCCTCAGCAGCCCCCTTGAGCGCCTTGTCGTTTATCGAAGAGCTTTCTGCTATCTGCCTGGCGAAGTGATAGATGTCCTTCATCGGCATAAAGAACTTCTGAGTTTTTTTGACAATCGACTTGAGCGTCTGCATGCTCGTTTTAGTCGATATGATCTTTTCGGCGAGGCTGTTTGCCGCCTCCTTCACATTCTCCATCTTCGACAGGTCAATGAGGCCCATGGTCAGCATATCCTGTTTGACCGTCGAGGATTCGTCCACGATTATCGTTGCAAGCTCTTTCGGCGTGACTGTGCTTTTATCTTCAAAGGCTTTCTTCAAAATCGATGTATACGGCCACGATTTGAAAGCCTCCACCTGCTCTGACGCGACCATGAAATCGGCCACATTTTTGAATTCATACGCGGCTTCCGCTGAGCCCATCAGGCATGCGTCGAAGGCCAGCACATTGAGCTTCCTGCCAGCATCCTTTTCGGCATTCTCAATGCTCCTGCGGATTGTCGGCACAGACATGTCCGCTCCGTATGCCGAGTCTTCGAGCTGCAGACCCTGCCATGCCGCTCCGTGGCAGGCGATTATCAGCATATAGTTTTTAGCCGGGTAATTCTTGATGCCATACTTGATGAAATCTGTCAGGGACTGCGGGTCGGCCATGTTCACCTGTCCGAGATCCTGCAGGACAGGAGATGTCATGTTCTGCAGGTCGTCATCCTTCCGTATCAGATAGCGCCTGCATCCAATACCCTTCAGATCGAGCTGTGAGACTATGTTGAGGTTTTCCCGCGAGCCGACGGCCTCCATCTCGTTTACGTTGTCGATCCAGTACTGGCCCAGGTTGTTGTCTGCGCCTCCGTAGTGAAGAATTGTCCACTCCTTTTCCGGCTCAGCTTCCGATGCCCTGTCAGCGCTTCCGGAAATATGATCGGCCCTCGGCTGCACTCTCATCTTCAGGCCGTCCATCTCTCTCTGCCTGGGATCGGGCTTTGCGGAAGTGAAAAGATCTCCATCAGCCGGGGTGCTTTTCGACAGGATATCCTGCTCATATGTCAGGCCTCTGTGAAAACCTGTAATTCTCTGACGTGAAACGGCATCGTTTATTATCATGACTTTGACTCCTTCTCACTTTCATTCAGGCGTGATCCGCCTCCCGACACAGCGCGGTAGCGTACAGATTGAGCTGCCTCTCCTGGCCGGCAAATCTGCCCTGCTACTATTGAAACATTTATCCATGTGACATGAAAGTTCCAGGGCCGATCCAATGTATAATGCGCTCTCCGGCGGCGCATCAGAAAAAAAGAGCCTCCGCCAGATGGGGAGGCTCTTCGAGATATGCGGTGTTTCTTTTATTTCCACTTGAGAGCGCACATTTTACTGTCGCATCCGAAGTACAGCGTTCCGGCGGCATCGAAGACAGGGAAGTGATCCACAAAGCCTCCCGGCTCGTATTCGCCTTTCAGAGATCCTGTCTTCTCGTCCACTGCGAAGAGCTTCTTATCCATCGTGCCGAAGCAGACAAGCCCGTCCGGTCCTGCCGCAGGCCTCGTTATCACCGATTTCCCCCCGCCGTATTCCCAGAGCTTGTCGCCGTTAGCCTCGGAAAAGGCGTACAGCTTTCCGTCAGAGCATCCTGCCAGCACCGTCCCGCTCCCGCTCACAGATGCGGGGAATTCTATCTTCTTCCCCACGTTTCTGGCCCACCGCTCGTCGCCGGTCTCCCCGTCGTAGCAGGCGACCTTGCCTTTCCTGTCTGTGAGAATCACGTTTCCGTTATCAGATATCGTGATGCACGGGAAGTAGCCTGTTCTGACCTCCCATTTCTTGTCGCCTGTCGTACCGTCAATCGCGGTGAGAGCGTTTTCATTCGTCCCTGTGTAGATCATGTTGTTTCTGCCTATACCGGGAGAAGACAGGGCCAGGCCGCTCAGCGAGGTGCTCCAGAGCTCTTTACCGCTCTCGCCGTCAAATTTGTGGACCTTGCCGTCCATGGCGGCCACTACGAGATTCCCTTCCCTGTCCACCGCAGGCGTATAGGCTATATAGCGCTCCAGCTCGGCCTGCCATTTGATCTTTCCGTCCTTTTTGTCCAGCGCGTAGATCAGGCCCTCGTCACTTCCGACAAATACATTCTTTCCTTCGCCTGTTGCAGGCGTCGTGAGCCAGACCTTCGCCGGCTTCTGCTCCCAGAGCGCCTCTCCTGTGGAGGCGTTGAGGGCTCTTGCGCTCCCGTCGGCTCCTGTGAAATAGAGCGAGCCGTCCTTCCCGATAGCGGGAGATGTGGCGCAGGCGTCCCTGCAGTCGAAGACCCACAGAGGGGCAGGGCGGATGATGCTCTGCTGCTTTATCTTCTGGGCGGCCTCCTTCATGCTGTTGAGCGATCTCTCTGTCTTTCCCTTTCGCTCAAATGTATCATCTATGTTTAACAATGCTCTGTCTGAGTGTTTTCTGTCGCTGGTCGGCATCCTGGAATTTGTGATGCCTGTCTGTTCGCAGCCTTTGATTATCATCGGACATACCCCCCTGCAGGCCTGAATGGCCTTCCACTTGCATTATACCTTATCAAGGTGACGGGATTCAAGTGATTCTTCCGGGCCCTGTACTGCGTTCATGTGGTGCTCACAGCTGATAATCTCTATTTTTTATGGGCTTTTCCGGCTCCGTATGCTCTTTCATTCTTTCTCTGAAGGTGAAAAGAGGCATCAGAGAGAACTAACCTGAATCCAGAGCACTATTCTTCATTCATCATCAAACACCTTTTCCAAAGCCGACCCTGAATTTTTCTTTCACTGAACCTTTTCTCACTTTTTATCGTAATGCCTTGTGGAGGAACGAAAACGACATGGAACATTCAGACGAGCGTTTAATGAAAGAAATGAGAAAGGGTGATGCAGATATGCTCACGCCGCTGATGCGGAAATACGAGAAGCCCCTCTTCGCCTTCATCTGCAGGATACTGGGGAACCGGAGGGAGGCTGAGGATCTTTTCCAGGAGACGTTTTTGCGGATCTTTCAGAAGCGGGATACATACAGGGAAGGCATGCCCTTCCCTCCATGGATGTACAGGATATGCCTCAACCTCTGCCGCGATCATCAGAGAGAGCGCATGCGAAAGCCTGAAAGGCTGTTCCATGACGAACACAAGCCGGATCAGATAGCCGATCCAAAGGCCGGAATGACAAGAAACCTGATCGTTTACAGGGTCAGGACGGCAGTCGGCAACCTGCCTGAAAAGCTCCGTTTCGTATTTCTCCTTCATAACTATCAGGGCCTCACATACCCGGAGATCGCCGAGACTCTCGACATTCCGGTAGGAACGGTAAAATCCCGCATGAGCCTTGCCGTGGCCCGGCTGGCTGAAGAACTGAAGGATCTGGAGGTGGATGTCATATGAGTTGCGATGATATCAGAAAGCTTCTGCCCGGCCTCGTCAGTGAGGCCCTCTCTGAAAAGGAGACGCAGCAGGCTTCAGAGCACCTGGAGAGCTGCGAGGGATGCCGGAGAGAGCTCGAAAGGCTCAGCAAGACTCTTTCCTACACGACCTTGTGGGAAGATGAGGTCCCGCCTCCAACACTTGTCCCATCGACGATCTCGATCATCAGGGAGAAGAAGCCGCTGCTGCCGGCTTTCTCGTTCCTGCGCCTGTCATACGTTCTCGGAGGGCTGCTTGCAGTCGCCATGATGGTGTCGCTTTACTGCGGATACTTCCTTCAGCCTGACGATCAGCAGACCCTTCTGTACGCCCAGGAGCAGCTGCTGGCAGGGTCGCCTGCGTCTTTCCGGGTCGTGCTTCTCACAAGGAGCGCAGGGAAGCCGATCAACGGCGGCACAGTGACAGCAGGGCTTCGATCTTCCGATGGGAAGGTTGATGCGCTGCTGTTTTCGCAGAAGACAGGAAAAAACGGCACTGTCGAGCCTCAGGTGACGATCCCGGATGTGGCCGGCGGGAGATACAGTCTGATAATAAAGACAAAGTCATTCCACGGCTCAGACATCATCATCAGGCCGGTCACCGTGACGAAGCGATACAGGATGCTGCTCTCGACAGACAAGCCGATCTACCAGCCAGGCCAGGTAATCCATATGAGGACTCTGGCCATCGAGAACGGCAGGGCAGAGACTCCCGAGAAGGGCGATGTGCTGATAGAAGTGCTGGACCCGAAGGGAAACAAGGTTTACAGGAAAGCCGTCACTGTGGGATCTTTCGGCGTGTCGGCTGCAGATTTCCAGCTTGCCAGGGAGATCAACCTCGGCGATTACCATCTCAAGGCTGCAATAGGCCCGGATGTGACGGAGCGCGTCGTGCAGGTAAAGCGCTACGTGCTTCCAAAGTTTAAGGTAACTTTCAATCCATCGAGGCGCACATATCTTCCGTCCGAAACGGTGACAGGCACAGTGCAGGCAGAGTATTTCTTCGGCAAGAAGACTCAGAATGCAAGAGTGTCTCTCGACCTCTTCACATTCGACGTTGCTTTCCATAAAATAGCGCACATAGAGGGAAAGACAGACGGGAACGGCGTTTACCGCTTCTCGCTCAGCCTTCCCTCGTATTTTGCAGGGCAGCCGATTGAGAAGGGAAAGGGCGTCATAAAGTGCGATGTCACAGTCATCGACAAGGCCGGCCACGAGGAGAAGGTGACAGACACGCTCACAGTCGCAGAGAGCCTGCAGCCTGAGCAGGGACAGGCCGTTTCGCAGGGCGCGAAAGGGAAGATCCCTGTCGTGATAGACTGCATCCCTGAAAGGAAGAGCCTCGTTTCCGATGTGGAGAACAGGGTGTTCGTCGTCACCTCAGTTCCCGGCGGGAGCCCTCTTTCCTGCCAGGTGACCTTGAAACTGCCGGACAGGACGCTGGAATCACGCTCAGATGAGTTCGGCGTAGCCGAGTTTTCATTCAAACCCTCTGCCGGTCAGGTCAATATGTCGATCGAAGCGGTCCAGGGTGAAGAGTATTTTGGCTTCGCGAAGGTGTCTCTGTCTGCCGGCACCGATAAGGGCGACATACTGCTGCGGACTGACAGGTCCCTCTATCAGACAGGGGATTCGATGAAGATCACTCTGAGGTCGGCATATCAGCAGGGGTGGATCTATGTGGATCTCGTGAAGGACAGGCAGACAGTGCTTACCCGCTCCGTGGAGCTTCAGAATGGAAGGGCGGATATGACTTTGAGCCTTTCCGAAGACATGGTCGGAGCGCTTCAGATAAACGCGTACAGGATCAGGAACGACGGCAATACGGTCAGGGACGGCAGGACAGTGACGGTGCAGCATTCTGATGAGCTGTCCGTCACGGCTGCTGCCGACAGGGACGTCTACCGCCCTGGAGACAAGGCGAAGCTGTCTTTCCAGGTGAGAGACAGAAAGGGAAGGCCCGTGCAGGCGGCGCTTGGGCTCAACATAGTGGATGAAAGCGTCTTCGTGCTGGCCGAGAAGCATCCCGGACTGGAGAAAGTATACCTGGCCCTCGAGCGCGAGATACTCGAGCCGAAGATAGCGCTTTGCTCTCACAACAGCTGCATCGACATGAAAAGCCTGGCTTCACAGCCTTCATACACTCCGGGATCCCAGCGCGCGGCTGCGGTATTGCTCGCCGCTCTTGGAGACAGCGCCGCAGGAGATCTCATCAACTCGTTCCAGGAAAAGGCCCAGCGCTTCGAAGAGACGATGCGGAGGTTCAGGACTGCCGGATTCATCATGTTCTGCATTCTATTTCTCGGCCTTGTCGTCTGGTCAGTCGTGGAGGTCGAAAAGAGGCAGAGGGAGAGCGGAAGGCCGGATGACGCCTCCCTTCTGTCGCCGATGCACTATCTGGCTGTCGGCATCTTCTCGCTGACGCTCTGCCTGATTATGGCATCTGATTCTCTCCGGTATCTGGACAGCGGAATGCTTTTAATGATCATTGCCACAACAGCAATATTTATGGCCTGCTATATACCGTTTCTAAGCCTGATCATCTATTATTACCGGAGCGCCGGTCCGAAAGGGGCTGCCATCTGTGCCGCTGCAATTGCCGCTTCCGTGGCAGGAGCGCTGGGCTATATGTGTCATTCTCATCAGTATCTCTTCGGGCAGACGCAGTTCATCTTGATTGCCGCAACTTTTTTCACCGGCATAATATCGTTTATCGGATCCCTTCTCGTGGCGATGAAGAGCCACTGGGGTCTCAGGGGCGTCGCCGGGGGACTGCTTCTTGTTGTGCCGCTCCTGTATTCTCTGTCGCGCATCCAGGACTTCGACAGCGGAGCCGGCTGCTCTCTGCTTTTCGTATTCGTGGCTTCTCTGGTCATATACTATATGATTCCGGTGAAGGCGAATCCGCTGAGGAACAACCTGAACCTGCTGACCTTGGTCAGCATCCTCATAGCACTTGCAGTCGTAATTGCCCCTAACTTCCTGAGGGCACGCTCGCAGGGCACTCTTACTGCCTGCAAGAGCAACCTGAAGAATATCGGCACGGCTCTGGAGATGTACTCGAGCGATCACGGCGGGCACTATCCGGAGAAGCTTTCCGAACTGACTCCGAACTATCTGAAGACGATCCCGACCTGCCCCTGCGCGGGAAAGGACACATACTCGGCATCATACAGATCAACAGCGAATCCCGACTATTATCTGGTTTTCTGCTCCGGCTCGAACCACAAGGGCCTTCCTCCCAACTTCCCGCAGTATGATTCAGTGCAGGGTCTCTGCGAAGGAGGCCAGGGCCTTTCAGGCGGCCCTGCCGGAAACCCTGCGGATAAGAAGCCGGCGCCTCTCATAATAGCAGGCATAAAGGTGCGCCAGTTCTTCCCTGAGACTCTGTACTGGAACCCTCTCATAGTGACCGACGAAGCCGGAGTAGCGTCGGTTGATCTTGAGATGGCCGACACGATAACAACCTGGCGCATGACAGGGATGGCAAACACCAGGAGGGGTGTGACAGGGAGCTTCACGAAGCCCATCAGGGCGTTCCAGAACTTCTTCATAGACCCGGATCTTCCTGAGCATCTGACGAGAGGCGACTCTTTGACCGTTCCTGTGGCGCTGTACAACTATCTTCCGACCACACAGAGCCTCGAGGTGAGCCTCGTGAAGGAAGGCTGGTTCGACGTGACCGGGCCTGCGGTCAAGATGGTGTCTGTCAGCCCGAACGATGTTTCATCAGTGCCTTTCACTATCAAGGTCATGGAGGTGGGCGACTACCGTTTCACCGTGCTGGCCAGATCCTCATCGCAGAAGGATGCCGTGTCGAAGCCCATCAGGGTCGATCCGGACGGAAGGGAGGTGCAGGTCACGACAAACGGGACACTTGACAAGGCTCTGCACTGCTCCATCCCGATACCGGCTGACAGTGTTCCGGGAGGGAGCACGATCCTGGTCAAGATATATCCGGGCGTCACTACTCAGATGCTCGACGGCCTGGAAGGCATGCTCCGCATGCCGTACGGCTGATTCGAGCAGACTACGTCGGTGACGTATCCAAATGTAATGATTCTAAGCTATCTCAAAGAAACAGGAAAATCTCTTCCGGAGATACAGATGAAGGCGGAAGGGCTCATAGGCACGGGATATCAAAGGCTTCTGACGTTTGAGGTCCAGGGCGGAGGTTTCTCATGGTTCGGCACGCCGCCTGCCCATAAACTGCTGACTGCATACGGCCTCATGGAGTTCAGCGACATGAAGGCAGTCTATCCCATTGATGAAAGCATAATAGAGAGGACTCAGCGGTGGATCTCATCGCAGCAGAGCGCTGACGGCTCCTTCGAGCCTGACAGCCGGGAGATCCATTCAGGAGCTCAGTTCTCGGGGAGAACCGATATGTATACGGCCTATATGGCCTGGGCGCTGCTCGAAAGCGGATGCAAAGGGCAGGCAGCAGACAAGGCCACAGGTTACCTGAAGAGCAGGCTGGACAGCATAGACGATCCTTATGCCCTGGCTCTGATCGCGAACACGCTGGGGCTCCAGAGCCCGAAGGGCCCGGATACGGCGAAGGTTATCGCCAAGCTCGTAAAGCTGGCCATAGTTGATGGCGAAAAGGCGCACTGGGAATGTTCGACGACAGCCACAGGCAGTTCGGGAGCCTGCGGCAACATAGAGGCGACTGCGCTCGCCGCGCAGGCCCTGCTGAGGTTCTCAGGCGAAGCCGGCCTCGTTCAGAAGTCTCTCGCCTGGCTCGTGTCATCGAAGGACTCGCTGGGCACCTGGGGCTCCACGCAGGCCACAGTGCTGGCTCTCAGGGTCCTCATGCAGTCGCAGAAGAAATCGATGAAGCGGCTCGGGAAGATAAAGCTGATGATCGGCGGAAAGGAGCACTCCACTTTCATCATCACGCCTGAGAGCAGCGATGTGCTGCAGGTGGCCGATCTCAGGGATGTTGTCAGGACAGGCGAAAATTCAATAGATCTCGCTCTCGAGGGCGAGGGAACCTATATGTACCAGATTGTCGGGAAATACTACCTCCCCTGGAAAGACTTGCCTTTATCCAGGCCGAAGCTGACCATCAAGGTGAGCTATGACAGGACGACACTTTCAGCCGACGATATCGTGAAGGCCAGGGCTTCAATAGTATACGGTGGTGATAAAACTTCGTCCATGGTCATCGCCGATCTGGGCGTGCCGCCGGGCTTCACCGTGATGACAGGAGACTTCGATGAACTGAGGGACAGCGGAGTTATCAGCCGTTACGAGCAGACTCCGAGGAAGATCATAGTCTACATATCAGGCCTGGCTCCGGGCGCAAAGGTGGAGATGCCTTACAGGCTGAAGGCCCGCTTCCCGATCAGGGCCAAAACTCCGTCTTCTGCTGTTTATGAGTATTATAATCCAGAAAACAGAGGCGTTGACGAGCCTCAGAGCATGAACGTGAAGTAAAAGGCGGGGGCAGTTACTCGTAAGCTGCCCCCGCTTTTGTGGCCAAATCTTAACAATTTTTTTACAGGCATTCAGCTTTTTTTTATAGTATAATGAAAATGGGCGAGTACCCTCTCTATTCAATTGCCAAGGAGCGGCGCCATGATGGGAGATATCAGGTTTCCTACCGGTTACAGCGTCAGCGCGCCTTTTCAGGCGCCGTCGTCAGCTTTGCCTGCATTGCAGGGAGATCTCTCGTCGCTTCAGGTACCGGCAGATGCTATCGTTCAGCCTGTGGACATGGCTTCCATCTCCCACAGTGAAAAGAGCAGCTCTTCAACTGAGACCGGGAAAAAGCCCGCAAAGCCCAGAAAGCCTTCGGCGAAGGAAGATCCAAAGCCGCCTTCAGATACCGACGCCTCGGCAGGCAGCCGCATAAAGATACCGATCATCCATACAAACGATCTGCACGGCGCCGTCAATCACATGGCGGACCTCGAGAACGCAATTCACAGACTGAAGAGCGTCAACCCTGACGCGGTGCTGATCGACTCGGGAGATGCAGGAAATACCGCCAACGATTCCGATCCCGACAGATTTGAGGATGTAGTCAAGCTCTTCAACGATGAAGGCTATCTGGCAGTCGCTCCTGGGAATCATGAGTTCCAGTGGAGCAAGGACGTGGCGATAAAAGAGTATTTCAGCAAGCTGAACGCGAAGGTGCTGAGCGCCAACCTGCTCGACAGGGATACAGGAAAGCCTCTGGCAAAAACGGTTCCCCATGTGATTGAAGACATCAAAGGCGTCAATGTGGGATTTGTTGGCATCACCACCACAAAGATGTCTACACCTCAGCATCCCGATATGGGTAAGGACGTCATCGCCCTTCCCGAAACAGAGGCACTGATGGAAGAGGTCAAGAAGATGAAGGCGGAAGGTGCCCAGGTCATCGTCGGCCTCGTCCACAAGGGCATAAATGACATCAGAAAAGAGGGGGAAAAGCTGACAGCAGAGGAAGAGCAGCTCAGCCTCAAGGAGCTGCACGATCTGGCAGTAAAAGTTCCTGACATAGATGTAATAGCGGCGGGACACGATCACAAGAAGGCGACCCTCGAGTTCGAAACCGGGCCGTTCCCTCACAAGACATATATCGTGGAGGCAGGCTCACACGGTGATGAAGTTGGAGAGATAGATCTTTACGTTGACCGCAAGACAAAAAAAGTGGTCGACGCAGACATGAAAATCTACCCTGTTAAAAACTTCCAGTTTACAGCCGATGATGATGTTGTCAAGAAATAGACGACATCACGGCAGATGAGTAATTTTTTCGTTCTGCGTTTTGCTCGTCAATTCCGGTTCCATTCAGGCATTGATGCTGAATCTTCGGGTTTGCATAAAATACTCAGAAAGGGAATTGACAGATGAAAAGATCAGTTATCGCCACATTTTTCCTCATAGTTCTCTCCTGTGCCGCCTGGGCGCAGCACGGAGAGAAGCCTTCAACCACTCCGGACCAGGCTCTGCAGATGTTGAAGGACGGCAACGTGAGGTTCGTTGAAGGCAAGAGAATATATGCCAATCAGGACTCGGCCCGGCTGAAGGAAACCGCCGAGAAGGGGCAGCATCCCTTTGTGACATTGCTGGCATGCAGCGATTCGAGGGTGCCTGTAGAGCATATCTTCGATGTAGGCGTAGGCGATGTTTTCGTGATAAGGATCGCGGGTAATACGTGCAACCTCGATCAGGCAGCCAGCCTCGAATACGGCGCCGAGCATCTGAGAACTCCTCTCATTGTCGTGATGGGGCATACAGGCTGCGGAGCTGTGAGAGCCACGGTTGAAGACGCTAAGCTGACCGGGAACGAACCTGAGATCCTCAGGAAGATAAAACCTGCCGTGAAACGTGCAAAGGATAAGGACGATAAGATCTCAGGGCAGCAGCTCTGTGACGCCGTGAGCACCGAAAACGTATGGCTTGCCATAGAGGATATCCTCAAGACGAGCCATCTTATAAGAGAGCTGGTAAAATCAGGCAGCGCTTCTCTGGTAGGCGCATTGTACGAAATAGACACCGGGAAAGTCACCTTCCTGGGATCGCACAAGGATGAAAAAAGGCTTCTCGAGGAGAAATAGCTACTGTTCAGGCAGTTCAGCCGGAACGCTCATTTGTCATGACGGGGGTGGATGATGGAATACCTTTTCTCTTTTCTGATACTGGTGGCGCTTCTTGCGCTGCTGATGCTCCCTGGAAACAGGAACGTCATTGCGGCGCGGGCCGGGAATCCTAAGCCGGCCACTTCAGGCATGCTGGCAGCCGATCCGACGCCGGCTCCGTGGAGCACTCCTGTCACGCAGCGCCTGACAAGGGAGGAGATCGCCCGGCGACTCAAGACGCTTTCAGCGAGCGAACCGCCCAAAAACCTGAGCATGGGAGCGATGTGCTATGCTCCCAGAATCTATAATCCCCAGAAGGCCGAATACGTATGCCCGAAGTGCGGAGCGAAGACATTATATCCTGAACGCATGGAGCAACTCATTATCGACATACCGAAATGCAGGAGATACGTTAAGGAGATAAGGCAGATCGCGCTTCAGCTGGACGAATCGCAGTTCTGTAAAAAGTGCAGCCCTTCAGTGAAATCTCCGAGCCTCGTGCTCGTAGTGAGCTACCCGGGCGAGAAGAAGACATATCGCCACGCAGGTGTCAATAGTAATGATCTCTTGCTGATTCAGGAGTTTCTTGAAGGGAAGGCTGTGCACAAGGGTGAACGGGACAGCGAGACTTCTCTGAAATCCAATATGGAACGGATTCAGCTGCTTCTTGGTATCAAAGAATCTCTCTGAGGCGTTTTCGTGCGAAGAACAGGCCTACTCGGGCATTGGCTGCGGTGATGCCTCAACGGCTCCATGGCTGCGGAGAAATTCTGCTATATCGGAAAAACCGTTTTTCTGCGCAATAGTCATGGAGGTGTTCCCCAGGTTGTCGATGGCGTTGACGTCTGCACCTTTCGCAACGAGGAGCTCGACTATCGACCTGTGACCCCACATCGATGCAAGGAAAAGCGGGTTTCTGCCGAGCATGTCCTCTGTGTTGACATCAGCGCCGCGCTCCAGCAGGTAGTCCGCCATCATGTACTGACCTTTTTCAGCGGCTTCGTGGAGCGGTATCCGCGAATATCTGTTCTTGGTGATGTTCAGCGACGGATATTCCTTCAGGATGGCCCTCGCGGTGTTGAGATCGCCGACAGCCGCAGCGTCGTAGACATCTTCCACCGTTGGCCTGTGCTCCCTGAGCAGTCGGGCTGCGTCATCCTTCTGATGGCGCAGCGCAATCCGGAGCGGATTGTCGTAGTTCTCGTCCCTGGCGTTTATATCGGCGCCCTTTTTGATCAGCATCTGGATAATTACGGTGTTTCCCGTCTCCGCCGCGTAATGAAGGGGAGTCCACATGTAATAGCGTCTCCCTTCCTCGAAGAAGTCGTTTCTGAACGAAGGGTCAGCGCCTTTCTCGAGGAGGGCGCCGACTATGCTGGTGAGTCCGTTCCTGATGGCCCAGTGCAGAATACTCATGCCGTTCGAGTCTCTGATTGAGAGATCTGCTCCCTTCTCGATCATTGCTTCCGCGACTGAGGTCTGTTTGTTAATCACTGCATGAAGGAGCGGCGAGAGGCCCCGTGTAATGTCTGGGTTTATATCCGCTCCCTTTTCGATGAGGTACTGCGCGCAATCCAGGTGGCTGTTTTCCATGGCCAGTGAGAGCGGAGTCTCGCCTGTCTCGCTCTTTGCATTAACCTTTGCGCCGTTTGATATCAGCAGAGACACGACCTTGAAGTGCCCCTTCTCGACAGCCCAGTGGAGCGGCGTGCTCTCATTCCTGTCTCTTGCGTTGACATCTGCTCCGTTTCTCAGCAGGAGGGCAGCCACCTCCATCTGCCCTGCAGCCGATGCCTGGTGCAGCGGAGTGGTGTTGTCGAAATCCCCGGCATTCACTTCCAGCCCTTTTTTGATGAGGATGTTTATCAGCTCGGTATTGCCGCACCTCGAGGCGAGATGAAGCACCGTGAGCCTTCCTGTATCTTTTGCAGTGATATCGGCTCCTGAGGAAACGAGTATTACGGCGCACTGATCGTGGCCGCCCTGCAGCGCCTTAATCAACAGCGGCTCCCCCTGGCTGTTTCTGGCGTTCACCAGCCTGGGGTTGCGAAGCAGCATTGTATTGAGCCTCGGTGCGTTTCCGGTCTCCGCTGCCGAGAAGAGCTCTTTCAACGCATGCGCTTTTGCCGCATGGATAATGGCAAACAGGCCTGCCGTGAATGAAACCAGGAGGATCGCTATGATCGTGTAAACCATCAGGGCTTCCATACCTCCTTCTCTGTCTCAGTCTCCGGGCGGAAAGAGCCCTGAGTCTTCAATGTCTCATGCATCATCTTTCACTTCTTTCAGAGTGACATGATTGCTATCCAGCCAGCGGCAGGCTGAAAAAGAAAGATGCGCCTTCACCGGGAGAGCTCTTCAGCACTATATCGCTGCCGTGTCCTTCCAGGATATTCCTGACGATATACAGCCCGAGCCCTGTTCCACGCCGCTCGCCGCGAACCTGCATGAACTTGGTGAACAGATGCTTCTGCTCCGCGGGGTCGATACCTTTTCCCGTATCATATACCTTCAAATTGGCCCTTCCTGATTCTTTCCTTGCTATTATGCCTATCGTCCCGTGCCTGGGAGTAAACCGGACTGCGTTGCTGAGAAGGTTGTGAAAAGCCTGCCGCATCTTTGTTTTGTCTGCCTTTACCATCATATCTCCAGGGCATTGGAAATCAAGTGTTATATGCTCTCTGTCTGTGAGAGGCGAGTAGCTCTTCCGCAGCTCGGAGATGAGCTCGGAGAGGTTGAAAGTGTCGAAGTTGAATGTGAACTTCTGCGAATCTATCCTCGAAGACTCTACTATGTTCTGTATGAGATTGAGCATTACATTGCACGAGTGCCGTATTAATGCTGAATACTCCTGCTCCTTGGCCATTTTATTCCTGCCGAGTGAGCGCTCCATGAGATCCATGAACCCCATCACCGATGCAAGCGGAGCCTTCAGGTCGTGCGTTAGGATGCTTATGAACTCCTGTCGTGTTTTCATGAGCTCTTCCTCTGCCGCCTTGCGCACGCTGATGTCTGTAAGGAAGCAGAGATACAGCCTGCCATCCTTTGTATCGACATAGCTCAGGGCGATCTCGGCAGGGATCTCCTGCCCGTCTGAGGCGAGCACTGTCAGCTCCTGCCCCCTGCCCATCATTCTCGATGAAGGCTCAGCGGCAAATCTGCCCAGATGCTCCCTGTGGACCTCCCTGAATCGTGATGGTATCAGAGTCTCCACAGATTTCCCGACCAGCTCATCCCTTCCATATCTGAAGAGTGATTCAGTCTTTTCATTTACGAGCGTAATCGAGCCTTTCGTATCGACGATGACGATCCCGACAGGAGCATATTCTATCAGGGCCCGCACCTTGTTTTCGCTCTCCTTCAGAGCGTCTTCCGCCAGCTTTCTCTCGGTTATGTCAATCCCGGTGGCTATGAAAAACTCTACCGACCCGTTTTCATCAAAGAGGGGGAGGACAGACCAGGTGAAGTATTTTGAACTGTGGTCCGGTCCTGTCCAGTGGCTTTCGTATTCGCCGACAGAATGATAACCGGCCAGGTCTGTGAACGACGATACATCCGTGCCTGTTGAATCTGCAAGCGAGAAGACCGACAGGAAGGATTTACCCTTTGTCCCGGATGGCGAGAGGCCTGTCAGCTTTTCGAAGGAGTTGTTCTGCCTTATGATGCAGCCGTTGCTGTCCATCACCACGATAAGGGCTTTGACTGTCTCAAGGATTGCAGTCGAGAATATGTGCTCTCTCGAGAGGGTTCTGCTGTTCTGATTGATCCCGAAGGCATCAGCCTTCATCGCCTCTTCGGGCTTTCTGCTCCCTGAAGCGCCACCGGAGATGTCTCTCCATACTGCAAAGACCTTTTCCACAGCCCCTTTGCTGCCAGGCAGAGGGGTATATGTAGCGCTGAAGCAGTGAAGGCCATGGGTGGTCGGCACTTCGTGCTCGGCGGCGACAGGCACTCCTTTCTCGAAAACCTGCCGGACCCTGTCCTCGATCTCCGCTGAAGATGCACCGAGCAGCTCGGTTATCCTCTTTCCGATGATGTCACAGATCGAAAAGCCCAGATGCAGGCTTCCCTGCCGGCTTATTTCAAGTATGCGGGTATCAGAGTTGAATACTGCAAGAATATCAGGTGAATGCTCCATCAGTGAGTCAAGTTCAGAGATCATATGTTGCTCCATAGTCATTGTCATACAGTAGTTCAATGAACACTGCTTTCGACCCTGCTTCACGCGGCATGGAAAAGACTGCCGTCTCCGGCAGTCCTCCTGCAGTAAAGCTCTTGATCCTGAGCAGTAAAAGGTTGTGGGTCGGCTTTCACAGCCCGGCCTATGCGTGCTCCGGGCAGGCCTTTTTCAGCTCGTTCTCCATCTCTTCGCCGAGAGTAATCGTGCCGGCTCTCGACCATCCCGCCGGCATCTCCTTGAACGTTATCAGACCGTCGACAGGACAGACGAAGCTGCAGACCATGCAGCTCAGGCATTTGTCCTCAGGGAAGACCGGGCGTCTTTTTTCGCCGTCCCACTGCAGAGCCTGGCCTCCTGCGTCGTGGCATACTATGTAGCACTGGCCGCATCCCACACAGCGCTCCATGTCGTAGCTCGCCACGCCCTGCCTCTTCAGATCGAACTTTTCGGTGGACGAGATATTTGGAAGCGCTTTCCCTGTAAGCTCGGCTATCGTGCTGACGCCTTTTCTCTCCATATAGTCTGAAAGGCCTTCTATCATATCCTCCACAATTCTGTAGCCGTAATGGATTATCCCTGTCGTAACCTGAACTGTCGTAGCGCCCACCAGGATATACTCGAGGGCGTCGATCCAGGTCTCTATGCCTCCCATTCCTGAAAGGGGGAGGCCCAGCTCCGGGTTGAGAGCCAGATCTGCGATGTAGCGGAGCCCTATAGGCTTGACGGCAGGGCCTGAGTAGCCGCTCATCGCTCCCTTTCCGAAGACATTTGGCTTGATTACCCAGTCATCGAGGCCTATCTCCGAGAGTCCTCGAACCGTGTTGATCGCGGAAATACCGTTTGCCCCGCCCTTTTTGGCGAACAGTGCAGGTACGTTCATGTCCGTGATATTGGGCGTGAGCTTCGCCACTATCGGGAGATCTGTCACCTCACGCACAGTTTCGGTAAAGAGCTGCACGAGGTGCTCGCACTGTCCCACCTTGGCTCCTGAGCCTTCGACAGTCATGTGCGGGCAGGAAAAGTTCAGCTCGAGCATGTCGGCGCCTGCCTCTGTGCAGGCTTTAGCCAGATCGGCCCACTCCTGTTTTGAGAAACCCATTATGCTCGCCATTACAATCCTGTCAGGCCAGTGCTTCTTCAGATACATGATATCCAGCAGGTTGGCCTTGAGGCCCCTGTCGCTGGTCTGCTCGACATTCTGAAGCCCTACAAGCCTCTGATCGCCGTAGTTGTAGCCGTGCATGCGTGGAGAAGGGTGGATTATCGGAATCCTGTCAGTGACCATCGTCTTGTACGCCACGCCGCCCCATCCTGCATCGAAGGAGCGCCCTATCATCTCGGCGCAGTTCGAGACCGGTGAGGAAGACAGCATGAATGGGTTCACGAACCTTACACCGCAGAAGTCCACTGAGAGATCGACCTTCCGGCTCATACGAGCACCTCCTTTCTCAGGCGCTCCATTATCGTCCTGGCAGCCGCCTTCCCATCGGACACCGCCTGGACTATCAGCGCAGGCCCTCTCGTGATGTCTCCGCCTGCGAAAAGCGATCTGACAGATGTTTCGCAGGTCTTTCCGTCCACCACAATCAGGCCCCCGTCCTTCGTCTTCACAGAAGGATACCATTCAGATGACGATCTCTCGGCCTTCTGGCCGATCGCCTCTATCACTGCATCCACTTCGAAATCCCACTCGGAGCCGTTGATATCGACGGGTTTCCTTCTTCCCGAGCCGTCGGGCTCACCGAGCTCTGTTCTGATAAGCCTTATCTTCTTCAATGCTCCGGACTGGTCTGTCGTGTAGTCGACAGGTCTCGTCAGGATCAGGAAATGTATTCCTTCGCCGAGAGCGGCCATCTTCTCATCGGATCGGGATGGCATCTCGACGTAAGAGCGCCTGTAGATCAGGAAGACATCCCTGGCTTCGAGCCGGAGCGCCGATTCTGCGCAGTCGATGGCTACAGAGCCTCCGCCTATTACTGCCACCCGCTTTCCTCTCATGTATGGGGCGATTTCATCGAATTTCTTTTCACGGAGCGCTTTCAGGAAATGAACAGACGGAAACACGCCTTTGACAGGCCCCCCGCCGTCACGGAGCGGAACGGAATCCCAGAGGCCTGGCGCCACGAAGACCGCGGCGCAGCCGTTTTTCAGCAGTTCCTCGGCAGCCCCCCTTCCCTTTATCGGCGAAGAGCACTTTATCTCGACTCCGAGGGCCTTCAGATCGGCAATCTCCCTGTCGAGCAGCGAGTGGGGGAATCTATGGGCAGGAACGCCATACCGGAGCACTCCACCAGGCTCCTCGAACTGCTCGTAGACAGTGACCTGATATCCGTTTTTCGCCAGCTCGGCAGCGCAGGACAGGCCTGCAGGCCCGGAGCCTGCTATGGCCACCTTTTCAGCCTTCCTTTCAGGCCTGGCAAACGGGTTGAATCCTGTCTCGATACCGTGCTCCACCAGGAAGCGCTGCAGTTTCCCGATCCTGATGGCCCTGTCGATGCCTGTGGCGCTGCACTCCTTTTCGCACAATTCCGAGGTGGGGCAGAGGATTCCGCATGCTCCTCCCAGAATGTTGTTCTGCTTTATCGTCCTTATCGCGCCTGTAATGTTGCGCAGTCTGAGCTTCCTTATGAAGGTGCCGGGATCTGTCCCTGCAGGGCAGCTCTTGCTGCAGGGCGGATCATAGCAGAGAAGGCATCTGCCGGCCTCGGCGATCGCCTGGCCCAGATCGAAGCCTTTCTCCGCTTCCAGAGAGAGATGAGCCATAATCGTTCCTCCTTTTCGGTTATGCCCTTTCAGGCGGTCAGTATTCCTTCAGAACTTCGTCGAGAGTCTTGATTATGAACTCCACATCGCCCTTGTCTATGCAGAGAGGCGGCTTGATGCGGATCACGTTTCCGGCCATGGCGCCCTTGCCTATCAGCAGGCCTCTGTTCTTGCACTTCTCCATTATCTCGAGAAGCTCTGCAGAGGCTGGCTCTTTGGATTCTCTCGATTTGACAAGCTCTATGCCAAGCATCAGGCCCTTTCCACGTACATCTCCTATTATTTTATGCTCAGCCATCAGCTTCTTGAAGCCTTCTATGAGAAGGTTGCCCATTTCATATGCGTTTTCCGCATAGTTGTGCTTCTCGATCGTCTCCAGAACCTTCAATCCCTGCATCATGGATACAGGATTGCCGCCGTACGTGTTGAAATGAACCTTGCCGCGCATCGATTCGGCTATCTCTTTCGTGGTTATTATGGCTCCGAGAGGCACGCCGTTCCCGATACCCTTGGCCATAGTGATTATATCAGGCTGAACGCCCCACTGCTCTATCCCGAAGAACTTCCTGCCTGTCCGGCCGAAGCCCGTCTGCACCTCGTCCGAGACGAAGAGGCCGCCGTATTTCTTAACTATCTCATAGATGATCGGGAAGTATTCTTTCGGAGGATCCACCACGCCGCCGAAGCCCTGGATTGGCTCGCCGATAAATGCCGCGATCTTTCCGCAGGTTGAATACTTTATTATCTCCTCGACCTGCTTTGCGCAGGCTATCCTGCAGGACGGGTAGGTCAGAGCGACAGGGCAGCGGTAGCAGTATCCTGCCGGGGCGTGCTTGACGCCGTAGACGTAGGGGAGGCTGTGACGCCACAGCGACTGGCCTGTGAGAGCCATCGCCATGAGGGTTCTGCCGTGGAACGAGTGAGCCAGCGCCACGAACTCGTGGGTCCCTGTGAAGTTCTTGGCCAGTATCGCAGCCAGTTCGTTGGCCTCACAGCCGCTGTTTGTGAAGAAGCTCACCTTCAGATCGCCTGGGCTGACTTCTGCCATCTTTTTCGCATAAAGCGCGATGACAGGGTGGAAGTACAGCGTCGTCATATGCTGCAGGGTCTTAAGCTGCTCCACGACATCAGGGATCACGTCAGGGTGGCAGTGGCCGACGCTTATCGTCACGACTGCCCCGAACGCATCGAGGTATTTCTTTCCCTCGTCGTCAAAGACATACTGCATCTCTCCCTTGACGACATTTACAGGCTCCTTGAAGTAGGTCATCGTGCTGGGGAGCAGATACTCTTCCCGCATCTTCCTGATCTCTTCCTTTGAAATCTCACTCGTGATCATTCCATCCTCCTTATCATTAATGAATTTCAAGCATTGCGTCGATTGGCTCAGTCGAGGTCGCCGAAGGGCTTCCGTTTCAGGAACTCTCCGTGCCCGACTCTGCCTGTGAATCTGCCGTCTCTTGCCACTATCTGCCCTCTCGAGAGAGTATAGACAGGGGCTCCAATTGTTGCGAACCCCTCGAAAGGCGACCAGTCACAGTTTGTCTGCATGCCCTCGTGTGTTATGGTCCCCTTCCGTTTCGGGTCGAATACGACCAGGTCCGCATCAGACCCTATGGCCACCGTTCCCTTCTGCGGATAGAGACCGAAGAGCTTCGCCGGGTTGGTGGACAGGATCTGCGCGAGCCTGCAGAGCGAGAAGCGCTTCTCTTTAACTCCGTAAGTGTGCATCAGAGTCAGCATCGTCTCGACGCCTGGCATCCCGTAGGGGATCTTCCTGAAGTCGCCGCCCCACATCGCCTTCTGCGCTTTGTCGAAGGTGCAGGTATCTGTTCCGATGACTTCCACCGTATGCTTCTGTATGGCTTTCCAGAGGCGCTCCTGGTCCTTCTTCTGCCTGAGCTGAGGACATGTGGCGTACAGATGCCCGTTTTCTCCTTTGAACAGCGAGTCGTCGAGAAGCAGGTACTGCGGGCAGGTCTCGGCGAAAACCTTTGCGCCCCTGTCCTGGCCGCTCTTTACGGCATCGGCTCCCTCGCCTGTCGACATGTGGACTATGTAAAGCCTTCCTCCTGTGACCTCTGCCAGATGGATCGCCCTTGTTATCGCCTCGCTCTCTGAGAAGTTGGGCCTCGTGACCGCATGGCCCCAGGCTCCCAGTTCTTTCGCGTTCGGGCCGTGCTTTTTCAGCAGCGCCTGTATCACGAAATCGTTCTCCGAGTGGGTCATTATCATCGCGCCGTTTGTGGCAGTCGCTTCGAGAGCTTGCATGAGATCGCCGTCATCGGCCATCCATCCCTCATTCCTGTATACCATGAACATCTTGAACGATGTTATGCCGTATTCGATCAGGCTGTCCATCTCGTCCCGGGCCTTTTCCCAGTCCGTAATCCCGCCGTGCAGGGAGTAGTCGATGCAGACCCTTCCGTCGGCCTTTTCCCTTCTCGCCTTGATTGCATCCATGACAGGATGACCCTTCTGCTGGATGCCGTAATCGATGAGCGTCGTGAGGCCGCCGCATGCAGCCGCCTTCGTGCCGTTCTCAAAGTCGTCCTTGCTCACGGTGCCGCAGAATGGAAGCTCCAGGTGCACATGGACATCTATTCCACCAGGCATTACAAGCTTTCCGTCGGCATCGATCTCCTCTGCCCCTTTCAGAGCCTTTCCATTGTCGGCAATGACGGCAATCCTGCCTCCTTTTATGCCGATATCAGCCTTATAGATGTCCTGGGCCGTTACAACAGTGCCGTTTTTAATGATGAGATCCATTCTACTCCCCCTTTTCAATGTTTTTATCGTTATGCAGAGACATCGCTCAATTGATCGGGCAAGGCCTGTATATATGAAATGCCTGCGGCCCGGTGTTGAATGCCGCAGCAAGTCTGCTATCCTCCGGACAGCACGGGATATATCACAACCAGATCTCCGTCGCTCAGCCTGTCTCCTGCCGCGAGGATATGGCCGTCTCTCTCTATCGCCATTATCTCCGGGAGAGGTATTGACAGATATTCAATCAGGCCGTGCACATCCATCTGCCTGTCGACTTCTATCTCTGCAGTCTCCTCAGCTGACGGGAGGTAGTGCCTGAGGCTGGCCAGCGCTCGGACAGTATATCTCATCTTCCAGGTCCAGCTCTCTGAGTTTCTCATCAGTCGGGATTCCGTCTCTGCTCCATCCCCTCAGTTGATAGTAGCGATAGAGCATGTTGCCGAGATCGGGGAGCACGTCCTTCGCCGAGCCATCAGGCTTTGCCTCTGCGAAGAGCCTCGGCGGGAGCATGTCATCCTTCCTGCTCACTCCCAGTTTGACGTTGTACATCCTCTTCAGGTTGAATATCCGCTCGCCGGTCCTGAGAACGCTCTCCATGTCGAAATCCCAGCCGCAGAACAGGTTCAGCCACCTGGCGACCTTCTTCGGGCCGACCCTGCCCATCAGCAGGAATTTGCACATTCCGAGCGGGTTGAAGACTGAAAGGTAGTTCTGCATGTTGTAGACAACAGGCGGCTTGTCTTCTGAGGAGTGAGCGTCTGGAGGCGTTGTATAGCCGAAATCCGCGACAGGTACTCCTCTGTCGAGGAAATACGTGAGCCCCTCGAGGTGGCACGCTCCTCTCGATGCCGTGGCATAGTTGAGAGCCATCCCGACGTGCCCTCTCGGGTCGTGGGCTGGGAACTCGAGGCCTTTCGTGTGCACGGCGAACTCGGCTGAGTTGCCGCCCAGTATCTCGGAGGCCCGCTTTACTCCCTGGCGGATCACGAGGCCTATGCGCTCGCCTTTTCCCATCATGTGGATCAGCGCCAGCATCGATTCGCCGTTCCAGCGGAGCTCTGTGCCTCCTGTTTCCCTGCTCCCTATGATGCCCTTTTCGAATGCCTCTATGGCGAAGGCGGCTCCGGCTCCCGCCGATATGGTGTCCAGGCCGTACCTGTTGCACCATTCATTCGCCCTGATTATGTACTCGGGATCGTCGTTAAGCACCAGAGGGCCCAGCATGGCTATCGATTCATATTCAGGCCCGTGGCCGTAAATTCCATCCTTCTCTATCCTGTAGATCTTGCCGCACCTGATCGGGCAGGCATAGCACGAGTAGTGCTGATCGAGATACAGAGGCTGCATGGTCTGCCCGCAGACCTTCTTCGCCTCTTCCTTCCACGCTCCGAGCTGCCAGTTCTTTATCGGGAGATCGCCATAGAGCTCCACTGCCTCGACGCCTCCTGAGGTGCCGAAGTTATGAAGGCCTGTCGTGTTTTTTCTTATCTCCTCGATGTCCTGCTTCAGCTCTTCCTTAAGCTTGTCGCCATGCGCGAAAACGAGCCTGTTCCTGCCGTCTCCCAGAACGGCTATGGCTTTGAGGTTTTTGGAGCCCATCACCGCGCCTGTGCCTCCTCTGGCAGCCACGCGGCTCTTGGGAGGGTCGAATATGATGCTCGAGATCGGCACCAGTTCCTCACCTGCTGGGCCTATTGCCGCTATCTTGGCCCTTTCAGGGAGCTCCTTCGCGAGAATCGCGCCGGTTTCATATGTGTTCTTTCCGACCAGGTGCGATGCATCTCTGAACTCTACCCGGTCAGCTGTGATGAATATGAAGGTCGGGATCTCGGCCCTGCCTGTTATTATGATGCCGTCATATCCTGTCCTCCTGAATTCGGCAGGCCAGTGACCTCCGACTGTGGCTTCGTTCCATATGCCTGTCAGAGGCGATCTGCTGCAAACGTTCATCTTCGAGGTGCCTGGCAGAGGCCCTCCGGTGAAAAGGCCCGAGATGAATATGAGCGGGCTTCTCCCGTCAAGCGGCTCTATCCTGTTGTCGAAGTGGCAGAACAGCGTCTTTGCTGCCAGGCCTGAGCCAAGAAAGAACTTTTTTGCGTCCTGTTCATCGATTTCGACGTCAGTCGTGCTCCTCGAAGAAAGATCGATATGTAAAGCCTTCCCCATCATGCCGTATTTCATGGAACTGCCTCTCCTCCGTAGTTGTAGTTGCGGCGCAGCAGGCTGCGGCTCAGGGGACCGAAGCGGAGCCCAGGGACTCCGCCTTCGGTTCTCCGGTATTGGCTGGAGTTGTTGATCTGCGTGTTATGGCAGCAGTTTTACGAGATCGTCGTATGTCTCGGGGCGCCGGTCTCTGAAGAACTGCCAGGTGTTTCTGACCTGCCTCACTTCATCGAAATCGAGGTCTGCGATGACAATCTCGTCGTCATCGGCGCTGCCCTGGGCAACGATCTTTCCCCTGGGGTTGCAGAAATAGCTGCTTCCGTAGAACTTTCCGATGTTCCACGGCTCTTCCGTGCCGACCCGGTTGATGGCTCCCACGAAATATCCGTTGGCCACTGCATGGGCCGGCTGTTCCAGCTCCCAGAGGTATCGCGAGACGCCTTCCACTGTGGCTGAAGGGTTGAATATGATCTCCGCTCCGTGAAGGCCCAGCATTCTGGCGCCTTCCGGGAAGTGGCGGTCGTAGCAGATGTACACGCCAATCACGCCGTGCTCTGTGCGGAATACGGGGTATCCAAGGTTTCCTGGCTTGAAGTAGTACTTCTCGGAGAATCCAGGCGGCACTTCAGGGATGTGGTTTTTCCTGTAGACTCCGAGTACTTTTCCATTCTCTATCACGACTGTGGCGTTGTAGTACACGCCTGTCATCGCCTCTTCATAGATGGGGACGAGGATGACCATGCTGTGCTTTTTCGAGCGCTCCTGCATTATCTTTGTCGTGTATCCATCAGGGATCCGCTCTGCTATGAAGTACCACCTCGGGTGGCGCTCTGCGCAGAAGTATGGCCCGTTGAAAATCTCCTGCAGGCAGATGATCTTGACGCCCTTGCCGGCTGCCTCGTCGATCATCCTGATGTGCTTGTCAACCATGGCGTCCCTGATTGACAGGACCTCTTTCTTCTGCTCTTCTTCAGTCTGGGAGTCGGGGCTGGCCGAGGGGGCAATTACATTTTTTGCCTGAATGAGACCACATTTGACGATTCTTGCAGACATGCAGATCCCTCCTTGAGATTATTGAGGCAGGTACAGTGCTGCATAGAGGCTGGGAGTATGTTTGTGTGTATATGCTAAATATTCCTGTCCTCTCCGGCGCTTTCCTTCTTTGCATTCATGAATTTATGCCTGCCGGCGTCATCAGCGCAGACAATATACTCATCGGCGTCAATATAAAAGCAACCGACTGTGACAGAGGCTTCTGCATAATTGCCGCAGTGTGGCGGAATAATAGGCGCGCCTTACAGGCCCTCATGCTGAAGGGAAAGGGCTCCCAGCCGTTCTTTCCGCATCAGCAGAAAGCGACGCGCTGAATCAGTTCATCGTCTTGAGTCCGATGGCCGGGGCATCCGCTCCGGCTCGCGATCGTCAGTTCCAGATCGCGCAGATTATCGCGAGATCTTCCGTGGAGAACTCGAAGACATTTGAGAAGAGACGATCGAGAACTTCGTTGATATCGGTATGATGGATGTCAAATAACATGGCCGGCACCTCTTCCTTTTTGATATTGAACGGACAATACAGGCTGTCCGGTGACATTCCGCTTTGTGTCAAAGACGTCGGGCTGAATGTCAGAGATGTCACCGTGCTCTGCCTTCAGAACGCTGAAGACAGAAGATGCTGTTTCACTCAGGATCGGTGTATGCCGCTGAAGCGGACATACAGTGCTTCCAGATCATCGATGTCCCTGCCGAGGCTGTCGAGATGCTCTTTGAGATCCTGCAGATCCTTGCTGATTCTCTCGAGATTCTCTTCGAGTCTCTCTACTCTCCCTGTGTGCATGGTATACCTCCCTGCCCTGAAATAAAAGGAAACACGCGCTAGAAAATCTAGCCGTGTTTCCCGCAGTTGTATAGTTCTGCAAGGCTCCGGCAAATCCTTCTGCCTGGAAAAGTTTTTTCAGACCCTGATAAGGCTCATTGGCATTGAATTTTAGGAAAATTCAGACTTCTCACGGTGTAATAAAGGGGATGAGGAGATGGGAGGAGATAAGGGGATGAGGCTATGTGCTGAAGGCACATGCGGGATCGGCGCATCACGTACCGGGCCGGACAGTTTATGGAGGTAATACTCCCGGCCGGGGAGAAGATAAATGCAAAGTATCCCTGGGAGGTATACGATGCCACACAATACCGGATATAAAACGGAGCTTTCGACAGTCAATCTCAGTGACAGCAGGAGGAAGGAGATCCTTGAGCTCGTCGTCAGCCTCGCGTCAATCAACAGCGGCTCGGGAAACGAATCAGGCCTCGAGCAGATCAGGAGTTTCTGTGCGCCTCACCTGCAGCAGGCGGGATTCAAAACCACAATGCTCCCTCACCACATACTCCTCGCTGAAAGAGATGGCAAGAGGAAGCCGGCCGTTTTCATACTTGGCCATATGGACACTGTCTTCGAGGCATCACATCCATTCAGGGATGTCTGGATCGAAGGCGATCGTCTCAGAGGGCCGGGAGTGGGGGACATGAAAGGCGGAATCGGCCTCGTTCTTGCAGCGCTCAGCGATCTCAGCAGCCTTGGGATGCTCGATGACAGAAAGGTCACTGTCCTGTTCAACGCCGATGAGGAGCAGGGCTCTAGAGGATCGAGAAGCTTCATAGAGGAGCACGCGGCGCGCAACGATCTCGCGCTCGTTTTCGAAGGAGGAAAACGCTCCGAAGACAGGACTACTTATGTAATCGACAGAAAGGGAGTGGGTCACGCCCAGTTTATAGTGAAGGGCGTGGCTTCACACGCCGGCGCCGAGCATGAAAAGGGAGTCAACGCTCTCGAAGAGATGGCTTACAAGATCATCGAGATTCAGAAGCTCACTGACAATATATCAGGAAGCACGGTCAGCGTGACCGGTCACGTGGAGGTCAGGGACGCCAGAAAGAACGTCATTCCCGGATGGGTGCGCTTCAACGTCGATTTCAGGTTCACATCGAGAGAAGTGGAGACGCGGCTGATCAACGAGTTTTCGAGAATAGCCTCCATCTCCCATGTAAAAAACATAAGGACAGGGGAGATGACAGAGACAGAGTTCCAGTGCTTCATCTCCAGGCCTCCAATGGTGCCTGATCAGACGAGCCTGAGGTATGCGTCGTGCCTTCAGGGAATCAGTGAGAAGATAGGCCATCCGATGATCTCGAAGACGAGGGGAGGGGGAAGCGACGGCTGCTTTACCTCTGCGATCGGAGTCCCCACACTCGACGGGCTCGGACCTGTCGGTGATGGATGGCACACAGAAGGGGAATATCTCGAGATACCATCGCTCTGGAAGAGGTATGAGCTGTTTCATCATTTCTGGAAAGCGATCTATGATGAGGCTGAGCTCCCGGCCCGCCAGGGCACGGGAGCTATGAGCAAGTGATCGCTAGTACTTTTCCATGTGAATGAATTCCCTGGCTTCTCTCCGTCTGGGGGCGGACGGCGACTGATCCGGATATCCGAGGGGGAGTATTTCCACGACCTGGACATCGTCCGGGACCGAAAGCAGCGATGCCACGGCCGGAATATCAAAAAAGCCGACGTGCACTGTACCAAGCCCTTTTGCGTGCGCCGCAAGGTTGAGCGTCGCTGAGACCAGGCCTGCGTCGAAGATCAGCCAGTCACCCAGTGTCGTCGACTGGGAGCCCTTGTAGAAGCCCGAGACTCCCTTTCTTCCGCATACCACTATCAATACAGGCGCTTCCTTTACGGCGCTCCTTGCCGGATTTCCCTTGGAGAGCAGTTCTGAGATCGCGCTCTTCGTGGCCTGATCTCTTACGAGGATGAACTCCCAGCTCTGCGTATTCGCCCATGAGGGAGCGTACCTTGCAGCCTCGAAGATCTCGTCGAGCACTTCCTGCGCGATCTTCTCATCCTTGAACTTTCTTATGCTTCTTCTTGTCCTTATCGCTTCAATGATCTCCATCAGATTCTGTCACCTCCAGTGATTTTGAGTAGAGAGCAGGCAGCCTCTGCCCGTACCATAGCGGATTCATCGTCGAGCAGAGCCTTCAGCTTCTCTACTGCATCTGTGCCACCGATATCGCCGAGCGCTCTTGCGGAATATTTGCGGGTGAACTCGTCTTCGCTTCCAAGGTTCGCGCAGAGCTTTTCAACGGCTGCCTTGTCTCCTCTCCTGGCGAGGGCGGTGCAGGCTTTTATGTTTACCATGTAGTGCGGATCCTCGGCAGCCTTTTTAATCATGGGAAGCGCCGCATCTCCGGGCCATGCCGTGATCACATCCAGCACATCGCTTCTCACTCTCCAGTCGCTGTCGCTGAGAGCTTCGGCGAGGGCGGCTCCTGCCTCGTCGCTGTTCAGTCTGCCGATGCTCATCACAGCCGCTCCTCTGATCCCATCATCTGAGCTCTTCAGGGCCTCGATGAACGTGTCGATCATGCTGTTGTCCCTGTAGTATCCGAGCGCGAGGAGAGCCCTCCGGTACATCTCCTTATCGCTGCTCTTCAGAGTCTTCCTGAGGAGCGGCAGAGACTCGGTGTCTTTCAGCCTTCCCAGGAAGAAGATCGCCTCTCTTTTCAGATCGGTGTTGTCGCTCGTGGCAGCTTTCCTGATATACGGAAGGCCTGAGAGATCGCCCAGGAGCCCCATCGAGGAAGCGGCGTAGAGCTTCAGCAGCCCGCCGTCCTTGTGGCTGTAGTAGTCTTTTAACGCAGACAGGTCGTTCAATCTCCCTGATTCGCCTATGACCTGAAGGGCCGCTCCCTGCATCGATTCGGACCGGCTCGATAGAGCCTTCCGGATGAGCGCTTCGCAGTCCGTCTTCTTCATCCTTCCGAGCGCGAAGAGAACTCCTTCCTTGACGAAATCGCTGCCGTCGCTGAGGGCTTTCTCCATTATCGGGAGAGCCTGCGGGCTGTCAAGGGTTCCGACGAGTATCACTGCGCTGCGTCTCGTGTCGCTGTCGCCGTCTTTCACCGCCTTCTCGAGAATACTCCAGCATCTGGCCTTCAGATCCGCGGTCTCAGGCGACTGGGCGCATACAGAAGCGCAGACGGCTGACACGAGCGCCAATGCGCAGAGCAGTACCGGTATTTTCTTCATTGACTGTCACACCTTTCTATTCAGAAGTCACTGATCGACCCGCCGGGAGCCGACTTCGACGCCTACCGCATCACATCGTCCTCAGGGAGCTCTATCGGCTTGCTTTCCAGTATCTCCTGAACCTTCTTCGGGAGATAGCGGCAGTGAACGACTGCCTCATAGACGTATTCATCGAACCATCTGTCATACATCGTGTAGAAGCCTTCTTTTCCAGGCTCCTTCCCCCAGCTGTTCTCCACCAGCCACTTTACAGATTTGCCGTCTCTCAGATCCACGCCGGTTAATACCATCGCATGGTTGGGAACGCTCTCGTAGTATAGGATTCTCTCCTCTTTTGTCTTCTGGAGCTTTATACCGAAAAGAGTCTCATAGTCCAGCAGGTCATTCGCCATTATTCCAAGCTGCCTGTCGCACTCCTTCAGGACATCGGCGCCGAACCAGACAGTCTCGCCGTCCATCAGCGATTTTATCACGTACTGCTTGAAATCGTGCATCTTGAGGTTTACGAAGGTTATGTCCGGCTTCTCAACCATGTTTCTGTCCAGAAGGATCTTGTAAAGCTTGTTGTATTCCCTGGTGGGATCGTTGAAAAGAGTCACGTAGTCTCTGAGATCGCCGCCTATCTCCTTCCGGTAGAAATCATGAGGCGTGAATGTTCTGGGTGCGGATGTCTTCCTGTTTTTATCCTCATAGATGAACTCGAAGCTCTCCGGAGGATGGCCGAGGCATATGACAAGCACCCTGTAAAGCTCGGCGAGCATCTCCTCCTTCTTCTTCCGAAGCTCTCTGTCGCTGCTGCCATCTTTGTGCATATTCCTCAGAATCATTGCATCGTGCCGGAGCAGGCTTGTCATGACCGCATCCATGTTCGATGAATCCTGGCTGTTGGCAGTCTCGTCCATGGCATATCTTGGCACGAGCCCGTATTTCTCTATAAGCGCCACTACGAAGTTCCACTGCCCGCCGTCTGCGAAGGGCTCTTTGAGCAGGAACTTCAGCTTTTCGGATTTCAGGTTCATGTCCTTTGTCTCTATGATGCTTTCCAGGAAGAGGTTGGATTTTTCCATCTTGTCCCAGAAGAAGAGATAGATCTCGGAGAACTCGAAATCTTCGAGGTTGTATTTCCTTATCAGTCTGGGACGGAGTGTGTTGAGCGCCGCGAATAGCCAGCAGCGACCGCTCCTGTTCTGGTTGGTCACCTTGCCTGCCTCTATCCTGTTGGAGAAGAATGTGTTGTAAGAGGACATTATCTCCCTGTTCAGGGCAAGCGTGTTTATCTTCGTGCCTGTAACTGCGTTCATTACCGCCCTGGTGTGACAATCCATCCTGAAGGACTTCCTCAGCTCCTCCTGCATTTTTTTCGTAATGGCTGATTCCGGTGTCGCTGTCTTCATGTCGACTTCCCCCCTTCAATCTTTAATTTGGATTACAATCACCGTTCATGAAATTCTCCGGGCGTGAGAACGATCCCTATGTCACCCTGTCTTTGCGTATATGAGCTTGTCGTAAAGCTCTCCCCTCGCGTCACGGCCAAAGTTGCGGAGCCTGCCTTCCTGCTCGAATCCCAGGCGCTCGGCTATTCGCCTGCTCCGCTCGTTTCTGCTGTCAAAGTGTATCTCGAGCCTCCTGGCTTTGAAGACGGAAAAGGCGAAATCCATCATCGCCCTGACCGCCTCTGTTCCATATCCGAGACCCGTGTATGACGTTCTGATCCAGTAACCTATCTCGAAGCGCGGAACCGACCAGTCGAAGCGGTGAAGGCCTGTGGCCCCTATCATTCTGAAGGTTCCCTTCAGAAACACAAGAAAGGGAAGGTCTTCTCTGGCCAGGAACTTTACGCGCCACATTCTTGCGAGCACCTCATAATCGTCAGGGGTCGGATCAGCCCTGGCCCAGGGCATCCATTCCCTGAGCTCCCCGAGGGAGTCTGACACTGCGCTGTGCATCTCCGCCCCGTCGCCTGGACGGGCGCACCTCAGGCACAGGCGCTCTGTCGTAATCTCTTCCGGAAGGTCAAACAGGATCGGCTTGATAGTCATAGGCCCTCTTCATGTGCAGAGATTTGATGAAATGGCATATACCCGGCTGAAATATCTTAACACGAGTTACGCATAAAATCAGTTTTTAGATAGAACCTTTCGGGTACTCGGTTTCGAGGGTTCAGGTAAAAAACAAATGTTTGAAAAAAAAACTTGCCTGAATCGCCTTAAACCCAGAACCCCAGACACCCAGAACCCAAATTGATGCGTAAGTCGTAATCTTAATTCTAGCTTCGCCTGGAACCATCCTGTGCTTTTCCTGCATCCCGATGTCGCCATGTGTTTACAATATGTTAAATAAATAGGCCCGAAGTGCGCTTGAATTGACCATTGCCAATACAGTAGAATCATAGTAGGCGAAAAGCGATCTTGACTGCATTCATCTTACAAAAGGGGAGGAGGGATCGGAGCCAGATCAATGGCTTCGAGAACAATGATGGACATTCAGCAGAGTGGTGGCGTCAATTGGGTTCCCAGGGATATCAGGCCTGCCGGCCAGAACCGGTCGGGAGAGGGTCAGGCAGATATGTCAGTCCAGGCTGACAGGATTTCCCTTGACAGGCAGGTTTCCCAGACAAAGATGCCTGCCGGTTTTCATGTCAATCAGATGACCGGAAGGGGCGTCGAGGAAAGAAATGACAGGCAAGGCTGGAAGGACAGCGGTGAGAGGGTTCATGTCTCTGCGGCATCGATCGGCGGCAGCATGGCTGGAATCGGCGCCGACACGGCGATTCGAAAGGGAGGCCGCCGTGATGACCGGCACAGTCACGGCAATCAGAATGTCGATCTGAAGTCGATAGCGGACAATGCGCTGTCAGAGCGTAACCTCCTTATAGATTTTTCAGATGAAGTGATGCGCGAAGTTGACAAGGTGTCCAAGGCCACGCCGGTGGTGGATTCTTCAATCCGCGACATGAGGAGCATGCTCTGGTGCTCCGTCGACAACGATGACTCGAAGGATCTCGATCAGCTCAGCGTTGCTGAAAAGCTCCCCAACGGCGATACGAAGATCTATGTGGCCATTGCGGATGTGGACGCGCTCGTTCCGAAGGGGTCGGCCATAGACAAACACGCGCAGCAGAACACGACTTCAGTATATACGCCTGAAAAGGTGTATCCGATGCTGCCGACACAGCTCTCGACAGATCTGACATCACTTAATGAAAACGAAGATCGCCTGGCCATCGTAATTGAATATACGGTGGGAAATGACGGGTTGATAAAGGAATCGGACGTATACAGAGGCCAGGTTCACAACCAGGCTAAGCTTGCATATAACGCCGTATCGGCGTGGCTCGACGGGAAAGGCCAGATGCCTGAAGCCATAGGCAAAGTTCCCGGCATGGAAGAGCAGCTCCGCATGCAGGATGAAGTGGCTCAGAAGCTGAAAGCCTGCCGCCATGAAAACGGCTCGCTGACTATTGAGACGATAAACCCGCAAGTCAAGGTCCTCGACGGCGGAGTGCTGAACGTCATGCCTGATACGCAGAACCGCGCGCAGGAGATGATAGAGGATTTCATGGTGGCGGCCAACGGCGTGACAGCCAGATATCTGGCCAAGCACGACTTTCCTACGCTGATGCGCGTCGTGAAAACCCCGCAGAAGTGGGATCGCATAGTTCAACTCGCGGCACAGAAAGGCACTAAGCTTCCCGGCAAGCCTGATTCAGCAGCTCTCGAGAGGTTCCTGTCAAAGCAGAAGGTCGATGATCCGGTTCACTTCCCAGATATATCTCTCAGCGTGGTCAAGCTGATGGGGCGGGGAGAATATGTGGTGCAGGAGCCGGGAGCCCAGGCTGTAGGCCACTTCGGACTGGCAGTAAAGGACTACGCGCATTCAACTGCTCCCAACCGCAGGTATCCAGATCTCATCACTCAGAGACTGCTGAAAGCGGCAATAGAGGGCAAGCCTTGTCCTTACACGACAGGCCAGCTCGAGAATCTTGCCGAGCAGTGCACCGAGCAGGAAAAGAATGCCGACAAGGCAGAGCGCCAGGCTAACAAGTCGGCAGTCGCTCTGATGCTGATGGACAAAATCGGGCAGACATTCGACGCGATAGTTACAGGCTCGAGTCAGAAGGGAGTCTGGGTCCGCACGATCGATCCGCCGGCCGAAGGCAGTCTCGTGCAGGGTCAGAAAGGCCTCGATGTTGGAGACAAGGTAAAAGTGACGCTGACAAACCTCAACGTCGAAAAGGGATTCATCGACTTTGTCAGAGCCGGTGGAAAGCACGGGAGGTAGGCTCAGACTCACAGTCAGCGGCATTTTCATGATGTTGATTGTGATCACGGCCTGATTCGTGCATAGTGTGAATTGTGCTCCTGAGTATTAAAATAAACAGAGTAATGTATGATTTGAAAGCCCCGGATTTTTTCGGGTTTTTTTTTCTCATTTTCTTATGGATATTACTGAATTGAATGTTTTATCCAAGGATAGTTGAAGATATTTTTGGAACATGAAGGTATTTGCTGCAGAATGGCAAATTCATCTAAACAGTGTCATAGCAGTTAATATTGTCATGTGCAGTACTAATATTGAATAATTAAAATATACACCCCCGGTACTAAATAATTTCCATCATAATCCGATATTAAGAACGACACCAGCAAGTGAATAGTTCTCTCAAAGCGTTGTAGTTGTCAATTTGAATATCTATCGCATAAAAAAAGAAAGAAAAAAAACGGAGGTAAAAAAAATGGATGAAAACCTGAAACCGCTCACCCCTGAACAGGTCGCAGAATTTCTGCAGATCACTCCAAGGGGAGTGAGAGACATGCTGAGAGCTCAGGAAATCAAGGGAGTAAAGATCGGAAGGGAATGGAGAATTCTCCAGGGAGATCTTGAAGGCTTCCTGAAAGAGCTAAGAGAGAAGACGTTCCCGGGAGAGGATGAAGAAGCAACCTCTTAGAGGATCTCAGGCTTTCATTACTTTCACGGGCAGTATGTGAATATCCGTTTCATCGGTGTCGATGTATCAACTGCAATAAAGGGCGGCGACCCGGCATGATTCATGCCGGGATCCGCTCTGCCCTGTCTGGCTGCGGATCCTGGAGGGACTGTTCACAGGCTGGTAAACAATGGAACTGAAATGACGGCAGATGCCGCATTTACAGTTCTATTTTTTCACAGACATATATGACACCGCCGGGATGTTTTTGTTGAATACAGGCTGCGAAGGGATTGGGGCGCTCAGGGACATTGCGACGCTTGATGAGTGAAATATCAGGAAGAATTTCCCGGCATATTCTGACCGTCCAGAGAAGCCTGTGTATAAATTCCTCGGCATGACAGATAAGGGAAATTATTGCCAAGGTCTTCTGCAGAAGATCCATGCCTGATATCAGAATTGCACAGTCTGAACGGTCCGGAAATCTATCAATGGAGGAAAATGAGAGAAATCGCGGAACAATCCGGGATCCCAATGAGGAGATACATTTGCGTGGAACGTAACAGAAGCGAAGGGTTCTGGCCTGCTCTTTCGAAGAGCTCTGCCTCAGGTGAGCAGTCGCTATGGAACTGGCTGAAGGATATCACCGGAGCCGGACCTGATGAAGCGGAGCTATCTTCAATGCAGACAGAAGCCGGTTCAGTGCGGAGCCTTCCACTGCTGGACGTGATTGCCGGCAAGAGCCGCTTCTCATCTTACAGGCCGAAGGCGCGATCAGATATGGAGGCTCACACCCTCCGCCTTTCCGGGGGCGGGGAGTACGTGATCCTGAAAAACCCCGAGCTTCACAAATACCTGAAGCTGACATGTGAGGAATACTATCTTTTCACCCTGATGGACGGCGCGAGGACCGTTCAGGAGCTCGTGGTGGCTTATTTCATGAAATTTCACATCCTCGCCCATGAGAGAGTCGCCGGCCTGATACGAGAGCTGGAGCGGGAGGGCTATCTCACAGATCGCCCTCTCGATCTGTGGAGCGCTCTGAAAGAGAAGATATCCGGCCAGAGCCTCACATCTCTGGCAGAGAAGGCCGGGAATATCTTTTTCAATACACAGGTGTCGCTGAAGGGGCTCGACGGCACTCTGGCAGCGCTGTACAGGAGCTTCTTCTTTCTGTTCTTCACGAAGCCGGCCCTTCTCCTCTATCCTTTCATCTGCATCGCAGGAGTGATATGCTTCTTTACCGCCTTCATATCGGGCTCGTATCAGCTCTTCGAGACTTCCCGCTCTTACGCGCTGGGAGCGCTGACCCTCTTTCTGATAGGTGTCTTCAGGATCACACTGCACGAAGGCTCCCATGCGTTCGCAACAAAATGGTGCGGAAGAGAGGTGCACCGGGGCGGCTTTCTGTTCTACATGGGCGTTCCGAGCTTTTTTGCGGATACGTCGGACATCTGGCTGGGCAGCAGAAGGGAGAGAATCCTGGTTTCGTGGGCCGGGCCGTACTCGGAGATAATACTGTCATCCACTCTGTCGATAATCATAGTCGCTTTCCCGTCATTTCACCTTTCCGATCTCTTCTTCAAAATTGCATTCGTCGGATATATATCGGCATTCCTGAACCTGAACCCTCTGCTCGAGCTGGACGGCTATTTCATGCTGATGGACTGGCTGGAGATACCGAACCTCAGGAAGCGCTCCCTCGAGTTCTTGAAGACATCATTGATTCCCCGCCTTAAAAAGGGTTCAGCCTTCACGGCCGAAGAGCGGATCTTCACCCTGTTCGGCATCATGTGCGCGGTATGGACAATAGTGGCCATTGCGCTTTCCATCGTGATGCTCCAGTGGAGGATGATGAGCACTCTGAGGGACATGTTCAACTCAGGCGGCATATTGGCAAGGATAATGTCAGGGCTGGCGTTCATCTTCTTTGTTCTTCCGCTGCTGATATCAGTGCTTGCAATGCTCTATCTGGCAGGGAGGCGTGCCTTGCTCTTTCTTGTAAAATGGCCTCCTGTCCGGGATGTCAGGGCGATAGCCGCGGCAGCGCTGCTTGGAGCAGTTGCTGTTTCCGCGGCTGTATCACTCCAGGCGCAGCTTCAGGCACTTTCCTGGGGTATTTCTATCGTAATATCGGCAGCGATTGCCGCAGTGATCGCTCTCACGCTGAGAGATCTCGCAGGCTCGAGCCTGATCGACGAGCTTGCAATGAAGCTGGTGTTTTCCATATTCCTCGTCATATCGTCAGCGCTTGGAGCGTTTATCATTCCTGAGCCGTTTCTGATGCACCATGGCCTCGTCTGGGGAGGCGTGATAGCGCTTTTCTGCGCATCCATGGCCTTTTTCGCCTATGCTTACCGCTTCTTCCTGAATTTCGAGTTTTCACTCTATTCGGCGTTTGAGCGCTTTGCGGTAGGGGCTTTTCTACCTGTGTCCGTGATGGCCGTGGCGGCGCTGGGGAGCTTTTTCTTCAGTGATGACAGGGGGAGCCCATACATGTCGTTTCTTTTTACATCCGCTCTCGGCACAGGGATAATGTCTCTCGCACTGCTGATTCCGCTGCTCGGAAACTACTCTGTCACATTCTTCTTCATCCCCTTTCTCTTCGAAGGAGCTGCGATAACCTCGCTGCTGCTATACTACTTTCTGATAGCCTGGCACTTCGGTAATGAAAATGCGCCGCCGGTCATGATTGTGCATCCCGGCCTGTTCAGCCTTTCCCTTTTGCTGGCAGGCGTTCTTTTATTCCGGTATGTGTATCGGAGGCGCGATTTCGTGAGGCCTCTCGGCGTGGAGACCAGTGCGTCCGGAGACAGAGAGAAGCTTTTCACGGCGTTCAGGGTGATTATTGACTCGCTGCTTGCCAACTTCAGAAATACGTTTGGCGAAAGAAGGGCACAGCGCGCCGTGAGGGATTTCAACGGGCATTCCGCCGCGCAGGGCTGGAATCTGGTTATTCGCGGCTGGCATATTGAATGCACCGCGCCTTTTGCAGTCATAGTCGAAATGCAACACCCGCTTGCATCAGCCTGCGACTGCCTGAGGAGTCTTCTCATGGAGATGACTGGCGGGCCGCTCATGAATGAATATTTCACGCGGGTATACGACCTTCTTTACTGGGAAGAGCGTGAAGTGGCTGACATGTATCTGTTTTCGAGCCTTCCCTGGTCGCGCTCGTTTGTCAGAAGCCCTGAATACAGGGAAGACATCCTGTCGTTCCTCGTCGGCAACCCGCTGTTCTTCGACCTCGATAAGGAGGAAGTGTCTTCATTGATACCTATTCTGCAATTGAAGCGGTATATGGCCGGCCAGGTCATAGTTCGACAGGGAGATCGCGGAGATGAGTTCTTCATGATCAGGAGCGGGAGGGCGAGGGTATGCATGAAGACGGGTAAGGGAGTCGAGTTGGCACTTTCCGAGCTGAGGAGAGGGGATTTTTTCGGGGAAAAAGCTATACTGGAAGGCGGTCTGAGAACCGCGACCGTAAAGGCCTCTACCGAGCTCGAGACGCTTGTCCTGGGCAGAGCGGACTTTGAAAGGTACGTGAAGGAGCGTCGGGCTGTTCTGGACAGGATCAGGGCGTCTGCCGACGGCTGTGATCTGCTGGAAAGGATACCTCTGTTTTCCGACTTGACCAGATATCAGCTTCACAGGGTTTACTCGAGACTTCTGCTGAGGAGGACTTCGCCTGGTGAGACAGTTATATCGCAGGGCGACGAAGGGGAAGAGTTCTATATAATCAGGAAAGGCGAGTTCAGCGCACATATCTGTGAGAAAGGCAGGGATGTCACGCTGGCTTCGATGGGAGAAGGTGAGTATTTCGGCGAGATAGCTCTGCTGCAGAGCGGGAGAAGAACTGCGTCTGTGAAGTCCTGCGGCGAGGGAGAGCTGTACGTTCTCATCAAAAAGGACTTCGAAGAGCTGCTCGGAGTCGAGACCCATGCCGGCTCAATCCTCAGGGCCACATCGTCCAGGAGGCTCCGGTCCGAAAAGCGCGTTCTCCATGGGGGAAAATCTTCTTCAGTGTAAAATACATGAAGAAGAATGTCATTCCGGCCACTGGCTCGGCAGGTGTATACGGCATCGCATCAGGGAGCGCAGCTGAAGCCCTGATATGAAATACAGCCTGAGCCGGCGGCGGGAATCAGCACATATGAGCTCGAAAGGGAGGATGAGCATGCCGTCCGGTCAATCTGGCGAGTTACAGCAGAGGAATCAGGAGAGCGATCCCCTCGATTTTTTCGGCTTCAGTGAGAGACCACTCGATGTAAAGGATTTTACAGCGGTGCAGCGCGATCTCTTTTCCAAGGTGGAGCGCGCGCTAATCTCGATGGAGGAGGATCTTCTCGATAAAAACGAGCAGGAGAGAGAGCTCCTGTCGACCATCATGAAGATCCACGCCTGGAGAAACCTCAGGGAGTGCCTCGGTGCCTCTCTTCAGAATATCAGCGAGCCGCTGATGCTCGAAAAGTATATTCTGGAGTGCGCCACCCTCTTCTACAAGGAGCTCGATCACCCGTACTGGAGCACAACGCAGTTCCAGTACCTGCTTCATATAAATGCCGCCAATCCCAGCTACTGGGCCGGATACGGGCTCTGCCTGGTGCAGCTTCAGGACAGGGGCGCGATGGAGGAGTTCAGGCTCGAGGAGAAGGCCGCCATTGCATTCATCAGAGCCGCGAGGCTGTGTCTCGCACATCTCTTGAGGAAGACGGAATTCCATACCAGTCACTCGGACGGGCGCCTTATCGAGTCTGCCAGGCGCTATTACGGTAACGCCGGAGAACTGGTCGACAGCAGCGAAGCCGGGCTCGGCGGAGAGCTCTGCAATGCTCTGGCAGAGCATCCTGAATTGCAGGATATTGCTGTCGCAGATAAAAAGCCTCTCGATCCATCTGCGGAAAGATTCAGGGAAGAGATTGCGCAGGTGCTTTCCCTCTCGATGGAGCGGAACAGGTGACAGCCTGATATACGGATTACGTTATAATGCCAATGCCCATTAATCATTCAAGTTTTTCAAGAAAGAATAGAGTGTAACAAGGGGGATATGGGGATAATGCGGAGATGGTGAGGGATTCAGAATATGGTGTTATAATGCTTAAAAGACAGATCTCTCAATTGTTTTCTCTCCCTCTCTTCTCCATCCCCGCCTCTCCTTTATTACGCCAGAATTCTTTAATTCAGTGGCATCGGTTATAAAGTCGGGGGCTGTTATTTCTGGGAGCGCAGTGAGCGCACAGTAACTTTGCCGGGCGCGGGCTCGGCGGCCTTCTTCTGCTCCCTGGCGGGCTTGTGCGGCACCTCTGTCTGCTGTATCAGCTCCCCGTCCTCCCAGGCGAGGATTCGCTCGAAGCCCTGTCTCATGCTCGTAGCCTTCGTCCTGTAGTGAATATTTCCATCGTCGTCGAGAAAAGCCAGAAAGTTCAGGATATCTCTTTTCTCTTCCGGTTCTTGCTCGTAGTCGTATGTCTCTTCCCGGACGAGTATCGTTCTGGCAGTCGCTTTCTCGGATGACTGCTCTATCTTCTCGTGTATGTATGTGCTTATATGGCATTTTGAGCCCTCGACGCCTGCCGGCATAAGGTCGAGCCATCGGTTCTGCTCAGGGAAGAACTGGGATGGTACCGTTTCAGAGCGCTTCCTGGAGCGGATATAGCGATTTATGGTGTTCTCCCTGGCAGTGGATGTCTCGTGATATTCAGTGTCTGACCTGCTCCTGGATATCTCGACAGTCTCCTCGGCCAGATCGGCGCTCCTCTTGATTACTTTCTCCTCATGGAGATTTTCCTGCGGAACCCTCTTCTTCAGATGGGATGAAAGCTCTAGTATATTCCCTTCAGAGGATATGTAGTGATGCTCTTCCTCGACAAAGCAGCTCGGGTGCGCTTCATACGAGAATGTCACCACCGTGGCTCCGTTGTCAGTCTTTTTTACCTCAGACGGCCTGATCAGCCTGATGCCCAGGAATTTTTCGAAGTTGTGGGTGACTGTCTTTTTCTCCTGCAGCGTCGCGCCGTCAGGGGAGATGTCAAAAGCGTATATTATTGCGCCGGGAAGGAGGTGGGTGTGCTTCTGCTCGAAGGAATGCGGAAGCGCGCCTCCGCTCCAGGCGTGCGGCTCTTTCTGAACCGTAGTCATGAAGAGAAGGCTCATGTCCCTGCTGAACTGGGCTCTCTGCTCCCATTTCGTGTTCAGGACCCTGTCCTCGACGGACAGGGATAGCCGCTTCTTCGTCTCATCGTATTCAGACGTTCTGCGGAGCAGGGTCTGCCCTTTCGAATCCTTTATATGCGACGACAGGAAATACTCCGGGAAGAGTCTCTCATGCAGTGTGCCTTCGAAAACGCCTGCGACGTGTATGTCGATTGTGCGCTCGAGCGGAACGACTTCCTTCCCTCTGGGCTCCCATCTCGCTGTCACGGCTATCGGAAGGCGCCGGTTTCCTGTGACGCTCTTCAGCAGCGACGCTTCCCTTATCTCCTTTATCCCTATCGTGCCTGCATTCGCTATGGGCGGAAGCGTCATCTGCGCGTCTTCGTCTATCGATTTGAGGTAGCCCTTCCCGTCGAAGTTGAATCTGAAATGCCTCTTGATGTCGAGAGAGTCTTCGAGATGGATGTCGAAAACGGCTTCCTGCAGAAGCCTGTCACTGTATAAGGCCTCGTATATCTCCCTGTCCTTCTCGCCGTACAGGCTTTCTCTGCTCCTGGAGACGAGGATCCCGCTCGGATCGTAGCTCTCTATGTCCATTATCGAAAAGCCCTGGTCGTCGAACGTCAGGTAGACTCTCGTCTCCTTCGAGCTTTCCTGGTCGATGAGGACTTGTGGATGGACCGTTCTCCCGTCCAGCACCTTCGAATATCCCTTTCCCTTGACTATGAAGATGTTCCGTGAGATGTCCAGGAAGACCTCGAGATTGTCTGCGCTCCCGTCTCTCGGCTTCAGAAGGTAGCGCATCTCCTCGTCAGAGTATCTCGATTCCTCCACTTCGTCATAATCTGACAGCAGGGGGATTCTCGGCGGAGACGACCATGAGATCTGCGGGAAGCTGTCAAGGTAGCTGTAAAGTGAGGCCTTCTTCCACGGCAGCATGTCAGGCGCCGTTGTCTCCTTGTTCCCTGTCTGAAGGTCATAGAGAGGCGGGACCGTGCGCAGGAAGAGATGGTACAGCGTCTCCCTCACAGGGCTCTCCCAGAGCCTGCGGGCCGGCTCAGACAGCGGAGAGTCTCCGCTGGAGAGCTCAGGCGTATAGAAGTCATGCTCGTGATTCGTCGAGAAGCCTATCTCGCCTTTGGTGTGCTGTCTTGCAGGCGGTGAAGGACTGAATGCCGACTGCTGCAGGAAGTATGACATGAATCGCCTGTACTGGGCCAGCAGCATCTTTCTGAGCGGCTCGTCCTCTCTGGAATTGCAGAAGTCGAGGATGGTATCGAAATAACTCCTGTCAAGGTTCCTCTGGCGCACGTCGTCTATGACGGACTCTGGAGCGGCCGGAAACGGCACTGAAGCAGCCGGGCCTTCTGCCGGGATTGCTGCGCCCTGGCTCTCCTCCCCGTCAAAGAAGTGGGAGAGCGGGCGGAGTGAAGAGTAGATGGTCTGATGGAGCGCCAGATACTGGGTGCTCCGCCTCATTCTGAGCAGATCCTGCGTCTCAGGGAGGCGGGGCTCTCTGCCTGCCGTCTGCTGTGGCTTGTAGAGCGAGCCTTTTCTGGAATACTTGTTTTCGTCCATGGGCGGGCACCTCTGGAGTGACAGTGTGAATATTATATCAGAAAGCTCACCGATTGAAAAGCGTCATGGCCGATATGCCGCCTGTTACAGGTTTTTCCCGGGAGATGTCGAAAATTCATGCAGGGCGGGCCGCCGCATGTGATGTTTGCCGGAAAAGGCCGCAGCTCCACCATTAATTTAGATAACGGGGATGCAAAGACGTGATCTCGAAACGGGTTCAGGAAACTCTCGAAGAAGCGATGCGCAGGGAAGACGAATCCGGCCAGTTTTACAGGGACAATGTACAGTCGTTCCGCAACGCTTCGCTCGCCTCACTGTTCGAAAGCCTCTACAGCGAGGAGGTCGAGCACAAGCGCCTGCTTGAGCTGCAGCTCGAGACTCTCAGGAGAGGCGATGCAGAAGAGGAAGAGGAGGCCGAGGGGGCTGCGGCATCGCCTTCAGACAGTATCGATGAAAAGAAGCACGATGAGATAAAGACGGCCAGGAAGGCCATCAAGGTGTTCTCCACCAAGGCCGAGGAACTGTGGAAGAAGTCTGTGAGCTTCGAGCAGGAGCTCACAATCGCCGGAGAGATCCAGTCCAACCTTCTGCCCCGCACGATGCCGGAGATAGAAGATCTCGAGATCTCGGCCACGTTCATAATGTCGAGAAAGGTGGGAGGAGACTACTTCGATTTCTATCTGAACAACAAGCGGCAGCTGTTCTTCGTGATAGGCGACGTGATGGGGAAGGGAGTTCCTGCGGCGCTTCTGATGAGCTCGCTGCGGGCTCTCTGGAGGAGCGGAGCGTACCAGAACCTTTCGCCGCGCAAGATAGTTGAAAAGATCAACGAGGGAAGCGTCGAGGATTTCAGAGTGAACGGGAGCTTCGCCACCCTGTTTTCGGCGTGTTACATCCCTGTCAAGTCGTCGCTGTGGTTCTGCAACGCCGGCCACGATCCGCCTCTGTATCTGCAGCGCTCGAGAAACGAGAGCATACCGCTGACGACGCCCGGCGTGGTGGTAGGGATAAATCCGCAGTGTGCATACCAGCAGAAGGTCCAGAAGATGTCCTCCGGGGATCTGATCCTGTTCTACAGCGACGGGCTCTGGGAGGTTACCGATCCGGACAGGCAGGGCCTCTACAACAGGGACAAGGTCTCGAAGCTTCTCGTCGAGCACCGCGAGAGGCCTGCAGAGGAGATCCTGTCTGAAATTATGACTCAGGTCAGAGGGCTTTCAGGAAATATCCCGCAGCGGGACGATATCACGCTCGTGCTGATGAGGAGGAGATAGGCCGGCAGGTTAAGCGGCTCACTGCCTGTCAACCCTGGGGAGAGCGTAGATGAATCCGAGCAGTATCATTATTACGCCGCCCACGACGCCTGCTATCTGCTTCCAGCCAAAGAATCTCGGGGCCCCGCCGAGACCTACCGTATCGGCCAGCAGGGAGAGGACCAGCATTATCAGCCCGAGCAGCGCAACGGCTATGGCAGCTATTCTCATCAGAGGCTTTCCCGCTTTCAGTAAATCTGCCAATTTATTCAAGACAGCAGCATGCGATCCCTTCAGATCGCGGAACAGGAGGAGCAATGAAAAAGGCGGTTATTCTGTCGAGCGGAGGGCTCGATTCAACAACGTGCATGGCCGTGGCAAAGGCCGAAGGATATGAGCTGTACTCGCTCAGCTTCGATTACGGCCAGCGTCTGAGATGCGAACTGGAATGCGCGAAGAAAGTGGCGTCGTTTTTCGGGGCGTCGAAGCATCTCATCATAAACATCAATATGAGAGACATAGGCGGCTCTGCGCTGACAGATTCGATCGACGTGCCGAAGGGAAGGGACGGAGAGACAATGGCTTCGGCCATACCTGCCACATACGTGCCGGCCAGGAATACGATCTTCCTGTCCTTCGCTCTCGCATGGGCTGAAGTGGTCGGGGCGGGCGATATCTTTATCGGCGTGAACTCAGTGGATTACAGCGGATATCCGGACTGCAGGCCCGAGTATATCTGCGCGTATGAAAAGATGGCGAACCTCTCCACCAAGGCCGCTGTCGAGGGAAGGCTCACCTTTTCGATAAGGACGCCGCTTTTGAAGCTGACAAAGGCCGAGATAATAAGGAAAGGCACAGAACTGGGCGTCGATTACTCGATGACGCACAGCTGCTACGATCCCGATAAGGATGGCAGAGCCTGCGGAGAGTGCGACAGCTGCACGCTGAGGCTCAGGGGCTTCGAGCAGGCAGGCCTCTCTGATCCGGTGAAGTACGCGGATAAGATAAGACGAGCATGAGTCAGTGCTGCTGAAATAACGCAAAATTCGACTGATCTGGTGTAATGCAATGGATCCGCGATGTCATACGTCGCTCGGGCCTGTGTTGTCCCTCATGAAATCCATTATTTTTGCGACATATCCTCTTGTGTATCTGGGGATTCCGTGCTTCGACTTTCTCACGTTGTTCGGCCCTGTGTTGTAGGCCGACAGCGCCTTGTCGAGATTGTCAAACTGGTCGAGCAGATTGCTTATGTATTTCGTGCCTGCCTCTATGTTGCCCTCCGGGTCCCAGTGGTTTCTTACGCCCATCTCCCTCGCCGTTCCGGGGAGAACCTGCATCAGGCCGCAGGCGCCTTTCCCTGAATGAGCCTTCGGGTTGAATGTGGATTCCTTCGCGATCAAGGCCTTGATGACGTAGGGGCTGACGTCGTGTTTCTTTGCAGAGGCGAGTATGTATGGCGCGATATCCACTTCGGCTTTCACCGTGCGGTATGTCGCCTTTCTGCCTGCGCCGTGCTTGACTGCGATCCTCTTTGTGGCCATTATGTTTACAGGCTCGAAGTCCTTGTATGCCTCGTCTGATTTATAATGCCAGTCTCCCGTTGACGCAACGTATTCGCCGTCGTATTTCTGCGCTTTCGCGGCGCTGTCCGCATTGTTGACCTGGACTGTCGCCGTGGCATTATTGGTTACGGTGTCCTTTTCCGCTAGGACCATCGTGCGGGTTATCTCGCTCTGGAGCGGCGCGGCCTGGGCCGGCGGTATCGATCCGGATGAGACAAACGCCGAGAACAGGATGGCGGCGGAGGCCAGCACCTTCTTGAAAGTACTTGAGAACAGGGAATGGGGCTTTTCCTCGGGTGCCTGGATTGCAGAAGAGTCTCTGAGCGCTCTTGCGTCTCCGGCCGTCATCATCTTTGAGCCGGGATCGCTCGATTCCTCCACCGAGACGCTGTAGGCGCTCTCAATGCTCAGGCTTGTCGGAAAACGCCCTGCAGGAGGCAGTGATTCTCTCTGTCTTATCGTGTTCCTGAAATCCTGCAAAGTACGATCGCTTATATTCACCGACAAGACTCCTTCCGGCATTTCTCAAACCATTATATATGATAGAATATAAAACCCCGGCAGTCAAGAAACATTTTGTTACATTTCCTCCACGGCGGATTCCCATGGCGGATCCGTTGCCATATCTGTCTTTGCCGCGAGGCCGGCCCGGCAGGCGGATATCATTAAAAAAGCTATTGACTAATCGGCACCCTTTGAATATAATTGCATAGAGAATGAGGCGTAGCCAAGCGGTAAGGCAGCGGACTTTGGATCCGCCATCCCTGGTTCGAATCCAGGCGCCTCAGTTTTAATGTACGTCCTTCATTTCATTCTTTCTCTCTCTGCTTATATTCATCTATCAAGGTGCTGCGCCCTGGATTCAGATTGGTTCCCCTGGTGGATGAGATCGATGGGAAGGCAATTTTCTCAACCCAGTTAGTGTTTTCTGGTAATTGAAGCACTCAGCATGAATCCTGATCAGCTGTCAATATACATCAGGGCGTTATGGTCTCCCGGGTGCCTCACGCATTTGCTTAAAGCCTTCTTGCCGTTTTTTATCTGGAATATGATACCAATGATTTTATTTTTAACATCGAGCCATCTCACATCCTCACTTATTCTCCTTCCTGGAAAGCAGTCTGTAATTGAAAGCAGACTATGAAGCACCATTGAAAGCATGAAGAGAGTCAGTTGAATCCACTTCCCGTCGACTTTTTCGTCTATGTGAGGCTTAATCTTGTTTGAAAAGATTCCAGAAAATCTGTATTCAGGAAGGTATTCAGGATTCTCTCCGGCTTCATGTGCTTTCTTAAAGAGAATATGCCAGGACGCCTTCAGGAGTTTTTCCACGCAGATCATCCTTGTGTAGAGGTCAGGGCTTCTCATATTTTCCCCATCAAAGAGGAAGGCGATGTCCCTGTCTGAATCGGGGCAGAAGAAGCTATAGACATCGGCAAGCTCCAGCAGCCCCAGACCTAGGGGCTGGAGACTCTCGCAGTATGGTGAATCTATGGGCGGGGTATTCATAAGGTCCAAACCAATCTTTCGGATTCGTTTGAGATATGCTGGAAACTCTTTGGTTTCGATTCTCTTTTCAGGACGTAGCTTCGGCGAGAGTTTCTCATCATAGATTTCATCTATTTTTCTTCCTACTATTCTGTGGGCATGCATCCTCACTGTAACGATTGCTCTTGTCCTTCTCTTGAAGAACTCTCTGAAGATGTCATCATCCATCAAGCCCTCAGGGTATCTCAGAATGCCGACTTCAGTGACTTCATCGTGAACCCAGTCTTTTTCTTCTTCGGAATCCACTACTTCGAAGCGGCTCTTGTGATAGAGGAATGGAAATCCAAGATCGCCCATGATTCTGTAATATGAGCCTTCGATTCCAATTACTGAATACAGGTTTCCAACTGTCAGGTCAGGGTGTTTCTTTTTCTTTCTGTCTTGTGGCGAGTTATCTATGCATTTTATGTCCATATCAGTGATTACTCTTTTTTCTCCTTACTGTTGCTTTTATGTTGGGATGGGTGATTATCCCTTCGAGATCTCCCACGTCGCGTACGAATTTCTCTCTGATGTATCGATTGAACTGTGCAACCACTTCAGGCACATGGTTGAAATAGTCCTCGAAGCTGAAATCAGGGAGCTTTTCCTCTGATATCGAGTAATACAGATTCCCATTTTCCTCTGTTTTTTCCCAGTCTTCATCTATTGCTCCGTCTACGATTTCGAATCTCCTGCTGTTGTAAAGACAAGGTTCGCCGCCATTTCCAATCAATCTGTGCATGCTACCGTATTCATAGACTTCATAAATGTTGCCAATGGTGAGATCCGGGTAATTATGATCATTCTCAATAGGTGTATTGCAGATACATTTTACTTTCATACTGACCTCTGTGAATAACTGATTTTTGTGTCTGTTAAAGCTCCTTCAAAGATGAGGTGAAGAGTTCTGTGGAATATCTATGCTCTTCATACATTCTGTTGCTTGCGAAATGAAATAAAAACAGACTTTAAGTAATATGGGATTTAAGAAAGCTGAATTGCAATTCGTGAGGTGCAGGTATTATTATATCATGTTTCTTCGCCTGTGAAAAGACATGTCTGCAGTAAATCCAGACCCAGACTATCCATCCATTTCTTTCTTTTAGTGATCCGTGCTATAATAATCTTACAACAACCAATCCATTGATCCATTGCAGTATTTAAATCGAATATATCCCATTATGTGCCGGATCTCAATATTTGCTTCACAGGGGGAAAATAATTGAAGCTTTTCACAGTATGGAGTGAGCAGCCGGTCCTGTCTGGCGGGACAGAGCGAATTATGTGGTGGAGAATCAGAGGCTCCTCCATCAATGCAGATGACGATGTCATCGAGGGATTCTCATCGCTCGAGAAATGGGAGCAGCAGGCGCTGGCAGAAGCGCTGGGACAGTTCTTCACAGAAGATGAGGCGGAAGCCTTAAGCTCTTTTCTGTATAAACACATGCCCGATGCTTCAGTCCACATCGAGCCGCTGAGCGTCCCGGTCAATGCAGGTTATCTGCATCTCTCCCAGATAGAGTTCAGGGAACAGACATGCATTTATATATTCGGGGAAACACCTTTTGGAGAATCACCTTTGCCTGATATCAGAGGTTCTTTCATCAATGAGGAAAGCAGTGGGCTCAGCGAGTGGGAAAGGCCTGAGAACTGGATTAAATCAAAGGCGCGCAGAATAATACAAACACGGACTGAAAATGAATCTGAAGCTGAACATGGTTCAGTCGAGGAGTATAAAGCCATGTCATTGGAGGAGATAAAGCTGAAATGGCCTGATATGAACAGAGTGGAGCGGATACGTTTTATGTCGACATATGAGATGGGGCTCAAAGAGGATGATGAAGACAGAAGGATCATTGAATTCCTTATGGATTTTGACGATCCGGCCGCATCCCATCTTCTGCTGTGGATGATAATGGGCCTGAAGGACAGGAAGGCTGCATTGAGATTGCTCACGGCATCTCTTAAACGGGACAGCATGGACGATGTGGAGAAGGGAGCGGCATACTTTCTTACTCACTACAAAGCACTTGAGCATCTTCATGATATTGATGCCGCGCCTTTCCTCAAAGCTAGGCTTTCTGAGATGTTTGTCAGAGATGGTCTTTATAAAAAGGGATTTTCAAGGTATCCCGGCGTGTTTGTCAATCATCTCGCACTGGATTTTGTATATGCACTGAAAGCTCTCTGTGTAATTGAGCCAAAAGAAGAATATGTCAAGCTTCTGGGTGGATTTGGATCTCATCCCAGCGAGGATGTCGCTATAGCCGCAAAGGCATTGCTGGAAAGTCTCCCTGAGTCAGAGGCAGGGGAGGGATCATGAAAGCCAGGGCCGGCCGGGAGTATGCGATTTCATTTCTGGAAGTGATGTGTGTAATAGCCGTTCTGGCAGTTCTTGCGAGCCTTATTATTCCCAGGTATGTTTTGGGAGACGCCACGCTTCGGCCGAAGGAAGCACGGAATCAGATGAGAGAGATAATGAAGGTGCTGGAGCGCTATAAGCAGGACAATGGCTTCTATCCATCCACAAAGCAGGGACTGAAGGCTCTGGTCGAAAAGCCGGAAGGCGAGCCTGTGCCATTGAAATGGAGAAAACATCTGGATAAGTATCCCATCGATCCCTGGCAGAATCAATTTATATATACGTGTCCCGGATCTGATCACGGAAAACAGGGCGACTATAACAGGGACAAGAAGCTGGGGCGTTACGGGTATTATGATCTCACTTGCCTTGGAGCCGATGGCGTGCAGGACAGCGAAGACGACATCAACAGCTGGAATATGCGCTCTGAGTGATAAAAGACTGCAACTGCCAGGCTTCTCTCTCTTGTCTTATATAGTCATCAATCTCTTCAGGGCTGTCTCCCCAAGTGCCTGTCAGGAGCCCGCAGGTTGCGTTCGCGAAATGCTCCGGCGTTGTCACTATCAGGCAGTCGTCCTCCATTGTTATGATGAGCTCGTCGCCTTCCTTCATTCCAAGGTCTTTCCGCATCTCCCTGGGCAGAACGAGCTGACCCTTCCTGTTGAGTCTTACCGATTTGGCATTAGTCATACTGTTTTATGCCTCGTTTTGATTATAGCATCGCCTTGTGAAACACTCAAGCCAGCTTCAATTCATCAGGCAGGATCGGGAGGTTTTCAGATCATGTCGGAGAAGAGTCTGTTGACATGGCATGGTGATTATACATTCTGAAGAGTGGGGGGATTCTGTGATGAAGTTCAATGTGATGGCTATCATGAAGGCGGTATCGGACACGTGGAAGCACTCAAAGGAATATGAGGCGCAGTACAGGGAGATCACAAAGGAGCCTCTTTGCGGATACAACAAGGACGAGAGTGTCCGCGCGTTCATCGATCCGAAGGACGGCAGATTCGTCAAGATACAGATAAAGGCTGACGCTGCGAAGGACAGGGAGATCGTGGACATACTGGAAGAGGCCACCGCCGCGGTCAACGATGCACTGAACCGCTATGACAGGCTCTGGGCCGATATTGCTCCTGATTCAGTCAAGAAGCTCGAATCGGAGTTTTCAGAACCGCATAAGGGTGAGAAGCCGTAACAGGGCTTTTATCCGCATAATGGCTGTCATCAGATTACTGGCAGCCTCACCGGAAGCATTATGATCAGGAGGTGATAGTATCGGGAGAAAGCTTATTATTCTGTTCTGTGCCGTTGTCACCATTTCGATGGTGATGATGCTCTGCTGTTCATGCTCAAAGAATGAGGGGGGCAAAGTGACGGAAACCAGAGCCTTGCAGGAAAATGCGAAAGCAGGCGATGATATCCTTTCGCCGTATCGCGGGAAAGTTCTCGTGCTGCTGATGGGTATGCCTGGCTGCTCCGGGACTGAGAAGGCAACAGAGTTTCTGAGCACATACGCGAAGGAAAAGCCCTCCGATGCGGCGATTCTGAGGATTGACGTGCCGGGGCCTGATGGCGAGCTCAGTTTCTTGTCTAACTGGAAAGCCCCCTTCAACAGGGAAATCGATACTGGCAGAAAGATCGCCGACAGGCTCGATTTCTTTTACTATCCAACACTCTATATACTGGACAGGGACGGGGAGGTCCGCTTTGCCGGTGAATGCAAGCCTGAAGATGTAAAGAAGATGGTGAGCGAGATATGCTCGGAGAAGCAGGGATCGGAAAAGCACAGCTATATGCCTCCGATGCCGAAGATCGGGGATACTGCCGCAGGCTTCACCGGAGCAGGAATCGATAAGGCTCCGACGAGCCTCGACAAGCTCTCCGGCGGAAAAGCGCTATTTCTATTCTTCGGCTCAACTGCATGCCCGTTCAGCAGAAAAGCCACCGATGATCTGCCAGGCCTCATCAGTTCATATGGCAGCAGGGGAATATCTTTCGCCATAGTCCACATGGGAGCCGGCGATGAAAAGGCGAAGGCCTTCTATGCGGAAAAGGCGCCTGGAGTGCCTGTCGTCATCGATGAGAGCGGCTCGATAGGCGAGAGGGAGTTCGGCGTCACGACGGTGCCTTTCTTCTATCTGCTCGACAATAAGCGTATAATTGTAGAGAGGCAGCCTTTCACGGCTGAATCTGCGAAATCGGCCCTCAACACGATGCTGGGCATAAAGATTGACGATGCCGGCGCGAAGAAGCCGGGCGCTGGCTGACGAAACAAGTAGGGGCGGGAGTCAGGTTGATTTCTGTCCCGGTATGGGATTGCAGCGCGATGCCTGAACAGGCGCGATGAACCCGGAGAATCAAAAAGGGCGTATCCGAAAGGATACGCCCTCTGTTTTTTTCTGCTGGACTTCGAGTATCAATTAGGTCCAAGACTTGTTGAGGAACTTTGAAGTCATGTCGTGATATTCCTTCACATCGTGCATTCTGTTCTTGACTGAATCAACAAGGCCTTCCTTGTATGCATCGGCGAATCCCTTGTATACTCCGTAAACAGCTCCTCCCACTGTTGCGAGCGGTGCGGCGAGCGCTATGGCTATTGGAGCCAGCAGTGATGCGGTCGTCTTTGCCACGGGTCCGATGTCGCCCTTCAGAATTGCCTCGTAGGTTCTGTAAGTGCCCTTAGGGAGCTTGGCCAGTGTGAGGCCGCCTACGCCTACGCCGTCCACTACCGCGCCTGCAGCTGCTCCGATAATGCCTTTGCCGGCTTCAATCACCTTTATGTCATACGGCTTCTCGCCTGGCTGGAGGTGCGGAGTCTCGAGATTCTGCAGTTCGTTCACTGCCTTGGAGGCGAGATCCTTGTGGAATGTCTTTACGTCTTTCGCTGTGGCTTTCACTGCCTCGCCCACACCGTGCTCGACGCCTTCGCCGAAGCCGTGGAAGAGTCCGTATCCGAGAGAGCCGAGCGCCACGACTACCGGTGTTGCCACTACGGCGACCGGGAGGAGGGCTGTCAATGAGGTTTTCAGAACCGGGCCGATCATATCGGTCGCCCATATCGTTCTGCCTGCGTGGAAAGTCGCCTTCGGAAGATTGACGAGCGATGACGCCGTGTTTCCGACTGTCTCTATTGTGGCTCCTGCCACTGCGCCTGCGAGGCCTTTGAAAGCCTGGGCGATTGTGATATCGTTCTTTTCATGCGAATCCTGATTTACTGTCACGTTGTCTGTTGTATTTGTTACAGCGTTCTGCTGCTCGGGCTCTTCCTTCTTGACCTGCTGGGCAGCCATCGGAACCTGTGGATTTACTGTTGAAAGACTCTGAAGTGTCATTGTAATTTCCTCCTTAACTTGTTCTGATATCATTGTAATCTGTAAAAAGTGTGTACGCAATTCACTGTCGGCAAGGAGAATATCCAGGGGGGTAAGATGCAAAATGAGGGGGAGAAGTGCATGAATGGTGCGGAGAAGTGAAAAAGAGAGGATCATCTGAAACCGGAGAATTGACAGTTAAGCAGGGCTGCAGCGGCATGAGGGAGTCAGGCTCTGCTCAGGATGAGGGTATATGATGGTGATGACGCGCAAATTGATTACGAAAGCCTTAAGCAGTCGGCATGTTGAGGGGATGAATGCACGGAGTCTGAAAGCCTGCAGACCGGCGCTTTATTTTGCGCCGTGCTTCGCAAGCATTGCGGCGATATCGTTCTTGCCGTCTCTCTTGGCCACCTTGAGCGGTGTGTCGCCTTCTTTATCCTTTACATTGACATCGGCGCCTTTAGACATAAGCAGCTCGACTATTTCGGGCTGCCCTTCCTGGATCGCCCAGAATATGGGAGTCCAGCCATCCTTGTCTTTGGCGTCCACCTTGGCGCGGTTGTTCAGCAGTGTCTGGACGACCGCCTTGTGGCCGCCCTGAGCCGCTACGTGCAGCGGCGTCCAGCCTTTGTCGCACGCGGCGTTCACGTCTGCTCCCTTTGAGATGAGGAGCTGAGTCAGCTCTTCGTCATTCTTGAAGGCGCTCCAGTGCAGGGCAGTCCACCCTTCCTTGGTCTTTGCCTTGACGTCTGCGCCTTTTTCCGCCAGAAGCTTTGTCGTTTCGACAGGACGCACGCCAAACTGGGCAGCCCACTGGACAGGCGTCAGGCCGTTCAGAGTTTTGGCGTTGACATCCACGTTCTTTGAGATGAGAAGCTCCACAACGTCTTACCTGTCCTCTCCGCAGGCCCAGTGAAGCGCTGTCTCTCCATACATGCCCTTCTTCATCGGATCCATGCCGGATACGAGGAACAGCTCCACTGCCTTTGTCTTACCTGTCCTGGCCGCCGTCAGGTAGTTATCGCCGCTGTAGCTAAACCCCATGCTCTGCAGCTTTCTCCTGGGATCGGTTGCAGTCGGGTATATCGCAATTGTCACTGCCACTGCGACGAGCGCCAGGAGCAGTAAGTATATGAGCGCCTTTTTGCTGCCGTGCTGAGATGATGACGTTTTCTGCCTGCCTTTCTGTACATCTTTGTATGAAGGGAGGCGGGAGTCATGTGAATCCCTCACGCCTGACGCCGGGACTGTCACAGGTAGCGCAGGCGCAGTGGGCGGAGCCGTGGTGAACTGGCCTCCGGCTCCATGGGGCTGCTGGATTCCTGCCGGATGAACTGGAGGAGCGCTGACAGGCGTGTAGGTGGTCTCGTCCTGCTCGTGGGCGATCAGGAATACAGCCAGGTCACGGTGGCCCATCTCCTTTGCGTAGTGGGAGGGAGTGTAGCCGTACTGGTTCTTTATGGACGCTCTGGCTCCCGCGGAAAGCAGGTATTCTGCAATCTCGGTGCAGCCTCCCAGCGCTGCTATATGGAGCGGTGTGAACCCCGATTTGTTTTTCTCATTTATCCTGGCGCCCTGCGCCAGATAGGTCTTGACAGCCTCCAGGTCGTTCTTCTTTATCGCCTCATAGATGTCACTGTATCGATGGGCTCTCTGGGAAGGCTGTTGAAGAGGCGTCGTCTGTTTAGGCCTGGCCTGCTGCTGCCCCTGAGGGACAGCCTGCTGAGTCGTCTGCCCTCCCAATGCATGCCTGTCCAGGGTCTTCCTGACCTCCTCCGCTGAAGCCGGCCTGTTGTTCGGGATGAGGTCGAGCATCGACATCACCAGTTTGTCGAGATATTCAGGAACGCGCGTGTTGAAGATCCTGATCGATTCGAAGTTGAAGAGGGGCTTGGAACTGTCCTCCGGGTTGGCTCCTGTGAGCAGGTAGTGCATCAGGACGCCCAGGGAGTATATATCGCTGCGGGGCTCAGCGAAGCCCTTGTACTGCTCCGGCGAAGCGTAGCCGGGCGTTCCGATCGCCGTCCCCTTCTGCTCTGTTTTCATCGACTTCGCTATTCCGAAATCGACGAGAAAAAGCTCGCCTTCCTTTTCGATTATGTTTCTGGGGTTCAGATCTCGATAGACTACAGGAGGGCTCTGCGAGTGGAGATATGTGAGAATCTCGAGAAGGCGCCGCGCGTAGCGGATCACTTCTTCAGCATGGTACGGCGGCTTCTTCTTTGCTATCAGGTTTTCGAGATCCTCTCCCTCTATGAAGGTCATCACCAGGTAGTGGGCAGGTTTGCCTGTCTCCTGGTCGATTGCGGTGAAATAATCCGATACCTTCGGGAGCCCTCCGTGATGGAGCTTTGACAGCAGTTTCGCCTCTTCCCTGAAACGCTCTTCCGCATATTTGAGCTCTTCAGGCGTGGTAAACGACGGAAGCATCTTTTTGAGCGCCACTACAGCATCGAGGCGCGTGTCGCGCGCCTTGTACACGCATCCCATCGCGCCTGCCTTGACTGTGCTGAGCACCTCGTAGCGGTTGTCGATGAGGTTCAGCTTCTTTGTCCCCCTGGCGATCATTGCGCCGCAATGAAGGCACAGCGCTACGTCATCGTTGTTGTCCCTTCCGCAGGATGGGCATTTCAGCGCCATTCCCTACACCTCACTTTAAAGAATGCGATATTTCATAAGTAGTGCAGTATTGTCATAGACTCCTGCCTGTCTTCCTGCAGAAATCCGTGAGCGTTCCTGCCTGTCTCTCTGGAGGGATCAGCGAGTGCTCGTGTCTGTCTATCCGCCGTTGAATCGTACATTTTCCGCATGCCATCAGCGCATGCTGATAGACCCTCCATGCCAGGCCTCGCCTTTCTTGTTAACCTGCACCACTGAATGAGTAGTTATGAAAAAGAGACCGATTTCCCTTCTTTTGACCACAGTCTGTATTCATCTGCAGCCCCGGTGATCTCTTCGAGAGCGATGGCGTTCAGGCAGTGGCTGTCTCCGTATGGACAGGGCCTTGGATAGTTGTCAGGGTTCCTCGGGCCGAGACATTCGCTCTTCTCACGGCAGCCCGGCACAGCCCTCAGATGGCACTGGCCCGGATAGCCGTAGACTTCGGGGCTGGTCGGCCCCCAGAGCACTATGGCGGGAGTCCCGGCCAGGAAGGCGGCGTGCATTATGAAGTTGTCGGCCGTAATGACGAGGCTGCTCTTTCTTATCAGGGAGATCAGCTGGCGCGGCGATGTGAGCCCTATCAGCGAGTATGCATTTCTTATGTGCAGATCGTCTTTCCTGCCGACCTGTACTACAAGCCTTTCAGGACCTTTAAGCATGTCGAGGAGCACATGCCACCTGGAAGGATGCATGACCTTACGCGGTGATTCAGAAAAAGGAGCTATCAGTATCAACTCTTTTGCAGGCGGGATCTGGCCGTGGAGAGCGCTGTCCTCGACAAATCCTCCGGGGAGATAGAGCTTTTCCTGCACGGGAGTCTCGACGCCGAACATCCTCGCAAGCACCTGGTAAGCCCGCCTGTCTCCGGGGCCCAGCTCTTCTTTCGCCCAGTAGTCGGTTCCCATTATCCTGGCGTTTTCAGGAGGGAATCCCACCTTTTCGATAGCCGGATGGTCTCTGAGAATTGAAAGATAGGATGTCCTTCTCACGAGGGCGAAACGCTGCCCAGGCTCTCTCTCGTGAGCCTGCTTCATCACTCCCGATATCATCAGCGTGTCTCCGAGCCCGCCGATCGGGTTTATCCAGAGAAGCTCATTGCTGTCCATGTCCATCTGCTCCTGCGGTCAGGCCTGTCACCGGCTCGAAATAGTCGGTGATAAAGCGCTTTTTTGATATGCACCACTCTGTTTTGTGGAAGAAGTCTCCGTGCGCCGAATACGAGTCGAGAGGGCATCCTCCGTGGCAGATGTACCAGAGCCTGCAGTCTCTGCATTCCCGCTGCTGCAGGACCTCGTTCCGCTTTTCGAGCGCCTCTCTCTGGCCGTCGTGAAGTATCTCTGAGAGCTTTCTTTCCTTTATATTGCCGTAGGGAAGGATGTCCCAGTCGGATGAGCGCCCGCACTGCGAGGAATTTCCTGACGGATCGATGTTGAGGTGGTTATGCACGCAGTCGCCTGAGTCGCCGCATGAAAGCGACTGCCCTCCATCTCTTATGTTGTTCAGAAGTGATCTGAACGGCTCCACATCGGGGTATCTCTCCCTGTGCTCCCACCAGAGAGGGAAGATCCCGCCGAGGAAGTCTGCGTATTCTGAAGGAGTAATGGCAAGATCGCGCCTCGAGCTGCCGTAGATGAGGACAGGGTTTATATTCAGCCCTCCTGTCAGCGAGAGGTTTGTCAGGAAGTAGAAGATATCCCGCGGCTTCTCAAGCGACTTCCTCGTCACGACATAGATGAAGCCGAAGCCCATGCCGTGCTCCTCCAGAAGGCTCACGGCTTCCATGAACCGGGTGTTGTATTTCATCGTATCGGTATTCGCGCCGAGCCCCCTCATGCCTGGCTCCGGATCGTAGCTCGTGCCGACATAGGTTATGCCGAGCGCCTTCAGAAAGGGTATGAGCTCCGGAGTCAACGCCGTCAGGTTCGACTGCAGTGCGTGCTCTATCCTGTGATGAGTCTTTGTGCAGTGCTTCTGCTGAAACTCCAGAGCTTTCCTGAAATAGTCTGCTCCGAGCAGCAGCGGCTCGCCTCCGTGCCAGACGAGCTGGAGCTTTTCGTCGTCGCAGTTGAGGAGATACTCGTCGATGCGCCTGAAAACCAGCTCGAGCGTATCGAGAGGCATCACCTCAACGTCGTGCTTCTTCCTTACGACGTCGCAGTATGAACAGTTCCCGTTGCATTGCTCGGTGGCTTTCATGATTATGACTGCCATAGCGATCTCTGCTCCCTCATCCTTTTCTGGTACAGCTCCGCGCCTTCCAGCATCTCGGTCATAATACCGCCGCATCTGCCATGAGCTCCCTCCAGGCCTCTGAAGGCGCCACCGCAGACCCTCCATCCCGCGCAGCACGAGCACTCGGTAAAGGTGAGAAACTCTGAGCGCCACGCGCTGCAGTATTCCCTCCGCTTTGCCGTGGCTGCTCCCGAGGTAAGAGCCTCAGGGAAGGCTCCAATAAAGATGCCTTCACCCAGATGGCCGGCAGTCAGCGCGATATTGCCTGAGCTATCACAGTGCAGATACCGGCGGGGGCTGTTGAAATAGATTGAATGGAAGTCTGTCAGCCTGGAGGGCCGATAGTCAGAGGCGATTGATTGGAAAGGCTCGACAGGGCCGTGCTCGACCCTGCCATAGATCGCATAGTGCATCAGCTCATCGAGAGCCTCCCAGTCCGCCACGGCGCCGTTGAATCTCACTCCGCAGGCGATGCCGAGCGAAGAGAGGATCCTGAGGCTCGTGAAGCTTTCCGCGCGGCTCGACGGGAGAAAGACCTTCACGTTCAGCTTCGACAGCATTTTCAGCTTTCCCCTCAGCGCCCTCAGCGTCCCTGCCTCTTCCACATGGAGAGCGACAGGTATCGATCCCCACTCTTCTGCAACTGGGATCGCCGAGAGAGGCGCGTCTGCTTCGAGCAGGATGCAGTGCAGGTGTGCTTCTGACTGGTGCACGCAGCCGTCTATGCCGGGAATTTCGCAGGGATTTGAACTTCTCACGACCAATGCCCGCCCCTTCATTCTGCCGATCAGGCCGGCATCGAAAGGCACCACGAGAATGTGTGAGTCCTGAACATCGGCTCCTGCACCGGCATTGATCCCGATATCTTCACAGCTGCATCCGGAAGCGGCGTTATTGCAATCCCGGCTCATGCATAAACCTCCGGCATCCTGATCTTCGCCTCGCTCTGAAATGCAGTCACCAGATGGCTGATGCAGCCTCCTGAGCAGAGCCTGTCCTCTCTGAATCTGCAGTCGTCACATTCCTCGAAGATGCCGCCTGCCTCGGCCCTTATCGCCGTGTGCATCCTTTCATAGTGCTCGTATATCTCGTGGATGCTGTCGAACTCGTAGACGCTTCTCCTCTGGTGTCGGGAGAGCGGGAAGCAGGACCACACCGACATGTCAGGACCTATGTCCACCACAGGATTGCATTCGAAGCAGATGTCCCTGCTCCCGTATCTGTAAAACCAGCCGAGCTCGGCGTCGCTGAATCTGCACATCGGGAAGCCGCAATCGAGCCTGGGCCTTATGTGGAGCCGCTCCATTACAGGAAAGTATGAGGTCAGCCTCCTGACTGTCTCGTCGATCTCAGATATCTTTATGCAGGCGTTGTCCGCTCCGGCTATGGGGTGCGCGAGCCCAAGACGGATCGCTCTCTGGAGGCCGAACCTGTTGATATGCTGGAATATGAAGTCCATCGAGAAGCTCTTCCTGTATATGTTGAATCCGGGCACTACACGCCTTCCGAAAAACTCGAGGAAGTGCTCGAGGCTCTCGTTTTCAGAAAAGGGCGAACGGCCGGGCTCATTCATGTTGCATACGAAGTAAAGCTGCTCGCAGTCCTGCTCTGATAGCGCGGCCCTCGCGTCTCTGAGGGTCTGCGCCTTCCAGATGCCCGATGTGAACACTGTAACGACAAAGCCTCTCTCGATGAGATAGATTAGAAAGTCTATGAAATGCGGATGCAGTGAAGGCTCGCCGCCGAGCAGCGAGATATGGCTCTGCCTGTCTGCGACTATCAGATCGGCGATGTAGATCAGATCCTCCCACGGCAGAAAATCCCGGCCGTCATCTCCGTCCCTGTCTCTTTTTGCGAAGCAGTACGGACAGGAGCGGACACATCTCTCTGTGAGAAGGACATTGGCCATTCCGGGAGCCTCCGTGTGTTACATATGGGCGATGAAAGGGCTCACCTGAGACTCGCGTAGCTGAACCGGTGGCTGTGGTAGCTTGAATAGCTTGCGTAGCTCTGGTAGCTCTGATAGCTGCTGTATGCGCTCGAATAGCTCTGATAGCTGTTATACATACTGTAATAGCTTCTGTAGCTCGAATAGTTGCTGCGGAACCTGCTGTTGTATCGGAAGCTGTCCTTGTAGCTGCTGTAACGGTCGTAGTAGCTGCTGTATGCGCTCGAGTAGCTCTGATACCTGCTTCCATAGAGGCTGTAGCTTGAATAGGCGCTGCTGTAGCTTATGTAGCTGAAATAGTACGGCATGTATTGCTGCGCTGAGGCATCCATCGACATGAAAGGCAGTATGGTCAGGCTGCCCAGTATCTGCGCGCTTCTCTTCAGCGCCTCACGCCTGGTGATCTTCCTGCTGTCACCTTTGTTCTGCTCATCCTTTTTCGAGTCTGACATATCTGTCCTTCCCTGGAAACAGCTGTGAGCCCGGCTGTATTTACAGAACACCGCCTTCATCAGCAGGGTGAGGCTGAGCCTGCATTACGCTCACAGGCCTTACCCGCTCTGCGCAGCTATCCTGCGACTGCCGGAGCTGCAGATATTCCAGGATGGTGTCGATGTTCAGTGTTAATAAACCAAAAAATACCCCGCCGCTGTGTTTTACGTCATCAGCTTCAGGTTTTCCTGCTAGTTCAGGCAAAATGGAGGCAGGAAGAAACAGTGACTGCAGGTATGGGCTGAGACCTGGAGAGGCAGGCAGGCCGCAAGTGGCTGAATAGAGCGGTCTGGCAGTAAGGGAGCGGATATATCGGCATGAGTCCATGAAAAAGAGCCGGGAGACAGGTTGTCTTATCCGGCTCTTCAATGTCGATAAGCTCCTGAGGCACTGTTCCGGCTTCAGGCTGCCCGAACGTTCAACGAATTATTGCTCAAAGGCACTCTGGCTCATAGAATTCCCTGGGATGCTGGCAGCACGGGCATTTCTCCGGCGGCTCGGTGCCTTCCACGACATAGCCGCAGAGACTGCATTTCCACTTGATTGGATTTTCCCGTTTGAAGACAGTCCCGTTCTCGACCATCTCGAGGAGCTTTTTATAGCGCTCCCTGTGCCGCTCTTCCACCTTTGCTATCTGTCTGAAGAGGCGCGCCGCATCCTTGAATCCCTCTTCCTCGGCCTTTTTAGCAAACTCAGGGTACATCGTGATTGTCTCGTGGTTCTCTCCCTCCATCGCCGCCTTCAGGTTGGCCTTCGTGTCCCCGACGCCATTCAGAAGGGCGAAGTGATCCTTGGCATGGTTCATCTCGTTGAACGCAGTCTCCTCAAAGATCTTTGCAATATAGTGGTACCCTTCTTTTCTCGCCGCCTCGGCAAAATAGGTGTACTTGTTTCTCGCCTGCGACTCGCCGGCAAATGCATCTCTGATGTTCTTCTCTGTCGCGCTGCCTTTCAGTTCCATAGTTCACCTCCGTGATTGATGTTATAAGAGCTTCCTGATCACCGATATCTGCAGAATTCTGGCATATCACCTCCCCAGTGGTTATGGATATCTCAATCTTTGTTGATTCTCTGCCTCTACAATACTGATTCGGCATTTACAGAGAAGCGCTGCCGTGATAATGTTTTTTGGCCTCAGACTGCCGTTTTTCCCTGCATTCGGCGCATGTGCCGTAATATTCGAACCGTCGGCTCTCGATTGTGAAGCCTGTCTTTTCCTCTATCAGGCCGTCCGAATCGGCCATTCCCTCGTGAAAATCGGCTATGGCCCCGCAGCGGGTGCATATCAGATGGATGTGAGCCTCCCCGTTGCCGTCGAACCTGCTGTCCTTGTCGTGAAATTCTATTTCCAGTATCAGTCCGGCCCTCTTGAGCACTTCGAGTGTATGGTATACCGTCGACAGGCTTATATGAGGATTATTCTCACGCGCTTTCTGCAGAATGCACCTGGCGCTTGGATGAGAGCTTTCTCTCGCCAGGATGTCGATTATCTCTACCCTCTGTTTCGTCAGTTTAAGCCCGTTATCTCGCAGACCAAGAGAAAGTTTTCGTTTTTTATTCAGGTAGATAATGTTACGCTCCTAAACAGGAATGATTCCTAACTAGGATGATACCAGAAAAAAACCGCCCTGTCAAGGCGGAGTTGAATGAGATGAATTGATATGGAAGTGTCGAATAAGTATATAGATGAATTATTCTGTATTGCATGGGCTGGACAGATTGCAATCGAAATCTGAAGCGATTGCCAATCTTCGCTATATATTGAGATGCGGAAAGCATGAAAAGGTAAGATCTCGGCGATTGTACTCACCAGTATAATTAACGACACCTGTCCTGGGAACCAGGAACAGTAAAAGTTGCGGTAATTCTGAGCGTTGAGATAAATGAGACCGGCCTGAAGTGAAAATATTGATGTGAGAGTGGGGGATTGTTATGAACAGAACCGCCGAATCGCCAGCAGATATGGAAGCGACATCCGGAATCGGGATGAGATGGATTTTACCTGTATGCGCTCTTATTTTCACATGCCTGGTGTTCATTTGCTTCAGCGCGGATACTGCTCACGCAGACAGGCGTCCGGTGGAAAACGATATCTCGAGGGTCATCATGAACGGCGACTTCGAGAGATGCAGGATGCTGATAGAGAAAAAGCCCGATCTTCTAAACCCGGAGCGAGCAGCGCTCTATACTGCCAGTATATTTGGCCGGATGAGAATTGCACGCTATCTGATCTCAAAAGGAGTGGATGTCAACGGGCGATTAAACAACAGCCGAACTGCGCTCCATGCCGCAGCAGACAACGGACATATTGAGATTGCCGGTTTACTTCTAAACAACGGCGCAGATATAAATGCTGTCGATGATTCAGGCCGGACACCGCTCCACTATGCTGTGCAAGATGATCAGATGGAAATGCTGAAGATGTTGATCTCTGCAGGCGCTGATATCAACAGGGCCGACAGGTATCACGTCTCTCCTCTGAGTCTCGCGCTCATCGATAAAAAGAAGAAGATGGCTGAATATCTGAGAGCATGCGGCGCTGTAGAGGCTATGGAAGGCGCAGGCGAGATCATTAAAGTATCAGAAAAAGACGATGTAGATAGAGCTGAGATTCTTCTAAGCAAGAACCCCAGACTCATAGATGTCCGGGATTGTAAGTTGAGCACCCCTCTCATTATGTCTTCATTTTATGGAAGCAGGAAAATGGCCGAGCTCCTGCTCAATAACGGCGCGGATATCAATGCGAAAACAAGATATTTCGAGCCTGCGCCGTCAGCCATGACTCCGCTCGCCTGGGCGCTGTTCGCAAGAGATACTGATATGGCAGAGCTCCTGATTAAGAGGGGAGCGGATCCCAACGAGAAAAGCTGGTATGGGATAACTCCGCTCGAGTGGGCAATGACAGGAAAAGGAGTGGAAGATCAAAAGATAGTTGGGATGCTGATCTCTGCAGGAGCAAAGATAAATGGCAGAGAGAGCCGAGCAATGTATGCTGCAATCTCACATGATAAAATTTCAATGGTCGAATACCTTTTAGATAAGGGCGCCGATGTAAATGCAATGGATTCTACAGGCAGCAGACCTCTCGAAGACGCCGTGAGCTATGGCAGCCTTGATATTGCAAGACTGCTAATCTCCAGGGGCGCCGACGTCAATGCAAAAGGGGAATTGGATAGAACGCCACTTCATAATGCCATAATAAACGGTAATTTGGATATTATAGAGTATCTTGTATCTAAAGGATCTGATATAAATGCAGGAGACAGAGAAGGCGAAACGCCTCTTGACTATGCGTTGATGCATTCCAGGGATCTTCTGAAGACGCTTGACGAGCTCGGCGTTGATATAACGGCCAGAACAAGCAGGGGTGAAACAGCGCTCTACTATGCGAACGAACGGAGTACTGCAGAATATCTGATAGAAAGAGGAATAAGCGTAAAGGTCAGAGATAAGGACGGGAGAACTGCTCTTCACGGCTCAGGCGCCAATCGTAATATTGATGTGGCGAGGGTTCTCGTTCGTCACGGGGCGGATTTGAACGCAATTGATAAAAATGGCCAGACTCCCCTGCATGTGGCTGTCCTTTGGCGAAATGACGATCTCGTGCAGTACCTTCTTAAAAATGGCGCTGATACAGCAATAAGAGATGAAAAAGGCAGGACTCCGCTCCATGTGGCAGCCGCTCGTGGTGAATCCAGCATAGTCAAGATGCTTATAGCCGGGGGATCCGATGTCAATGCGAGAGACAGCAAGGGTCTGACACCTCTGAGCCTGGTGTTGATGCACAATAACGATGACACTGCCGAATATATCCGAAGGCACGGTGGAATCGAGGAGCCTAAAGGCGCAGGTGAGATATTCCGCGCTGTTGATAACGGAGATGCAGAGAGAGCAGGGGTGCTCCTGGATGAAAATCCCTCGCTGATATCGAGCCGTAACGAGAGAAGCTATACTCCTCTTCTATTCGCTGCCGAGTCGGGCTGGAAATATGTCGTTGATACGCTTATCTCTCACGGCGCTGATGTCAATGCAAAAATGAAATGCTCCGAATGGGATTCCGGATATACGCCTCTCCATATGGCTGTCCGATGGAACTACAGGATTGTCGCCGAAACGCTCATAGCCCACGGCGCCGACGTGAACGCTCAGGATGACCGCGGAAATACGCCTCTTGCAATAGCCCGGGACTGCGGTTTCATTAGAATGGCTGAAATGTTGAGAAAGCATGGGGCGCGCTGATGCTGCTGTCTGTTTTGAGGCATTTCATTTACGAGGCGGCTTCCGATTGTATTCTCCCTCCCTGATACAGTAATGCGCATTGAAAATTCAAGTATCAATAAGCCGTAATCATATATTTCATCTGAATATCCAATTGGCAATGCTGTAGTTACTTATGCCCCCGGGTATAGATCAGGAACGGTCTGTTATTGCCTTCCGGATGAGGATCGAATATGAATGTGAGGTTGTCGGGAGCTGTACCCTCTATCTTCAGGGCCATCAGTTCGTGCATGATATAGCTGTGATGAGCTTTGCAGAGAGTGATCTTGTTCCATTCCTCATCACTGCCGCCTTTTGAGCGCCATATAATGTGGTGAACCTCCAGGTTTCTGCGGCATCTGCATCCAGGCACCTGGCACCTGAATCGGTCTCTTTTAAGGATCGCACAGTTGCGAGCCACTTTAAGGTGGATGCGCTCCGTTATAATATATTCCTGAAGAAGTGTGATGAGAAATCCCTGAGGACCATAGCCCAGGGGACCTCCCCCGTCGCCATAGCCCAGGGGACTGACTCCATTTTCTTCAAAAAATGGAGTCTGTCCCCCTGGTACCAACCCTTGCCCCCGGTTCTGAGCTGATATTCTATCGAGATAAAGCAATGCCGCGAAGTTCCATATCTCAAGCATCTCCATGGGCAGAAAGAACCTGATCGGCATCGCAGGCGATTTCCTTCGGCGTTCGCCTCCTCCGCCGTCGTTGCAGTTGCCGCTGCTTTCATTGTCGTCGTCGGCGAGGATGTCGAGAAGGAGAGTCTCTGCCGGATCGGCGCCATCTGGCATCCTGATGATGTCCCGCGCTTTCGAGAGAGCTTCAGGATCGATATCTCTTCTGCGACTGGATTTACGAATCGATCGGCAGTTGCAGTGCGGATCATCGTGAGATTGGCACCGGCATCCATTGGCGCCTGAGCCGGCACACAAGGGCGATTTGTAACCCTGCGCCAGTCTATCCAGATCTGTTATACCCGCACACAAGGGAGACTCTCCTGTCTGTTTCGACTTGTTCCGACCTGCTGCGCCCGCACACAAGGGAGACTCTCCTGTCTGTTTCGACTTATTCCGACCTGCTGCGCCCGCACACAAGGGAGACTCTCCTGTCTGTTTCGACTTATTCCGACCTGCTGTACCCGCACACAAGGGAGACTCTCCTGTCTGTTTCGACTTATTCCGACCTGCTGTACCCGCACACAAGGGATACTCTACTTTCTGTTCCAGATTATCCCGACCCGTTGCACCCGCACACAAGAGCCTCTTTTTCTTCCGCTCATTGACTTCAGCTTCATAAATAAGCAGCTCATCAACATCCTCGAAATATTTCCACGGCTCTTCAAGACGCCTGTCACGCTCAATCACGTCCTGCTCATCGTCTTCTTCGAGCGGCCACGATGATCCGTGTGCAGGGCTCTCATACCAGGCTCCCGTCCTTATGATCTCTTTTATCTCGTCGGAAAGCCCGTGAAATCTCTCGTCTGAGATGTATCTGAAGCCTGGAAGTATCGTGTAATTTCCTGGAGCCATGCAGTCATACTGCACGATTCTCACGCAGCGCTCGACCTCCTCTTTCAGAGTTGCTGTCGGCACGTGAGCTGCATAGTCTATCCAGGCCTTCTCGTTCCTGCTGTCAGCAATCTTCAGAATGAGCGCAGCCTGTTCTCTTGATAACATCCCGCTCTCGAAGGCATCTTTGATATTCCCGCGCCTCTCCAGCCCGGCTGCGAGCCTCAGCAGGCGATAGAGAAGCGGCTTTGAGAGATCGCAGTATTGTATCGCATATTCTTCGATGCATCCGCATTCGAAGATCCTGTAGAGGCTCCTGTATCTCATCGCCCACAGAAGCCTTCCCATCCCGACATCAAGAACCTGCCTCATCTGCGCGTATTCTATGAGCCTTTCTGCCGTATCCCTGGCCTTTCCGGGAATATCTCCGAATGAGGCAGGGAAGATGATGAGAATATTCTCTCTGTTCGATCCGTTTTCGCAGGCACCGTGCTCATCACGCCTGGGAGGCTCATAATCGCCGAGGCGAAGCAGTTTTTCATCGCTGCCAGCCTTCAGGTGGCATCTGTAGAATATCGGATACTCAAACTGAGCCGGCTCTGACCTCAGTCCGGCTGAGCCAGGAGCATCAGGGAACAGCCATTTTCGTGACTCAGGGCTTTCAGAGTTTCTTGAAGCCAGATACATAGCGGCATAATCTTCCAGGAGCTTTTCCCTGTTTTTCGGGGTTTCTGTCTTCTGCTCTCCTGCTGAGGAATCTTCTTCTGCGTTGTTCCCTGCCTCTTGCTTCCCGACTTTGCATTTCCCGGATTTCTTATTCGCATGGCTGTGAGTTTTCGATATGTTCTCCCTGGAGTCGCGGTTGTTGGATTTGCAGCCATCTGGCCTGCGGTTTGCAGAGCTCAGAAAGTTTCCAAGCAGCGCGTCGACGAACTCTGAGACTGCTCCACCGTGCTGCTCGCTGTCGCGGAAGTGGGAAAGCGCGAAGTCCCATACGAGAGCCAGCTTGGGCTTGACGTTGAAGTGCATCAGCACTCCATTTCTTTCATCATCACTCTCTTCTGAGGGGCACTGTATTGGCGATGGATTATCAGGGGACAGACTCCATTTTTTGAAGAAAATGGAGTCTGTCCCCGTGGCTGAGTCTGTCCCGCTGGCTGAGTCAGTCCCGCTGGCTGAGTCAGTTTCTGTGGATGAGTTGGTCTCCAATGCCAGTTTCACTTCGCTGATCAAATCGTTTAAACTCAGGGTTTTTGCCAGTGAAATCCATTCCTTCTCATTCGCCGTAGTCATCACTCTTGAAGTGTACCTGAGTGCGCTCTTCATGATCTCGCACTGCAGATACGCCTTCTTTGTGAGCGGCAGTCTGGAGAGCAGATCGAAGTTGTGAATCATCTCAGATGCCAGACGCCCTGAGAATGAAAGATGCTCTACTGCAAAGTCTCCCATCGTGCGGTATCCAAGGCGCTGCACTCCCTGATGCCTGAGAGCCTTCAGCATCTCTCCCATCCTGAGATCTATGCTCAGGCGCTTGTGAAGAATGCTGTTCAGCTCGGAGTCGATATCAGATGCTATTTCTTCCCTGTCGAAGTTGCCTGAGATCACTTTTTGCACCAGTTCATCGACATTGCAGACTGGCCTGCCCCTCTCGATGACCTCAGCCTTCGGGCAACGATACAGGTGATATCCTTCGATATAGCCTTCGCCGTCGACAGATGGGTCTGGAATATCCCACCTGTACTGGTATTCGCCGATGCAGCAGGGGTAATCGATATCGAGAGTGGGCATTTCAATATACAGTTCACATGTATCCATAAGATAATTATATCAGATGAATGCTGAAAAATCAAAACACACACTATCGAAAAAGCTCATAACAGAGGGCATAGGATGGTGCCATTGCATGCATTCCACGGCGTTTTTGAAGGCAGTTTGGAGAAAAATGACCTGACAGCCTGCTGAGGAGTTAATACAGGGCGCTGTAGCGGCGTTATGGGGCATCTCCGGGCCGGCTCAGGCATTTCGCGCTATCGCGGAAAATAATTATTATTCATATAAATATTGAACAGCTCCCAGGTTTGACCGTGGTCTCGGGAAAATGCAGAACAGACATTCAGAGAATGCAGCAGATGATGGATGCAGAGCCCATACGCAAAGGAGCCCGGAGGGGCAATTCCCCATCCGGGCCAGTAAATGCATCCGAGCGGCATGTGCAGGCTTCGGCTCACCGTATCAACTCCTCTGGCCTGGTATCCCGAGCCTGATTACGGCCTCAGCTCGTCTGGCTTCGCGTCGGGCCTGGGCGCCGGTTTCGCTTCAGGCTTCTGTGAAGGCTTCGCGTCGGGTAATGGCGCCGGTTTCGGCAGCGCCTTCGGCTCGGCTTTTTCTGCAGGCTTTGCCTCCGGCTTCTTGACATCGTAAATCTCCCTTACCCTGTCGAAGATCAGGTCGAGCGAGGACATCAATGAATTCTGCAGCGGATTGTCGTTCCCTGATATGGTCAGGCGCGCGTCCTTGAATATGCCGCTCAGGTTTTCGCTTATCTTAGGAAGCATCTCGAGCGGCAGGATCTCCTTCTTTATCTCCATCAGAGTCTTTTCCTTACTGGCCTCGTCGCTCAGCTCTATGGCCCTGACCTTTGACTGGAGAGCCTTCAGCTCCAGCTCCTGCTTCGCTATCTCCATCTGCTTCTCTATCTCGAGGAGCCTGAGCTGGCTTTCTATTGCTATGCGCTTCTCTTCGGAGAGCTTCCTGTTCTCCAGCTCCGCTATGGTGAGGGCCGATTCGTTGGCGATCTTCTTCTCTTCGTAAATCTTGTTGCCCTCCAGCGCAGACAGCTTGACAGAGCCTTCTGAGGAAAGTCTCTTGGTCTCAATCTCTTTCTGCTTTTCCAGCTCTGAGAGCCTCACCGCCCCCTGTGAAGCCAGGCGCTTTTCCTCGATCTCCCTCGTCTTCTCGAGCTTCTCCTTTTCAAGCTGCACAGTCTGGTTCGAGAGCTGAATCTCCGAATCTATCCTGGCGCTGTCCAGCTCCCTGTTCGTCTCGATCTGCGAGAACTGGGCGACCTTCCTGATCTTGTCCCGGGCCTCGGCCTGCAATTGCGCCAGCAGTTTCTCATCAGGGCAGAAGACCTGGGCCACCTGCAGCACGTCTATCTTTATGCCCCATCCCCTTGCTTCGCCTTTCCCCTCGACAATCGGCAGCACTGCTTCTCGCAGGTGCTCTGTCAGAGTCGTCTTGCGCTCGTTGATGCACTGCTCCATCGACATTGCCGCGACAATGGCGCGGAGCTCTCCCAGGCAGATGTCTCCGATGGCGCGTGATATCGGATCGCCTCCTCCCGAGAAATCGAAGAGGGAAGCCGCGTGCTCCACGTCGACGATGCGGTAGATTACCACTCCTTTGAACCTCAGGGTGATGCCATCTACACTCTCCTGGTGCATCTGGAAACAGTGCTCAATCGCTGTAGTCGGAATGAAGACGAAGCTGTCCCAGGGATGCACGACTGTGCTGGCCCCGTTCCCCATGTTTGTTATCTTCCCGCTCTTCACTATCACGAGACATTCACTCGGCCGTGCGGTGACTCTCTTGAAAAAGAACATGGCGCATCCTCCTTGGAGAGATTATTGGGGGGTTGTGATCTAATTATACTCGATAAAAGCATGGTCCTCTGTGTTTTCTGGCACAGAGCAAAAAGAGGAACGGGGCAGGGGAGGAGCAGGATTCATCAGCCGCCGAACGGCGAAGCTCGAGAACATATCTGCATATGCCTGTTTTCAGGCTATTCTCAACGGGATCACATTTTCATAAGGATGCTGAAGCCTGGGAGAACGCCTCAAAGTGAGAACACGGCATTCGGCAGCGCTTCGTGCGAGTGCGCAGCGGCGGTTATTGCAGAAGAGCAGGATCCATCCAGCGAGACAGGTCGACACCATACCTACTGAAAAGATGATCTCCATAGCGTTCTCCTTTATTCTCTACCTGCCATGAATATCGGAAGAATAAGGAAAAATTAAATGACCGGGAAAAAATTTTATACTCGCCAGCATAAGTAATTGCGGTCTTGAATGTAAATATATGAGTCAGTCCCTTTTTTGATGCTTTCGAGATACTTCACAGGTTCCATGGCATTGCAGCAGAAAGCCTTCTCAGGTTTAATCCTGGAAGGCTTCTGTTTAATAAGTCATTGAATCATCGTGAGAAGATGTTATTTTTTTGCTTTTACCGGCTTACCTGCGAGCTTCTGTCGAGTCATCGTCCAGGTCCGGTCTGGGTTGTACGTGGTCATTGCCCCGGCTATGGCCGAGGTCTCGGGGCCCAGATCCTTTTCAAAGACCTCGCCCTGCTGGTTCACGACAAAAGTCGTGACACCTGTGGAGCCATACTTCTCAGGGTAGGCCACGAGAGCGAAGCCGGCTATCATGTTGCCGTTGATTATGTAGTTATATGCTCCGCCCGGCACGTTGGGTCCCTGCCTGGTGAGTATCCTGAAATAATAGCCGTAAAAGGGATCGCCTCTTTTATGCCCGACGGTGTCTATCTCTGATTTCGCCACAAAGGGGCCGAGAGGGCTCATCTCTTCGCCTGATTTCTCGTTCACCGGCCAGTAAAGGCCATCTTTCTTTCCCTCCGAGCTTTTGAGCTTCTGCGCGAATTTCCTTATTCCATTCCCTTCACGGTCCCTGCTGAAATATTCCCACTGGGCAGCCACGTATGCCTGGCAGGCCGCTATGGCCTGGAGCTCATCCTCACCTATCCGGCGATTCAGAATTTCCTGTATTCCGGCGGCAGTATCAAAGCGCCAGCCGGTCTTATCCTTCACCAGGGGGCATGGAAAGGGCCACGATTTTGTTCCCACGACCAGCAGCATCCGGCCGTCGCTTACCTTCTCGAGCCTGTTGTGTGCCTCTGCCAGGGCGTAGAAATTCTCCCTCTTCTCCTTATCTTTTGCCGGATTTGAAGTAACAAAGATATCCCTGGCTGCAGGGCCGAATAAGGTCAAAATTCCCTTTATGTCATTGTTTTTGCTGACTTCCAGGAGCTTCTGCACAGCCTCTTCCGGAGTCTTGAAGTAGAGCTGCTGACTTCCCGTCTCACCGGCCTGGAGGCTCTGTGGCAGAGCCGCCGCGCAGAGTAATAACAGGAAGAGCAGGGTTGATATTCTAATAAAGGATGTTCTTGATTTACTCATGGCTTCTATCTCCTTCCTCCGCGGGCACCACCGCCGCCTCTAACGGCGCCGCCTCTGTAGCCGCCGCCATTGCTGTTGAAGCCTCGGTCGCTGCATGCCCGGTCCGCCGCGCCGTTACGCATGCTGTCAAAGGCTCCGTTCGCGCGCATGTTGTTGTTGATAGTCTGCCTCTGTGCGGCGTTGGCTGACGCCGCCCTGGAAGCATTGTATTTATCTATGGCGGCCTGGTTGGGATAGTTGGTGCCGGCATTGTTGACGGTTGCAGACTTGTTGATACTGGCGTTGATCTGCGTGGCATTTCTATTGTAGTAGCCCGTTCTTGCCGCTGCACTCGGGGCCCACGTATTGGCGCCGTTGAATCCTGTCTGAGGAGCGTAATAGCGTGCTCCCGGAGGATAGTTGTAATAAGAATGGTATGCCGGATTGACTCCAATATTTCCATTTGCCCAGTTGCAGTTCTGGTAGTGCCACCAGTTCCCCACTGCCATGCCTGCCCCGAAGGTGAGAAGAGGGGCCCCTTCAGTGAGCACAGTGTCTGGGTTGTAATCAGGCACGTACACTACATCAGGCTCTGTGGAGTCAATGGTGACGGTGGAGCCCTCTGTCTGCACCGACATCTGCGGTGTGGACTGGAGGTTCCCGGCACTTACTGCGGACGTCCTGAAAGACTGAACAGCGTTCAGGACGTCCTGCTGCTGGCCTATCACCGCGTCGCCGAGCTGTGTGGTCCACGCAAGATCGCCGCTCATCTTGCTCAGCACCTGAGGGAAAAAGAGAAGAGCCTTTACGCTCGGGTCCCAGTCGTTAGTCGGCATGGAGGTTACGGTGCCTCCCTTGCTTTTAAGATACTTGTTCGCATCTGTCACCTGATCGGGGATTGTAGCCGCTGTAAGCACGTTGGCGAGCAGGTCATCCGGGTAGAGGGCAATCGGCGCAACTAACTTCTGGATCTGCGCCGGCGTAAACAGAGCCGATTCCTGAGCGGTAACGCCTGCCGAAAGCGCCAGAAAAGCTGTCATGAAGAGCAGGACTGCTGTCAGGATACGCAGAGAATCAGGAAAAATCCTGTTCATATAATATTCACCTCCTGTTGATTTTTATGCCTCACTGAAGACTTCTGAGAGAAGGAGACAATACAGATTGATTATAGCATAGTAATTATTACGCAGATATTGGACTTTGGTCCCATAGGAAGTTTTGCTCTTCAGTACAAGCCGGATATGGCGATGAAATTTATAATTCCGGCTTGTTGATACAGAAATTTTCAATGCCCGTTAATATAATGATAGAATAGTGTCAGCGACTACCGGTGATATTTCTGCAATGGCTCACGGAGGGGCCACCGGCTCGGCAGCAGTTTGCCAGTCGGTTCGGCAAACCGGCACCGGAGCGTCCCGAGCCGCTCGAAGGTAATCTCAATCTCGGCGCCCGGGTCGACGAAATCGTTGTGGTCACAGCCGGTACAATCAGGGATGGTGCCGAAGCCCACCACGGTACCGGACTTGAGGGGAGCTATGAACCTCAGCCAGGAGAACACATCTTCCGCCCTGTGACTGATTTCGGATGTTGAGCCCTGGTACTTGATCTGACCATTGACCAGAACCGTCACTTTAAGGTTGTACGGGTCGCCTGCCTCATCGAGTGTCACCAGACAGGGGCCGAGCTGGTTCCCCTTTGCCATGTCCTTTGTCAGGCAGAATCCGCCGATAAACTCTGTGGCCTGAACATCGCGGGCCGACACGTCATTGAAGATACAGTACCCGGCCACAGGCTGCTTTTCGTTTCCATAGACGACGGCCAGTTCTGGCTCGATGTCAAGATAGGACGTGTATGCAGGCCAGGGAACTGTCTCGCCGTCGCCGGTGATGGCGTTCATATTGCTCTTGTAATAGGAGAGCGGCTCGGGCTGGCCGTCGCCGGACCTGGGTTTCGGGGTCATTATGCTTTTTGCGAACGCCTGCAGAAGCGGCGCAGTCTGCGGGTTATCCTTTTCATAGTGCATGAGAACATCGGCAGAATTCTTGAGATGTCTCGGTGTCAGGCCGAAGTCGAACATGGCGGCCACCTCTACCGGCTCCAGCAGACGGACAGTGCCGAGAGGGAATCGTTCGCCATCACCGAGCTCTCCGATGTGCTCTTCACCCCAGGCAAGAGCCTCTCTTGCTGCCTGCTCGCTGTCGGGAAGGCTGGCAAGGTAGGCCTGGCTGTCAGCAAGATGAGGGGAAGACTTCCCTGCCTTGCTTTGCAGCACGGTGAAAGGGACCGCGTGGTCCGCTATGACGACGCCAAAATAAGGGCTCGATGAGCCGGCGGTGCTGAAACGTATAATTTTCATATCATTAATTCCTTCCTGTTTTAACTGTGTCAGTATTCGATTTCAATCCCTTTTGCCTTCGCCACCTGATAGATGGAGTCGAAAGTCGCTGCCGTATCCCAGGGCGCGTCAGGCGGGTCATTGCGGAACTCACGGTATGCCCGCTCGACATTCATGAACAGCCGCGCCGGGGCACGCCACTCACTGTAAGGGCCGAACTCGATCTTTTTGGCGGCGTCCAGCGAGGAGAGGCCGTTATCAAAGCACTTCTTCGACTCGTCGCGTACATACTGGAGGTAAGCTTTCATATCCTTCACCCCTTCAAGGCCGCAGAGGGGGCCGTGGCCCGGGACGATGACCTCCGGGTCAAGTTGAGTAATCAGATCGAGGCACTGGAACCACTTTTCGAATGATCCCGTCCAGCCCATGGGCGTGCACTGCCGGAACAGTACGTCGCCGGCGAAGACCACGCGCTCCCTGGGCACGTGTATTATAGTGTCACCGACCTGGTGGCAGGGTCCCACGTAGATCAGGTGCACCTCCGTGCCATCGAGGTCCAGCTCGTAGCGCGTGTCGAATAGGGTCGTCGGCAGTACCATCTCTATCCCGTCAAAATTGTAGTCCTCAAGAAGCTGCTTTCCTGCGGCAACGATGCCCGGGTGAAGGGCCTTCATTACGAGGCGCGTAAGAAAATGACCGACGCCGTGCAGCATTTTCTGAGACTCCCTGGGATTGGCTACATGCTTCATCCGCTCAGGAACTGACCGGTGGGCGATGATCTCGGCGCCTTCGAAGAGCTGATTTCCCCAGACGTGGTCCGCGTCTTCGTGCGTATTGACGACGCGCTGTGGCATGGCGGGCCACACCTTGCTGAACATCTCGATCATCTGCCGCGCATGGGCAAGGTCCGACTGCGTATCGATCACGACGCCCCCGGCCCGGTTAATCAGGCCTGAGTTGGCGTCACACACGCGGTTCTTCTCAATAAGGACCGCATAGCAGCTGTTACTCACTTGTTTCATCTCCATTGGGAACATCCTCCTTGTATGTACTGGTAAAGGCTCGAACCGCCACCCCTGGACATGCGATTAAAGGGGGGAGGCGCGGGAAATCTATCTTAATATGTGGAGTGATTTCTACTGATGTCAGAGTGTCTCCTCCCAGTACTAATGGGACCTTGGTCCCATTGATACAGGCAAAATAGAGCATTAAAATTAATCGAAATAAATGCAGCCTGATCCTATCGGCCTGAAGGACATAAAGGCTGCAGACAGGGAAAAAGTCGACAGAGCAGAGAAGGAAGCCGTAATGAAGAAGGCACTGTCAGACTGAGTGAATTGAGTGTATAGCAGGATTCAGGGAGGAATGGGCAGCAGACTCTTTCCTCCCTGTTTTTTTAAGGCAGACCCTCGATGCAGTTCGAGGCAGGATAGCCTCAAAATCCCACTGCCAGGCCGATGGATCATTCATCGTGAAAGAACCTTCAACCGGCAGAACATCACCTTGTCTCGTGATGACTCTCATAAATGGCAGGGGCATGGAAACTGCTAAAGGGAAAAGCTCTCTTTAGGCGAAGTTTCAGGGATTATTAATATGGAGGTGGATTATGGAAGGACCTACTGGGGGAGCGCCAATGGGAGGGCCGCCTGCCGGCGGAGCGTCCAAGCCAGGGATGCCCACGTGGCTGAAAGTGGTTCTGATCGTGCTGGGGGTGATGCTGCTTCTCTGCGGCGGCGGTCTTTTCGGTATTTATCAGTTTGGAAAGTCTCTCGTAAAATCAGCGACAGATCCTGAGACTAAGAAGAGAGTCACTTCCGAGATATGCAAGATCGATATTCCATCTGATTACAACATCGAAGGCGCTTTTGACCTGATGGGCATGAAGATGTCCATGATCAAATATGCCAAGAACAACCAGCAGATCATGTTCATGAAGCTGCCGAAAAGCTCGGGCTCGGATCAGGACATGTTGAAATCATTCAGCGACGAAAACGCCACCAACCAGTTGCTGGGCCAGAGCGGCAGCGGAAACAAGCTCAAGATCGAGAAGGTCAAGAGCAGGGAAACCGTGAAGATAAACGGCCATGATTTTCCATTCGTGCAGTGTGATTTCGACCAGCGCGGCAAGAAGCAGGAAGGGATAATGGGATACTATTACTGCCCTGAGAGCAAATCGGGCTTCCTCGTATTCGCGCTGAACGAGCCGGGCAGTTATGACAACAGTGTGACTCTCAATCTGCTTGGTGACATCAAGTGCTGTGCCAAGGCAGAGAAGAGTGCCGGGAATAAAGACAAAGATAAACCTGAGGATGAGATTGAACAGGAAGAAAAGTAACGCGGACTCTTATATTAACGCTCACGGCTTTTGCTGTTCCTGGTTCCCAGGACAGGTGTCGTCAATTATGCTGGTGAGTATGATTATTGTCGATGATGAGGGGCGGATGTCCGCTCCTTTTTCATTTACGCCGGCAGAGCCGGGGAGGAAGGAGAGAGGGAGAGTATGATATCGGGATATTAAAACCCTCCCCATCTCCCCACGCAAATACTCTGCATGAAGAGAGGAGAGCTCCAGTTTATGAAGCATGCTTTACAAAGCGCTGATCGTTGCTGGTAATCTCCTTCTTCATCCTGAGAAAGTAATATCCATATGGCGTTTTGAGCACAACCAGCCCGCCGAGCGCGCTGTTTATCAGCCTGTCGATTGCCTCTCCGCCGTCCTCAGCAGTTTTTTTCTTCGTGTCCCTGTTCATGATAGCTGCCCACCCGTCCTTGAGTCAGAATTATATTTATACATCTATCATAATTCTTCTCACCTGCCGAGTCTGTACCGGAAAGTACAAACCAGGCGGGCAGCAGCAGGGAGAACGGGCAGGGACGGCCTTCATCCCTTACAGGGATGGCACTTTCATGTCTACGATATCTTCTATCTCAATAGTCTCTTTGATGAAGAAAGCCTCTCCAAATTTCCTGTATATCATCGCTCCGCAGATTGACGCGTAGGTCCTGATCCTCTCATAGATGGTCTCGCCTCTGGGGCCGAACTTACCGTTCTCATCGACGCCGAACTGGGATGAATAGCATTTGAGGGCATCGATCTTCTGATCCATCTCTTCTGTAATGTTCACAACGAAGCTCGGCGTTATGAACTCCCTGTGCCTTATTGCGTACATGATCTTGTGCGGGCGGTGAGGCTCGCCTTCCGCATCATAGTTTTTCAGCCCTGCAAAGTAAGACGCGTCGTACACAAGCCTGCTCGTGTTGCAGTGATCGGGATGGCGCCCCTCCCAGTATGAAGTTATGACCACTCTGGGCTTCAGGCGCCTCATGATCTCTATCAGCCTGTTCCTGTTTTCAAGCGTGACGATCACTTCCGTGTCGGGAATTCCGGCCTGCTCTCGGTGCTGGACTCCCAGGACCTTCATCGAGCATTCCGATTCCTCTTTCCGGAGGCTCTCGCTGCCTTTCGTGCCTCTGCCGCCGTTTGTCATATCCACTATGGCGATCTTGTATCCCTTTTTCACCATTCTGGCGAGCGTCCCTCCGCAGAAGATCTCCGCGTCATCGGGGTGCGCCGCAAAGGCGACTATATCAAATGACATTTCAAGCTCCTTTCACCGTCCTGCCCGGTTTGCTCTGACTTTCTCTATTGTGTCTCTGTAGAACTGCTCGTATCTGGCTATGACTATCTTCTCGTCAAAGTGCCGCACCGCGCGCTCCCTGGCCTTCGCCCTGAATCGGGCCATCAGGCAGTCGTCTGTGAGGAGGCGCAGCGCCGATTCGGTCATCGATTTCACGTCGCCGAGCGGGTGAAGGAATCCTGAGACTCCATCTTCAACCACTTCAGGGATCCCTCCCCTCGTGCTGCCTATGACAGGCACGCCGCAGCTCATTGCTTCCAGCGCCGCCAGTCCGAAGCTCTCCTCGGCTGAGGGGAGAAGGAAGAGATCTGCAGCCGGAATAAGATCCTCAACGTTGTCCTGCTTTCCCAGAAAGACTATCTTATCCCGGAGCTTCAGCTCGCAAGCTTTCTGCAGCATCCCCGGCCGGTCTTCCCCGTCTCCTATCAGGATGAGGCGGGCATCAACCTCCCTGCTCACTCCTTCGAAGATGGACAGAACATCGTATACTCTCTTCACAGGCCTGTAGTTTGAGATATGGAGCAGCAGCCTTTCCCCGTGAGGCTTGAAGCAGCATCCCGTTTCTGGCGTGGCATTCCTCGGCGAAAAGCGCTCTATGTCAATGAAGTTGTATATCACCTCTATATCCTTACGTATGGTGAAGACTTCCTCGGTGGTATCCTTCAGGTACTGAGATACGCTGGTGATGCCGTCGCTCTGCTCTATGCAGAACTGCGTTATCGGATAGTATGACGGATGGCTGCCCACAAGAGTTATGTCCGTGCCGTGAAGCGTAGTCACCAGGGCAGGCGCGTCATTCCCCATCACGCACTTTGCCAGGAAGGCCGACGCCGTGTGGGGGATGGCGTAGTGTAGGTGGATCAGATCGAGAGAATACTCCTTAGAGATCTCTATTATCTGCGAAGCCAGCGACAGCACGTAAGGCGGCCACTGGAAGGGAGGGTAGCTCAGCGTGTCCACCTCGTGAAACACTATGTTTCTCGTGAACGATTTGAGCCTGAAGGGGATGGCGTAGCTTATCATGTGGATCTCGTGATCGCGCATGGCCAGGCATTTCGCCAGCTCACCTGCAACGGCTCCGCTCCCTCCATATGTGGGAAAGCATACAATGCCTATCTTCATCTGTGTTTCTCCCTTCGGCTAAAGCTCGATGATCTGGTGATTCCACGGGGGCTCTATAGATGGAACCGTAAAGAGGCTGTCGATAAACGCCTTGTCGTACTTGACGAGGAACGAGACCGGATTGAAAGCGCGCTCCTGAAGCGCTCCCTCAGGAAACAGCGAATTGCGGACCTTCTCTTGATGGCTTTTCACTATCGTATCCTTTGCCGTCCAGGCATCCTGCATCTTTCTCGCGAGGCTGTCCCACTGCGAATCTAGCTTGCCGGCAAAGTGCCTGAACGCAGGCTCGAGGTTCGCGTCAATGGCGACTGCATCGCGCTGCAGCTCTTTGACGGCTTCCTCTATTGCGGCCCTGCTCTGTCCTATCCTGTCGATGAAGTCTGCAGGGAGGCTCCTGGATATCTTCTCTTCAATGGCCCGCCCATGGTCCTTCAGCGCCTCTTCAACCTCTATGCCGTACTTTTCCAGAACCTTGCCGTGCTTCTCTTCCAGTATCGTCAGGCTCATCCTGGGATAGACAACCGGCTCGGGTATCCCGAAGTGCCTGTAGAGCCCGCCGAGCTGGGCCCAGTATGAAATCTCGCCGGGGCCGGCCACATACGCCAGGGTGGGGAAGAGGAAGTCCTGCAAGAGAGACCTCAGTGACACTGTTGTCGAAAACGATGAAGGGCTCCTGTCGAGAAGCTCCAGCATCTCATCGCGGCTTCTCGGAGGCCCGGCATTGTCGATTGAAAAGAGCCCGTCCTGGAAATATATCGGGCGTCGGGCCGGATTGTGAAAGAAGAGGCTGACTCTTCCAGGCTTCACGGTTATCTGGGCATGCAGGCCGAGGCTCTCAAGTCTCTCACCGCTTTCCGCAATAAGTCCGGCTGAGGCGGGCGAGGTCTCAATCTCTCTCCTGAAGAGCGGAAGCGACATCTCTTTGAGCCTGTCGTCAGAAGGCGTTACCAGGATCAGCCCCCTGTCTCCGAGCAGAGCGTATATGAAAGTCGCAAAGGCATCGAGATAGCCGGTCCCCTCTGCGAATGAGCATTTTATGAGCTCTACCAGCGTCTCTTTCCACTCAGTCCTCGGGAGAGCTGAGTCGAGCGCTTTCAGCGCTTCCTCCATCTCATGCTCTATCACGATAGAAGATATCGGGAGGCCTTCCACGCGGTTGGCCGGCTGATAGGCGATCCGCTCCGGGAAGCCCTTGCCGTCGAGCACGGTCGTGACAGTTGCTTCCTCGAAGTCGTGGTCCTCCGATTCGATCCAGAATACAGGCACGACAGGCGCCGACAGCCTTTCTTCCATCACGCCTGCAAGCCTTATCGCCGTTACGGCTTTGTAAAGGGTGTAGAGCGGCCCTCCGAAGAGCCCTGTCTGCTGCCCAGTCACTATGGCGCAGCACTTCGGGTCCCTCAGGCGCTCTATGTTATTGAAGGTCTTCCCGCCATCGTGGCCTGAGCATCTGACCCACCGCCTGTTCTGATCCGCGAGGACATCGCAGAGCCCGTCGCGCCTGTATGACCTGGCTGCGATCACCCTGCTCAGTTCCCTGTAGTCGCTCTCGATGGCCGGATTCGATGAAAAGAAAGTCCTGAGCGCATCCGAGCCCTCTGTGTAATCGCAGAAAAGCCTGTTGTCGCCCATTATGTCCCTGAAATTCATCTTTGCCCTGATTTGCTGCATTATTTACCTTCCTCAACAGTGACTCCCTCAGGCGAGATGGCGCAGTCGAGTATGACAGCGCCCTGCGACTCGAGAGCTTCCATTACGCCGGCGCGTTTTTCAGGAGGGGCGATGGTGATCATGCACCCGCCTGCTCCGGCGCCGCATATCTTTGAGGCCAGAGCGCCTTTATCGCGCGCGGCGGCCACCATCTTTTCTATCGTGTCGTTCGTGACGCCTTCGGCCAGAGTCTTCCTGTTCTCCCACTCTTCCGACAGCGCTCTGGCGAGCGCGGCGAGATCTTCAGCGATCAGGCTCTCACGCATGGCATATGCAGTCTCCTTTATGCGCTTCATATTGTCCCTGGTGCTTCCTGTGTTGTCTATATAACCTTTCATCATGTCCCAGTTGGTCGCGCCTGAGAAGTGCGATATGCCTGTGTAAGAGAGAATGAGGCTCCTGCCGAGCGTCGACATGAAACTCTCCGACGGCGTTATGGCTTCCCTCGTGATGCCCCTCTCGTCGAAATGGATGGCGCTCAGGCCTCCGAAGAATGCGGCGTAGTAATCCTGCTTGCCTGTCGGAATTCCCAGGCTCTGCGCCTCTATGTTGGCGCACCAGTCTATGAATGTGTGCGGATCTGTCGCTGCCCTTTTTTCGCCCAGGAGCGCCCATAGCAGCGTCACGAGCAGGCTCGAAGAGGCGCCCAGCCCCGAGCCCTTCGGCACGTTGTTTTCAGTGACTATGGTGAGCCCTCCTGAAGGCCTGGCAAATCTGACTGCCCTCATCAGGAGCTCGAGAACTCCCTCAGGCTTCAGTTCTTCCGCTGACGGCGCGGATACAGACACGCCAAGATCCCTTGCCGTGATAGTGATATTCTCGCCGGGGCTCAACTCGACGCGGGAGAAGAGCGTGATGGCGCAGTTTACCGTGAGGCCGCCTCCCTCGAATATGTATAATGGAAATATATCGAGCGTTCCGCCTGCCAGGTCGATCCTCGTGGGAGCGTGACAGCTGAGCGTCATAGAAACCACCTCCTGTGTATGAAAGATTGCCCGGATGCTCGCCGGTAAGCGGCATCCGGAGCAATAAGATTCGCCTGCTCCCGTCATGGATCCCTGAGCCGAAAAGACGCTGCATCCGAGCCAATATGCCTCTGCAGGGTCAGTCCGGCTGTTTCCTAAAATCCAGCCCGTCTGCCTCTGCCTGCCTTCCGCAACCTTTTAAGCGCATTCCGGGAGTGTTGTTGATATTGCCATGCCTGAATCCACTCGGGGGAATCAGCACATCTCAACGAGCATCGCGACGCCGTTTCCGCCTCCGAGGCACAGCGCGGCGATTCCTTTTTTCAGTCCCCTGGCCTTCAGCGCATGGAGCAGCGTCACGGTGATTCTTGCGCCTGAAGCGCCTATCGGGTGGCCGAGCGCTACTGCTCCGCCGTTCACATTCATCTTTTCAGGGTCGATGCCCAGTTCTTTCATGCAGACCAGCGCCTGCACCGAAAAGGCTTCATTTATCTCGAAGAGATCGATATCAGCGACTGAAAGGCCTCCATGCTTCTTCAGGACTCCCCTGACTGCCGGGATCGGCGTCAGCATGACCCATTCCGGCGGAAGGCCGGATGTGAAGTACTCCCTCACATAAGCCAGAGGTTTTATGCCGCGGCGCTCCGCTTCCTCTTCAGACATCAGCACCAGGGCTGAAGCGCCGTCGTTGACTCCAGGCGCGTTTCCTGCCGTTACTGTGCCGTCCTTCTGGAAGGCCGGCTTCAGCGCAGCCAGCTTCTCGAGCTTCGTGTCCTCTCTCGGGCTCTCGTCTGTGTCGAAAACGATAGGATCGCCTTTCTTCTGCGGGATCTGGAAAGCGGCTATCTCTTCTTTGAACCGGCCTTCCTTTATTGCAGCGACAGCCTTCTGATGGCTTCTGAAAGCATACTCGTCCTGCATCTCCTTAGTGATGTTGAAGTGATGCGCCACGATCTCGCCTGTAACTCCCATGTGGAAGTTGTGGTAAGGATCCCAGAGCCCGTCGCAGACCATTGAGTCGATCAGCTGGCCGTTGCCCATCCTGTAGCCGTTTCTGGCCTTTGAGAGGAGGTAAGGCGTCTGGCTCATGCTCTCCATTCCGCCTGCTACGACTATCGTGGCATCGCCGAGTGCTATCGCCTGGGCGGCGAGCACAATCGCCTTAAGCCCGGAGGCGCAGACCTTATTGATTGTCATCGCGGCAACCCTCGGATCGAGGCCTGCCTTCAGCGCCGCCTGTCTGGCGGGGTTCTGGCCCAGGCCTGCGCCTACGACATCTCCCATCAGCACTTCGTCCACGTCCTGCGGCGTCACACCGGCTCTGGAAAGAGCCTCCCTGATGCAGTGAGCTCCAAGCTCGGCTGGATGTATGTCCGCCAGAGAGCCTAGAAACTTGCCTATCGCTGTTCTCACGCCACTGACTATGACCGGCGTCGTAGATTTGTCGGCCTCTTTCTTTTTCTCTTTCACTTTTGGCTCGAGATCGGGAATGGAGTATTTCGTCAGATCAATCATTTAAAAAGCTCCTTTCGATTATGTGCTGATTTCGGGGAGATATCCGGCATGCCATACAGGGCGTATGTATGTTGCCCTGTCCGCGGCATGCGCGTACTATTCTCAACGGCGCTGCTACATCCCTCTTTTTGAGCCTCAATATATTGCTGTGTGCGGTGAATTCATGCATGAGCTGCAGGACATTCCCTCTGCAGAGAGAAAGTATCGGTAACAGAGGTGGCGGCAAAGTGGAAAGCCTCAAAACCATAAGAGATTCCCTCCGTTCAATAATCGAGCTCGGCAACGAATCGCTTTCTGTGCCGGAAGTGGCCGACGAGCTGAGGCTTCTTCATCTCATCGCGGAGAAGAACGTAAAGCCTGTTCAGAGGATTGCCTACGATGAGATAGACGGCGAACTCATGTTTGCCATCCACCTGCTGACCAGGCTCGATATCTTCTTCATCAAGACACAGGGCGCTGAAAAATCCGTCTCTGAAAACTTCAAGGCTCTGATATACGCAACGCTGGAGCATATTTCGCTCAGAATAGGCATATCCGCATCGCTTCAGAATCCCTTGACGCTTTTTACCAACGTGGTCTCTTTCATACTCAACAGAGTGGCTGAATACTCGTATGTAAAGGCGGCGAAGGAATCGCAGGATATCTATTTCAACCAGGCCAGCGCATATCTGAAGGAAGATATGTGGCAGATGCTCGAGAGGAACAGCTCTCTCAAGTCTGTCACATTGGAGCAGGGAAGGGAGTTCAAAGCCATGATCGGCTCGGTGGTCGAGCCGCTTCACAGGGCTCACAGCTCCGACGCCTACGCTTACCTGTACGCGATGCTTATATACATGACGCTATTCAGGATACAGGCTCTTCTGGAGAAGCGCGTCTAATCCTTATTGAATTGCGATGCTCTGCTGATGAATTGAGAATCAGGCTTGATTAATGCAACATATAATGGCTATTCAGAGAAAGGAGTCTTTTATGGAACGTGTAGTGTTGGCAGGAGCTGTCAGAACAGCAATCGGCGCTTTTCTTGGCGCATTGTCCGAGGTGCCGGCAGTGGATCTGGGGACGCTGGTAATCAAGGAGGCGATGGGAAGGGCCGGCGTGAAGCCTGAGCAGATAGATGAGGTGCTCATGGGGAATATTCTGCAGGCCGGCCAGGGACAGAACCCTGCGCGCCAGGCGATGCTCAAGGCCGGAATACCCTTTACGACGCCTGCTCATACTGTCAATATGGTATGCGGGTCGGGCATGAGGGCCGTAGTTGATGCGGCGCGCATAATTGCGCTGGGAGAGGCTGATATCATCATCGCAGGAGGCATGGAGAACATGTCCCGGGCGCCGTATATGCTGGAGAAGGCAAGAAACGGTTATAGAATGGGAAATGGCGAGATCATAGACTCGATGATACACGACGGCCTGTCCTGCGCAATCGGCAAGACACACATGGGCCTAACTGCAGAGGCCGTGGCCGAGAAATACGGGATTACGAGGCAGGAACAGGACGAGTTCTCCGTGGAGAGCCAGATAAAGACAGCAAGAGCAACTGAGCGTGCGAGGTTCAAAGAGGAGATTGTCGCCGTCACCATCCCGCAGAAAAAGGGCGATCCCATATATTTCGAGAAGGACGAGCATCCCAAGTCGAGCACCACAGTCGAGGGTCTTGCCAAACTGAGGGCGGCGTTCAAGAAAGACGGCACCGTGACGGCAGGCAACTCGTCCGGTATAAATGACGGCGCTGCGGCGGTAGTGCTTCTCTCCGAGAAGAAGGCAAAGGAGCTCGGCATCACGCCGCTGGCCACGATAGTCAACTATGCCTATGCAGGAGTGGATCCGGCCATCATGGGAACGGGCCCGATAGATGCTGTGAAGAAGCTTCTCGAAAAGACCGGAAAGAAGCTGGAAGATGTAGATCTCATCGAGGCGAATGAGGCCTTCGCGGCGCAGTCCATCGCGGTGATGAAGGGCCTGGGCCTCTGGGAGAGCCATCTGAAGGATCGCGTCAACGTAAATGGGGGAGCGATAGCCCTCGGCCATCCGATCGGTGCTTCAGGGTGCAGAATTCTCGTCACGCTTATATATGAGATGATCAGACGGTCCGCCCACTGCGGAATAGCGACTCTCTGCATAGGCGGAGGGATGGGAATAAGCATGATGGTGGAGCGTTGATTCGACTGGCAGTCGTCAATGGAACGGCATAAGGTGGAGCGTCATGACAGAACCGTCAGTGACTGAAGAAGCTGAAGCAGGGAAGAGCGCCGCCTGCAGAGCCAGGCGGCCCCTGATATCCTCATCCGCTTTCCTGATCGTGGGAGCGATGCTGTTTGTCGTACTTTTCTTCTATATGCTTGCTGCCGGTGATAATCTGCTGGCCATATACACAATGGCGCTGCTGTGCGTGATCGCCTGCATAAAGTCCTTTGAGGGGCGTCAGAGCTTCAAGAGGACAGAAGATCCCCAGCCTGCCCATGCCGAGGAGGCCCATACTCATTTTACCTTCTCATCGGCCATACTCGGCGTGGTTCTGCTGATTATCGTGGTGAGCGTATTCTCTGTCTTCGTGAGCAATTTCGGCGGAAGACAGAGCAGGAGCTGGGGCAAGCTGACGGCCTGCAAGAGCAATCTGAAGAATATAGGAACGGCGCTTGAGATGTACAGTACAGATAACAAGGGGCGCTATCCCCATGCGCTCTCACAGATAACCCCGAATTACCTGAAGACAATCCCGACATGCCCGGGCGCAGGCGCATCGACATATGCATATACTTTCAGTATCAAGCCTGATGCTTATACCGTTTTCTGCTCAGGCAGCAACCACAAGACTTGCGGGACGAACCCTGATTATCCTGAATACGACACATATCAGGGCCTCATTGAGCATTGATGGCTCGGGCCGGAGGCCTGCCGGCAGAAGCAGGCTGATATCTGAATGAAAGGGTTTTTGGTCTTGAGAGAGAAGAGATATTGTCCAAAAATATACGGAGGAGGAAGGCGAGAATGAAAAGAGGGTTAGTTTTATTTGCGGCAGCAGTAATCATTTCCCTTCTGTGCATTACTGCCGGCGTGTACTCGGACAGTCTGAGTGCAGGCAAGGCGGGCAGCATTTGCGGGAACAATAACTGCATCGCCGGAAACGACCAGGGCGGATGTCCGAACGGCACAAAGTGTCCAGGGAACTGCCAGGGCGATAAGAAGTGCAGCAGCCAGGACGACAAGAAGTGTCCAGGGAACTGCCAGGGCGACAAGAAGTGCAACTGCAGCAGCCAGAGCGACAAGAAGTGCAACTGCGGCGGAGCATGCGACGGCAGCAACTGCAAATGCCAGGGACAGGGAAAATGCGACGGCAAATGCGGATGTGACAAGTGCAAGGCAAACTGCCAGGGCGACAAGAAATGCAACTGCCAGGGCGACAAGAAGTGCAACTGCGGATGCAACTGCCAGGGGAAATGCGATGGCAAATGCGGATGCCCCAACTGCAAGTGCAAATCGGCAACCTGTGGATGCGGAAAGAAATGCACATGCGGCAGTGATTGTAAATGCGGGCCAGGCTGTCAGTGCGGCGGAAACTGCAAGTGTGGATCCAAATGCAGCTGCGCAGCGATGCAGGTAAAGTGCCCATGCGGCGGCTCTTGCTCTTGCTGCGACAAGTGTGAATGCGGAACCAAGTGCGTATGCGCAGGAACATGCGTGTGCTGCGATAAATGCAAATGCGTGATCCCCGGCGCAGGATTCCTGTCAGGCCAGCCTCATATGGACGGACCCAACCTCGTGATAGAGAACGACAATCACAGGACAAAGACAGTCATCGTAACAGGCAACACCCTTTTCTACCCCCAAAACCTCGATATCAAAAAGGTGAAGCGCGTCAACGTTCACTACACAATAAGAACCGGACTCTCACAGGCTCTGGAGGTTTACGACGCCAAGTATTCCTGGATCGCCAGAGACTGGGATCAGAAGAACAAGAGATATCATTACTACCTGGCAAAGAAGAAGATATAGCTTCCTGAGTAATAATGGAGCGACAGGAGAGAGCCGAGAGGCTCTCTCTTTTTATGGCGGCAGCCCAGAGATGAACTGTGCGCCACGTACTCCGATTACGCCCGGATCATGCAGACTGTGCCGCTCACTGAATCCACATTGCCGGCATCTGCCTCCGGTTATGCAGCAGCCCTCTCGCCTGCCAGCAGTCTCTCGAAACCCTGTATCATTGCGGTGCCGGGCCGAACGCCCGAGGTGCGCCGTATTATTTTATTAACATTTGAAACAGATTATTCATATAGTTTTCTTTTTGGCAATACTATTTTTACAATTTCACAATCTTTAATTTACCTGATTTTTACATTTGCAGATTTATATAATCGACTTCTGTATTGATATAATAACTGTTAGGAAATGGTGAAAAAAGACAGAAGAAAATAAAGGATCATATAAAAAGAAATGATCCAACATTAAAAGGCAAATTTGTATAGAGAAGAGGAGATGTGACAATGACGAACATTCACGACGCTGCCAGCAAAGGTGACTATGAGGAGGTAAGAAGGCTGCTCAGCCTCCAGCCGAACCTCGTGAACTCGAAGAGCCATTTCAACATGACCGCGCTCCACTGGGCATCTTTCTGGGGACATGCAAAGGTCGTGGAGCTGCTTCTGGAAAAAGGAGCCAATGTGAACGCAAGAACAAATATCGGCTCGACACCTCTGCACAGCTCGGCAACATCCGGCCATACAGATATAGCGAAGATGCTTCTGGACAGGGGAGCAGATGTAAACGCGGCCACGAGAACGGGCCTGACACCGCTCCACAGCATGGCATCAGGCGGTCACAAGGAGATGGTGAGCCTGCTGCTGTCAAGAGGAGCCAGGGTAAACGTGAAGACGAGAACCGGCCAGACGCCGCTTCACGGAGCGGTTGTGAAAGGCCATAGGGATATAGTGTCCATGCTCATCCGGCACGGCGCCGAACTGGGCACCCAGATGAAAAACGGCAACACGCCGCTTCACGACGCGTCGCTGAAGAGGCACAAGGATATAGTTCAGCTGCTGCTGTCAAACGGCGCCAAGACAGATGTCCGGAACAAAAAGGGCTTCACCGCGCTCGCCGTAGCCTGCTGAGATCTTTCCCGCCATCTTGAGATAATAAAAAGAACATACAGGGCTGAATCCTGTATGTTCTCTGCTATCTGAAGCTGCCAGATCAGGCTCTTGCCTTCTCGACTTCCGCCGATTCTTTCAGCGCGTTGAATATCTTCTCAGGCGTGAAAGGCCATTCTCTCATCCAGACGCCGACTGCGTCATAGATGGCCGACGACAGAGCCGGAGCGGCGCCGTTGGTGCTGATCTCCGATGTCGATTTCCCTCCGTAAGGCCCGAGGCCCTCTTCCACGTAGATCAGCTCTGACTTGAACTCCCCAGGGAGATCACGGATCGACGGTATCTTGTAATCCAGGAAGTTGGCGTTCTGGCAGACTCCCCTGTCATCGAACTTCAGCTCCTCATAGATTGAGTGTCCTATCGATTTGAGGGCGCCTCCGTAGATCTGACCGAGGGCGAGCTCAGGATTTATGGGCGTTCCGCACTCCTGTATGGCATAGTATCTGTCGATGGTGAGCTTTCCTGTCCTTGTGTCGACAGTCACCTGTGCCAGGTGGGCGCCATAAGGTATGGGAGCCTCTTCAGTCGTGAAGTTGCCGGATGCAATCATCTGGCCCTTTCCGGCGCCGCCTTGTGTCTCATGGGCTATCGTACCAAAGGTCAGCTCGCCTTTCGGGCCTTTCACCTTTGAAGGATATTCGAGTGAAAGCTCGCCTGCATCGCACTTGAAGTAATCGGAAGCGAAGGCAAGGATCCCGTCTTTCATAGCCTTTGCGGCCTTGTAGACAGCCATCCCGCTGAAGTACGTTCCTGATGAGGCGTAGGCTCCCACGTCGAACGGCGTGGTATCCGTATCTGCGGCCAGGATTGATATATCGGACGGATCGACGCACAGCATCTCTGCTGTTACCTTCACTGCCAGCGTGTCAAGGCCTGTGCCGAGATCTGTGCCTCCCATCAGCAGCATGAACGTTCCGTCGCCCATCATCTTGACAGTCGCGTTTGCCGAATCGATGCCTGGAAGGCCTGAGCCCTGCATTATGATCGCCGCTCCCATGCCTGTTTTCAGCCACGGCTCGTCTTCGTGCTTCGTCTTCTCTCCCCATCTGATCAGCTCGGCGCCTCTCGCGAGACACTCTTTGAGTCCGCATGAAGAGATGACCTGGGCTATTCCCTCCCGGCCTTCTCCGAGAGATTTCAGGATCTCGAGCCTGTAGCCCTTGTCGACCATGTTTCTGTTCAGGAACTCTGCGAGATCCATCTTCAGCTCGGCCGCCATCTCGGCTGCAGCCATCTGGACTGCGAAGCTGCCCTGCGGCGCTCCATATCCCTGGTAGGCTCCTGCAATCGGGTTGTTGGTGTAGTAAGCCGTCACCGAAAAGCGCATGTTGTCGCACTTGAAGAGAGGGAGCGACTTCGAGCAGGCGTTCATCGGCACGGTGAGGCAGTGCACGCCGTATGCGCCTGTGTCTGCTATCTCGTGCATGTCTATAGCCGTTATCTGCCCGTCTTTTTTAGCTCCGATCTTCATCGTGAAAGTCATCGGGTGGCGCGTCCTGCAGGCCATGAACTCTTCTTCCCTCGTCATCTTGTAAAACGACGGCTTTCCAGTCTGCCAGGTGACCCACGCGACCACGTCGTCGATCACGATGTCCTGCTTCGCTCCATAGCCGCCGCCGACCCGCTCCTTTATCACGTGAACCTTGTTTTCCTTGATTCCGAGTATGTTGGACACGATTCTGCGCACGTGCCACGGCACCTGTGTCGAAGCGCGCAGCACGAGTCTCTCGTTCTCGATGTATCCGAAGCAGCGGTGCGTCTCCATCGGCGTGCACTGAACGCATGAAGTGCGATAAGTCCTCTCGAGCACCACATCGGCTTCCCTGAGGCCTTTTTCCACGTCGCCTATGCCCCCCTCGTTATGGGCCGCTATGTTCTTCTTCGGCTGCTGATGTATCGGGAGCGGATCTATCGATATGTCCCTGTCGTGAATTATCGGCGCGCCCGGCTTCGCGGCGTCTTCAGGCGTGAATACGGCAGGAAGGACTTCATACTCGACGTCGATCAGCGAGAGGGCCTCTTCGGCGATCTGATCAGTCTCGGCTGCCACGATTGCGACTCTGTCTCCCACGTAGCGGACCTTGTCATCGACGAGTCTCGTGTCGTACGGCGACGGCTCGGGGTATCCCTGGCCTGCCGAGTTGTAGAACACCTTCGGCCCGTTCTTGTGGGTCACGACCAGGTGCACTCCCGGCAGAGCCTCAGCCCTGCTGGCGTCTATGCTCTTTATCAGCGCGTGGGCGTGAGGGCTTCTGAGTATCTTGATCCTGAGCGCGTTGGGAGTGACCATGTCCTCAACGTATGACGGAGCGCCTGTGGCGAGCCTGGGTCCGTCCACTTTCGGCAGAGGCTTCCCGACTACGCGAAGCTCGTCCCGGAACGTCGGAGTTTTCAGATCGTACTCCGACTCCTCCGCCTTTCTTATCGCATTGAAGTACTGCTCGTATCCCGTGCAGCGGCAGAGGCTGCCTGAAAGCGCGTCCTGTATGGCTTCCCTTGATGGATGTTTTTCCTTCGACAGAAGCTCGTATACTCCGAGCATCATACCTGGAGAGCAGTAGCCGCACTGTATTATGCCGGCCTCGAGGAAGGCCTTCTGGATCGCATGGAGCTCTCTGCCCTTCGCAAGCCCCTCCACGGTCAGGATCTCCGCCCCATCGACCTGCCCTGTCAGGAGCAGGCACGAGCTCATCTTCCTGCCGTTTACGAGGACTGAGCACGCTCCGCATGACCCCTCGCCGTCGCAGCCCCGCCTCACCGAGAGGAGGCCCTGCCGCATCAGGAGATCGGCCAGCCGCTCATCGGGATGTGTTGTGATGGTCTTCTTGACTCCGTTTATTGTAAGTGTAATCTCCATCAGCGTCCTCCCTTTTCATCGCATGCGGTCAGGATATCCTCGAGCAGCGCGGCGGCGCATTGAAGCCTGTACGCGCCTGATGCCCTGTGATCGTCTGTTGCTTTGCGGCTCTTCACGACTGTCCTGTCGAGAATCGTTTTAATCTCTCCCTGTGAAGCCCTGAGATCCCTGTCTTTCAGCTCTGCTTCAGTTTCCTTGAGGCGTACGGCGTGATCGGAGAGCCCTCCGGCAGTTATGGCCGCTTCTCTGCAGACAGTGCCGTCCATAACGAGCCTCACAGCCACCTTGACGAGTGGGAGGTCGATCCCGGTCCTGGCCATTCGCCCTGCCCTTATAAAGGTCTTTCCGTCAGGTATGGGAATCCTGATCCGGACTATGAGCGGCGAATATCCTTCGGATCTTTTCTCCAGATATTTTTCGACGGAGATCTCGTGCTCGCTCACTTCCTCCTCCAGGATTACGAGGGACGCGCCGGCTGCAAGCAGGACAGGTATGATGTCTGAGCGGGAGTAGTTGGAGGCTATGCTGCCTCCAATCGTGGCGGCGCTTCTTATATTTTTCGATACGGCCCGGCAGGAATCCGCCAGAGCCTGCAGGCCGTGAGCGGCCAGGAGCGGCGCTTCATACAGCTCCTGCAGTGTCACCATGGCTCCTGCGACCAGGTGCTCTCCCTGCTTCTCGATCCCCTTCAAAACCAGCCTGTGAAGGCTTATCACATGCGCCTGGCTCTTCTTTCTGCCTGCATTGAGCAGTGTTCCCCCTCCGAGGTAGAAAGAGGGTTTTGTGCTTTTCTTGAGCGAAAGCGCCTCTTTGATCTCCGCAGGGGCATAGAACTCTTTAACCATGTCATCCCTCCTTGTGTGACTCAGAGCGGTGAGCTCCCCTTCTTGTATTGCATTGCTCCGGCATGCTTCGCCATCCCGCCTTCAACATACCGGCGGCTTTATCTGAAGCGGCTCTGCAGTGCCTTCACAGAGTGCGATCCAGCCCGGTACAGGGCGGGACGAAAGATATTATTAGGTGTGGAGCCTCTGTTTACCTCCTTTTCATTGAAATTGCGGCACCGTGCAGAGCCGTTCGGTCTGAGGCCGGGCAGGTCCGGAAGACAGGCCTTATTTGGAACACCGCTGGGACTTTACTTTCACTGAACGGGCCCGTATAATTGTTTTCATGCTGAGCAGCCTTCTTCAGCGTAATCTCTGGAGCCGGAGGAAGCTTGTGCGCGCGGAACATATGAAGCAGCAGTTCCATTGACAGTACAGCAGGAATCTGCGAGACTGGCGTGAGCATGAATGTCACATGAGAGAGATACAGCGAGGCGATATGATGTTGGGAAAGCGTGAGGATTTCGAAATAATCGAGGCGGTTACCGAAGAGGAGCGGAAGGCCTGCTTCGCCATCAGGCACAGCGTATATGTAGACGAGTTCAGATGGTTTGATGATGACGGGACAGGGCTGGAGCTTGATGAGCATGATCCCGGCGCCCTCCTGCTGCTGGCCCGCATTGACGGCAGAGCGGCAGGGACGGCCCGGCTGCTCTTTGCGTCGTCAGGGTCTCTCCCGTCAGAGCGGCATCTCAGTCCTGAAAAAGTCGCCAGGCTTCGGCAGATCGGCGACATCGCCGAGATATCGCGTATAACGGTGGCAAGGGAATTCAGGAGCAGAGGGCTCGCATACGCTCTGAGAGACAGGCTTTTCGAAGAGGCCGGAAGAAGAGGAGCTGCGGCCCTGGTGATAGATACGTTCATTGAAGGGCCGATGACGTGGAAGAGGATATGGGAGGGATCGGGATTCATGCCTCTCGGGGAGGCCTATCCCTTTACAGGTCCTTCAGGTACATTTCTGTCAATGGTCATGCTGCTGCAGCTTTCAAGAGAAAGCCGCGGCCCGGCTGACTGGGGCTCAACCTTCCCTGCCATTCATGAAGATGCATCTTCCAGTGCTGCCGGGGCCTGAATCAGGGGATCTCAGAGCTTTTCCGTGTCGTAGTACTGCCTCATCTCTTTGATCCTGCCGTTGTGCATCTCGATTATCGATACGCCTCTGCTCTCGTAAGGGAGGCCCTTCCTGGTTATACCCGTGCTTATCCACTCGACGGCGACGAGTTTTTCATTTTCAGAAGAGATGGTGTTCAGTATCTTGAAGTTCATGTCGGGAATCAGCACAAACAGCTTGTCCAGGAACCGCTTGATCTTCTTCTTCCCCAGATAGAAGCCTCCAAGTGTACTTGACCCGGGAAATATGAAAGATGCCTCATCGGTAAAAAAGGCCAGGAACTCATCGAGATCCCTGTTGTTCATCGACTCGAAGAGTTCGTCCACCAGTTTTTGACGCGGGTTTCTGCTATTGGCGACGGCGGCTTTTTTCATTGATTGATACCTCCCTGTCCTCTCTATTATACAGGAAATCTTCTATCAGGAAAAGGAGCGGAATGGGGCGATAAAAAGCGGATCTGCCGGAAAAGCCCGGTTTTGGAGATTATCGGCAGAGAAAAGCACATCAGAATGTTGATTTCCGAGGGATGCCGCAGGGAGGCCGTGACAATGGCGGATTCAATGTTGGCAGTGAAGTTTTGTCTGTCAAGCTTCATTCCAGCCCCCTGGCTGCTGGAACCGCCGCAATATCCACGCTCATCATCTCACATTCCGCTCGAGTGGAAGCAGTGATGCAGGCCACAACAGGATCAGTCTCTGCATGGCCCTGCTTTTCCGGCCCACCTCTGTCTGGGCTCGGAACGAGGCGTCCGAACTAAGCGGCTCCCCCTGTTTTTGCCTGCACTTCTTTTCTCTTGTGGTGCGGTGCAGGGGGCATGTTTCTCAATTCGATTCTCGCCGCCAGGAGGCGGGCCAGCAGGATCCCATAGTAAGGGCGCTTCCGAACGGCATTCATGAAATCCTTTTTGTTCACCCTGATGAGAGCGCCATCAGACAGGGCTTTAACTGTCGCGGTCCGCTTGTTCTTGAGGAGAAAGGACATCTCGCCGAGAAAGAGGTCAGAAGGCTCCAGGGTTGCGATCAGGCGTCCTCCCTGATTGTATACCCCGTAGGTTCCGCTCACTATATAGTAGAGATGGGATGAGGCTTCACCCCTGTAAAAGACTGTATCGCCTTTCCTGAACGGGGTTTCATCTCCCCCCTCGAAGAGTCCCGGGATGAGATTTGACCTTTCCTGCTGATGCTTTACCCTGAAGGTTACCGCGTTTCCTTTCTCATTATAGGAGAGGCTGTCGAAGATTGAGGAGGCAATGTGAATGCCCCGTCCGTGGGGAAGAGGCATTCCGTCTTTGTCCACAGGGCTTGGCACTGAGCGCCAGTCGAAGCCCGCTCCTTCGTCGCTGATGGTAAAGCTCGATTCTTCAGGTGATATGTGGTATGAGACGCTGACGTGCCTGCCGGCTATGCAGGGGTCCTGCAGTTTGAGGCTGATGAGATCTTCTATGCAGTCTCCTCTCTTCAGGAAGGCTGTCTTTTCACTGTAAGTGATGCCGCAGTTCCCATGCTCAACTGCGTTCAAGAGCAGCTCGGTCATTGCGAGCCTGATCTCCTCTCGGGCAGAGGTGACTATGAAATCAGAATGGTAAAGAAAGCTTGAGACCAGGCTCGCGAAGAGTCCCACCTGGAAGGGATCGTTATCCATCTCAAGGTGTCCAGCGATGTGTGGTATAAGGATCCGCTGAAGGTCACGCTGGAAGACAAGGTGGCGGTGCCGCAGGAGTACGGCTGCAACAATGGGCAGGCGGCGGGGGAGGTCGGCCGGGCGGAATGCCGCGAGGATGTTCGCTCCCTCTGAGAGACAACGGAACTCCTCTCCATTGGGATTCTTGTGGATGGCCAGGATTCCGACGCTGTGAAGCCAGGGATCAGCCTGGAGCCCTGAGAGCAGTCGGGGCATCCCGGTATCTTCAAAATCAATGAGGACTATCTCCGGCAGATCATAACGGAGCACGTCCAGGGCTTCCTCCACCGCGGGACAATGGGTAGCCCGGACCTCGCCGCCTATGCGGCCAAGTATTTCAAGTGATCTTTCTGCCAGATCTGCGTCAGGGGTGACGATGAGAAACTGCATGGGCCTGTTCCTCCAGACCGTGCATTGTGCCGGTCTTGATACCATACCTGGGAGGCGGGAATTGAACCGGCCGGATCGATGCTCTCTTTTCTTCAGTACTGTATATCAATTATAGAGGAATGCTCCGATGAATGCAAGATATTCTGAACAGGGCTTTATTTCATGAATAGGTTTTTCCCTGACCCGAGCTCAAAAAAGCAAAGCCCTGCTTTATGCGTCAATCTGCAAGAGCCGAGAGCTCGAAATCCTGCCACCATCCTCTATCGTCTTCTCTGCAGAAATCCTCATAATCCCCGTATGCCTTCTCCAGATCGCTTTCTTCCTTTCCCATTCTGTATTCCATAAGGATAGTGGCAATGGTCCTGCTTCTGTTACTTCCCTGCCGGTCAATGAAATCGAGAACCTCATCAGGAATGGAGATGGAGATTCTGGCCATCTTATCACCTCTCTGTTTTGCCTCTCTATGGTATCACAATATGCTGACAATTACCATATTATGCAGGCAGACATCCTGTTTCCAGGTAGTCCTGCAGTGATCAAGTGGTCAAGTGGCCGAGGGATCCAGTGAAGGAAGAAATCTTCTGATCCCTGACTCTCAATTCCGAGTGGTCAAGTGAATGAAATTCTTTTTCAATCCATTGAACCATTGATCTCTCGATCCCTTAAGTATGTGGGGAAACCTTATCCTTATGAAGGCAACAGAAAAGGCGCCCCAGGAGGGGCGCCCTGATATCCCTGGAAACAGATGGCGCTGCGGCCTGCCTATGCCTGCACAGCGTGGGCGTTTGCTGTTTTGAAGCTTTTCATGAACTCTACGAGCTTCTCGACTCCTTCGTATGGGAATGCGTTGTACAGAGAGGCTCTCATGCCGCCTGCCGAGCGGTGGCCCTTCAGACCTTCCAGGCCCTCTTTCTTCGCCTCTTCGGCGAACTTCTTCTCGAGATCCTCATTGGGGAGGCGGAACGTGATGTTCATCCACGAGCGGCTGTCCTTGTCCACGTTCGGCTTGTAAAAGTCGCTGTGCTCGTCGAGAGCCGCGTAAAGCAGATCGGCCTTCTTCTTGTTGTGGGCGTGCATAGCCTTCAGGCCGCCCTGCTCCTTCAGCCACTTCAGCACGAGGTGCACCACGTATACGCTGAAGACCGGCGGAGTGTTGTACAGCGAGTTGTTTTCCATATGGGTCTTGTAGTTCAGCATCGTCGGGATGTTCTCTCTCGTCTTCTCGAGGAGGCTCTTCTTCAGAACGACCACCGTCACGCCTGCGGCGCCGAGGTTTTTCTGCGCTCCTGCATAGATGAACGAGAACTTCGTGAAATCCATCTCGTGGGACAGTATATCAGAGGACATATCGGCAAAGAGCGGCACGTCTCCGACTTCAGGGATGAAATGCCACTGGGTCCCGAAGATTGTGTTGTTCGTAGTGATGTGGACATACGCCGCGTCCTTTGTGAGGTTGAACTGTTTGGGTATGTAGGCGAACTTCCTGTCCTCAGACGAGGCTGCGACGTTCACGTTTCCTATCATCTTCGCTTCCTTGATGGCTCTCTTGGCCCACTCGCCTGTGAAGACATAATCCGCAACAGTTCCCTCTCTCAGGAAGTTGGTGGGTATCATCGTGAACTGCGTGCTCGCGCCGCCTCCCACGAAGATGACCTTGTATTCATCACCGAGTCCCATCAGCGACTTGAGATCGGCTTCGGTCTCCTCGTTGATCTTTTCGTAGTCTTTGGAGCGGTGGCTCATCTCCAGCAGCGACATCCCCTTGTCACCGAACTCCAGCACGCTCTTTGACGCCTGCTCGAGCACCGGCACTGGAAGAATTGCCGGTCCCGGGTTGAAATTGAATACTCTCTTTGCCATAACAGACCTCCTTGATATTTGATTATCAGATTAATGTCATGCCTTCTCCACCCGGCTCAGGACTCCGGCGCTGATTATTGCCACGGTGGCGCCGTTTGCAAGAAGGGTGAGAAGCTCTGAATCTCTCTTTGAATACTGCTCATGCTTGTTGAAGACTGCCAGCATGCCGATAATCTTGCTGCCTTTCTTCAGCGGCACGCCGGAAAACCTTTCCAGAGCCTGCCGCTCATCGCCTGCCTGAACTTCGCCGGCGCCGCCGGTTTTGAGCTCCGCCCTGTTGTTGAATGTCAGCTCTTTCCCGCTTTCCACTATGTCGCGCAGTATCTCAGGGACCTTGTCTCCTTCTTTCAGGCCCAGCTCTTCAATGTGCTTAGAAGCGAATGAGAAGTCCTTTATTGTGAGGTCTTCGTTTGTGCGAAGAAGCATCGCGTTGTCCGAGTCTGTGATGCTTTCGGCGTATTGGAGCACGTTCTCGGTGATGAAGTCCAGGTCGCCAGACGATGTGATCGCTATCAGAAGCTGGTTTATGTTTATCAGCGCAGATATGTAATGGTTCAGCTCGTTGTATGACAGCGACAGAGTCTCGTATGCGTCTTCCAGATCGATGGTTTTCTCTTTGACCTTTCTCTCGAGGTGGGCGTTCAGATCCTTCAGCTCGGCTATGAGGCGCTGATTCTCAAGATAGAGCTTCCTGCGCTCCAGCGCCTTCGTCACTATCGGATCGAGCATGGAGATGGGATGGAGCGGCTTCGTGATATACGCGTAGGCTCCGAGTTTTCCCAGGCACTCGACTGCAGATTCCACCGACGCGTAGCCGGTTATCACGATCACCTCTGTCGTGGGGCTTATTTTCTTTATCTCACGCAGAAGCTGCTCGCCTGAGAGCTTCGGCATGTTCAGATCAACCAGCACGAGCTCGTACGAGTGCTCTCTGAAGAGCTTGAGACCCTCTTCTCCATCTGAGGCGGTATCCACCTTGTATCCCATCTTGGAGAGGGTTCTCTTGAGCAGTTTCTGGATGGGCTCCTCATCGTCGACGACCAGTATGTCGCATCTGTCATATTCAATCGAAAAGCTTGTGAGCTGATGGCTGTCTGAATTCACGGAGATCACACGTCCTCTTCTTCAGTTTTGGTGAACGACAGGTCTTTGTCTGTGTCTATTTCCCTAGATCGTTCTATATATCTATCCAATATCCTCTCAAGACCCTCCCGTCCCGCGGCCTGCCCGGAAATGCGTGAATACTGTGGAAATAAAAAAGGCGCCGCGAAAGCGCCTTTTCAAAGTCAATCGCAATGCCTCTAGCGATCCTTGAGGCCGTCCTTCTCCTGCAGGTTCTCCGTGAGGTGCCTGCCGAGAGCGCTGTAAAGCTCGTAGTCCGGCTCGCCGCCGATATCGAGTCCTTTCCACAGGAGCTCCATCCTGGGCTCGGTGAGCGTGAGCTTCTCCTTGAGGGACAGAGCGTGCTTCAGCACGATATCCTTGGCCTCGTTCATCGTCTTCTTTTCGGCGTCGGTGAGGGATATCTTCGGATTGCCGAGGATCTGGTTCAGGTTCCTTATCAGCGTGCTGTCTGCCATGAAATCGCTGAGGACCTTCTTGTCGACCTTTTTCGCAGCCTCCTTGAGCCAGGGGAGATATTCGGAGCGGGCCGCGAACCCGGGCACGTTCTCCTTTTCATATCTCTGGGCCATAAAGGCTATGTCCACAGCATTTGTCGGAGCCCATACCGTTATTCCCGTCGAGTTGTCCATGTCCTTGCCTTCGTGCTGCTCGGCTATGACTGCCTCATTGACGGCGCCCTGGACCTTCAGCGCCTGGTCCTTGACTGCCTGCGGGATAGCCGGATTCTGCTGCACGTTCTTCATTATGTCGCCGATATCTTTAATCATGTCATAGTATGCGAATATCGTGCCGGCAGGGTTGAACGCAGATGAGTTATAACCCTGGCTCTTGTCGAAATCCCTGAAGATCATGTGGTCAGGCACCTTGTTGTCCTTGCAGGACTTTATGAAGCCCTTCCACTCGTCTACTACGCCTTCCAGCTTTTTCGTATCCATGGCTGTCAGCGTCAGATACGACTCTTTCCATCTGATGAACTCAGGGAAGTTCTCCTTCACTTCTTTTCCTTCGGCGCGGTAGTATTCCACGAAGTCCTTCGCGAACTCCTTCGGATCGAATGTTCCCGTGTCCTTGATAGACTGCTCCATTCTCTCTATGTGATCGTTCCAGTCGTGGAGCATGTTGCCTCGCGAATAGTTCTCTGAAGCTATGTTGATATCCGCTATGTTCCTCATCTCGTAGGCGGCTTCAATGTTGCCCATATAGCACGAGTTGAATACGAAGGCGTCTATCTTCTTCTGCTCGCCTGTATCCTTCGAAGCCTGCGCCACGCCCTCCTGAACGGCTTTGCTCATAGCCTCCGGGGTCTCCTCGAGGGCGCCGATCCAGGCTCCGCCGTGTCCTGTGACTACCACCACGTAGTGCTCGGCCGGGTAGTTCTTCATTCCCCAGGCGATGAAATCTGTCAATGTCTTTGGATCGCCCATCTTCGTGCCGTCCTGCAGTATCTCCACAGGCTTTGAGCCGAAGACCTGCTTGTCCTTCGCTGCATCATCGAAAGGCTTCGTGATGGCGTCCAGCTCTTCGCGGATCTTCTTTGACTCCGGCGCGTCGTAGTTTTCCATGTACTTGACCATGCCGAGCTCTTTGGATTTGTTATACTCCTCAAGAGCTTTTGTCTTGTCGCCCATTCCGCTGTATATCTCGCTGAGCGTGTAGTGCACGAGGGCGTTGCCGGGTATCTTCTTTTCGACGTCGAGCCACTGCTCTAGGGACATGTTCATGTCGCTGTGATCGTGCTTCGAGACATAGTAGCGTCTCACCCCGCTCCAGTCACCGTCTATGTTCTGCGGCTGCTTGGCCGGGTCGTCCTGCGTCGCCCTTCCGAGCTGTGCGACGACGTTGACGTTCTCGTCAGAGCCTGTCTGCTCTATGTTGAAGAACGTGCTGGCCGTCGTCTGATGCAGGTCCTTATATTGGCCGTGCATGTAGAAGAGCACCGTCAGCTCTTTCTTCGGCGGAGCGCTTTCGCTCTTCAGTGAGACCGAGTCCTGAGGTGCCGACGCGCCCTGCTTCTCAGCACTGTCCTCCTTGTCTCTGGCAGCAGCCGGAATTGCATTCGTCTGAGGGAGATTTACTCTGTCAATGTTCATATGGCAGTCCATCCTATCTCTCTTGATTACATTGTTATAACTATTTTATTAAAAATTAGATGGAAAATACATTGACATAATGTTAAAATCTGGACGTGTATCGCAGGGGAGGAGAACGGGAGCATTCCCATTTTCATGCAGAGTGTAAAACTGGGGAGATGGAGAGATTGGGGAGATGAGGAGGGATATTGAATATAAAACCATATCGCTTTAATTCGGATCTCCAAATCATTTCTATCTCCCTCTCTCCTCCATCCCCACCTCTCCTTTATTACACTGATTTGTAGTTTTCTATCTCTTCTTGATTTAGAGTGATTTGAATATTTGCACCTTTTTGGGAGTGTTCCCATTACGACATCGCCTCTTGAGAATTATTCACAATCGCTTTACAGGCTTTTTTACCACATGCGTAAAAGCGACACCCACCGCCATATGAGGAATTTCTTTCATTTGTGAGAGCACATCTCCCCTCTATGGTAAATATAATCCCCTGAATGTGAGAAATTCAGTAAGAAATTATTGTCTTGATGGCCTTTTTCTGCTAAACTTGTGGGGAGATAAAAAGCTAAGTCCTATCCTTTATTTTTGGCCTGCCCAGGTCACACTGAACCAGACAACTGGAGAGTAAGCTATTCAATCACCATGGCACTTCGCCTCCTTATGTCAGGCTTATTTATACCGGGATTATCGCCTCCGATGTCTTCACAGCAAGCGGGACATATCAGCGTGACGGAGGCTCAGCCTGGAGTGGAACCTGGAGCGCCTTGAAGCAGTGAAAGGAAGTGCAAAGTATGAAAAAACTGCTCTACCTCTCTTTTATCGCGCTTATCGTCATGCTGGGCATCGCTCCAGCGGAAGCCTCCTCGAAAGATTCCACACATGAGCGCCACTCTGTTGCAGAGCGATTTGCTCACGATTATGTATATGAGCTGGGCGCCAGATTCAAGGGAAAAGATGCTATGAAGGCCGACAGGGCCACATGGCAAAGACTTGAACAGATTGAGGGAGAAAGATATAAAATTCTTGATACCGTGGATGACCCGGAAGTCTTTGATTATAGAGAGATTAGACATATAACACGTCAAGGCGATGAGATCAAGTTGACTGTGAAAGACCGTTACGGGGGCTTCGCTGCCATGGCAGTGGAAGATAAAATCACACATAATATCTACATTGTGATAAGAGGAACTGATGTTCTGTTTACACTGGAAGATAATACGAGTACCGATATTAATGATTATGGGTGGGGAAGAACGGTAGGCAGAAATCAATATTCTCATTTCAAAGATAGGCTTGGCACATGGGTGGAGAAATACAGCAGACAGGCCCGCAGTAACGATCCGCCGGCCCGGTTGATTATCACAGGCCACAGCCTTGGCGGCGCAATTGCGCAGCGCCTGGTTGCAGACCATCCGTCGAAAGTGGATGAAATGGTGATTTTTCAAGCGCCAGGCGTAGAAGAGGAGGTATCAGGCACTTTCAATTCTGTTGATGAAAAGAAGCAGCCCAGGACAACGCTCTACGTGGCAGAGTATGATCTCGTATCAGACGCTGGAGCAAGACACGTGATGAGAAAGGATGGAAAGGTCGTTGTTGCACATACAGAAGGGCTCAGGTCAAACTTTGCCTCACACAGCCAGCTGCTCCTGCAGAAGAAGAATCATGCTAAATTGAATAAAGTAGATGGAAAGCCTGATTTGTCAAATAAATACGGAGACATCAGCTACCACTGGATAACCAGGGATGAATACCAGTCAAAAAGAGGGCTTCTGGGTAACCTCACGCCGGCCAGAATCAGAAAAAACAATATGAATCTCTCTATACAGGTACGAAATAAAAAGAACAGAAAGCCTGTTGCCGATGCTTCTGTGACAATGGGCTTCGAATATTGCGATTTATATTCCGGCATAAAGGAAAGCTGGCAGACAAAAACTTCCGGTACAGATGGAAACATAACATTTGCAGAAATCCCCTATATTCCTGAGGGAGATACGCTGCAGATTTCGGCGAACTGTCCAAGATATCATGATTACAGTGGCAGCTTCATATTAGGGCCCGGAGGCAGGCTTGCCCTGAAAGATGCTCCACCGTCGCTGTATGCAGCCGGTGTGACACCTGGAGACAGCATTGAGCTTGAACCTTTTGCCTTCCGTGTGGTGGTCAATACACTGGAAAAGGGAAAAGGGGCCGCTGCCGGTATTTCCGGGGTAAGAGCCGTGATAAAGATGGGAGATAAAGTCTGGGATGATTATACAAGCAATGGTAAGGTAGTATTCTTCCCTCCCTTTCTGAAAGAGGGAGAAGATGTCAAGATGATGATTGAAAAGCAGGGATACGAAAGGATCAACAGGGGGTTCAATGTCCAGTTGAAAAATAATGCAATTGCAGTGATTGAAGTGGACAACAATGGCTGCAGACAGTATTTCAGGGATATTTCTGCTGAAAACAAAGGCAAAAATGAAAACGAGATTGATATTACGGCATACATGAGGCAGATTACAAGGAATGTGACTTTCACAGTCAGGACATTAGATAAGAAAAACAAAAAGGCCGTAAAGGGGGCAAAGGTAGTCTTCACCGCGGGAGATCAGACTTCGGTACCGGTCAGGACCGATGAAACCGGCACCGCAAAGGTGAAGATGGAAAACGTAAAGGTTACGTCTGCAAAAGTGCAGGTCACATATGAAGGCAAAACCATAGAAACCACTGTCGGGATCACAGATGCAGGCGGAAGCGGCTCCGGTTCGGAGCCTGGCTCTGGAGCTGTATTAGAAGGAGAAGCGGCAGTGACAGTTCCATTGGAACCCCAGCAGGCTAAGCTCTCTGTAAAGGTGGGTGATAAAATCACGAGACAGCCTCTTTCAGGCGTCACCGTGAATGTGCTCGTAGATGGGAGCAGCGTCGATTCAGGAAGCACAGATGCAAATGGTGACTATCAGGTGATGATACCTGGAGGCCAGCAGGCTACAGTGTCGCTGAGCTGCAAAGGATACGAATCTGCCACGGCTACCAGGGCCATAGTCGATCAGGCCGTTTCATTCAGCGGCACATTGCAGCCTCTCCTTTCTGCAACGCTGGCGGGCCCGCAGAGCGCAACAACCGGCAGCGACTGCACCTACAAGGCAGCCGTAAATGGTGGAACACGACCTTACACCATTGAATGGTACCTTGACGGTAAAAAACAGAGCACAAGCAGTGAAGCTGTTGAAATTTCCTGGGCCACCCCAGGTACTCACCTGCTTAAAATAAATATCCGTGACAAAGCAGGTCTATCCTGTGAGGGCGGCTTGTCAGTGAATGTGGAGGCAGCGAAATTAACGGCAAGGCTCACCGGACCTGCAAAAGTCAAAATGACCGACAGAACAGAGCATATGGTGAAATGTGAAGGAGGCGTGCCGCCTTATACATTTCAGTGGTTTGCTGATGGAAAGAGGGCGAATACGAAGCCTGAAAGCACGTCGGTCATCATCACATGGTCAGGGCAGACACCGGGGAAGCACAGTCTTGAGGTACAGGTAACAGACAGCAATGGCTCTTCAGTCCGCTCCGGCCAGCACATCACACTTGAAGCTGAGAAATTCGACGTTTCAGCATACGGGCCTGTCAATGTGAAGCAGGGGGAGGAGAGCACCTATGGTGTCAAAGTGGAGGGAGGGATCCCTCCCTATTCAATCAAGTGGTATCTAGACGGAGTGGTTCAGAGCGTTAAAAGCGATAAGATATCCATAACATGGGCTAATCCCGGAACTCGAAGGCTTGGAGTTGTCGTAACAGACTCCACTGGCTCAAAGAAGGAGATCGTTGATACCATAAAGGTCAATCCGGCAGAGATCGCTCCTGCCGGCACAGGCTCCGTAGATAACTCAGGATATAATGGTTCATACAATGGCAGGATTGTACTGGGCCGGAGCTTCAATATGAAATCCGAACATTATAATCTTCTGTCAGTCACTGTGAAAGGGAGCTCCTTAAGCGGCTCATTCTCAAAAAATGAATCAACATATTATGGCATGCAGTTTATTGGACAATTCTCCGGAACGGTCAGTGAATATTATGATAAAATGGCTCAATGTGTAATTAAGGGCCGAATGACGATCAAAGGCACCATCACTGGAACCTGTATTTCACAGCGTGTCAGTGGCGGCGGCAAGGATGAATACCCGCTCAAAGGTGAAATCAATGGAGTTATTGTGAGTGACGGCAGTGCAGCTGGAATGGTTCATTTCATTGTGCCAGGCCTTCAATACAACGCCCATTATGAATGGAGAGTACGCAAATGACGGGGTTATGAGATATGTAATCTACCTGTTGAAGCGCGGGGAGGAAAATCACATGAAACTGATTTCAGCTGTAATAAGGATAGGAACTTCATGGAAGCTCAGGAGGGCGTGCGTGCCGATCCTTGCCGTCTGCCTGTTTTTTGCTGCAGCGATGTCAAGACCGTGCAATGCCGATGTCTTCTCAAGCTCTGAATACCAGTGCAGTTTTTCCTGGCCGGACGACTATTATCGCGATTCATCGGCAGAGAACAAGGGAACTCTCCTCTCCCTTCTCACCAATCGGGGTGAGGCACCCCTCAAAGGCTTCCTGATCGTCATCTCCGAGCCACTCAGCAGGGATGCCCTATATTCAGCCCTTCTGGCAACAAAGTTCTATGAGCAGTTCAACAAGAAGAAGGAGCTCATAGACACAGTCGCAGACTGTGCAGGTCATAAGGCACGGAAATTCATCTTTCAGACAGCAGATAACCGGATCATAGGACTCTATGTAATTAATGCCAACAAACGAACGTACTACCTGATAGGCATAAACAACCGTCCCGAATCTGAGGCCTTTTCCAGTGCTTTTGACCTTTTCGCAGGAAGGTTCAGAACGCAGGCAGGGCAGTTTGTGCCTGTTGAGCCGACCTCAGCACCGGCTGCAGCACCACCCGCCGGGAAACCAGCGTCAACACCCGGTCAGACTGTGACGCCAGAGCCATCACTACCACCAAAGGTGCCCTTCGGAGATGATTTTTAGAAGAACAGAAGTGAAAAGAACAGTCACAGCTGCATCTTTCCTTTCAAGTCAGGGTATGGCTGCGGCGGCGAAGGCTTCAGGGGCTCAGGCAGAAGCAGAGGCTTCTGAAGCCGCAGGGGTGCTGGTTACATGATAAGGTTTGCAAGACAAGTAAGGGGTGCAGGGGCGGGCGGAAAAATCTTTGCAGGAAAAGCCTGCCAGAATTTCCCTGACCCTTAACCCCCGACCCCTGTCTCAAAATTATGCGTAACTCTTATTAATAAACGTTATATAATGTCCCTGCGCTGTCCTGCCATTCACCGCGCTCTCTTCCCGGACCTGCTCCTTTCTTCGGCAAGCATGCCGGCCAGCTTTGTCTCGCGGCACTTGCTGTCTTCCAGATACTCTTTGAGTTCGTCGCATTGAGATCTGGACTGTGTCAGCATCCTGGCGAGCTTTGTCTCCCTGGCCTTGCTCTTTTCCAGGAACTCGGTCAGCTCCGCTATCTTCAGGTTTGCCTCGGCGAGCGCCACCTCGAGAGACTCCGATTTTTCAAAGAGAAAATCGGACACGACCTGGAGCTTTTCGTTTTCACCGGTCATCCTCGATATCTGCGCGCTCTTCCAGTTCAGCAGATGGGAGAGCTTCATGAGCCGCTCGGTGTACTCTTTTTCCTTCCTGTCGAACTGCCGCTTCAGGCTGTCCATGAACTTCCTTCTCAGCTCGTTCTGGCCATCGAGCCATCCGAGGCGGTATGACACCTTCTTTATGTCCCCGAGGATCTCCCAGAGTGATGAGGGCATGGAGTTGAGCTGAATCGATGCCTGGGCTATCGTGCGCGATGAGTTGTTCCACGTAGAGGTGCGGGTGATATCGGCTCTTTCATCCTTGATGAGGTTCGAGGCTCTCTTCAGGAAATGGCAGATGTCGAGGGGCACCTTCACTTCCACTCCTTCGGAGCGGACCAGTTGAGCGCTGCCGGAATCAGGCGGTGTATTGTCAGCAGATGTCCTGTCAGAAAATAATAGAGAAACAGTGTTCATCGGATTTCCTCCTGTATTAACGCTCAAAATTTTTGCCATCCTGATGGCGGAAATTTTGATTACCGCAGCTTCAGCTGTGGTCGTTAATTATGCTGGTGAGTATGAATGAACCGTCTCTCCGCAATTCATGAATGTTCAAGCAGGCTCTGGAAAATCCTTCTTTTTGCAGAACGGTAAAGAGGAGCAATCGCTTATTTCAGGAGTGTAAAATGGGGAGTTGGAGAGAACGGTGAGATGGGGAGGAATTCTCATTATCAGGCTGTGCCACTTGAAATCCAGCCTCTTCCTGTATTACACGCTCCCTCTCTCCACCATCCCGGCTCTCCTTTATTACGCTGCCTGAAAAGTTTTCCTTAACTCTCTGAAAGACAGTGTCAGAAGATCCTGGATTCTTTTCACCGGCTGAGGCTGTTTATTCTGTCGACATAGGCCTTTATGTCGAACTTCCGCTCGAGGCCTCTGGCGTTCATATAGCGGACCGTGCCGAAGACCGGCCTTTCTTTCCACGGGCGGTCGTGCTTTCCGAAGCACCAGGCGACCCCGGTGTATCCGTTCGGATCCCTGCCGTCCAGCTCATATCTGTTGTTGAGACTGATCGCCGTTGAGAAGGCTTCCTCAGGAGACGACGACCATTCGATTATCTTCTTTCCCCAGTACATCCTCATATAGCCGTGCATCCTGCCTGTTACTACCATCTCTTTCTGCGCTGCGTTCCAGTATGGATCATGCGTCGATGCGGCTTCGAGCTCCTCATACGAGTACAGCGTTTCTCTGCTGTCTCCCCTGTGACTGTCCAGCGTTTTTCTCGCCCATTCAGGCAGTGAGACATAGCTGTGATAGCTTTCATTGAAGCGGAGGAAGTTGCACGACAGCTCTCTGCGGACAATCAACTCTTCGATGAAGGCCTCGCATCCTCTTGCTGCCGATTTCTTCGCCTCCAGTGCCGCGGAGAGCGTTGAGATCTGGCCGAAATGGATATACGGGGAGAGGTGAGACGTGCAGTCGAGCGAAGGATCGTTTTTGCAGCCTCCGTAGTCATCGAGCCTTTCTGCGATGAACTCCCTGAGGGCCGAAGCGGCTTCCTTTTCTCCACCGCGGATGTGAAGAGGAGGGTCTTTGTCCCCGTCTGTGCCGGCCTCCGATAGAAGCGCATCTGTATCGTCCAGGCTGGCACTGTGAAGCTCGAGGCCGAGTGAGCCTTTCAAAAGCTCGACAGGCTCAGGCTTCCTGAGGAACCAGGGCAGAAGATCTCTCATCCTCGGGCGGAGCGTTGCTGCTGAATACTGCTCCTTTTGCGATGCCAGCCCGACAGGGACGATCACATCGCTCTCGACTTCAATGAACGGGCATTCTAACGTGACTGCCGCATGGGAGCGCCATTCTCTCTGCAGCTTCGTGTACCCGACGTCTGCCACCAACAGCGCCGCGTCCTTCGACAGCCCGCAGACGCCTTTTTCAGGCGATTCCAGCCTCAGCACGAATGAGATGTTCATGTCCCTGAGAGTCTGCCTGAGCTCCTTAAGGCCTTCCAGCATAAAACGGTAATGCCGCTTCCTGGCATCCGGATATCTCCCTGTAAGGCCGAAGTATACGACAACGGGAAGCTTCAGCTCGTTTGCCTTCTCAATCGCGAACAGAAGTGCATGGTTGTCCTCGGCTCTCTGTGAGGCCTGCATCCAGTAAAGGACGTAATGCCCCTTCGCAGGCGCCCTCTGATTCAAATTTCTTAAGCGCTCTTTCTCGACCATGACCGTATTCACCCCTCATTCCCAAACCCGGACTTCACCGTCTCTTAATCCGATCCCTTCAGAGACAGGCGCATGGGTGGCGCACAAATGTTAACATTTTGTTCATTGTGGGCAGGGTTATGATTATCTATACTATAATAAAAGAGGAGAATCTTTCCCGTTAATTTCACATGCCCTGTAAGGAGGCAGAGATGGACAGATTGCCCGGAACTCACATCATAATACGATATTACGATACATCTCCCGGTCCGTCACAGCGGCAGGAGGCCGAAGAGGCGGACAGCGACTCTACGCTGTTCGACAAGGGTAAGAAGCACCTTTCCGAGCTGCAGGACGGGATCAAGGATCAGGTCTCAGGAAAGGTCGGAGCCACCGGCAAGAAGATCGGAGAGGTCATAGATCCGGATCTATATCACGACAAGATCAATATCTCGCTGAAGCACAAGAGCTACAAAAACATAACAGTAGATGAAGCTGCGAAGATGCTCGGCTATTTCACCCAGAAGATGCAGAATGCAGGTTTCCCCTGGGGCGTTTATGTCGTAAAGGGTGACAACCTCAAGAAGAGGGAGCAGATAAGCGAGATGGAGGCTCTGGCAAGGCTTCAGCAGGGCAAGGAAGTGCTGCTGCAGCCGATGAGAAATCTGCATCTGGATATCTCTGCAGACAGCCTGAGCGCCGTAGCGAAGATAGGAGGCGATCCTCTCAAGAAGGTCGACGATGTGGCAACCCTCTCCAAGAATACGAAGGTCTCCGCAGCCACTGAAGGAATTGAAGTGCGCTTCGGAGAGCCAGTCGAGGTCAAGAACTTCGGAGAACTGAAGCTCCTCTACCAGATGTACAACCCGGAGGAGAAGATAGAAGAGAAGAACGAGCTGGGCAAGGCGGCCCACGAGCTTTCGTTCTTCACCAAGAAAACGCTCGGAACGAACTACCCCTGGCGCTTCATCAAGGAGACGAGCGGGAGCAAGATCGCCAGGACGCTCCGCACCGCATTGTCCAAAGCGCTGCCCGGAGCTGTGCTGGGCGCCGGAATTGGCCTTGTCATAGGCGGCCCGATAGGCTTCCTGACAGGAGCCTGGGCGACTACTGCGGCGCTGGTGTCAAGCGGAGCGGCCATAGGCGGCGGACTGATGGCTGCCGATGGAGCCCGATCAGCGCAGAAGGGCGCCGACATAAATGCTTTCGAGACACTCGCGAGGGTTCTCGACCACAAGCCCGTAATCTTCCAGGAGAGAAGAAGCCACAGCATCTCTCTGCTTGCACTTGGGGACTTCACATGGTACACCGACCACGGCAAGGGCTCGGTCATAAGCAATCCTTCAGAGCTGGAGCTCTTCAACAAGATGCAGGATCAGAGCTGACAGAGACTGGAAAGGGATATCAAAGGTGGATGGAGCACTGTCCGCCTTTTTTATGTACGAGCTGTCCCCCACAGGCAAAGGTCTGCGTGATATTCCGGGCTCAGATTATCCGGGGCTGAGAGGCCTCATCACGGACATGAGTCGATGAGCAGGCCGTTCCCGTTATGTAATCGATTCAGAGAGCATACTGGATGCAAAAAAAATCGTGACAGAAAGTGTTCATTTTGAAAATTTTCTGTTATAATATATGATGTAAACCTGAGACACATAGATAGTCCTTCACCACGCCGGGAGCAGGAAGAATATGGAAGCTGAGAAGTTGCTCGCCCGTCTGGCCAGTTGTTACGACACTCAGGAGCGCCTCAACGCCCTGAAGGAGTATGGCTCAACAGTTCCTGAAGAGCTGTCCGAGCTGATATTCATCCATCTCGACATTCACATGGCTGAAAAGAACTATGATATGGCCGAAGAGCTCGTCAAGATAGGCGAGGAGTTCACGAGGGTTTACCAGGAGCCTGTGTTCGCATACCAGCTCTTCAAGAAGAAAGCCAAGCTATTTGAGGAAAAAGGCGATCCGGGCGAGGCCCTCTCGATATACCAGGATATGATTGCGCTCTCCATGGAGATGAACAGGGAGGACATAGAAGCTGAAATGCTCATGGAATCCGGGATCATCTACGAGAAGAGCGGCGATACAGACGAGGCCCTCGAGCGGTTCCTGAAGGCGAGCGGGATCTACAAGAAGCTCGGGCACAGCTACAACTATGCCGCGTCGCTTTTCAACATCGCATACATATTCTACAACAAGGGCGATCTGGACGCCTCGATCAGTTACTGCCAGCAGGCCCTTCAGGCAGACGACGCCGAGCAGTTCCACAGCCTGGAGGCGCATGTAAACCTCGAGTTCGCCAATATCTACGAATCCAGGAAAGAGATGCTGCTGTCCAAGCTGTTCTACCAGAAGGCCCTCGAGGGATATCAGAAAGGCAACGACAAGGCCAAGGTCAGCGATATCCTCTACAAGATCGGGGCGATTCTGAACATCGAGAAGAGAATGCCTCTGTCCGAGCAATACTATCAGAAGGCGCTGCACATGAAGATGGACATAGACTACACGCAGGCGCTGGCAGATTACTACTACCTGAGGGCCCGCGTGTTCAAGGATGCAGGCCTCTATATGAAGGCGATACGCTATCTCGACAAGGCGTATGTGCACTATTCACAGCTCGGACAGGAGAAGCAGTGTCTGAAGGTAAAATACCAGCTCTACACGATCTTCTGTAAATCTGACGACAGGATCTTCTTTCTCCCTGAGTTCATACGAAGCTACAAGTCTCCCCCGTCAGGCGACTCGACGATGGACAAGGCCGTCAAGGGCATTTACACGCGGCGGAAATCGGACGGCGCGAGGCTTCAATACTTCCGGAACAGCGAAGGCCGGGGCGACAGCCTGATCGACAGGAAGCTGCTGTCGTCGCTGCTCCGGGATCTGTCGAGGATCTACTATCAGAGCGGCAATCCGAAGAAGTACAAGTTCTACTCGCAGCAGTACAGAGTGGTAAAAGAGCACAGAAACAGGGATATCTAGCTCTGCGGAGAGGCTTTTTTCCTTATCTCCCTGACGAACGCCTTCCTGTCCGCTGCCCCGAAAAGCGCCGAAGCCATTATTATGCATCTGGCGCCTCTCGAAGTCGCTTCCGCTATCGTATCGGCATTGACTCCGCCGTCGACTCCTATCACGATGTCATGTCCAAGCGATTCGATAAAGGCCCTGGCCTCCGAGATCTTGGGCAGCACTGATTTGATCATACCCTGCCCGGCAAAGCCCGGGTTGACTGTCATAATCAGCAGCTCGTCAAGGGTGTCGGCAAGATAGGGGAGGAAGGTGAGAGGGGTTGACGGGTTCACGGCCACGCCTGCTCTGGCCCCGCATTTCCTGATGTACTGCAGCGACCGGTGCAGGTGAATAGACGCTTCCGAGTGGACGAGGATGGTCCCGGCCCCTGCTGCAACGCATTCATCTATGTACTGGTCCGCATTTTCGACCATCAGATGCGCCGAGAAGGGGAGATCGGTGATCTTCTTCAAAGTGCGCAGCATCAGAGGGCCGAATGTGAGATTGGGCACGAAGTGGCCGTCCATCAGGTCGAAATGAAGCGAATCGACTCCGGCATCGGTGATCGACTCGATCTCCTCCCTGAGCCTCGTAAAATCGGCAGACAGTATTGACGCGGATATTTCAATATTCATCACATGTTCTCTTTCTTTACAAGCTTTCCGTCCACATAGACCATCAGCTCGGCTTCTCCCCACGACGTTATCAGGATATCTATCTTGTCGCCGCCTGTGTGATCGCCTATATAGTAATCGTTCAGGCCGCGCTGATCCTTGAGCACGATCTTGATCTCGCATCTGTCAGCGCTTTCAGGCGTGACGAATGAGAACTTCTCCTGCTTGATCGACACTTCCATCACGCGCTGGCCGGCGCTTACGTCCACATTGATGGGAGTCTGCTTGTCCGTCAGCTGGCCCGGCATCGGGTTCTGCCTTATTATCTCGCCTTTCGGGATATAGTCGTGGTATACCCATCTGACCCTGCCGAGTATGAAGTCACTGTCGGCCGATACCTTTCTGAGCTCGTCGAGCTGCTTGCCCTCCCACCGGGGAGTGGATGTCCTCGACGAAACGCCTTTGTTCACGGTAACGTCAATGGGAGTTCCCTTCCGCACCTTGTCCCCGGCCTTCGGGTTCTGATCGAGCACCTGCTCAGGCTCGTCCTTTTTTTCCTTCGAGAGCTTCACCTTCCCGAGCAGAAGCCTCTTGTTCATCAGGGTCATCGTGCACTCCCTGAGGCTCAGGCCTGTCAGGTCTGGCACAGCGATGGTCTCAGGGCCGAGGCTCACAACCGCCCTGATCTCCCGCCCGCGCCGCACTGTCCTTCCTGCCGGCGGGATCTGCCTTATTATCTCGTCTCTTGGTATGTCTTCCTTGTACTGTCTCTCATTGACCTTCAGGACGAGGTTGAACTTCTTGAGAAGCTCGTTCGCGTCGGTGAGATTCTTCCCTTCTATATTGGGCACTGCTATCTCTTCAGGCAGCTTGAAGAAAGACTGATATACTGTCCATCCCAGAAATCCGGCAAATGCCAGAGTAAAACAGGTGATGAAGGCAATCAGAAGAGTTTTTGCGTATGAAAATAAGTTGTCCTGCACCATTAGCCTCCTTCAGAGGGCATATACTCGTTTCGAGGATGTTCAATTCGCTCCGCCTTTTTCCTTCTCCTGCAGGGTTCTGCAAGGAAAGAGAAGAACGATCTTCAAAGGATAATATGTTTTGGTATATAATAGTATTAAGTGAAATGAATTTCCGTCTTGAGAGGACATCTGCCGGAAAGCATCAAGGAGAGTGAATTTAATGGCCAAATATGGTTTTGACGATGATGAGCTGAAAAAGCTGTTTGCCGAGGCAGGCGCTGCAGTGAAGAAGGTGCAGGCCACGCCCAGGGCCGAGGAGGCCGAGGCCGTCCACGAGGAGCCTTCAATGGAGGAGCCGGTGCGGGAGCAGCACGCTGCGCCTGTGGAAAAGCACGATTCCCTGTGGGGTGACGATGATTTCACCCAGCCTGTCGCGCCGCCCCAGCCCAAAGCGCCTCCGGTTCAGCAGGCCGCCCCTGTTGCACACGGGAGGGCAATACAGATTGTCGGAGGGAGCTTTGACGATACCAATCTGACTGCGCTGCTGGGAGACCAGAGCAATGTGGTGATCCCGTGGAAAGCGATAAAATACCTCGCACTTGGAAGAGTCGAGGACGGCCAGGTGATAGCATGGCTCAGCGGCAGGACCGTTTATTACATCAACGACAAGCGGATCGGTTATAAAGGGATGATTCCGCAGCTTGCGCCGTCGGCGACGCAGAACTGGCGCAACCTGATAAACCATTTCTGCCAGAAAACGGGTCTTGCGAGCGATCCAGGCCTAGTGGCGTTCCAGACTCCAGGCGGGCTCATTCCGAAATATCCCGCTCTCGATCTGCTCTTCGCCCAGCTGAAATAACGGGTATCAGCCTTATGCAGGCTGATATGCACAGAATATCGAAGCACCATCTCAGCATGGTGCTTTTTTTTTAATTATGTTCGCGGCTCACTCCTCGTAGGAGGCCCACTGCTCAGGCGATTCCCATATGGTGACCCTGCAGAGCGCGGCTGCTTCAGGGAGCCTGGCCTTTATGCGGTGGAAAAGCCTGTATGAAATGTTCTCCGCCGTGGGGTTTTCTTCGGAGAATCCTTCACATTCGTTGAGCATACGGTGATCGAGCCTTTCAACCTCTTCGCGGACTACAGCTTTGAGATCGGAAAAATCGACGACCATACCGAGATCGTCAAGAGAGCTCCCCCCGATCTCGGAAGTTTTCGAGCAGAAGACCACTTC
>Ga0302252_1000061_pt1 | contig 153652 bp, 156 predicted proteins | sample AAG_RA_Leu_MG_FD_193511 | JGI IMG/M metagenome (GOLD analysis project Ga0302252, IMG submission 193511) | Enriched activated sludge microbial communities from anaerobic digester in WTTP, New Holstein, Wisconsin, United States - AAG_RA_Leu | ecosystem: Engineered > Bioreactor > Anaerobic >... | reverse complement strand
TTTCCGGTTCCAGGCCCCCTCCATAATTCCGGTTTTGCTGAAAACATCCTTCTCTTAGTACAGAATTATTTGTACAATCACCTTCTTTGCTGGAACCGGGAACGCTGGAAGCACCGTTTTCATTTTCAGCAGTTGCTGAAAAACTGCTGAAACCCTGCTGTAACTGCTGAAAATCACCGGAATCATCGTCGCTCTTCGGGTCGTGGTCGAGCCAGCAGGCCCCGCCGTTCATCCACTGCCGGTACAGCTCGCGGTCCCAGGCAAACGCCTCGGTCCTCCGGCGGATCGAGATGCCTTCCTCCTCATTCATCGTCACGGTCCGGTCCGTAAAGGACAGGGCCGGGCACTTCTCAAGCAGGCCCGTGTAGTTCTTGCCCCGGCTGTCATAGCCCTTGATCATCCGGTATATGCTCAGGTAAGAACCTCCGGTCAGTTTCTGCAGGTCCTGAATGGTGAACTCGTCCCGGTCCGCCTTCTCGATGATCGCGAGCAGGTCGGACTCCTTCTTCGTCATCTTCGATTCCTGCCCGCCCGCGGTGCCGTTCAGCAGCGTGAAGACCTCCGTTGCTGCGGCGAAATCGCGTTCATCGGCGTAGATGCAGAGCGTCCCGTCCTCGCCGGTCTTCTGCTGCCGCTGCATGAAGAAGAGGGCCGCGTGGCTCTTGATCAGATCGTAGAGCATGTCGGGGTTGCGCCGGTTGCTGATTCTCTGGAACCGGATTCGCCGCGAATAGGGGATGATCACCCAGATCAGCTGGCCGTGCAGGATCTCCCAGATCTCCCGACAGATGGCCAGTTCAGCGGGTTCGTCCGTGAACGTGTCCGGGTCCTGTTCCTCTTTTTTCTGCTTCGCCTCCAACACCCGGGCGTCCTGCTCGCTCGACTCATCGATCCAGCAGGTAAGCATCCGGTTCATCACCTGGTCGTCACCGGTCCCTTCCTTCTTCGCAATCCACCAGACGCACCGCTCGGGGATAGTACAGACCCGCGAGGTCAGGTCCTTCGTGACCGTCGTGTGAGTGATCGGCTCATGGAAGTTCGAGGTCGCGGACTTCAGGATCTCCTGAATCCCGTCCGAGAGCTCGGTGTCGTCGCTCATCAGGACCGTGCGGGGCCGGAGGTCCTTCATGTAGTAGAGTGCCTTGTTGCTCACCGTGCCTTTCACTTTGTACGCATCCGGCACCTGGCGCATCATCTTGCGGAAGGCGTGGGTCTTGCCCTTGCCGGAGTCGCCGGTCACAGAGACGTGCAGCCCGTCCGAGTTCTTCACGGCCTGCGAAGCCATCGAGAGGATCATGCACCGGGCCACGATCTCATCGCCGACATGCTCCTGGGCGAAGGTCCGGAGCATCAGGGCAACCGGGTCGCCATGTTCGAGCACATTAAGGGCCGTAGCCTGTTGATCGGGTGAGGTCGTAACCGGGGCCGGCCCCGGGTCAGCTCTCCCCTCCTGCTCGGCCTTCGCCCGGGCCCGGTCCTTCCGGGAAGTCTGCTGCTTCTGCTCCCAGTCCTTCCGCTTCGCGGCCCGGTCCGGCTCGAACCGCTCGCGGAGCTCCTGCCACCGCTGCGTGCCGCCGCCACAGGAGGTGTGCTTGCAGCCGGAGAAGACCGCGCCGTTCCCAAACTGGATCGCGAAGGCTCCGTCTTTATGGGCCGATGAGAACGGGCATTGGTCGAGGATGTAAAGCGTGCCGCCGCTGTACGGTTTTTCGGACCGGACATCGAGGCCGTGGTCCGCGAGCCAACGGCGCAGGTCGAGCCCTTTGCCCTTCGCTGTGGTCGGCTGCGGCTGCGCTGCGGTCTCGGTCGGCAGCCGGGCCGCGAGATCCCTGAGCTGGTCTGCTGTCGCAACCTTCAGCTCAGCGGGGGTCGAGATGATGCGGCTCCGCCGGTGCGGGCGCTCGGGCGTGCTGTCGCCCTTTCGGGACATCGTGCCGTAGAGCTTCCAGATGCGGGCCGCGTTGAAATTCGCCGTATCCACGGTAACCCGCTCGTCTGATAAGAGCGTGTCGAGCGTGACAAGGCAGCCCTTCACCAGGGCCAGGGCCGCGTCATCGTTCGGCAGGTCGATGCGGTACAGCAGGTGGGCCCCGTTACCGGAATCGGCCCGGACCGGGTCCGGGAAGCCGAGCCCGGAGATCCAGCGGGCCACCTCTTCGGCTTTCGCAAGCGCAAGCTCGTGCTCTTCATCGGTGCTCGACACACCGCTCGGACGCAGCGGGTCGATATCGACCGGCAGCCAGCGGCGGCGCAGGATATCCGCGTCGCTTGTCGTGCTGTCCTTCTTGCCCAGGCGCATCTTGATCCGATTCGCCCGGCGCGAGAGCAGGGCCGGGTTCACCTCGTTCAGCGTGATGTAGATGCCGTGCACTGAGCTGTCGGCATCGAGAGGCTCCACGACCCGCACGAGCGCGGCGGGATCGCTGAAGTACCCGCTGTGGGTAAACTGGTCGGTGAGCGCCCGGACCTCGACGACCTGTCCGGGCCCGGTTAGAAGGCTGACAGCATCACGGAGCAGACCATCCACACGTCACCACCCGGGCCCATGCTCTGGTCTGCTGTACGAAAGATGCAGGGTCAGCCATGCCCGTCGCCTTCTTTCGGGGCAGGCTCCTCCTGCTTCACGCGCTCCGCATGCTCGTCGAAGGTCTCCACCTTCACGGTATAGCGGTGGTGGAATTTGCGCTCGACGACAATCTGGAAGACAGCCTCGCCTTTCTTCTTGATCAGGTCCGCGATTGCCTTCGGGATCAGGTAGAGTGGGATGCCTTCGACCTTCTCGGTCGTGACTTCCGGCTTCTGCTCCTTATCGGGCATAGGCGGCCACCTCGCGGATGGAGTCAGGCAGGACCTCATAACAGTGGATGGATCCGTTCGGCGAGATCACCCAGACCTCGCAGCGGATGTAGACATTGCCTGGGTTCATCGTCAGGAGCGAGCGGAACTGGCAGATCTCGAACCGGCAGAATGACTCGACATATGGCTCGCTGACGCTGCCATATGCCGCCCGGATCTTCACGCCAAGCATTTCGTAATCGCCCCGTATCCCGACCAGGTGGACCGGGATGTACCGGGCAAGAAAACTGCTCTCGACCGGCAGGACCGGCTCGTAGCCCCGGGAAACAAGGAGTTCGGTGGCCCGCTCCAGCGAGACAACAAACGCGCTCTTCGCAATCATGCAACACCTCTCGACTGCGATACCACCAGCCCGTGCAGCGTGAGCTTCGGGATCTCGCGGATGCTGTCCCTGAGGACCTCGAAGCAACGGAACCCATGCGTCAGCGAGTAGATCCAGATCTCGTAGTGGAACCCGGCCTCGTGTGCATGGCGGGCGAGGTGCTTGCGGAACTGTGCCAGGTCAAGGCCGCACTTTGCAATAATTATGTCGGCAGTGGAGGGGAGGTGGGACATTTTCCGGATACGGATGAACCGGGTCTCACCTGTAGGCAGGGTCGCAACGAGATGCGCCGGCGGGTACTTCTTGTTGAACCCGGGCGGGATGACATCCACCGCATAGCCGTGCAGCCGGAGGAGCTCGCGGGCCCCGTCCTCAACGAGCGTTCCGCGCCGGCTGGTCATGAGGCGACACCTCCCTTCTTCGGGGAAATTATCTCCGGCTCCGGCACATCACCCGGGACCTCGAAGAGGATGCAGGAAACATCCTCGCCGAGCGCGACCGCGATGAACCGGTCGCGGGGGAGCATGTAGCGGATGCTGCCAATAGACATGATTACGGCCCGGCCTGAAGGATTGAGAGCAACGGAGCCGGACGCAATTGGAGAACTGACCTGGTCCGGGTTTTTCTGCAGCAGCGGCACGGTCTCTCCGACAAACAGCAGCATCCCCATATCCTCGGGACAAATGAAATACGACTTGTCCCAGATCCGGACATGAACATAGCCATCGCTCCCGGTCATGACAATCCCGGCAGAGAAGCGGGTCATGCTACACCCCGCTGGCGCGTGACCAGATGACGGTTCGCGTGCACCTGGGCCCGTGACCGGGCAAGCTCTTCTTTTGTAACGATGATCCAGTGCCCATCCTCGACCATGATTCTCCCGATACCAACGAACCCGGTCCGCCGTTCGTAGGCCTCGACAGCTTCCTGCGTGACCATCAACGGTTCTTCAATTGTCTGTCCATTCGATACGTTTGCCGGCGTGGGAATAGTCTTCCGCACCGCCGCGTGTGCAGATGCATTCTGCATTTTTTTCCTCCATGTTTTGATTCGTTCTGTTGTTCTCCTCTGCATCCGGGACGCCCACATCCACACGTCCCGCTTTTCCCGTGGTGTTCCGAAGGTCCGGGCCGGAAAGAGCCACGGCTAGAATCCGGTCAGATGTCGCTCTCCTCGAAACGGCAGGTGGCCTATCGGATTAATGCCATGAACGGATCACGGTTGCCGGTTATCCGGAACTACTGACGATCACCAAAGAATGTAAAGAGAGAAAATATCGGGGCGTGGCTTTGTCTCAATCGGCTCCACTGTCCCGTGTTCATGCTGCATCCGGTTTTGGACGCGAAGCTGTTCAGCCCTGCCTGGCACTTCAGCTGAGTAACGGGGTCGGGCCTGCGGAACAAACCTATGATTCGATTACCGATCGAATCTGCCGCAGCCTTCAGTCGTTTCCTCGTCTGTGTTAGGAAGTAGCACAGCATTGTAATACTTTTATAAATTCGTGGTTGTTTAAAGGGTTTTCTGAACCAGCGAGTTACATGGGCGCTTTTTGTCATACAAGTGTAAGACAACCAGTTGATTTTATTGCACTAGAATGCACAGCGCGGCCAAAATTTTGGAAAAACCAAAAGGCCATCTTGAATCTTCTGGTTAAAATATTTGGGAATGTTGGAGGTGCCGCAAAAATGTGAAAAAGAATTAAACGCTTTCTTTCTTCTTCTTATCGTACAAATAAACGGCAATGCACCCGATCAAACCAATAAGCGCAACCCAAATGCCATCGGCTCCTCCGACCATTATTCTCACGACACCAAGCGCGAATAAAAGCCCGAAAACAATTCCACCGATCATTACCGGATAATCTGTCTTTGTCTCTTCCATACCAGAAATGAAAAATACTCAACAATAAAACATACGGTAAGTTCAACAAAAAATATTGAGTACTAATCGGAGTTCTTTTTATGACCTTTGAAAAATGATGTAAAATAATGAATTCCGATACTGGACTTCAAAAATCCTCTAAATTTCAAAGGATAATAATTCCGGCAATTTACCTTTCATTTATCGTTTTTACAATTTTACATTTCATCGTCCCATTCCTGCATGAAGAGGCTTCGATACCGAATTTAAGATTTTCTTATGAAAATCAGAAATCAATCGACTTGGGACATCAAGAACCAATTAACGAATATTTTTTAGATTACATCTATTTAGCCGGACATTATACCTGTCACCAGAGAAGTGATCGTTCTTTTTATCTTAATGACAACCAATTGCCTGTATGTTCGAGATGCATAGGTATCTATTTAGGAATGTCTCTTGTGTTTCTTATCGCCTTATGGCAACGTCCTAAAGGTTCGTTCTTTCAATCATTATGCCAACTAATAAAATTTAATCCCATCTCGAAAAAAGAATGTTGTGATTTTGTAATAATTATCGGTATAGGAGCGATCTTAGCAATACCCATGCTGGCAGATGGTTTTTTGCAAATTTTCACATCATATGTAAGTAATGAGATGACTCGATTGTTCACAGGATTTTTCTTCGGATTATTTGAAGGTGGTTTAACCGTTGGCTTACTATCTCATATCGCATTTATTTTGAAACAACATGAGAACGGGTTTTGACGATTTTATTTATAAATTGCATGTGACCAACATCTCGTTTTCAGATTCGGCGTATAATAAAATCCCAAATCAATATTCTTCGATGTAAATCAAATCAAAAGATATATCGGGTGTCACTATGCAATAAGATTTCATGATTAAAAAAACTGGATTGATTCTGGCCTTAATGCTGATAATTACAATGATTTCAGCAGCTTGCTGTGGTGCCACGAACACAACCGTTGATAAATCGGGGTCTGTGTCCTCCGGATCATCAGGATCTTCATCTACTGCAAGTGATTTACAATTGGTGGAATCTCACGTAGAAACCGGTGATTATGGGATTAAATACATCGTTGGGTCGGTTAAAAACAATGGAGCCAAAACGTACAGCTATGTTCAAGTGACAATCAACCTGTACGATAATTCCGGAGCACAGGTTGGAAGCACGTTAGCTAATGTGAACAACCTTGAACCGGGAGGAACTTGGAAATTCAAGGCGTATTGGACGGAGAAGGATGGAACAAGTTACAAGATAAAAGAGATTACAGGATGGTAATCCCTTTTTTCAGTCCAATACGAAATTTTTATCCTTGATACCGTGAATTTTTCAATCATGTCAAAATTTTGCAATCACTGCGGTTCTGAATTAAATTCTGATGCGATTTTTTGCGATAAATGTGGTACCAAATGCAATAATAACATAGAAAATCAGCCTGCCGGAAAACCTGTTACAGTTGAATTCATTCTAGGTTTACTAGGGGGAATACTTGGTTTCTTCGCTGGTGTGGCAGCAATTGGGATTGGAGCTTTCGGTTCCGCCTTTTCTGTTCAAGGGGCCTCAAGCATTATTGGTCTAGGAATTGGAGCGGTGATATTTTCGATTATTGGTATTGTTGGAGCGGCCATCGTCAAAACCAATACTAAAAATGCGGGATATTTGATGATAATTAGCGCGATTGGGGGGCTAATTTGTATCAGTGCTTTTTACATTCTCTCATTTATTTTGTTAATAATCGGCGGTGTGATGGCAGTAAGACACAAGGGATAATTCCTATTTCGCCGTTGCCTTCTGCATCTTCTCCTCAACCATCTCATCGACAAGTTTCCTGAGTGATTGCGGATTTTCACGGACACTGCGGACAATCCGCTCTGTCTCGTCCATCGCCTCTTCGGTCAGGCTCCCGCCACATTCCGGACAATACCCGGCAGTCGGCGGTACTTCCTTGCAGAGACAATGCGGGCAGACACCAGGGACAAAGACCGATTTCTGCACTTCCATATCCTTTATTCCCGCGATACCCATCACGGCGTTCTCTACATCAACTGATGATAGGTTGACGTACTTCTCGACCATACCGGATCGCTTACCCCAGCCAATCTTGCAAAGGATGGATTCGTTCATGTTCTGCTTCGCGTAATGGGTCAGCTTCGAGTGCCGCAACAGATGAAAATGAATTTTGTCGGCCAGCACCTTATCACCCTGCTGCTTCAGCTTTCTGCTGAATTTCTTCATGAGATACTGAAATCCGCTGTAAAGGTACGGCTTCCCCTCATGGGTCAGGAACACAAAATTGTCGCCTTCAGGGGGGATGCCGTGGATTGCGGGATAGTCCATCTTCCAGGTCTTCAGGTACGTCCATGCGGTCGGGCAAGGAATGTACCGGGGGTAACCGGTTTTCTTATCGGTCGTGATCGAGATCCCATGTTTCAGTTTCTGAATCTGCCGCCATCTCAGATAGCCGGCCTCCTCGATGCGCAGGGCCGCATCAAAGACGCACGCGATCAGGGCCCGCTCCTTGGAATTCTCGCAGACACCGATTAGCTTCTGGACATCTTCCTCCGTGAGCATGTCGTCCGGAGTCTTGGTCATCATCGGGGCCTTCGGGACCTTGATCTCCTTGATTTCCTCGATCGGGATATTAACGATCTTTTTCTTAACGAGCCATTCCGAGAAAACCTTGAGGGAGAGGATATAATCGTGAATTGTATTTTCCGAGAACTTGTCACCATTGAGCCGCTTGCCGGTCTTGATCTTGGAGATTGCCTCCATGTATGCACCGGTTGTCATTTCGTTGTAGGGCCCTGGTAAAAAATCCCGGAGCCGGATGAGATGATCAACATAGAGTGCAATTCGGCCCCCGGATAAATTCTTCTTGGCCTTGCGCTCATAGAGGAATTCTTTTATGAGGGATACATCTGAGGGACTCAGCCGACCTTTTTCCATCTGTGGAGTCAGACGGGAATCAATGTATTCAGGACCGTCCCTTTGGTGAAAAACGTGATCCTGCATATATCAAATGAAGACTATGCGGAAGATAAGTGTAGTGGTCTTGATGTTCTACTACACTACGGGGGTGGTAAAGACCTGCTCTGACGTTTTGAGAAGGTGTAGGATAATTGGTCGCTTCAGAACTATAAGGATACCTTCATTGTCAAGAGTTGTTGTTGTTGTCGTGAACAACGATGAGTAAAAAGGAAGGGGCTGGTGGATCCAAAGGATCAGGATCCAATCATGATGTCAGCGCGGGGTTTTTCATGACCGGTCTTTTTGGGAGGTTCTTTCTGGTCGGAAGGTTTGTCACCGGGTTTCTCTCCGGATTTTTCCACGGGGGGTTTATGCGTGTGCTCTTCCGGTTTTACCGGGGTTTTCTGGATATGCGCAAGGATCTCCTTACTGATCCTGACCTGCTCTTTCATCATACCGGATATTTCTGAAAGAGTCCGGCTTTGCGCAGCGACCAGTTGTTCGAGCTCGCGGGTTGACAGTGAGAACGTGGATTCGGATAGATCCGGGCCTGGCAGTTTCTTGAGGAATTCTCCGCGGCGTTTCCATATCTTGCTGATACTGTCGATCCCTTTTTTCCGAGTCGGGAACTCTTCACGGTACCGCTCATAGAATTCATGACTGTCGGTACATTTGACAACAAGATCGATCTCGGCCTGATCTATCTTCTCGTATTTTCGTTTCTGGACCCTCGGCATTATTACCGGTTGAATGTTCACCGCCGGGGAATTAAACAATTGTGGTATCAATCCAATTTAATCTTCAATCAAATTCTTTTCAATATCGAATGACATTATGCCATAAACAGTTCACATTTGAGACATAATGAAAATTTTGCCAGAGAGATTTATATTTCCAATTTTCCTGAAAATACTCTGGTTATTATCGGAGAAAATATTCATTTTAAAGAAAAATGGATTTTTCAACATTACGAGATAAAATAATTTAATAAGTGTGCCACCAATGTCAATTTTGCCGGAGTAACATTAGAAAAAATTGAAAAAAAATGTGAAAATTGACATTTCAAAACATAGTAAATATCAGAGAATCCCCGCTAATCTTTTTTCATAATGAGAGAATGAAGAAGATTAAAAAAATTTTTTGTTAATTGGTATAAAATTAGAATAGAGTAAAATTTCCATTTTAAACATCTCTTCAGGAAACATTGAAAGTGGATTTTTTAAAATTATTTGCATATTTCATACTGAAATTGGAAAATTAAAAAAATCAAAAGGGAAAAGAGATGATTGTATTGGGAATTTTTCCACAACATGATTAAAACATTGAAAATTCCATTTTAAAAAATGAAAAATGAGAAAATTACTTCAAAAATTGATAAAATTCGGTAGTGATGCTGAATTTGCATTAGGATATGGATGCAAAATTTCCATTCTCTGACGGGGAATGCAACAGGAAATGAAAACTGATACTACAATTTTTTTGAAATGCAATGCGTCAACGATTAACCGGACTTCCAGGTGATGTTACCCCTCGTGAATTTCACGTAATGGAACCGTCCGGGAAAAATCAGAGAGGCCCCCGGACGAAACCGCAGGATTCTGAAAGCCGGATCGAACAGGGTGTCCAAAAACATCAGAATATCTCTCAAGGAAAGCCGCTTTTTATATAGCATTATACGGTTTATTTGAAGGGAAATAAAAAAAATTTACGTCTGATCTCTCGATTCAGAAAGGGGGAAGAACTGCTGGTAAACCTGTCTGCGCTCGTCGATATCCGTATGCAGGTATATCTCAGTTGTTTTGATAGAGGTGTGCCCCAGATTTTCCTGAACAACACGAAGGTTTTTCGATCGCTTGTACAGCTCGCTTGCATAGCTATGACGGATCTTGTGGGGGGTTATTCCCGACGGGGCGTAGTGCTTGAAGATATGCTGGATCGCCCGGGAGGAGATATTTTTTCCCTGCTGCCCGACAAAGAGCGGTCCGATAATACGGTTCCCGATGAATTTCTGGATCTCGGCAAGCGTATCATCGTCAACAAACACAATTCGGATCTTGTCACCCTTTCCCCGTATGCGAATAGTATGCTCGTCAAAATCGATATCTTCGATATTCATGTTACAGAGTTCGGAAACCCTGACCCCGGTTGCATAAATCGTCCTGACAATCAGCTTGTCCCGGGGATCCTCAATTGAATCGATAAGGCGGAGAACCTGGTTGTGTTTGAGATACTTGACTTCCTGCTGCTTGATCCGCGGCCGGTCAATCCCCGTCAGAGGATTGGCATTTACAATCCCCTGGGTATACAGGTACCGATAGAACGAGCTCAGCGTTGAAATGATACGATGGAATGTCTTGGGTTTGTAGGTCTGCATTGACGATACAAAAGAGAGAAAATCATTCACAATCACCGGCGTAACCTCCACAGAGGTATCAAGTCGCGCTTTCTCGAAATCTTTCCAGTAGAAGACAAGCTTGGTCATGTCGGTATTCCGGCGCAGCCAGATATAGTACCCAAAATGACGGATAACCTGTTCGTAACTATCCAGGGTACGGGGGGAATAATTCCGCATCCGCAGGTAGTTCCGGTAGCTCTTGAGCCACTCCGAAAAATACCCGCTTTCCATGCTCTAATCTATCATATCTCCAATAAATAAAGGTTTGCGCAGAATACATCTTCTGCGAAGTTCGCAATTTTGATTTCCTCATCAGTCTTTGGCGGGTTTTCCGAATATACCAAGAAGAATAGTGATTCCCCAGAACGATCCATTTTTTTGCCATCTGCCTGCCGGGAGCGTTGTTTCTACTGGAATACATATTCCGTATTGCTAATCAAAAAGAAGGGGTTTTTTCAGTTATGATGATTACAACCTACCCCAACCAAGGAAAACGCCAACAGAAACGCAATACGGCATTTTTTCGACGAGAACTGAATAAAAGAGTACCTTTTCCTGAGTCAATGCAACGAACATGGAATGCAACCAATTGATGTTGAGCGTTAATCCTATTATTCCCACCATTCCATTCGCTATCAACATCCTGCAGGGGAATTTTAAAAAAAAATGGGTCACCTGGCCCAATTCGGACTGACAATAATCAACAAAGAGATATCCAACCGCAGGAATTCTGCGTATTCAATAAACCTGTTATGGTAATGAATAGTCTTTTCGCCAGCTCTGATTTGATAGACAGACGATAATCCTGGAAGGATTGGCGGGTAATATAATGAATTACCTCATAATCGCTCCATGCGGGAATCATGCAAGAAGTTCCTGAAAATCGTACCATCGCAGGGGTAACAACGTTTTTTGACCGGGTTTTCAACAGAATTCAGCGCTCCACCACACCCCACAGCAGAGAAATGTGTGAATATCATTATGAATGAAAAATTTCATTGCCCGCGTACCAAACACAGATTTCCCAATTTATTCTTATTACCTGGTAGCCCTCAAGAATGAAATATCCGTCGAAAAAATCTCTTGTCGTTACAGATTTTATGATTTTACTATCAATTCATCATCTGGATCCTGGAGGGAAATACGAGATAATAACAGGAAAGTGTGCTGACCTGAAATTCTCAATAAAGGAATTCTGATCATGACCGGAAAACGCTGACGCTCCACGGGCGTTACTCGAAGAATTCAAGAGAGTTCTAATCGAAAGATTTTTCGCCGACACGATGATTCTTTCCCCGCCGCTATGGGGCCCGAGTGTGATAGTGCTATAAAAATCAGATATAGTTTTCAGATAGTTCAGAGGAAAACCATGCTCTCCTGAATCGAAGAATTGCTATGCAATTCCTCTCTTGCCGAGCGTCCATAAACCCCGGCAACCCCGCGGGAGTTTTAAGTCTCGTCAGAGATGCGACACAAGAAGAATCCGAGGGATTCTTTGAGTTAATGCTGGCGCAAGGGGGAGGAAATTGATTGTCAGATGCATAAGTCAGAGGATACGTTGCGACTTTCCCCTTTTTTTATTATTCACGATATCAGGGAATTTATTTCATATCTACTGACCGTTCACATCAGATTTTCTCTTCAGGCAGACAATCATTCCCTGAAAAATCATAACAATGGAATCAGAATCCTATTGAAGGCGATATTCAATGCCAAGTCGCATGCATGATTTCGAGAATTACCTCCAGCGATTGTTATCTGACTGCAACAGATCAGTCGTTGGTTCTACCGATCAATTGAATCTTCAAATCATCTTCATTACCATCACAAAATGTTCAAAAATCCAGACATTTTTCAGATTGGAAATGTATGTCAAAAATTCGAATTGATTATTCATATTCAATGACGTAAAAATAAAAATTTTGAATTTTTTCAAGTTTCAATTTATTACGTCAAGTAATTGGAATTCGTATTAATATTTTAAGTAAATTTTATAACCTTGAAATGGAATTTTCAATTCATTCGAATTTCCAATTATTCTTCAGAAAAAACCCTTAATATCCCCCGATTCTGATAAAAACATAAAAAATGTCATTTTTAAGAACGGATTGATTCACTGATTCTGTAAATATCAAAAAAATCTAAATTTGATTAATTTTCTTCGTAATTTTCATTTTTCAAAAAAATGGATAATCATTTTTACGAGATAAGAAATGGGATTCCACAATGTATTTATTTATTTTTCATATCCGCAGGGACTCATCCGGACTCCAGGCCCTGTAATGAGTTTTGGATCCATTATCGGGATCATACACGCAGTAAACCCATCATCCCCAACACCCACAAGTAATCCGCAAAACTTTCCAAAATTTTAAAACCACCATCGTTTTCGAGTATGCAGCTCTGCCCAAAAACAGGAAATCAAAGATAACACGTCACAAAAAAAACCGGAAACGCATGTTTGCAAGGGGCCCTAAAAAGGGCTCATTTTGTAATTTCAAGGCATTTTAAGCAAAAATTAAAAAAAAAATCTGTTGGACGGGAGTTTTTAATAAACCTCATAATGCTATACACAAAAGTCTGTTTTGGATGTTCCCACAACACCAGCTAAGGGGAGATACCGGCATCGCAGCCCGATTCAGGAGATAATGAAGAATAAATCTGTTAGCAACAGGGTTACCAGGAAAATAATGTGGCGAATTACAGGCCTAAATAATTTAGAACAATGAAAGTCCGACAGAGACCATTTGCCGGCAACATTCCATGTAATCTGATTCGGGATCTCAGAATTGACCATCATCGGTCTTCAATAAAAAATAGAAAAGATGATCGCGTGCGATTGTGCATAATAATCTCCATCACATGAGATTGTTCAATCGTTCAATCCAGATCACCTTTGAAGGGCAACGTTAAGCTCTTCCCGAACAATTACCAAAAAAAGAGTATTCAGACCAGGCACTGAATCAGTCACTATCGACCGTTTCCCTGCTGAATCCAAGAAATCACATACCGTTGTTTCTCTCAAGGAAAATATTCAAGCGCCGGAGAAAAACGATCTGATTCCAGAGTTCGCAAAGCCCGAGGACACTTCATCAATCATGCTCGCAGGGGTACAAATTCATCTTCCCGAATCGCGCATCAAGAGATATACAATAGCACGGAAAATGGTGTTAACCGCACTCGTTGAACCCCAAGCACCCCCTCCTGAAAAGGGAAGGGACACTCACAGGGTGACAAAAATTTTCCTAAACAATGGTTATTCAAAGTTTCCACTTTATTGAAATCCTTTGAAGTTATGATGAGGTATGATGCCCCCATTGCGATAACTGCCGCCTAAATCGAAGGGTAAGTCGAAGTTATCACTTCTCCACAGCCTGCGGCTGTCCCCGTGGCGGCTTCAATTCGCTTTCAGGAAATAAATCCCAATTCGAACGTCATATACGAGTAATTCGCAGAATCATATGCACCCCGCATCGGACAGGGCGGAGCAGGGCTGGCAGATGGGGGGTGCATTGTCCGAAAGGAGGATTTCAACAGACCTGTAGTTTTCTCTGATTTATTCAGCGTGATCGTTTTTTCTTTGACAAATTACATGCCGTTTCCTTTTGCTCGACGGGTATTTCTCGACATTTTCGCCACTGCCCCATGTATCCGCCAGGAAGATTTTTCTAAGGAATTGGTTTTTAAATGGCTTTCAGTGCAGTAAATGTCCCTTATTACACCACTCTGCATCAGGAAATGACAACCAGGTTTTCACCATTACACCAGATATCATTCCAGAAGAGCAGGAAAAACCCCGGAAATATTTGAGAGATCAGATGTGATCGTCGTAAACAAGGCAGTAATTTAATTAATAATAAACCAAATACCGCTATATATTATCTTCAATCGGAAAACCAATAATTGAGATTTTTCAGCAACTGCGCACTTCCCGATATTGAGGTAGGTTCAATGGACGAAGATACACGAGCTCAACAGGAGATCAATAAGTATAAAAAATTCAAAAAAGTCGACGGTGCGACATACCGGAAAGTCAACGGGTTCCTGCGAAAACGCACATACATCACAGCGCGTGAATGGGCACTTGCACGCTTATGTACCGATTTCCGCACATCCGGGGGTGCAGAAATGACATTCATTGGTAAAAACCTGCCAGAACTTGTCCCATTCATGGAAGATACATATTCACCCCAGGCAGTAAACCAGGCCCGTAACTCATTCAAGAAAAAAGTCAGGAAATCAAGTGCCACGTTTTTTTATGGCGCTATGTGCGGATTCTTCACCACGGACGAACTCGACGATCTCCTTTTCGAAGCCAGTGAAGTGGCCCGGTTTCTTCTGGAAGTGGAAGGAACAACACTTGATATTGACGAGGAGATCGATATTGAAGACCGGATTACCCAGGTAATGCGAGGGGTTGGGGAAGCAGCAAAAACAATCCTCAAAGCACGTGGAGAAGAGGTCGAACGTGCTGAAAACCTGTCGAATGATAATGAGGTATCAGCCATCATTCCCGGTGCAGAAAACATATCGCAGGCCGGGGATAATCCGGAAGAGACACGCGATCGTCCGATGGATAATCAGGAACGCCATACAACCTCTTCGGATTCCGTCAAAGAAAAATCCCCTCTCAATGACCAGCCTCCTCCAACTCCTGATTCAGAAAAAAATTCTTCATTAATTCCAATTCCTGAGATATCAGACCAACCGTCCCCGCTGCTCCACTATACTCAGGAGAATGCCGGTCCACCCACGACACCGGACAATAATCTGAAGGGTAATAACGCCCTGAAAGAGACCACACTGCTGCCTATAACGGATAACAACCAGAGTTCAGAGGTGGATCCTTCTTGAAGATCATTCAGGTTGTCGGAAGATCCAATTCCGGAAAAACCACCTTCATCAGGGAACTTATTCCGGCGCTGAAGAAGCACGGAACCGTAGCGGTGATCAAACATCTTGGCGACCATGAATATCGCCTTGAGGATGGAAAAGATACAACGCATTTCTTCAATGCCGGTGCCGATGTCACGGTGGGAATCGATGCTGATAAATCGGTTATTGCTATACCCAACAACACACTTGAGGCGATGCTCGATCTGCTCATCGGGCAGGGAGTTGATTATACCGTAATCGAAGGATTCAAGCAGAAACCGTTTCCAAAAATTGTTATCGGTAACCTTGCTATTGATAATAGTATTCTGATAAACCCGGATATTCAAACGGTAATTTCATCGCTCCATCTCTTCGCAGATTATCCGGTCCGAAAACGAGTCGATTGCCATGACAATACAAAAACTTGAAAAGAAACTCTTTGGAACAAACGGAGTCAGAGGTGTAACCGGTAGCGATCTGAACCCGGAACTTGTCCTTAATATCGGGAAAACATTTGGTTCCATGAGGAAAGGATGCATCGGTGTCGGAAGAGATACAAGGACATCTGGTGAGACCAGCATCAAGGCAGTCAAGGCGGGTCTCCTCGCAGCGGGTTGCGATGTGGTTGACTGCGGTATCCTTCCAACGCCTGCCCTGCAGTATCTGGTCAGGGAGCTTTTTGACGGGGGCGTAATGATTACTGCATCCCATAATCCCCCGGAATACAATGGGGTCAAGATAATTGAACCGGATGGAACTGAGATGGGCGATGAAGAGACCGTCCGGCTGGAACAGATCCTGTTCACCCAGTCGTTCTCTTTACAGCCCTGGGACATGGTTGGAACTGAGGTCCGGTCTCCGGATCTGATTACCCGGTATATTGATGCAATTGTTGCGCAGTTTCCTGAACATACAGGGACCGGATTAACCGTTGTTGTCGACCCGGGATCCGGCCCGGCATGCCTGACAACAAGTCGGATCCTGACGGCGATGGGGTGCCGGGTTATCACGGTCAATGGAGTCATGGATGGGACATTCCCGGGCAGGATGCCGGAGCCATCCGTTGCCGGACTTAAGAACCTTGCAGACCTTGTCGTCTCCAGTGGTGCAGCGTTCGGGGTTGCCCATGATGGCGACGCGGACCGTGCGGTTTTCATCGATGACAAGGGCAGGTTTGTTGAAGAGAATATAGAGTTTGCCCTGGTCACCCGCCACATCTGCCAGAAAACGCCGGGTGTCATTGTTACACCGGTCAGCACCGGTCAGATTGTCCAGATTGTAGCAGAGAAGGAAAACTCCACGGTCACCTACACACCCGTCGGAAGCATCTACGTTGCACGGTCGATGAGATCGTTGCAGGAACAGGGTAAGAAGGTAATATTCGGCGGGGAAGGAAACGGCGGACTCATCTTCCCGGCCCACCAGTTCTGCCGTGATGGCGGGATGACTGCTGCAATGATGGTCTCCATTCTCGCAACAACAAAACAATCATTATCGGATCTCATCGCACAACTGCCTCTGCGATATATCATTAAAGAAAAAATCCCGACGTCCCAGGGAAATAAGATCCTCAAATCACTGCAGACCGAATATTCCCATGAGAAGATGGATACAACTGATGGACTCAAGATATTCAGAAATTCAAGCTGGGGCCTTGTACGGGCTTCAGGAACCGAACCCATTGTCAGGATTATTGTGGACGCAGACACGGAGACAAACGGAAAAGCTCTCTTTGAGGAATTGATGAGCAGAGTAAGGTATTTGTCTGAGAGCAATAATCTGACCCGATAATTGTTTTTGTGAATTACTGATAATCTGTTGGGATAACAGGAAATCAAAGAGATCCCTGCCATATTTTCACGCTAAAACCCCGCAATCGGGATTTTTTGTGAAATACGGTAAATCTAACCGAATCTAACAAAAAAAAATAAATTTAAGCCAATACGATAACAAAATGTATATATAATAATTAGGTCAAATTGACATTAGCCACGGGAATTTTCCAACGGGATATGCATGGTCCGATCCACCGAATTAATCGAACTTATTCAAAATGCCCTTCCTCCGGAAGACTGGCGCACCTTGGGGCCGGTTATCTCAGAATTGAATACGCAGCAGGGGCGGCGTGCAAGAAAAAGCATCCTCACTGAAATCAACAGCGTCATCATAGAGGCAGCACTGAAAAACAACAATCCCGCGCTGTTATCAGCAATCCCCGATATCCAGGGAAGCGAGATTGAACTGCTCTTCTCACGCATAACCAAACAATACATTCAGACAAAAGACGAGATCTGGCTTACCTCGTTTTTGTCCCTTTCAGAAAAACTCGAAAAGAAAAGCAATCAATCACGGGTATTCGCGATGATTGCCCGCGACCTTATTGATGCCGGTGTTTCCGATGCCGATCCCGGACTCATCTCCACCGGGATGCTGATGCTCACCAGGATCAGTTTCCGGAAATACCGGTCCGAAATAATGATCGATATCATCCCGCTGCTTATCGTCTGGGCAATAACCATCCGGGATAAGAAGATCCTCCATACATCACTCACCCTTATTGAAGAGATCGGGGATATTTCCAAGCGGTCGATCCTGCATGCGGAGCTGGTCAAGGCTCTTGCGATGATAGCAATCCTTGACAAGGACCGTGCCGCATATATCGACAGTCTTCACAGCACAACGGAAATTCACCAGAAAATCCGCAGGCAGCAATGTCTGTTGTACATCATTGAAAAGGGAGTGAAATCGCCATTTGGAAAAGAGATGGCAGATATCCCCCAGTTCATGAAGAATTTTTCTGATATCCATCACGAGGCATACCTGGAAGTGATCAGTACCCTCGCAGGACAATTGCTGGAGCGGATAAAAGACCGGGACCAGGTAATCGGGATCCTTGAAGACCTGTGCATCAAAAATCCGACAGTCACTGCTACGATTGTCATCGATCTGCTCAGTAAAGCGGAGAAATCCGGTGATCCCTGGTTCCTCTCCATGGCAATGAAACTTCAGAAGAACCTTACGATAACCGAGACTTATCCGGTCCGGGAGATTGTCAGAGCGGGAATTGCTGTCGCCCGCAAGTCCAATAACATGCAGATCCTTACCGATCTGATACCCCTTATCAATAACAGGTGCAATCCGGGGATTTTATCCCGGGTTTATCTGCAGTTCGCTCAGATCATGCTAGCGGCCGGCAGTTTTACCTCGGCATATGCCATCTTCAAAGATATTTCCGGCGACGCCGAAGAACTCCCCCAGTTCTCTGACACCCTCACGCTCCTTTTTAAGGAAGCGGTGATGAAAGATTCGGTTGTCCCGTTGACTCAGACCATCATCCCCCGTATAACCAAAGATACCTCACTCACTGCGATTTACCGGGCAGTTATCGACTTCAGTAAAGAATACCCCTTCAATGACATCATTGCCCATATCGGCTCCATCAAAGAACTCATCTCCCTGCATCCCCGCAGGGATCATCTTGTCCTGGAGATTATCACCATCCTTATCGAACGTGGGTTCCTTGATTCCCATGATCCGGATATCCTCATCCAGTTTGCTGCATTCATCGGAGAACAACAGCACAAGGAGCGTGCAATCTCCAACATCGTCATCAAGATCGCAAAAATCGGGGTTCAGGAAAAGAACCGGGATTTCCTTCAGAGAGCGGTTGGACTTACCTGTGTGATTGACGGGCAGAACACCCGTTCCTCTACCCTGAGCAGCATCATTGATGAAGCTGCAATTCTTGCGGCACAGCAGGGGGATCTTGACCTCCTTTTACGGATGCGGGTCTGGAGCAGCTCTCTTCTCAATACTGACCTGGCTGTTTTCGCCATGGCAAATATTGTGGATGGCGTGATAAAATACGCTATCGACAAGCAATCGCCCGAGGCACTTGAAGAGGCGTTCAAGATTGCAAATGATATTGATGATGCTTCACTCAGGTCACAGCTCTTTGAACGGGTGGCTGAATGTTTCGTCAAGATTGGATGTACGATTCTGATCAATCCCCGCTATCCCGCTCACGATGCGGATCTCTCCTCTGCGCTGAGACCGTTTGAGCGGGGACTTGAGATCATCCTTGAGAATATCAATTCCCCCCAGGTCTCATTGAAAATCGCCGGCATGATTGATGTAATCATCTCGTTTTCACGGACCAGCAGCAACCCGGATTTTGTCATCCCGCTCGCTCTGTATGCCGTGGAGATCGACAATCCCTATGAGCGCGATGCGATGATGTCCCGGATCATCTCGAATCTCAGTGAAGATATCGTTCATCCCGATTCAACCGATCCGTACGAGATTATTGCGTTTCTGCTTCAACGGAACGAGGGATTCAGGACATCCCCGGGGATCACCCCTCTGATCTCGCGGATTATCCAGAGGATAGCCAATCCCTATGTAAAACTCACAGGACTCTGCAATCTCATTGACGTTGCAATCAGGACAAAGAATACCGAACGAGTGGAGAAACTGCAACAGGAGATTTGTTCCGAGCTCCCAAAACTTCCTGCGGAATACCAGAAGATCCTGATACTCTCTGATATGGCCACGCTGTTCAGTCAGACTTCTCCGAAGACCGCAGCACGGTATCTCCGTTTCGGAATCAGACTTCTCTCAAATGTGGAATACGACAAGGATGAACTCTCACGGAGACAGATCATTCTTGCACTCGTCAGCCTGAATGCATCGGATCCGAATGATGAGTGGGTAAGCACCGCAATTACCATTCTCCAGAAGATATCCGATCCCGTTGAATACATCCATGCACTGATATCAATTTATGGCATGGTACACAAGGATACGGTGCGCAGGGATGAGTATCTTCAGAATATGATTGCGGCGGCCGACCGGATCTCATCACCCTATGAAAAAGCTTCAACCCTTCTGGACATCGTTCCCCTTGCACTCCGGGATTCCGGAAGCTCCGACATCCCGGTAACCCTTCTTAAAAAAGCTGACGTACTGACCAAGAAGATCAACATTCCGTCGATTGCCGATACGATTCGCGATAATATCAGTCAGGTTTACACCATGCTCTCCCACAAACAGGATGACAGGCAGTTCCTGAACCAGGCGATCCTGGTTGCAAAAACCATAGAAGACGACACGCTCCGGCTCCAGCGCTTTGTACAACTGGGCTACCAGGAAACGTTCGAAGTCACACCCCAGTATCTGAAGATAAGGACACTTTCAGAGAAGATTATCAGGGACGGCGTTCATCCAAACCAGGTCGTTGCACTGGAGCGATTGGTCCGGACGGTAGCTGACAGGGGTAAAGAATCAACCATTTTCTGCGACCTTGCCGTGTATTTCAAACGGGAGGGCGAGGAGAAACTGTCGCGCAAGATGATCCAGAATGCAGTCAAAGAGTCCAGAATCATCCGGCCGTTGTCCCGGCGTTCATTTGTCATGTGTGATATTGCCCTGAAATTCTATGCAGCGGGTTGTGAGCATGCCGCACAGGAGATCCTGGACCTGGCCATTGATGCAGCAACCAATATCCGCCAGTCTGCACTCCGTGATGATGTTTTTGATGAACTCGGGCACGCAATCAAGATCATGCAGGAGATGTAACCTGCGTGAAGACCGTTGAGATAATTATCAGTGGCAGGGTCCAGCGGGTAGGATTTCGAGCCTGCATCAGAAAGATTGCAACTGACCTGAACATTACCGGAACGGTCTATAATCTCAGTAACGGGAGTGTCCAGGTTTACGCAACCGGCGAACCCATGATCCTTGAAAAATTTTTATCCATGATCTACAGCTGTCCCCGTGCAGTGATACGGGAGGTCAAAGTCCTTGAAATCACGATAAAGCAATTTGATGGGTTTTCAATAATCAAGGGAGAGGGACGGATCAGTACAGGACTTTAAATTCCTCTTCCTCCTGTATCGCGTTGAGAAGATTCATAACCTGATCGCCGATCTTCTTTTCATTGATTTTGGTAAAAAATGTGTGGATCAGGTGTTGAATCAGATCGTCAGATAACATGCATCGCTGAGGTGTGACCTCATAATCTGACGGCCATAATGATTCGCGTGCAATCTGAAAGACCGTTGAGTCGATCATCCCGGCCTTCAGGGGTTCAGTCAGGTCGCTTACAAGGCTTCCGGCCCCTTCATGCAGGAATCCATGATCGGGATTGAGCCGGCTGCCAATCACGGCAACATTACCGCTTCCGTACAGGAGCGTGTAGCCGAATGAGAGCATGGCATTAATGGGGTCGGTCTGCGGTCGCAACGTCCGTCTCCTAAACCCAAGAGCGGGCGGGATGCTGCGAGACATAATCTCATAATACATGTCCGAAGTAAGGCGGTGAAGACGCCGGATCTCCTCCATTTTAATGAGGAAAGACATCTCTTCAAGGGAATTATGCAGCAGATCAAGCTCCCCCTCATAATAGAGCCGGGTCTGTAATTGTGTCTCTGCCTGCTCGATTGCAAAAAGACGCGATTTGATCGATGTCTGAGCTACGGCAATGGCAAACCGCTGTCTTGGAATGCTCTGCTGTAATTCACTCAGGCCCCCGGTACGCTCAGTGTTCCATGGCGTAACAGAACCCAGAGGCGTCCCGTCTGTCTCAAAAAAAGAGATGACTGCCCCCTTTTTTATCAGCTGGTTCACCGTTGATGAATTCACCGTGTGGCTGCCGGCGATAAGAAGGGATTTGACAGAATCGAGAGGAAATTCTTCCGTCGTATTCTTCTTCCGGATTATCAGCGTGTCACGGGTCGATTTGATGTGGGCACCATACCCGCTCACCGATACCCAGGGATATTCCATCACAATCAACACCGAAAAACACTGTTGGGGATATCTAAATACTACCACATTTTTCTAGATTAACTCATCGCTTTCATCGCCGTAAATTCAAAAAAAGAGTTCCGCGTGAATATTTTTATGACGTTATTCCGCTGATTATAAACCAGAAGCAAATCCCATATATACACTTGTCATGCAATAGCATAACAGGGATATCAGATGTTTTGGGATAAAAAAGCTGAAACCTTGAAACCCGCAGAATTACGGGAACTTCAGCTCAAACGATTGAAGAAAACAGTTAAACAGGTCCAGAATGTCGGTTTTTACCAGAAAAAACTGGCTGAGGCGGGTATCAGGCAGTCTTCAATAAAAACCCTGGATGATATTACGAAGATACCGTTCACAAAAAAACAGGATCTCCGGGCCGGGTATCCGTTCGGATTCTTCGCGGTGCCGCTCAAGGACATTGTCCGGATCCACACGACTTCCGGCACAACCGGTAAACCAACTGTTGTCGGGTATACCAGAAATGATCTCGATACGTGGTCTGATCTTATCGCCCGCAACATGACGATGGTGGGCATAACAAAAAACGATGTCTTCCAGAACATGGTTAACTATGGAATGTTCACCGGAGGTCTTGGTTTTCATTACGGGGCTGAAAAGATTGGTATGACGGTAATCCCCAGTGCTACCGGGAACACCAAGCGCCAGATCGAGATGATCAACGATTTTGGTGTAACTACTATCCATTGTACCCCCAGTTATGCCATGCACCTCTCAGAAGTTGCAGAAGAGCACGGAATCGATATGAAATCCCTCAGGACCGGCCTTTTTGGTGCGGAACCATGGTCGGAGAGCACGCGATCCACTCTTGAAAAGCGACTGGGCGTTACTGCCTATGATTCGTACGGGCTTTCAGAACTGTTCGGGCCTGGCGTAGCATTTGAATGTAAGGAACGAGACGGTCTGCACATCTGGCACGATGCATATCTGGTCGAGATCATCGATCCCAAAACAGGGGAACCTGTTGGAGATGGTGAGCGGGGAGAACTGGTCGTCACTCCGCTGGTCAAAGAGGCAATGCCCCTGCTGCGGTACCGGACGGGGGACGTAACCATGCTGATGGAGGATGGCTGCCTCTGCCGGAGAGGACCGAAGATTGCACGCATCATGGGCAGAAGCGACGATATGCTCGTAATCCGGGGGATCAATGTCTTTCCGTCCCAGATCGAACACGTACTCATGAAGATACCGGAAGTCGGCAATCAGTTTATGGTATACATTGACAGAATTAATCATCTGGATGAGATGACCGTGGACGTTGAGATCAACCGGGAGTTCTTCAGCGGCGAGCTTGCTGACCTTGCCAGCCTGCAGAAGAAAGTGATGAAAGAGCTCAGGGATGCTCTGGAGCTTCGGACAACAGTCAAACTCGTTGAACCGGGATCATTACCGAGATTTGAAGGGAAAGCCAAGAGAGTAATCGATCGAAGAGAGGCAGTATAATGGTGTATTGGGACCCGCGTATTGAAGAGATGCCCCAGGCAGAACTCCAGAAAATGCAGTACAAACTCTTAAAGAGCCTGGTCTATCGCCTGTATAGTTTTTCTCCCTTTTACCATGATCGGATGAAGGAGCAGAACGTCCACCCGGATGATATCCGGGAACTCGCTGATGTCAGGAAGCTCCCGTTCATGTTCAAACGCGATCTGCGGGATAACTATCCGGATAAGATCTTCACGGCATCACAGGATGAGCTTGTACGATATCACGTGTCAAGCGGGACAACCGGCAAACCGACCGTTGTTGGATATACCCAGAACGATCTTGACCGCTGGACATCGTCACTTGCCAGGGCCCTGACCTCCTGCGGGCTTGGGAGAGGCGACGTCATTCAGGTCAGTTACGGATATGGGCTTTTCACCGGTGGTCTCGGTCTTCATTACGGGGCTGAGCGGATCGGTGCAACGGTATTACCGACGAGTGTCGGAAATACGGAACGACAGATCGAACTGATGCAGGATCTTGGTGCAACCGCGATTGCATGCACCCCCTCGTACCTTCTCCATATTGGCGAAGTGGCGGAGAAGATGGGGGTTGACATACGAAAAGATACCAGGCTTCGCACGGGAATCCTGGGTGCAGAACCATGGACCGAGCGGATGCGAACGCGGATGGAGGACTGGCTTGGTATAAAGGCATATGATATCTATGGCACCAGCGAGCTCTCCGGTCCGATGTTCACTGAATGTACGGAACAGAAAGGGTTCCATATCTGGTCAGACATTGCACTGGTTGAGATAATTGACCCAAAGACCGAAGAACCACTCGAACCCGGTGAAAAGGGTGAGCTTACCATTACTATGCTTCAGAAAGAGGCTCTGCCGATGATCCGGTACCGCATCGGGGATATAACCTCCATGGACACCGGGGTTTGCGCCTGTGGCAGGACGCACCCCCGGGTCCAGCGAATCCAGGGACGGGTCGATGACATGCTCATCATCAGAGGGATCAATGTGTTCCCGTCACAGATCGAGTACGCACTGATGGCGATCCCGGAAGTGGGACAGCATTTCCAGATTGTTGTTGACCGCAAGGGATCCCTTGATGATCTCCTTGTCCGGGTAGAACTTGCAAAGGGCTCGTTCAGTGATAAAATCACCGACCTTATGGCACTCAGGCAGAAAGCAGAGCACCGGCTCAAAAATTCCCTGAACGTTAATGTGAACGTGGAGATCGTTGAGGCTGGATCATTGCCACGGTTTGAGGGTAAATCGAAGAAAGTTGTTGATAAGAGGTCGATCTAATATGGATGCGAAAAACTACATTATCCGGCAGATCTCGGTCTTCTCCGAGAACCGCCCGGGCAGGCTTGCAGCTATCGCCCATGCACTGGGAGAGGAGAAGGTCAACATCCTTGCATTCAGCATCGCTGAGGCAAACGGATTCGGGGTTGTCAGGGCACTTGTCGACCACCCGGAAAAAGCATTCGAAAAACTCCAGTCACTCGGGTTCAATGTTGCTTACACCGAAGTTCTTGCCGTCAAGATGAAGGATAAGCCCGGCGGGCTCTACGAGGTGGCAAAAATTCTGGGGGATGCCGGTATCAATATCGAGTATTCCTATGCATATTCCGGTAAAGAGGGGGCTGTCCTGATCCTTCGGGTTGATCAGGTTGAAGATGCCATTGCCCGGATAAAGAGTACCGGTGCAACACTCCTCGAACGCTCCGTGTTCCACTGACTGCCGATCACTTTTTTTCCCATTTGATGATCTCTGCTACTTTCGAGAGCGTGCTCCCGCGCCGAATCTCCTCCCGGATCCGCTCTTCATTTTTCCAGACCTCAAGCGCCCGTCGTGCAATCTCATAAGCCCGCTGGGCCGGGATCACCACGACCCCGCTCTCATCGCCAATGATCCAGTCACCGGGTTTTACATTCTGGCCACAGCAGTGGATCTCCGTGTTTATCTCGCCCATCCCTTTCGGTTCGCCGGCGTTAGGCACAATCGCCCGGGCAAACAAGGGATATTTCAGCGCGCGGATCTCGTCCACGTCACGGACCGCGCCATCGATCACGACACCGGCAATGCCTTTCTGGACGCAGCTCAGGGTAGCAAGCTCCCCCCAGGGGGCGACATGTGTCCCGCCATCATTATTGATAACCAGCACATCGCCCCGTTGTGCAACATCGATAGCCTCGACAGGTTTTGCCCAGTCACCCGCAAATGTGTGTACGGTCACTGCCTTTCCGGCCATCTTTACGTTACCACATACCGAGAAGAGCCCGGTCATCGCCCCCTTGCGGTGCATGGCATCGGTCACATTGGGGGCGGAGACCCGGTGCAGGATTGAACGGATCTCCTCTTCAGCAGACCGCTTCTTTCCCTTTTTCACGGATGGTCTGTCCATGGCCTGGCGGATTTTCCCGGCGGACTTACTGACATCCGCTGATCGGATGACCCATCCCCCGACAACAACGATCTGCGCACCTGCCTTCACCGCATCAGCAGCCTGATCGGCATCTATTCCACCGGCAACTGCCAGGGGGATTTTGATATGTGGAGCAAGGGACCGGAGCAGAGCAAGGGAGTCGCGGCCGGTCATCTGCTGGTCAATACCGGTATGGGCACAGATGATATCGACCCCCATATCCTCCAGCTGCCGGGCACGTGAAAGGGGATCCCGGACATTGATGAGATCCGCCATCAGCCGTATTCCATACTTGTCCTTCGACCGTATCGCATCCATAACCACGGCATCGTCAGCATCGGCAAGGATACAGACGATATCTGCCCCCGCTTTTGCAGCCATCTCGACTTCAAGGGCACCGGTATCTGCAACCTTCATGTCAGCAACAAGGGTTGTATCCGGAAACCGGTCACGCAGGGAACGGACAGCCTGGATTCCCTCGCTCTTGATGAGGGGAGTTCCGGCCTCAATCCAGTCTGCACCACCGGAGAGCGCTTCCTGTGCAATCTGGACTGCCCGCGGTAATTCCAGAATGTCCAGAGCAACCTGCAGGACGGCGTTTTTCATGCTCAATGATGTAAGGTCAGAGTGCTTAATAATTGCGAGTTTGAATCTGAACATCAGGATTTGGGGAATTCAACCTCAGTAACATACGCGTTTTTTTTTGACCACCCCCCCACCCCCATGCCAGGGGGGTCCCGCGATTTTAAAAAAAATAGATGGGGGGGTCTCCCGCATACCCCCCCACTCAAAAACGGGTAACAGGCAGAATGTACACGCGAAAATCCCCGGTTTCCGATGGAATCCCCGTCGTGAACGAAAAACCCGTAGCCTACTCACGGATGGGTAGGGGGGTCGAATCCGGCCTGAGGGGGGAGGGGGTCTCCCGCATACCCCCCCACCACCATGGGAGGGGGGGTAGAGCGTTTTAAAAAAAAAGTGGTGGGGGGGTTACCTGCAGATCCCCTTCACGGATTGTGCAGAGCGTGCAGAGTTCTGTTGACCGTATTCTGCGTCAGGACTTTAGGATCGAAAAATGATGGTTCCGGTTATCAGTCCTGCTGCACTGCGGATGCTTTCCATTATTACTCTGCCTTGAACTGGTCAAAGAACAATATCGTATTCAGCGCTTTCTTTGGCGTGATCGGAACCTCGGCAGGCATACCGGCTGCAACCAGGCTGACCAGCGTGAAACCGGCGGGTACACCAAGAATTGTCCTGATCTGGTCCCCATATGGTTTTTTATCCCCGGCAACCCAGCAGGAACATACTCCATATGCCTGCAGGGCAAGGATCAGGTTCTCAGTCGCAGCAGAGCAGTCCTCGAGATAGTACTGCTCGTTCTTCTCACCAAAAACAGCAATGCACACAGAACAGTCTGCTATGAATTTCCCATAGTCCGTGGCAGCAGCGATCTTTGATAATGTGTCCTTATTCCGAATGACACCGAACAGCCAGGGCTGATGGTTCATTGCGGTCGGTGCATGGGCTGCACATTCGAGGGCGTCCTGGAGGACGGTCTCAGCAATTGGTTCAGGTTTGAATTTCCTGACACTGTGCCGGCTCTTGATAACCGTGGTTACAACGTTCATATACCGGAATGGGAAATTCAGATAATAAAAGATTATGAACCGGGAATGCCGTCAGGCATCACGCCGGTTGATGAGGAGAACTGCTCCGATGACTGCGAGGGTGCAGAATGCAGCCTCGAAACCCGGTGACTTCTTGGTCGTGGTTGGGACCACGGTTGCAGGTACCTGGGTGACGGCCGCTGTCGGGGGTTGTGGGGTAATAACCGTTGTCGGGGGCAGGGTAGGGATTGTTGTCAGGGTTGTGGGTACTGGCGTACGGGATACGGTTGGCGCGACAGTTGTATCTGCAGCCACGGGGGTCTCTGTCGTATAGCTCCCCTTGATGAGGGGATTATGGTCCTGGTTCAGCAGGCTGACTTTCTGGCTGACCGTCTTCCCTGCCCGCTCGTAATTATCTTTCATGGAATTGACATTGCATTCAGCCCAGATTGTGTAGGTACCGGGTACATAGATATCCCGGTGCCCGGTGTCCCATATCGAAGCAGTGGTGAAGGGAGTTGTCGTGACCGGGATATTGACGATCGAATTGGATGTCCCCGCATTATCAACAAGTGATGTAAATGTGCCACCATTCGGGTCCCTGACAACGATGGTGATAGGAACCGAAGTAACACCACTCCTCTGAGCGATGGGGATCATGTTTGTCTCGATCCGGAATCTCAACTCATCATCAGTCGGTACCCATTTATCGGTAACATCAACACCTACCGTCGTGTCTTCCACAACGAGGGACAATCGGGGGTCTATAACCGTGAAAGCACTCCCGTTCGCTTTTCCTGCCGGGTTGAGATGGTACCAGACTCCTGTCTGCGATTCTGACAGCGCGGGGGAGACAGAGAATGATGCCGGATTTGAAACCGAGACAATGAAACTGGGTGAAGTATCTACAATCGATGCTGCGGATGCCCACCACCCGATCTGGGTATCACCCTCCATTGCCAGCGTAACATCCAGTCCCTGTTCGCCCAGAAAGACAGAATCTCCCGGCAAGATTGTGTTGATTGCAGCGTTTACCGGTGAGACAATGAGGAGAAGGGCGATGAGACTGATGAGAAGTCCGCAAATGCCCGAAAGCTCGTTCTTCATAAACATCCGTTCTTTTTTCAGGTATTAATTATTAGCTGGTGGCAGGGGATCTGCAGAAGAGATCCGCAGAAAAACGTCTTGCGGCCGGAGGCGAGGATGATGATCATTTCACGGTCTTTATCCCTTCGCAATCGACAACAGCAAAAACACCGGACGGGATACTTTCATTCTGTAAAACCTGTCGGATCTCTTCTTCTTCGGATAGTTCGGCATCACTTCGCCTGACCAGGTTTTTTGCCAGGACCACGGCATCTTCCCAGGAAATGCTCCTGCCCAGACCCGGGCAGGGGGATGTTCTGACACGGCCATCCACCAATTCAAACGGATATGTCCGGCATATCCAGGGTCGTTCATCATAAATCCGACACGTTTTTTGGGAGAGGAATGAGCAGACGGACTCTTTTCTGGTGAGACACCAGCCGATAGTAAATGAACGCCCCTGCTGGTCAGTGATTACTCCGGGATATGGTTCTGCAATCTCGTTCCAGGTGAACCCGTACCTCTTGCCGATCTCCCGTATTTCCTGCGGGGATAGCATGACAATATTGGAATTTTCTTCGATAGCAGTGCAGCAGGACCCGCACCGGATACACTGGAATCCGATTGCCTGGATTGCTCTGGCTGCCGGGGTAATCCGATCCATAAAAAGGGTGTTCAGGAATAATTTTCCAGAGTTATTTTATTGAAATTTTCAAAAACCCGCCTGCCTTCGAACGTATGGCTCACCTCAGGGTGCCACTGGAGACCATAGATCTTTTTTGCAGGAAGGGCAATCGCTTCATTGGCACAGATCGATGACGTAGCAAGCCGGACGAACCCGTCAGGGACATTCAGAACTTCGTCTGCGTGAGAAGCCCAGACGCTGATCCTGCCGGGATATCCCTCAAGAATATCATCAGGATCAAGGATCTCTACATCAACCGGGCCATATCCCCCGCTCCTGCCCGGCTGGACACACCCCCCGAACCGTGATGCAATGATATGAAGACCCAGACATATCCCGAGAACCGGCAGATCGAGATCCAGGTACCGGGCGCAATTACCGGCCCGGTCAATGGCAGGTCCGCCACCAAGAATGATCCCCCGGCATTTTTGTTCAACCTCTTCAGCCGGGGTTGAATTCGGGATCAGCGCGACATCGATTTCAAGATCGCGGAGTGCCCGGTGAATGAGATGGTTGAACTGCCCAAAATTATTCACTACATAGATGGGAAGCATTGCAGTACTATTGGAAGGCGAATCCTATTAATCCTTCATGAGAATGCGCTGACAGTCGACAGGATCTTCTGGCGGATTGAATCCGGCGAATGCCCCAGCATACTCGCAAGACACATCGCCCCACCGGCACCGGTTCCCTCTTTCACTTCGCCGCTGCAGTAACGGGCAAGTCCCGGGTTGCCCAGGTCCCCAAATGCCGGGTCCACGTAATACATTTCGGCCCCAATCAGCCCTGCCAGATGTTCCACATTCGCGGAACGGTCATCCCTGACATAAATGGTCGTGACGATTGGCGGAACCCCGACTCCCAGTGCTTTGATGAGCGCTGCAACCGCAAGCATCTGGGTGCCACCGGCAAGGAGGATATCTCCCTGCCAGGAGTGGACGATTCCTGCCGCAACCGGCATCATGGGATCACCGGTGTACCGCACAATATCAAGCGGAGAGACCACCCCTGCGGATCTGATCCGCTCCAGGGAAGCCCGGGCAATCTCTTCTTTGACTGACAGGGGATTGTTGATGAAACTGCTGCTCACCGATGCTGGGTACCCCAGTGCCCGTAAGACACAGAGGGCAGTTGTTGTTCCACCGGGAACGCATTCGCCAAGAACAAGCAGGTTACCTGCGGACGACAATGTTCTCCCGATTACTTTTCCCCGTTCAAAGAGGTCTTTTGCGTTCGGCACGGCATCTTCGAACCGGGGATCCCGTCCCGCTGTACCATACACATCAAAACAGGGGACCGTCGGGGCATTGCAGAGCCCCGCATTGACGAACACCGGCTGCAGGGAGCAGAGATCAACCATCGCGCGGGTGATGGTGGCAGGTGTCGGGCATCCGGAAGGCGTGTTCGGTTTGACCGGGAGGCTGGTAATCGCCCCGTTGGTTATCAGCTCTGCATCAAGCACGGGAGTCAGCAGCGTCTTCTCCGCGGAGGGTCCGGCCCCTGACACTCCGGGAACTGTTGACAGGAGTGTATTTGCAAGGATAGCACAGAACACCGGTTTACCGGCTGGGAACGGAGGGTTCGCAGAGAGAAATGCCATGGTTGTCACCAGTACTATCAACAGACACAGGATTGAAGATATCTGTTCAGGGCTGGTTCACAATCATATAATAGTGCAATCCATCCTACAACCTAATGATATGTTTGAGATTGAACAACGGTTGCGGGAGAAGGGAGTTACCCTCGATGACATGGTAACCGCTGCCATGGGGCTGTATGTCTCCCACGGCATGCCGGATGATGCGGCTGCCCTTGAACTCAAAAAGAAGATCCGGAAATATCTTGACGATCCAAATGTCGCATCCCTGTTGCTGGGAGCAATCCTTCTTGAAGATGAACTCTATACCAAACGGAAGAATTCTGAGATTGCCGATGATCCCATATTTCTGTTGAGCGATGAGATCATCGGGATGGCAATTGCCGAATGTATCGGTGGCACCTATGCCCGGTTCGAGTTCACGCGCTATGACCAGAAGAAACCCGGGATTCTTGCAACGCTGGGACCGTTCCTCGACGATGCAGTCGCAGGGCTGATCGCCGGGTGCACATCCCGTCTTTATAGTGAAAGCTTATGAAAACGCTCCTCGCATTGCTCCAGTTCACGACCATTTTGCCATTGGGCAGGCCACAGGAGCTGGAGGCGTTCGCGAGGCGCTCATATCTTTACCCGGTTGCCGGGTATATCATTGGAGCTGTCGTTGCATTTCCGGTATATTTTATCGCCGATCCGACAATAGCGGCGGCGGTTGCGGTTGCCCTGCTCCTCCTCATCACCGGAGCCCATCATTTCGACGGTCTCTTAGATCTGGGTGACGGCCTGATGGCGCATGGCGACCGGGAGAAGCGGACCCGTGCACTTACCGATCGGAATGTCGGTGCGGGGGGCATTGCTGCGGGTATCGCAGTCACGCTCCTCCTTTTTGCCGGGTTGCAGGCGGCACCCTCGATTGTCTTTGCCCTGATTATCGGGGAGGTATGTGCAAAATTTTCCATGGCTTTCCTGACAACGTATGGGAAGCCCTTCCATCAGGGTATTCACAGTTACCTCCGGCAATATGCAAAACCATACTTCCCGGTACTCTCCCTTCTCCTGTGCATCCCCCTCGTCCTGGTCCCGGTTGCACCGGTGAAAATTGTCGGAACCCTGCTGGTGATGCTCATATGTCCGATGATACTGCTTGCGGTCTCCGACCGGTTGTTCGGCGGGATAAACGGGGATGTTGTGGGGGCCTCAAATGAGATTACCCGCGCATCTGCCATTCTCGCGATTGCGCTGCTTTGAGTGCCCGGCTGTGATAATGATCCTCTCCATTGGGAGCAATGTCCCACGCCTCTGCTCAAAAAACTACAGAAAAACCGTCCTGATGAAGAATTCGTAAACAAAAACAGGATAATGATTAGTAAAGCCGGGCAAAACCCTCGTTCTTCTCATCCGCACATTCAATCGCCGAGCCGTCGCGGACAAGGGTGTTGAAGAGCATGGCTGCATTCATCAGGACATCATCTGAGCCACGTCCTCTCCGCATGTCACTCAGTGCATGGGACTGGGGTGTCGGAGATATGCGGGACCCGACCTTCACACCGGCACAGAAGCGGCAGTACGCACAGTGGCTGTAAACCGATACATCTCCTTGTGCACAGGCGACAGTAACCCGTTGTTTCTTCTCATCCCGCTGAAATGGCAGGGTCTTCATAAAAAAGAAATACTCTGCAATCGGATAAGAGGATGCCGATGTAATATTCTCACCGGAAAAGCAGGCTCTCCAATCGATATATTTTAAATAGTTAAGTCTCATATAAGTAATACTCGCATAAACAGACTGTAAGCGGACAGTCTCTATGTTTTGGAGGATCACATAAATGGCATCTGACAAGCCCCATATGAATCTGGCCGTAATCGGCCACATCGACCACGGAAAGTCAACTACCGTCGGACGGATGATGTTCGAGACCGGCGCTGTACCGGCCCACATCATCGAAGGGTACCGCAAGGAGGCTGAGTCCAAGGGTAAGGCAACCTTTGAATTTGCATGGGTTATGGACAACCTCAAGGAAGAGCGTGAGAGAGGTATTACCATCGATATCGCTCACAAGAGGTTCGACACCCCGAAGTTCTACTTCACGGTCGTAGACTGCCCCGGACACAGAGACTTCGTCAAGAACATGATCACCGGTGCATCCCAGGCAGACGCCGCAGTGCTCGTTGTCGCAGCCCCCGATGGCCCGATGGAGCAGACCAAGGAGCACGTCTTCCTTGCAAGGACTCTTGGTATCACCCAGATCATCATCGCCATCAACAAGATGGATGTCGTCAAGTATGACGAGAAGCGGTTCAACGAAGTCAAGACCGAGATGTCCAACCTCATCAAGATGGTCGGCTACAAGCCTGAAGAGACCCAGTTCATCCCGATCAGCTCAATCCAGGGCATCAACATCAAGGAGAACAGCAAAGAAACTCCCTGGTACAAGGGCCCGGCACTCGTCCCGGCACTCGACCTGTTCAAGGAACCCGAGAAACCGACCGACAAGCCCATGCGTCTCCCCATCCAGGATGTTTACAGCATCAGCGGTATCGGCACCGTGCCCGTAGGCCGTGTTGAGACCGGTATCGTCAAGAAGGGAATGAAAGTCTCCTTCATGCCCGCCAACAAGGCTGGTGAGATCAAGTCCATCGAGATGCACCACGAGGAAATCCCGCAGGCAGTTCCCGGCGACAACGTCGGTTTCAACGTCCGCGGTATCGGCAAGGGTGACATCCGCCGTGGCGATGTCATGGGCCCGGCAGAACAGCCCCCGACCGTTGCAGACGAGTTCACTGCACAGATCGTCGTGCTCCAGCACCCGAGCGCACTGACCGTCGGGTACACCCCGGTCTTCCACTGCCACACCACCCAGACTGCATGCACCTTCATGGAACTCCAGAAGAAACTCGACCCCCGCTCCGGACAGGTCAAGGAAGAGAACCCGACCTTCCTCAAGTCAGGAGATGCAGCTATTGTCGTCATCAAGCCGACGAAGCCGATGGTCATCGAGAATGTCAAGGAGCTCCCGCAGCTCGGCAGGTTTGCAGTCCGTGATATGGGATCAACGATTGCAGCCGGCATGTGCATCGCCATCAAGGCAAAACAGATGCTCTAATTTTTTGGTGGTACCATGCAGAAAGCCAGAATTCGCCTGACAGGGACAGACTTCAACAAAGTAGAGATGGTCTGTGACAGGATACGGGAGATTGCAGAACGCACAGGTGTGAATCTGGCCGGTCCGATACCACTTCCAACCAAGAGGTTGGTAGTTCCCATCCGCAAGAGTCCCGATGGAGAGGGGACCGCAACATGGGACCGCTGGCAGCTGCGGGTTCACAAGCGCCTTATCGATATTGACGCAGACGAGCGGGCACTCCGCCAGCTGATGCGTATTCAGGTGCCAAAAGATATCGGCATTGAGATTGTCCTTGAGAGTTGAAGGTGCCGCGTGCAGCAGCCCGCGGGATTTTCCCAGATAAGAAATTTTTTTACTTTTGAACGAGTTTTCCTGATAATTTTCATTGCTGCACTCCTGCTGCGATTCCTGTTCATCGACCTGAAACTTCTCCACCACGATGAGGCCATCCATTCATGGTTCTCCTATGAACTCCTGACAAAAGGGGCATGGAAATACGATCCAAGTTACCACGGGCCGTTCCTCTATTTTGTGACCGCGGGGATGTTTGCTCTCTTCGGGAGTTCCGATCTGGTCGCACGTCTCCTGCCCTGCCTCTTCGGGTTACTTCTCATCCCCCTCGTGTACTGCGTTTACCGGCTTGACTATATCACCAAAGCCCAGACGCTCCTGGTCTCACTCTTCATTGCTATATCACCGGACATGATCTATTTCTCCCGGTTCCTCCGGCACGACATCTTCATGCTCTTCTTCACGTTCCTCCTTGTCGTTGCACTCCTGTATTATTTCGACCGGGGACAGACGCGATTCATGCTCGTTGCAGCGGTTGCTGCTGCCGGAGCCCTCTGCTGTAAGGAGGAGATGCCGGTCATCATCCTGATCATCGGTTCGTTCTTCGTCATCTCGGTCTGGATGGGAAAAATGGCGCTCCCTAAAAGATGGAAACGGGATCTTGCACTGGGTATCCTCATCGTCATCGGCCTGATGCTTATCCTCTATACCGGATTCGGAGCCCACCCCGATTCGATTATCGGAGAAAAGACCCAGGTTTCACTCCAGGGAGTGACCTTCGATTACAAGACAGCCGGCTGGTACAAGGCAATTGACCACTGGACTGCAATGCACAACCAGCAGCGACTCGGCGGCCCGTGGTTCTATTATATCCCGCTCTACCTTCTCTACGAGCTGCCGATATTCGTGCTTGCTCTTGCAGGCACCCTGCAGTTCCTCTTCAGGGGGGTTGATCTCCGGCTTTTCCTGATGCGGGCCAGGGTATTCATCAGGTATCGCCGCGGCCCGGTTCCCGCCGGGGAACTGGCAGCCATCAGCCTGTACCAGTTCCGGAGCAGGAAAGCCGGTTTCTCAAAATCGGATGAGTTCTTCCGCCTGTGTATCTACTGGATGATCCTCACGATGGCCTTTTACGCCTATGTCGGCGAGAAGGTTCCCTGGCTTATCATCCCCCAGCTCCTGCCCATGTGCTTTGTTGCAACCTACCAGCTCAACTGGCAGAAGACCATCATCGCCCTAGCCGGATGTATCTTCCTGATCATCATGGCCTGGCACATCGCATTTGTCCCTGCAGATATCAACGAACCTGTTGTTCAGGTCCAGAACTCCGAAGACCTCCGGATCGTGATGCAGTTAATGGATGCGTCGGACAGGGTTGTTATTGCTTCCAAGGATTACTGGCCCCTCCCCTGGTATTACCGCGGAGACCGCTGGAATAAGATCAAATTTTACGGTGATCGCCAGACGGAAGAGAAAGTAACAGAGAACAAACCGGGTGTGATCATCCTTCACGACACCGAGAGCTATCCATCACTCCCCGGCTACCAGAAGAAGACCTACAAGCTCAGTTACTGGTTCAGCTATTATGACAATGACAAGCGGCTGCCCGATTATTACCTTCACCGGGACGGGAAGATGGGAAGCATCAACATCGATGTCTTCACGCCGACGGGAGCGTCCTGAATACGGAATTTCGGATCCGATTCTCTTTTTGGTTCTTCCTTTTTACTGGGGTTAAACTCCCCGAAACAGCGCGAGATTCATGGGATACTGCATGGATCTGCATTATGTTCCGGAGCGGTTCCGATTGTCAGGAGCCGGGGGAGCACACGACCATCAACACAAAACAGGGATAGAACATCACAGAATGGGGGTGGAGAAAAGGGGGATTGATGAGAATAAAGGGGTTTATCCCAGCTCGTCCCAGCGGGAACGCTTCCGATAGATGATCACACCGACAGCGATAAGAACGATGATGACGATGACGATGACAATCGGGAGGAATCCCGGCAGCTTCGGGAGCGTGATAGTGGGGAACCAGCCCTGGTTCTCATGTTTCTTCCTCAGGGCCAGGGCATCCGTATAGGACTCATTACCCTTGGAGAATGCTTCAGCTGCCTTTGTTCGGGCAAGCGCATAATTACCGGATGCGATCTCATCATTTGCCGTTGAGATATAACTGACGGCAATCTCCCGTTTCGAGATGATTGGCTGTAGTTCCGGGAGCTCTGCAGTACTCTTGTTCCCCTTGAACCAGGCAATCTGTTTATCAACATTGACAATCGGTTCCTGGGAGCTCAGGACCTCGCTCTCTGCCCATGCCTTGTCAAGCGCGACCTCACCTTCACTCATCAGGGTGGTTGCGGTTGTCAGGTAACTGAGGGCATTCATGTACTGGGTTGAGGGCAATGCCGCAGCTGCAGCGATCTTGGCATTGGCATCGTTGTATTTTGTCTCGGCAGCCGATGTATCGATACCAATGGCGGCTTTCTCGTCAATATGGGTACGGAATGTTTGAAGGTCGGTCTTCTTGGCTGCAATTGCTGCTGCGACCTCCTGGATATTGATGACCATCTGGGTGCGCTCGACCTTGGAACTCTCAATAACGTTATTCTTCGAGTCCACTTCCTGGATCCTGATGATGGTCTTGTTTGTCGTTTTATCAACGGATGGAACGGTTCCTTCAAGCGTTACCCGGACCGACTCATCCTGCGATGCAGGATACCCAAGGACCCAGCCGGAGAGGGAAAGCATGCGACCCGATTCCTGGGGCTGGGGAGTCTCGATACCATCAAGGATCAGGGTCCAGGTCCACTTCGGTTTCTCCAGATCGGTTGACATCTGGAGTTCATTATCTTCGGAGAATGTCAGGTCACCGGTTGAGGAGAACTCAAGTTTATACGAGACCATGACCGCTGTGCCGGGCGTCAGCGACCCTGAAGGTTCGATATTCAGGTTAGAAACGGTAAATGCCGATACAACCGGGACAAGGAATAACAGAATTGTTCCGAGAACTATCCACTTCAATAAACCCTTCATCATCAACCTCACTCAAATAAGGGCTCAATGCCCTCCTCAAACATACTGGATTTTTTCTCTTTTGACTTTATAACATCTTCTTTTGTTTCCTTGGCAATATCGAGAAGCTCCTTGATTCGCGGAGCATTACCAACGGTTGCCAGCATGACGACCGCTGCAACATACTCGCTGTTGACCGGGTAGTCACCACCCCGGACTTCCACACCGGCAATATTCTCTTCCACCCAGCTCTTGGCCTTCTCGACACCCTTCCGGTCCATTTCATCCGGAGGTCCGGCAAGGAGGACCAGTGCACGTTCTGCCGTAGAGTAGTCGCAGGGAAGGGTCAGTCTGCCCAGCATTGCCCTCCTGACAAGGGCGACGATCTTTGCAGAGCGGTCCTCTCCCAGCAGGACTTCTTCGTTTGCGGTTTTCTTGGCACCAAACTTATCCTTGATCCCACCAAGAAGTCCTCTCTTGTCTTTTGTCTGCTTGCTCATCACTTCACTGATCGCATAACCAACAGAGGTGATCCCTCCTCCACGGAGGGTGTTGATGATCTCGCTGGAATCGACGACCATCTCGCCAACTCCCATGCGACCCACTTCGCCTGCACGGAAGAGAACCCCGAACCTGCGGACCACTTCGTTATTCAGTCGCGCGAACGCGGTCTTGACACTTTCTCCCTCATTCTTCCATGCACTGTTGTCAAAGATGAAGGTATTATCTGCTTCATTCACAAGCGTAGTAAGACTGCGGGCAGCATTATAGGAATAGAGGCGTCCCTCTTCCGGTGCGGGGATGATTCCCAGCGCGTACACCGGCTCACGATAGATCCGTTTGAGATGGCGGGCAAGGACCGGGGAACCGCCGGAGCCGGTTCCGCCACCAAGACCTGCCACGATGCAGAACGCATCGACATCGTGTGTGCCCCGCGAGTCGATGGCACTGATGATGCTGTCGATCTCATCTGCAGTTACGCGGGCTCCGGTCACGTTATCGGTGCCTACACCGTGACCTTTCACCATAGTCTGGCCGATCAGGATCCGGTCTCTCATCTCGATGTTCTTCAGACCCATGAGGTCGGTTCTTGCGGTATTTACGGCAATTCCCCGAAAGCTGTTCGTCCCGAGCTTTTTGTCCTGCTCGATAAACATATCGACAATTTTGCCGCCCGCCTGGCCAAAACCTATGAAAAATACCCGCATCTGGTGACACCGTCCAATGGGCTAACAGATATGTAATTTATTTTAATTCTTTTAAGTCCTTTTGCTCGTATGAACGTTTATTGGAGAGAATACAAAAACTTTCTTATAAGATCACCGAGGAAGAAGGGAAAAATTTCCGCCTTTTTGCGGAGCCTTTTTCATTTCACCAAGAAAATAGTACAGATCAGCAATCATGAAGATCGGGATTATCGGGGGCGGCCTGACAGGACTTGTTGCTGCGCATACCCTTGCACAGGACAACGAAGTCGGGCTTTTTGAGAAGATGCCGTATCTTGGCGGGTGCCTCTCATCCTACCATATCAATGATTACTGGATTGAGCGGTTCTACCACCACTGTTTTTCCTCTGACACAGCGCTTTTTTCCCTTATCAGGACACTTGGCCTTGCAGACAAACTCGAGTGGTGGAACGGTTCAACCGGCTCCTTTTCCCGTGAGACGATATATCCGCTCACGAGGCCCCTTGAGATCCTCCGGTATCCCGAACTGAGCATCACCGATAAAGCCCGGCTGGGATGGCTGACGCTGAATGCAGGGAAGACCGATCTTTCCACGCTCGATGACATTCCCGCCGACCAGTTCATCATTGAAAACCTCGGCATGAATGTATACACATCGTTCTTTGAACCGCTGCTGAAGAGTAAATTCGGGGACCGCAGGAGAGAGGTTTCGGCAGCATGGCTCCTGTCACGGATTGCGATCCGGTCGAACCGCGGCGTCGAGGGGGAGAAACTCGGGTATCTCGCCGGGGGTTTCCACTGCCTTATTGACGCACTGAGTACTTCCATTACTGCCAAAGGGGGCAAAATTCATGCCCAGACACCAGTCACCGCTGTTGAGAAGACTTCCGTGGGCTGGAGGATCAACGGGGCTCAATACGATGCCGTAATTTCTACAATCCCCCCCCAGGAACTCGAGCGGTCCGGGGGGCCGGCTATCCCGCATATTCCCTACCAGGGTGCTGCATGCCTTACCCTTTCGATGTCGCGGGAGGTCACCGGGGGCATCTACTGGCTGAACATGAAGGACCCGGCACCCTACGGTGCTGTCATCACGCACACGAATTTCATTCCCCGGGAGCGGTACGGGGAGCACATCGTCTACCTTGCTTCCTATTTCTCGGGAGCCCTCCCCCCGCGGACAGATGAACGGATGCTGGCGGATTTCTGTTCCCGGTTCTCGGTCCGGCATGACGAGATCCGCTGGCACCGGCTTGCTGTCGATCCCTTTGCCGGGCCGGTCTATACAACGGGATACCATTCGCTGATCCCCCGGTATGAACAGGACGGTCTCTTCATGGCCGGCATGTTCTCCCGGACAAATTATCCCGAGCGGAGCATGGAAGGTTCGATCAGAGCAGGGTTGGAGGTAGCAGCAGCGGTTACCAAATCAGGGGGCCCATGAACGGACCTGAAGTGACTGCGATCATCCCGGTCTTCAATGACCGGGCATCACTTGAGAGGGCGATCCCGGAATCGGTGAAAACCCTCGAACGGATCACACCCTCATTTGAGATTATTGTTGCCGAAGACGGCAGCACGGACGGCAGTGCCCGGTTCGTTACGGAATACTCGGCGAAGGATTCGAGGATCCGGCTGCTCCACAGCGATGACCGCCAGGGGCGGGGAAGAGCGCTCAACCGGGCGATTCGCGAGGCAAACGGCACGATTGTCTGTTATTACGATGTGGACCTGGCAACCGGGATGCAGCACCTGGAAGAGCTGGTCACTGCCATCAGGGATGGGGCGGCAATCTCAACCGGTTCGCGGCTCCTGCCATCAAGCGACATAACCCGTACGGGAGGTCGCGAGATCGCAAGCCGGGGATATAATTTCCTTGTCAGGCTCTTCCTCGGGAGCCGGGTTCATGATCACCAGTGCGGATTCAAAGGTTTCAAAAGAGACCTGATCCTTCCCATCCTTCCCACAATCCGTTCCGGGCACTGGTTCTGGGACACGGAGATCCTTGTCCGCGTACAGCGGGGGGGATACCGGGTGGCAGAGTTCCCGGTCCACTGGAGAGCAGGAAAAGGGACAACCGTCAGGGTTAAGGATATATTCTCGATGGGATCATCGATCCTTCGGTTATGGTGGCAGATCCATGTATCGGAAAATTAGCGCGATCGTCATCCCGACCCTGATTGCTTTCGGGATTATTGCCTGGATGCTGTACGCGGTCTGGGACGACCTCCTCGAATCCCTCCAGCACATCGTACCTGCCTATTTTGCCGTTGCTGTCCTCATCTGCCTCACGGCATGGGTACTGCGGGGCTGGCGGTATCATAGTATCCTCCGGAGCCTGGGATACCAGGTCCCGGTCATGGTCTCGACTGCCTGTATCTTTGTCAGCCAGACCGTGAACCTGATCGTCCCGGCACGCCTCGGCGATTTTGTCCGGGTCTTCATCCTGAAACATGAGTATGGCACAAGTTACACTGAAGGAATATCCTCAATCGTCGTCGAACGGGTTTTCGATATCTTCACTGTAGCGCTCCTGGGAGCGGCATCGGTCATCTTTGTACTGAATGCCCCCCCGTGGTTCTATACGGTCATCGTCATCCCGCTTGCTGCCGGCATCCTCTTCTTTGCATTCCTGGTGTTAATCGGGAAATTCTCCACCGGGAACAAATATTTCGGGATGATCCTCGCGATGCTCCACGAGATCCGAAGGGCATCCCTCTCGCTTCGGTCAATTGTGCTCCTCGGCTGTTCGTCATTGGTGATCTGGCTGCTGGATATCCTCGTCTGTCTCGCGGTGATCCTGATGTTTGGTCAGCAGGTCCCCTTTGCCGTCATCGTCCTTGCCATTGTCATCGGAAACCTGGTCAAGGCGGTGCCCCTCACCCCGGGAGGGATCGGAACCTATGAGGCATCGGTCGCAGCAACGCTTATCCTTGGCGGAGTTTCTCCCGAGACAGCGGCAATCATCGCGCTTGCTGATCATCTGATAAAGAACCTGGTCACCCTCCTTGGGGGTATTGTCTCTATCTACTACTTCGGGGACTGGGTCATCCCAAGCATTAAGGATGCAATGAATACCCGACTCGGCGGAGGCGCCGGCCCGTGAGCCCGGAAGAGCAGGTTATCGCAGTCGTCAGCTGGCTCGCAGTCCTCGTGCTGCTCCAGATCTCGGTATACCCCCTGCTGAAGAAGACCTTTGGCAGCTTTGCCTTCCCGGCCGCGTTCCCGGCCTCGGTCCTGCTCTTTACCCTCATAACCTGGTACTGCGGGCTTGTCCGGCTTCCAATTCAGCTCGCCCTGCTCCCGTTTGCCGGTTCCATCGCATACTCTCTGTACAAACGGGAATATTCAGTTGCGGAACTGAAAGAAGCATGGCACTGGGAGGCCCTCTTTCTCATCGCTTTCCTCCTGATGCTGGACGTCCGGTTCGCAAACCCGACCATATCGTACGCGGAGAAGTTCATGGACCACGGGTTCCTCGCATCGGTTATCCTGAATCCGGTCGTCCCACCTCTCGACCCGTGGTTTGCCGGGGGACACCTGAACGTCTATTACTACCTGGGATACTGGATGCTCGGGTGTCTTGCGATCGTGAGCGGCGTCCCATCGAATATTGCCTTCAACCTTGCCCTCCCGACAGTCTTTGCATTGTCGGCGGTCAGTCTCTACGCTATCGGAACGCTCCTGCTGGACCGGTTCCGGTGGCTCCCTCTCGTCACGCTTATCCTGCCAAACCCGGCCCTCTCCATCCAGATCATCACCGGAAGGGCAGTAAACCCGGCGTACGACGCATCCCTCTCGTGGCTCGGTACACGGACGATAACGAACACCATCAATGAGTTCCCGCTCTTTTCGTTCATCTGGGGAGATGTCCACGCGCATGTCATATCGATCTTCAACCAGGTGTTCCTCATCTTCCTCCTCCTCTTTACATACCGGCGGTGGGAGTCCCTGGAAACACGGGGAAGACTGGTTGTCATGGGACTTATTGCAGTAAGCCTGGGCTCCATGCCACTCTTCAACACATGGGATGTCCTCCTTTACGCACCTCTGGTCCTCATCACCGCGGTATCCATACTCTGGAGAGACCGGGCCTCCATTGACCGGGCAACCTGGGCCCTGCTGCTTGCAGTACCCCCGGTTTCGATTCTCTCCTACCTGCCGTTCTACATTCAGCTTAAAACCCACACCGGTGCAATTGCTCTCGTGCAGAGACCCTCGGCCCCCCAGGAGTTCCTGATGGTGAACGGGTTCTTTATCGCGATCTTCCTTGCGCTCCTAATACCGGATATCCGCAGGAGGCCCTGGCTCCTGCTCGCGTGCCTTCCGTTCGCCCTAGCCGGGTATACCTCGGCAGCGATTGCGGTCATCCCACTGGTCTACTTCATTGCAAAGACCGACCGGGACTTTCCCGACATCCTTGCCGCATTCGGCCTTGCCATCCTGATTGCCTGCGAACTCGTATACATGAAGGATAACATGGGCGAGACGTTCTTCCGGATGAACACCGTCTTCAAGTGCTACCTGCCGGCATGGCTGATGCTGGGGACCGCCGCATTCGTCATGGCCGGAACGTGGTGTTCATCCCTCCGGCAGATGCCACGGGTATCCGGAAAGGTATCAGCAGCAATCACCATCATCGTCCTTGCATCGCTCTTCACACTCCCGTTCGTTATCGAATCGCCGGTGAATTACGGTTCCGGTACACTGGACGGGCTTGCATACCTTGATACCCAGCACCCGGGCGATGCCGGTGCCGTGGCATACCTGCGTACGCTGGGCGGGAACGAGGTCCTCGTGGAGGCGGAGAAAGGCGATTACACCTACTATTCCCGGGTCTCGTCATTCACCGGGATCCCGGCAATAGTCGGCCAGCCGTTCCATGAGTTCATGTGGCGGGGGAACGATGACGGCTGGTATACAGAACGGCCCGCGGATATCCGGGCAGTCTACGAACAGCCGGACAAGACCGTGGCCCTGATGAAAAAATACAATGCAACGCTCCTGTATGTCGGCGAGCCCGAGCGGGAGCGGTATACCATAGACCTGCCGGAAACCGGACTTGAGGCAGTATATTCAGCCCGCGGGACAACCATATACCGCTCCTCGTGAATGCGGATGAGAGATACCTGCTTCTCTCAGGATCCACCCCGTTCACAAACCTTTATTTCTGATCCTGTCGAACTGATATGGCTACATCATTGCTGACTGATGAGTAATGAAGGAGCATCCCAACTCCTGAATGAGGTGAGTTATGTCAAAAGGCTACGTTAAAACCCAGGCTCCAGAAGAGCTCCAGAACAAGGCGCTTGAGGCCCTTGAAGTCGCACGGGACACCGGAAAGATCAAGAAGGGATCCAACGAGGCAACCAAAGCCATCGAGCGCGGCATTGCAGCACTCGTTGTTATCGGTGCCGATGTCGAGCCCGAAGAGATCGTGATGCACCTTGGCCCCCTCTGCGATGAGAAGAAAGTCCCCTACATCTTCATCAACAAGCAGAACGACATTGGCGCAGCAAGCGGCCTCGATGTCGGCTCTGCCGCAGCAGCGGTCGTCAAGCCCGGCAAGGCAAAAGAGACGATTGACGAACTTGCAAAGCAGCTCGCCGCGCTGAAGGCATGAGGTTCTTACCATGGCAGACGATGCAACGCCGGCAGAAGTAATCGAGGTCGTTGGCTCAACCGGCATGCACGGTGAGGCAATGCAGGTCAAGTGCCGTATCCTCGACGGCAACAACAAGGGCCGGATCATCACCCGCAACACCGTGGGGCCGATCCGGGAAGGAGACATCATCATGCTCCTTGAGACCGAACGCGAAGCAAAGAAACTCTCGAGGCGGTGAGGTCAGATGGTAGAGCAGCATGTCTGCAGTTTCTGTGGCAGCCAGATCGAGCCGGGCACGGGCAAGATGTTCGTGAAGAAAGACGGCACCATCTTCTACTTCTGCAGCACCAAGTGCCAGAACAACCACAAGCTCGGACGGGTCCCCCGCCGGGTCCAGTGGACAAACGCCGGCAGGAAGGCGCTCGGCAAGGAGTAACCCTCCATGGAACGCAGCTTCGTGATGGTCAAGCCCGACGGGGTCCAGCGCGGCCTTGTCGGCGAGATCGTCTCACGACTTGAGAAGAAAGGCTTAAAACTGGTGGCAGCCCGGTTCGAGAACCTCCCCGAGGCACGCGTCACCGAGCAGTACAAGGAACACCTGTCAAAACCGTTCTTCCCCGGTCTCAAGACCTACATCATGGGGGGGCCGGTCTTCCTCATGGTTTGGGAAGGGAGGAACGTTGTCTCGATCGTCCGTAAGGTGATCGGTGCAACGAACCCGCAGGAAGCAAATCCCGGCACGATCCGGGGCGACTTCGGAATCGACATCGGCAGGAATGTCATCCATGCCTCCGACTCGGTCGAGAGTGCGAACCGCGAGATCGGCATCCACTTCAAGCCACAGGAAGTCTGCGAGTACACGCGGATCGATGCATCCGTGCTGTATGAGTACTGATCTTCCATCCTTTTTGTTTTGAGCACTGCGTAATCCGGCTCTGACCTCCCCGCATGAGCGGCGGGTTGGATCGTTTTGAAAGAACGATGACGGCAAAAATCGTATCGCTGTCAGGGTAAGCGAACAGCGTCCGGGGCAGTGAATCCGCACCTCGCATGGGGAATTGTATCACTCAGGATGAGGACCGACAGCCCACGGCTCAATAACCATAACTTCTATTACCTTCCCGCACTGCACTATCCATAATGGCAGGGGACATCCTCAGTTTTGCGCTTCTTGCGATCTCATCCGTCCTCATCATCGTAAACCCGCTGGGGGCAACGCTGATCTACGTCTCGCTCACAACAGGCCTTGAGCAACATGCCCGCGATGCCATTGTCCGGGATTCCTGCCGGTTTGCCCTGATCATCCTCCTGGCCGTTGCGGTATTTGGCACCTGGATCCTCCAGCTCTTCGGCATCAGCCTCGAGGCATTCCGGATCGCCGGGGGCATCCTCCTCTTCGGTATAGGGATGGAGATGGTCTATGCCAAGACCTCGCGGACCAAACTGACCGCAACCGAGAAGTACGAGTCGCGGGACATGGAAGACATCGCGATCATGCCCATCGCCATCCCCATGATCGCCGGGCCGGGAGCTATCACCACGTCCATAGTCCTCATGAACGAAGCGATGATCATCTCCCCATTCGCCATCGGGGTTGTCCTCATCTCGATCGCTTTCTCGATAGGGATCACCTATTATATGATGCGACATTCAGATTATATCATGTCAAGATTCGGGCAGCGGGAGTACCGGGCTATCAACCGGCTCATGGGGATGCTCCTGATCGCCATCGCCGTCCAGTTCATCATTAACGGGATATGGCTGGCATTCCCTGCCCTGAAAGGAGGATGAATGGATTTATCAAAACTGGAGGAGGGCGACTGGGATCTGAGCTCAATCGGTCTGATGCTCATTGGCAGCAGCATCACGGTCGCAGGCATGATCATTGCTGCACTCCTCCTTGGCGCCTGGCTCCCCCAGGCACCGTTCCTCCTCCTCACCACCGCAGTCCTGATCGTCATCAGCGCTGCCATCATCGTCTATTATGACACAAAATATGAGCCCAGCCCGAACTGGCCAAAGACCTGAAACGATCATGAGGGTCTGCAGTGCACAGATGACCAGCGTCTGGGAGAATCCGGAACAGTCGCTGACGAAGGCGGAGACGTTTATCCGGCATGCCGCTGCCAGCAGCGCCGACATCATCTGTTTTCCCGAGCAGTTCGCTACCGGCTGGGATCCCGGTTCCACCCTCAATGCCATGGATATGGGCAGCGGGACAATTCCCCGCCTGCAGAAGACGGCCAGGGATACCGGCATTGCGGTGATCGGTTCGATCCGTGAGCGGGTTCCCGCAGGCATGAGAAACACGGCAGTCGTCATGGGAAAAGATGGAACAATCCTCGCATCCTATGCCAAGATCCATCTTTTCAGTCCTGCCGGAGAGGATGCCCGGTTCGTGCCGGGAACGGAACTGGCAACATTCAAACTCGGGCCGCTGTCCTGCGGGATCGCAATCTGTTATGATCTCCGGTTTCCGGAATTGTTCAGTGCCTATGCGGCAAAGGGAGTCCATGCAGTCTTCGTACCTGCAGCATGGCCAGCAAGCCGGCTCCGTCACTGGGAACTCTTCATCAGGGCACGCGCAGCGGAGAACCAGATGTATGTGATCGGCGTGAACACGACAGGGAAAAATCCCGCTGACACCTATGCCGGAGCTTCGATGACCGCCGATCCGCACGGCACGATCATCAGCCGGGCCGGCGATTCCGAGCAGCTGCTCTTCTCTGATCTGGATCTCACGGAAGTTTGCGGAACACGTTCCTCGTTCCCCGTATCCCGTGACCGGAAAAACCAACTTTACCGGACACTCATACCAGACGGACCGTCAGGCCCGGACCAATCCCGGTAACCACACGTTATTATGAACATTCAGGTGCAATAGTACCCCATGTACCATCTCGCATGCGTCAATTGTGGAGCCAAATACCCCGCTGACGAGATCATTTACAATTGTAACAAATGCGGTCACCTGCTCGCGGTCCAATATCCTCTCGATACCATCACCGTGAAACGGGAGACCTGGAACAACCGGCCGCTCTCGGTCTGGCGCTATAAGGAACTGCTCCCGGTCACGATCGCACCGGTCAGTCTCAGGGAGGGAGGGACGCCATTGTACCATCTCGATCGCTTGGGAAAGGAGATGGGGCTTCCCCACCTGTATGCCAAGCACGAGGGTATGAACCCTTCCGGATCCTTCAAGGACCGGGGCATGACGGTCGGGGTATCGATGGCCATCCAGCTTGGCAAGAAGAGCGTTGCATGCGCCAGTACCGGGAACACTTCTGCCAGCCTTGCCGTCTATGCGGCAAAAGCAGGGATCCCTGCGGTTGTGCTCTTACCGGCCGGAAAAGTCGCCGTTGGCAAGGTTGCCCAGGCCCTGATGCACGGGGCAAAGGTCATCTCGATCCGCGGCAACTTCGACCGGGCACTCGAGATGGTCCACGACCTCTGCCTCTCCCACGGGCTCTACCTCTTAAACTCCATCAATCCCTTCCGGCTCGAGGGGCAGAAGACCATCGGGTTTGAGGCGCTCGACCAGCTCGGGGAAGTCCCCGACCGCTTCGTCCTCCCGGTCGGAAACGCCGGGAACATCTCTGCAGTCCACAAAGGATTCCTTGAACTCCAGCAGCTCGGTTTCATCGACCGGCTCCCGATGATGACCGGCATCCAGGCGGCAGGATCATCGCCGGTGGTCCGGGCAATCCGTGAGAACCTGCCCGAGGTTGTCCCGGAGAAGAACCCCGAGACCGTGGCAACCGCCATCCGGATCGGTGCGCCGGTCAATGCAGAGAAAGCCCTCGCCGCGATCCGTAAGACCGGCGGCCTTGCCGAGACTGTCACGGATGACGAGATCCTGCGGATGCAGCGCGACCTTGCACGAAAAGAGGGAATCGGTGTAGAACCCGCCTCCGCAGCATCCGTTGCCGGTATCCGGAAGCTGGCCGAGGCCGGCATGATCGACAAGGACGAGAAGATCGTCTGCGTTGTCACCGGCCACCTCCTTAAAGACCCGGACACGGTGATCAAGCAATGCGAACCCCCGACCGAGATCGACGCGGACCTGCAGTCGCTGCTCTCTGCACTGCACTTGTAGTCCTGCTGGCACTCGCAGGACCGGCCGCTGCCCTCCCGGCAGAATATTCCATTTTTCCCAACGGGACCGCGTACCAGGCCACCATCGGGATCACGGATACCGCACGGTATACCTTTGCCGACATGGGGTTCATGGGAGAAGACGTGCCTCTTGCTGTCGGCGAGGTCAGCCTCTTTCGGGAGAACGGGAGTGCTGCATTCAACTGGACCCGTCCCTTCGGTGCCCCGTCGTCAATAACCTTTGAGAAAGGGAACTACACGATCACCTATGTCGCTGCCCTGCGGGACAATGACCTCAAGGCAGCATACCAGAAGCCGTACAATGTGACGGTGCATCTTCCGCAGGAGTTCCGCGTTGACAGCCCTCTGCTCGCTGGCCTGAGCACGGGTGCAAATGTCACCAGGAACGCTGACAATACCACGACGATCCAGTGGACGAAATCCTATGGATTCGAATGCCGGTTCTATACCCAGGGCCAGCAGGATCTCCTCTTCTTCTTCCTCCAGTTCATGGGAATCATGGTCTTTGTCCTCGTCATCATCCCGTACGTTCTCGGGCGGGATAAAAATCCCTGAACATTTTTATCGGGATACCCCGCGGTTCCCTCAAACAATGAACTGAACCGGGCACCCACAGAAATTCCCCCGAATTGCCGGTATCGCGGGATTCCGCCCGATTATCAGGGGCAGAAACGTTTTTTACCGCATAATTGCAATCAATATACCAAAAAGAGGATAACCATGCTTCTTGAAAACGCAATTGTTGGAATTTTCCAGTTGGTTGTTGCGATCGTCTTTGCCGTTGTGGCACTGTACATCGGCTTCGCGGTGCTCGGCAAGATCACCAAGGGCATTGATGAGGAGAAGGAACTCGCTAAGGGTAACGCGGCCGTCGGTATCATCGTTGCTGCAGTCTTTGTCGCAATAGCAATCGTTGTTGAATCCGGTGTCAAGGGGCTCTCGGCAGGGATCAGCAAGGCACTCAGCGTCGGCCTCCTGACCGGTGACGGTATGATCGCCATCGGGCTCGCTGTCCTCCAGCTCATCCTCGGGATCGCCCTTGCAGTCGGTGCAATCTACCTTGCGCTGAACATCCTTGACAAACTCACCAAGGGTGTTGAAGAATTCGAGGAGCTCAGGAAGGGCAATGTTGCCGTTGCACTCGAGATGGCGGGTGTGATCATCGCAGTTGCCGTTATCATCCAGTCCGGTGTGCTCGGTATCACCGCTGCACTCATCTGATTCCTTTTTTTCTCACGTTCCATACACCCGATCATCCGGTTTCTGATACGCTGTGGTCTCCCACATTTCCAATCCCCGATACGGTTGCAACTGCCGGGCGGATACTCTGTCGCATCATCAGCCCGTGTCATGCAGGACCTGTCCGGGTACAGAGAGCCGGATATCTCCAGCGGATACAACTCATCCCCAGGACTGCTGCCGAAGAATTTTTCCTTCCTTTGGAAGAGATTAAGAAAAGTATGGTATTTACTGGAGCCCGAAGGACTTCAGCGTGACATCGGGGTTGACAGCGCCGACATGGTAGACGGATCCGCTGCTGACCTCGTTGATGATAACCTCTGCGGGTGAGAAGAGCGAAGTATCGATCTTGTAGAAGTCGTAACCGGCTTCCTTGAAGATATCATTGAACGGCTTGCCGTATCCCTTGCTCTTGTTGCTCGGGATCTTGTCAAGATAATCCGTGATCTCGGGTGCCTTCATGGTCAGGCTGATGCGGCCGTGATAAATGGTGGCATCGTTGGTGACACCCATGGCAAGCTTGGGGCCGCGGACCGGCGGGATGGGAGCAGTGCCCATCGCAGAGATGACTTTCTTGGTGTCAAACCCGAGCTCGTTGAGCTTGTAGATTGCGGTCTCGACACAGCGGCCGGCTACCTGGATCGAACCGACCATGGACGAGGTCGGGGCGACAACGGCGCAGACGTTTGCGACATCGATGTGGCAGTCCTCGGCGATCTTGTTCATGACCTCTGCATTCGGGAGGTGGTCGGACTCTAAGCAGATGACTGCAACATCGTAGTCATCTTCATACTCGATGACCTCAAAGGTGTGCTTGGGCTTGAGCGAGAGAGCCCGTGCAGGGCCGCTGCCCATGGCAAAGAAGTTGCCGACCTTGACGGTCCAGCCGGCCTTCTGTGCGCCAAGGCAGGAGATGGCCGGGAAGTCGGTGTTGACATCGATGAAGGGCATCGGGAAGCCCTTGATCTCCCCGTTCCGGAAGTTCACTTCGCCAAGGCCGCCCATGCAGATCTCGGTGAAAGCCCTGCCGGCTGCATACCCGCCGCGGACCGATACACCGCAGTCAACGATCCGTGCGCCATTGTCCAGCTCATGGTAGGCGCAGTTGAATTCTTCGGCAAGGTCGGCCAGATTGTCAAAAATCTCGAGTGCCAGTTCGTTAACACTTAACATTATGAAAAACCCCTGTATCATAAAAAATGCTGCATGACCAGATAATATTTTTGAAAATCATCCGGCGGAAAATGGGAAATAATTCAGGGTTTATTCACCAGGAGGGAACCCACCGCCCCGCATTCTGATGGTTATCTGGGGGTATCTGCCTGAGGTTCAGCCGAGATATTCCAGGACCTTTGCCGGATCATACCGGAGAGTGATGATCCGGGTCCGGCCCTTCCCCTCCCGGTACTGCAGGTTGATAAGTCGCATCGCATCCATCTTCTTGACAATCTCGTAGAACCGGGTGTAGCCGATGGAGGTCTTCTCTTTGACAGCTTTGTACACGTCCCCGGCATTCATCTCGTGCTCCTGTGAGCTTCGCTCGGCAAGGGCACGGAGGATGAGTCGTTCTTCATCCTTGAGTGTCTTGACGGTGAAGTTCAGGTGCAGGTACCGGGAGATCTCGTATGCCCCGCAGATGTCCTCGCGCTCAATGCTGCGCCGGGCCGCCCGCTCAGCAGAGAGCGTTGCCCGCTTCAGGAGATCGATACCCACGCGAAGGTCCCCGCTGTTCTGGGTCTGTTCGACCACGAGGTCGAGCAGCTCCTCCGAGAGCACTCCCTGGAAGAGTCCCTGCATCACGCGGGCCTTCATGATCTCGCGGATCTCGGCATCCGTATAAGGCGCAAAGTAAAGCTCGGTCGGCCGGAAGACAGAGGCGACCCGGGCATCCACGGCACGGGAGAGGTCAACGTCCATGTCGCTGATGATGACGATCACACCAATCCGCGTCCCCTCGTAGGTCTCGTGCGAGCGGAGCAGCGTGTACAGGACCTTGTTGATCTCGTTCTCGTACAGGAGATAGTTGGCATCATCGAGGCAGACGAGAAGGACGATATCCTCCTTAATGAGGATACGGGCAACCGCATCGAAGACCTGCTTGAAGGAAGTCCCCGATGACGGGGGAAGGTGGCCGGACAACTTCTTGTAGATCTGCGAGACGATGGCGAACTTGGTGTTGTCGATCTGGCAGTTGACGTATACCGGCACGAGTTTTTTGGTGGTCTCCTCGATCTCCGCAAAGAGTTTCCTGATGCTCGTGGTCTTCCCGGTCCCGGGGAGCCCCTTGCAGACGGTATTCAGCGGCCGGCCGCCCCGGAGGCCGGGCCGGATCTGGAAGGCGAGCTCGCGCATCTGCGTGTCACGGAATTCGAACTGCTCGGGGACATAGTCGATCTCCAGCACGTCCGGGTCCCGGAAGAGCGATTCGTCCCACATCAGCAGGTTCTTCTTCATTGCTGTACAGGTTTACCGCATCGGTAATAACTGCATTGGAATTAAAAACCGTGGGCATGCTGAAGGTATCGGGAAAAACCCTTTTCTTCCAAAAAAGCAAAAAGAACGGGTCAGGGGCGGCAGATGATGAAAGTTACCCCCACTGATCCATGATGAAGCAGGGGTCTGATGCCGCCTTTCATTTCCTGAACAGGAACGGCAGGAACTCCGTTGCGTTCCGCATCCCGAGTCCTCCGGCCCGCCCGGCTGATTCGGAGAACACGGTGCTCCCGTCGGTCCCTTTCCCGGTAACTACAAAGGGCACCGGGTCGCGGGTATGCGTCTTTGCCCGGATCGGCGTCGGGTGGTCCGGCAGCACCGCGAGCACTCCGTCAAACGATGCGCGGATGATGCCGACAACCTCGTCGACCCGCTCGATCGCTTTCACTTTCTCTTCGATACTCCCCATATGGCCGGCCTCGTCCGGTGCCTCGATATGGAGGTACACAAAGTCGAAACGACGGATCGCCTCAAGGGTGTACCGGGCCTTGGCATGGTAGTCCGTGTCAAGATAACCGGTCGCTCCCGGCACCGTGATGATCTCCATGCCGGCACACCGGCCGATCCCGTTGAGCAGGTCGACTGCCGAGATCATGGCACCCGTCCTTGCATACTTTTTGAAGAACGGGGGAAATGCCGGCTTCTTCCCGCCACTCCACGGCCAGATCCGTGTTGCCAGGCGCTTTCCCGCACCGGCCCGGGCACGGTTGACCGGGTGACGGTCAAAGACCTGCCGGCTCGTCTCCATGCAGGAGAGGAGAAGCGCCGCATCCGGGCCCTTGGGAAGGTACGGGGAGATCCCCTGCCCCACGATGTCGTGCGGGGGAGTAGTTGCAGCGCCTTTGCCACCATGCACCACCAGGAGGTTGCGATAGCTCACGCCGGCACGGAGCAGCACGCCCGGAATTTCCTGCTGGAGCGAGGAGAAGAGTTCCTTTCCCTCATCGCTGGAGATGTGGCCGGCCGAGAAGTCGGTCATGGTGTTCTGGTCGATCGTGACCAGGTTGCACCGGTACGCGATATCGTCCGGCGCAAGGTCAACACCCATGCTGAGCGCTTCGAGCGGTCCCCGGCCCGTGTAATACTGCTCCGGGGCATACCCGAGCACTGCCATGTTCGCGATGTCGCTGCCTGCCTCGAACCCGTCGGGAATTGTCCGGAGCATGCCGCAGGCCCCTTCCCGTGCCATCAGGTCCATGTTTGGTGTGCTGGCATATTCGAGCGGCGTTTTGTTCCCGAGCGATTCGATCGGCTCGTCCGCCATACCATCGCCAAGGATAACGATCGTCTTCATTTACTGCTCCCCGCTCACCGCTGCCTTTACGGCGATCCGCACGCTCTCGCGGGAGCCCTTCTGCGGTTTCCAGCCCAGTGCTTTGAGCTTCCCAATCCCCAGCTGCATCTTCGGTACGTCGCCGACCCAGCCGACTGATCCGCCGGTGAACCGGTACCGGACATTCTTCAGGTGCATCTCTTCGACAACGACATCGGCTATGGTCCTGACGTCAATCCAGTCCTCGGAACCGATGTTGAACGTGTTGACCGGGTTCTTGGAATGCCCGATGGCAAAGTGCATACAGTCAATGCACTCGTGCACCTCAAGGTACGATTTGGTCTGCTTCCCGTCGCCGAGGATCTCGAGCTTTTGCGGGTTCTCCCGCAGTTTCCGGACAAAGTCCGTTATAACCCCGTGCCCGCTCCTCGCGCCGATGATATTCGCGAACCGGAACTGCCAGGACTTCATCGAAAACGAGTGGCAGTATGCCGAGATCATCGCCTCGCAGGCCAGCTTGCTGGCACCATAGACCGAGACCGGCTCCATCGGCGTATAGGTCTCGGGGGTCGGGATCACCGCCGCGTTCCCGTACACCGTGGAGGTTGATGTGAAGACCAGGGCCGGCACCGCATGCAGCCTCATTGCTTCGAGCACGCGGTAGGTGGCAACGATATTGTTGTTGAAGGTGGGATCCGGGGTCATAGCGCTCTGGCGGACATCCGGATCAGCAGCAAGGTGCCAGACGCGTGCAGCACCCTTCAGCTCCTCCTGCCACCCGTCTTTGAGTAAATCATTCCGGACGAGCCGGGCCTTACCCGACTCAAGGTGACCGGCGATCGTCTCTTTGCGACCGGCCACGAGCGAGTCAATGACCACAACCTCCTTCCCCCGGGTTACCAGGGAGTCAACCAGATGCGAGCCGATGAAACCGGCGCCGCCCGTCACCACATCAAACATCACTACCTAATATGTCATCCATCCTATAGGATTACTGGTATGTTCATCGGGATCGATCACGGCACATCGGCGATGCGGTTTGCCGGGGAGCGCGGGGAATTCCGGATCTCGCGGGAGGATGCCCGAAAGTTCCGGATCGCGGACCTGTTGCGGATCTGCCCGGTTGACGAGATCGAGGGGATTGCGCTCTGTTACTCCATGGGCGACGGGATCTCCGCGATCACGGATATTTCAAAGGTAAAGAACCGCGGAATCGTCAGCCGCGAGGGTGCCGGCAAGCACATTGGCGGCGGGACCCGCGTATACGATGAGGTTGCACAGAGCGGGATCCCCGCCGTCGTGATGCCGGGGCTCCACCGCGGGTCCCCCACCGATCCGCGCTTTAAGGCCTACTCTCACCAGACCAGCCCCGAGAAGATTGGCATCGCGTACGAAGTTGCCGGGTCCCTCGGGACCGACTTCATCGTATCGGACGTGAGCTCGAACACGGTCACGCTCCTTGTCTCAAAGGGAAGACTGGTCGGCGCTTTAGATGCCTGCGTCTTTGCTCCGGGATCAAAGCACGGTGCCCTTGACGTTGATGCGATCCGTAAGGTGGATGACGGGGAATGGACGGCAAACGAGGCGTTCCAGCATGCCGGCGTTGATTTTTCCCAGCCCGAACAGGAACGGATCCGCACGGTTGCCATGTTCTCGGCAATGGAATGCGCGAGTATGCGCATCCTGAACAAAAAAGCAAAGATCGCGCTTGCAGGGAGTCTTGCTCCGGCGATTGCACCCGAAGTCCGCAGCCTGCTGGGGTGCGATGTGGCAGTGTACGATGAATGGTGCGCTTCCCGCGGGCTGGTGAAGATCGCCCGCGATGTCTTTTCAGGGAAGAGCAGCATCCTCGGGCTCGAAACCGATCTCTAGATTTATATTGATTTATCATGTAAGATTATTAGGGATTTTTTGTGAGAGAGTTACGTATCCACGGCAGGGGTGGCCAGGGGTCGGTCACTGCTGCCGAACTGATCGCGGTCGCCGCGTTTGAGGGCGGCGTCTTTGCCCAGGCATTCCCGGCATTTGGTGTTGAACGGCGCGGCGCGCCGGTACAGGCATTTGTCCGGTTTGACAACAAGATGATCCGGAAGCGCAGCCAGGTGTACGAGCCGGATTACATCATCGTGCAGGACAGCACGCTCATCAAGGACGTCAACGTCTTTTTGGGCGTGAAGAAGGGCGGGATCGTCATTGTCAACACCGCTGAGAAGACACCGGCATTCCCGGTCCCGGAGGGTGTGAAGCTCATCCTCATTGATGCCACGACCATTGCGCTCAAGGCGCTCGGGATCCCGATCACCAACACAACGCTGATGGGAGCATTCGCTGCAGCATCGGGCGAGATCAAGTTCGAAGCGCTTGAGAATGCGCTCAAGCACCGCTTCCCCGGGGAACTGGCAACGAAAAATATCGCCGCTGCAAAGATTGCGTTCGATACCATCAAGGGGGCTGCATAATGGCACTCGCAGTTGGCTGCCGGGCACGGCCCGGAAAATCGCGGGACAACAAGACCGGATCCTGGCGTGTCTTCAGGCCACTCTTTGACCATGAGAAGTGCTCAAAGTGCGGGATGTGCCGGACACTCTGTCCGGAGGGATGTATCCACGAGGATGCAGAGGGGTTCTTCGACCCGGACTACACGTTCTGCAAGGGATGCGGCATCTGTGCCGCCGAATGCCCCAAGGCTGCGATCACGATGAAACAGGAGGAGAAGTAAGATGATGGAAATTACCGAAGGATCGCACGCTATCGCTGAAGCAGTCCGGCTCTGCCGGCCTCACGTGGTCTCCGCCTACCCGATCACCCCCCAGACCCACATTGTCGAGGCGCTGGCAGACTTTGTTGCCAACGGTACGCTTGACGCCGAATATATCACCGTAGAGAACGAACTCTCCGCGCTCTCGGCCTGCGTGGGTGCAAGCGCCACCGGGTCCCGGGTTTACTCTGCAACAACCTCGCAGGGCCTGATGCTGATGGCCGAGGTTGTCTTCAATGCAGCCGGGATGCGTCTCCCCATCGTGATGTCGATTGCAAACCGCGCCATGGGAGCGCCGCTCTCGATCTGGAACGATATGCAGGACTCGATCTCCCTGCGCGACGCCGGGTGGCTCCACTTCTATGCCGAGGACAACCAGGAGGCAACCGACCTCCACTTCCTTGCATACAAGGTGGCAGAAGACCCCACTGTCCAGCTCCCGGCTTTTGTCTGTTTCGACGGGTTCATCCTCTCCCACACGTACGAGCCGGTGGACATGCTGACGCAGGAGCAGGTTGACAGGTTCCTGCCGCCCTACAAGCCAGCCGAAAAGCTCGATGCAAAGGACCCGATGAGTTTTGGCATGTATGCGACCCCGGACTACTACCACGAGTTCCGGTACGAGACCAACGAGGCCCAGAACAAGGCAAAAGCCGCGATTGCAAAGTACGGCAAAGAGTTCGGTACCCTCTTCGGCCGGGACTACAGCGCGTTCATCGAGTCATACCGCATGGATGATGCCGAGACCGCGATTGTTGCCATGGGTTCCATGTGCGGCACCATCAAGGACGCTGTCGATGAGATGCGGGATACCGGAAAGAAAGTCGGGCTCCTGCGCATCCGCGTCTTCCGCCCGTTCCCCATTGAGGAAGTTGCAAAGGCACTCTCGCACGTGAAGCGGATCGCGGTTCTGGACAAGAACGTCTCGCTCGGGTCCCGCGGCGGTGCAACCGCGATTGAAGTCCGCGATGCACTCTACGGGAAGACCATCCCGGTCAGGGGCTACATCCTCGGGCTTGGCGGCCGGGACATCCGCAAGAAGGACATCAAGGAGATTGTCTCTCTCTGCGAGAAAGACGTGGGCGATCAGTTCTATGGTCTGCGCAAGGAGTTGATCTGAAATGGCAGAACAGAAGAAGACCTGTGACCTGTTTGATTGCGGCCACCGGGCATGCGGGGGCTGCGGTGCTGCCCTCTCCGCCCGGCTTGTCATGGAAGCCGCAGGGCCGGAGACGATTGTGGTTTCATCAACCGGCTGTATGGAAGTGTTCTCCACCCCCTATCCCGAGACCGCGTGGAAGGTCCCGTGGATCCACTCCCTCTTCGAGAACACTGCGGCAGTTGCATCGGGCATCGATGCGGCACTTAAAAAGCAGGGCAGGAAAGAGAAGATCGTGATCATGGCCGGTGACGGTGCCACGTTCGATATCGGCATGATCTGTATCAGCGGGGCATTCGAGCGGGGCCACGACTTCACCTACATCTGCTACGACAATGAGGCGTACATGAACACCGGCATCCAGCGGTCCGGTGCAACCCCGTACGATGCGAGCACGACAACGAGCCCGGCGGGTTCCCACTCGTTTGGCAACAAGCGGCCCAAGAAGGACATGCCGGCCATCCTCGCTGCCCACGGCGCCCCGTATGTTGCAACGGCATCGATCGCGTACCCTGCCGATCTCATGCAGAAGGTAAAGAAAGCGATTGAGACGCCCGGGCCCTGCTACGTGCAGGTCCATGCACCCTGCTGCACCGGATGGGGATTCGAGGGCGAGCAGACGATTGCCATCGCCAAGCTTGCCATCGAGACCGGCCTCTGGGTCAACATGGAGATGGTTGACGGCAAGGTCACCAAGGTTAAGAAAGTGGTAAGGAAACCGGTCACCGAGTACCTCAAGACCCAGAAGCGGTTCCGTCACCTCTTCAAGCCAAAACTGCAGGAGGCGGAGATTGCTGCAATCCAGGCTATTGCCGACCGGAATGCCGAGAAATACGGGATCGATATCAAAATCCCGCCCAAAAAAGAATAATCCCTTTTTTCGCTGCTGGTTCCGGCTGCACAAATTGGTAAATTTATATGCGTTCAGAGCGGACGTGGATGATAACCGCCGATGGTCATCCCAGCAAGTCTCACACCGGAAACGGTCATTATCATAACCGCAGTCAGCGCGATTGGGCTTGTGCTGAGCATGGCTGCCATGGGTATTGCCTATCTCAGGGTGCGCCATGCAAAGGATGCCCTTGACGAGAGCGAGCGGCGTTATCGCGCGGTCGTCGAGGACCAGACCGAGCTGATCTGCCGGTTCAGGCCGGACGGCACCCTTCTCTTTGTCAACGACGCCTTCTGCCGGTTCTTCAGCCATGATGCAGCAGATCTTATCGGTACCCGGTTCATCCCCTCTACGGACCGGGCCGAACGGCACAAGGTCCGCAACCATCTCATGGGCCTTACGAGATTGCGACCGGTCGGCTCCATGACCAGCCGCGTTGAGACAAAAAATTCCGGACAGCGCTGGATCCGGTGGAACGACCGGGCAATATTTGATGAAAACGGCAATGTCAGCGAATTTCTGGCGGTCGGGATGGATATGACCGAGGTCATGATCGCGGAGGAGAAACTCCGGATATATCACGAGAACCTCGAAGAACTGGTCCATACACGGACCCGCGAGCTGGAGGAGACCAATACAACCCTCAAGCAGGAGATCGCCGAACGCACCCATGCGGAGAACATGCTCGCTGCCGAGAAAGAGCGGCTGGCAGTCACCCTGCGGTCAATCGGTGACGGGGTCATTACCACGGATATCCGGGGCAGGGTCCTGATGCTCAACAAGGCCGCCGAGGACCTGACCGGGCTCCGCCACGAGCAGGCCTTCATGCGACCCCTTGCGGATGTATTCAATATCGTTGACGAACAGACCCGGCAGCCGTTTGCGCTGACACGTCCCGACGGGATGATGGTAAAAGACGGCCAGCCCTCCAGGACGGTCCGGGGAATTCTTGTTCCGGAAGGAGGCCGGGAACTGCTGGTTGAGCAGAGCGCGGCATCGATCACCGACCATGATAACCGGGTGATCGGGAGTGTCATCGTCTTCCGGGACATGACCGAACGGCAGAAACTCGAGCAGGAACTGATCCATACCCAGAACCTCGAGTCGCTGGGTCTGCTCGCCGGAGGGATTGCGCATGATTTCAACAATATCCTGACTGCCATCTTTGGCAATGTCATGCTTGCAAAGAACCACCAGGATGCAGGATCCGAACCATTTGACCGGCTGTCCGAGGCTGAGCAGGCGATTGGGCGGGCACGCGAACTCACCCACCAGCTGCTCACCTTCTCCAAAGGCGGTTCTCCGGTCAAGGAGACTGCCGATATCTCGGCGATTGTTGCCGACAGCACCCGGTTCATGCTCCGGGGTTCAAAGACCCGCCCGGAGTTCGCCATCAGCCCGTCCGTATGGGCAGTTGACGTGGATATCGGCCAGATGAGCCAGGTCATCAACAACATCGTCCTCAATGCCGATTACGCAATGCCGGACGGAGGCGTTCTCCATGTAACCGTAGAGAATGCCCGGGTTACCGGGGATCTGCATCTCCCGGTCCCGGATGGCAGGTACGTGAGGATATCCCTCGTTGATGAAGGAGCCGGAATCCCGCGGGAGAGCCTTGACCGGATCTTCGATCCCTACTTCACGACAAAACCGGGCGGCAGCGGCCTCGGTCTCTCAACGGCACGCTCGATCGTGCGAAGACATAACGGCCTCATCACGGTCGCGTCCGAGCCCGGGAACGGCACGGAAGTCCATATCTGGCTGCCGGCTTCCGAGAAGTCCCTGCCGGAGAAGACCGCAACCCCCGACCCGTCCCGCAATCTTTCGGGAGAGGGGAGGGTCCTCGTGATGGATGATGAGGAGACCATCCGTGATGTTGCGAAGGCACTGCTTGAACACCTGGGATACCACGTTGACGTTGCAAAGGACGGGGACGAGGCAATTGCCCTGTACCAGGCAGCACAGCGGGAGGAGAATCCGTACCACTGCGTCATCATGGACCTTACCATCCCCGGGGGGATGGGGGGCAGGGAGGCGATTGAACGGCTGCTGGCGATCGACCCGGGCACCCGGGCTATTGTGTCGAGCGGGTACTCCAATGATCCGGTGATGGCGGACCACCGGAAGTTCGGGTTTTTAGGAATCCTTGCAAAACCCTACACCATGGCGGAGATGGGCCGGGCGGTCAGCCAGCTGAACGGCCCGCATCCCGATCGCGCGTAACCCGCGGGATTTGAATAGCAGGGAAAAAAATCAAATCGTTATATTTATTCATGCTCAGTGTCCCCCTATTAGTATGAAACACTCCATCATCCTTTTAACCGGCCTTGTTCTCCTGGCCGTCCTGATCAGCGGCTGTACCAGCCAGCCTTCTGCTGCACCCGCGACAGCTACCCCGGCACCCCAGCAGGCTGCGGCAACCGCTGCACCGGCTCCGGCCCCGCAGACATTTGTCGGGTCCGAGTGGAAACTCGGGTGGTTCGACGACACCAAGGGCATGTGGTCCAAGATCGCCGAAGGCAGCTCCATCACGGCAACGTTCACGGCTGATGGGAAGCTTACGGGATTCTCCGGCTGCAGCGACTATTCCACGACATACGAGTTCGGCAAGTCACCGCTCATCTTCATCAAGCGCCCGGCAGTATCAACCAAGACCTGCCAGACCCCGGTCGGCGTCATGAGCCAGGAGTCCGCGTACTTCACGGACCTCGAGTGGTCGGACAGCTATGGAATCCAGAACGGCCAGCTCCTCTTCTTCAACAAGGACGGCCGGAAGATCCTGCAGTTCGACCCCGCGTAATCCAGCTGGGAAAAGACCATTCTTTTTTTTTCTGATTATTCGGGTTATATTCAGTACCGGTACATCATCCCGCATCCCGTCGGCGGTTTTTTAAAAAACCAGCATTATTAATAGTGAGCAGGGCGACATAAGTAGGATACCGGGCTCGTGGTCTAGTCGGTTATGACGTCGCCCTTACACGGCGGAGGTCGCCGGTTCGAATCCGGCCGGGCCCATTCTTTTTAGGTATATTTTCCCATCAGAACTTCTTTTCGCAATCAGATCCTGATCAACAATTTTCAACCAGACCTTGATTTTTCTTTTTGGCTCTGTAGAAAACCATCAATTATGACGCTCTTGGGGGCGTCGCCAAGCGGCTCCGCCCCCGCCGCTGGGGCATCCCCGGTTGTGATGATGCCGTATTACACGCAGACAGATTGGTGAGGTTGATGACAGGTAATGTTGCAGAATCCTAAGCGCCCCCGCCCCCAACGGGGGCAGGGTTGGCGCAAGGGGGGCTATCAAATCATATTTTCAAGATTTCTACAGAGCATTCTTTTTCAATCGCGATCACGATAACGATCAAATTTTCGATCCGGATCAATCACAATCCGATTTCAATTTTTCAACCGGATCATGATTATAAAAATTTTAAGCAGACCCTGCCTGAAAATTTTTAACCGGACCTTGCCCGACAACCTGATGAATAATTATGGGCTCTGACGGTGCGGTAAGCTGCAGATCCGGTGAACTTTTCGCAATCAGACTCTGCTTAAAAATTTTTCAGCAGATCTTGTTCAGAATTTTTCAAGCAGACTATGATTTTTCTTTTTTTAATCGCGATCACGATCGCGATTCGAAGAATCCTTTCGGTTCTTCTCCTGCTCCAGGATTGCGAACCTGTCGCATTCAAAATTTTGATATGGATCAATCACGATCCGGTTTTTCTTTTTCAACCGCACCCTGCTTGAAAATTTTCTAGCAGACTATTTTCTGGCAGACTCTGTCCATATCCATGCGGGCATAACAGAGAAGTCACAAGAATACAACAGACCGGATGACCGTGTGCAAAAAAAGGATTATTGTACAATCTTATCGAGCGTGATCGTGAAGGTGAGATCTTTGCCGGCAAGTTCATGGTTCTCGTCCCAGGTTATCGTGGACTCGTTCATGGCGATGACTTTCACCAGTGCAACTGCCCCGTCAGCTGACCGGCGGATCGTGTACCGCTCGCCAACGATGAAGGTGACGTCCGGAGGAACAGTCGACCGGTTCACGACATGGACGAGCACATGATTGTAGGGCCCGTACGCTTTGTCGGCAGGGATCCGGAGGGTCTTTGTCTCACCCGGGAGCATGCCGATCACACCCTCGTCTAACCCGCGGATGATCTTCCCCTGGCCCACAATGAAGACCAGCGGTGTGCTGTTGACGTTGCTGTCAAAGACGGTCCCGTCATCGAGTGCCCCCGTATAATATACCGCGACCGTGTTGCCGGTCTTCACACCGGGCGAGCTGAAGAAGACATATCCGAGGATGGTGATGACCACGAGCGCGATGATCGCACCCCCAAGGATCATCATCACCTGCTTCTTCTGGACCTTTGCCTTCTGCTGCCCCTTCTCCTTCTCGGACTTTTTCATAGCGTCCTCAGCCCTCTTCCAAGATTTTTAACCGCAATCGCATATACACGTGCCGAACCGCATCCTGCCGGCTGAAAAACCTGTCCTGCTATCACAATTGCACCCTATTTATACCACGAACACAAAACTACTGGTGTTTACCATGGCTGATGAGGTACGGTTTGCCGAGGTCAACGGCAAGAAAGTCCAGTGGGACCCGGAGCAGATGCGAAAAATATCGGAGCATCCCTGTTTCTCCGAGAAGGCATGCCACACGTTTGGCAGGTGCCATGTCCCGGTTGCCCCCAAGTGCAACATCCAGTGCAACTACTGCATCCGCGACTTCGACTGCGTCAACGAGAGCCGGCCCGGGGTCACCACCAAAGTCCTGAGCCCGGACGAGTCGATGGACCTGGTCAAGAACGTTGTCGAGAAATACAACTACATCAAGGTCGTCGGGATCGCAGGCCCGGGTGAACCGCTTGCCAACGAAGAGACCTTCGAGACCCTGAAACGGCTTCATGAAGAGTACCCGAACGTCATCAAGTGCATCAGCACCAACGGCCTCCTCCTGCCCGACAAGATCGACCTCTTACAGAAGTACGATGTCGGCAACGTCACCGTCACCCTCAATGCCATCGACCCCGAGATCGGCGCAAAGATCTACCAGCACGTAGACTACCAGGGAAAGCGTTACACCGGCCTTGAAGCGGCAAAGATCCTCCTCTCCCAGCAGCTCAAGGGGATCGAAGAGGCCGTGAAGCGGCACATGATCGTCAAGATCAACACGGTCTATATCCCCGGCATCAACGAGGACCATATCCCGGCTATTGCAAAGAAAGTCGGCGAGATGGGTGTGTATACCTTCAACGTGATCCCCCTCATCGCCCAGTACAAGTTCGCCAATATCACGCCGCCGACACCGGAGATGAAGCGGAAGATGCAGGACGAGTGCAGCAAGTACGTGAAACAGATGCGCCACTGCCAGCGCTGCAGGGCGGATGCCATCGGCAAGCTCGGGCACGACATCCAGTCGTGCATGTACAACAAATAATCCCGCTTTTTTTTATCGCACGGCGATTTTAATCTGTACGGAAGCCAGTGAACGCATCGGCACAGAAGAGCCCGCTGAATGGCTTCAAAAAAAATGTCAGGACCCGATCCGGGGCAGGGCATTGCCGGCAGGCCGGGAACCGGCCATCCCCTGTGCAAGGATGCTGTTCATCTCATCGATGACCGGCTGGAGGGCCGGCGGTATCGCGGTGTCCTCGGTACGGATGGTCTTCCCGTGATAACTGATACTGTACTGGAAGAGGTCGGTACCGCCGCGGCCTGAGGTATAGTTCCCCTCAAGCTCGGCAAATTTCGCCGCGGCAAAGACCGCCCCGATTCGTTCCAGCTGGGTCTGGTTGAGCGATGACTCGGTGTTGCTCCTCCCATCGGAAAGGAGCATCACGCCATTGTCAAAGATCACCACCCGGTCGCTGACTCCGGCAAACCCCCCGCTGCGCTGGTAGTCCACAAAGATGGCCGGCGGTGCTGCACGCGAAACGGACGGTGTTTTAAAACCGGTGCATCCGCTCACGAGGACTGCAGTGATGAGACACAGGTAAAAAAGGACCTTCCAGCTCCTTATTTCCACCACTCCGCGCCCGGTCTTCAGATCTGAACAACGTCAGCCTTGGCAGGTTTTCCTGCAGGCTTCTTTCCGGTTACGTCTTCCAGGGTCTTGATCAGGTTGTCAAGCTTGTCGTTCCTGAAGACCTCGCGGAATGCCTGGAGTTCTGCAGCACTCATGATCATGACCCCTTTCTTTTTCATCGGGAGGCCGTTCTCCCCGATGGGGTTGATATCGATGGCGAGCGACGCCGGCCGGGTCTTGTACTGGGGCAGCCGGATGATCGAGACCCCTTTGACCGATGTGTTCTTGCGCTCCCAGTCCGCACCTTCTTCCACAAATTCCTTGAGACTCGCAGTTAAGTCCATAGTACACTGCATTTAATTTATATATTAAAATGTTATTCGCTATGATCTCAGTACAATGTAATTACTATTATTGGGTACAGTGGTATGGGAGTCGAATGAACCATGAGCTGCATGGTCTCCGGGGAATGACTCCGTTTCCACGGTAAAACCCCGGCACATGCTAATAACCGCGGCTGACAATACCTGTACACGAGAGAATCGCATGCCAACGCTTGCCCTGCGCCCGGACCAGCCGTTCAGTCTCGATGCCACCCTTGCCTGCGGGCAGGTCTTCCGCTGGGAGCGCGATGAGCGCGGCTGGTGGTACGGGATGGCCGGCGACCATGTCATAAAGATCCGGCAGGACGGTACCACGCTTTCGTTCTCCGGTGCACCGGCACCGTTCATCCGCCATTACTTCTCGCTGGACATCGATCTCCCCCGCATCCTGGAGTCGGTTGATGCCGATCCGTTCATCCACGCAACCGTGATGAAGAACTGCGGGCTCCGGCTCATCCGGCAGCCCGCGTGGGAGTGCACGGTCTCCTACATCTGTGCAACCAACTCCAACATCCCCACGATACGCAGGCGCATCGCATCCATTGCGGAGAAGTACGGAAGGCCTGTACGATCCGGGGGGAAGACGTACTACCGGTTCCCCGGCCCGGCAGAGATCATGGAGGAGGGGCATGACGGGCTCACGGAGTGCCGGCTCGGGTACCGCCAGCCGTACGTCTTTGGCACATCCTGCCGGGTCACCGATCCCGCATGCTGGGAGAAGACGATCCGCAATCTGCCGTATGCCGATGCGCGCAGGGAGATGATGACCCTGCACGGCATCGGTCCGAAAGCTGCCGACTGCATCCTCCTCTTCGCGTTCCAGAAATACGAGGCATTCCCGGTCGATGTCTGGATCCGCCGGATCATGCAGGAGCATTACCTGCCGGATCTCCCGATGGAAGGGGCACTCTCCCACCGCGACTATGATCGCATCCGCACCTTTGCCCGCAGCCATTTCGGGGAGTACTGCGGCTGGGCGCAGGAGTACCTGTACGCGGGGCGGGAGGAGTAACTACCGTCCCCTTCTGCCAGAGTCCCCGCCGGGAACAAAACACCATACCAGGCCGGGAAGAAGAATAAAAAAAAGATACGAAAAAATTGCGAGAGACGGCCTAGGTGCCGATATCCCAGCTGCAGGAATATTTCTTCTGGTCTTTGGTGAGCGAGTCGATGGAGAGCCCGAGCGATGCGAGCTTGAGGTTTGCCACCTGCTCGTCGATCTCGTTCGGCACATCATAGACCCCGCCCTTCATCTTCTTCCCGTTCTTCGCGATATGGAGCGTGCAGAGCGCCTGGAGGGCGAAACTGAGGTCCATGACCTCGATGGGGTGGCCCATGCCCTTGGGGGTGGCGAGGTTGACGAGCCGGCCTTCGGCAAGGACGTGGATGTTCTTTTTGCCCAGCACAAACGTCTCGATGCCGTCGCGCTCGATGATCAGGGTTGCATTCTTCCGCAGGTACTCAATGTCGATCTCGACATTGAAGTGGCCGGCGTTGGCGAGGATGGCGCCGTCCTTCAGGGCTGCAAAGTGCTTCTTTGCGATAACAGCACAGTTGCCGGTCGTGGTGACAAAGATGTCGCCGATGGCCGCTGCTTCGTCCATCGACATGACCATGAACCCGTCCATGTGAGCCTCAAGTGCCCGGCGGGGGTCGATCTCGGTGACGACAACCTTTGCCCCGAGCCCGTGGGCCTTGCGGGCAAGGCCGCGGCCGCAGTAGCCGTAGCCGGCCACAACAAAGTACTTCCCGGCGATCAGGGTGTTGGTCGTGATCATGATCGAAGAGAGGACGCTCTCCCCGGTGCCGTGGACATTGTCAAAGAAGTGCTTCATCGGCGTGTCGTTGACCGCGACGACCGGGAACTCGAGCTTGCCCTCGGCAGCCATCGCCTTGAGCCGGTGGATACCGGTCGTGGTCTCCTCGCAACCCCCGATGACCTTCTTTATGAGGTCGCGGCGCTTGGTGTGGATGTAGTGGATCAGGTCCATCCCGTCATCGATGGTGATGACCGGCTTCGCGTCCAGCACCTGGTCGATGGCACCATAGTACTCATCGACCGAACATGCCCTCTTTGCATAGCAGTGAACATTCTTTACCTTCCCGAGGGCTTCCGCCACATCGTCCTGTGTGGAGAGGGGGTTGCAGCCCGTGATGTGCACTTCTGCCCCGCCCGCGGCAAGCGTGGAGACGAGGTTTGCAGTCTTCGCCTCGACATGGAGCGCCATGCCGATGGTCATGCCTTCGAACGGTTTTTCCTTGGTAAATTGCTTTTTTATGGCGGCAAGTACCGGCATGTACTGCCCTGCCCATTCGATCTTCATCTTTCCTGAGCTCATGGATATCCTCGTGAGGCGGGAGGCTGCCTTCTTTGTGCCCACCCACCCTGACTACCCTATGTATAGGGACGCCCGGGGACATAAAAACTCCGCGGGAACCGGGTGGGAAATATAGATAGTATCCGCCACCCAAAACTCTTGCAGATGGTGCTGACGCGACGGATTATCCCCTGCCTTGACCTGAAGGACGGCAGGGTCGTAAAAGGGACAAACTTTCTCGGGCTCCGTGATGCCGGGGACCCGGTGGAGCTGGCAGCACGGTACAATGAGCAGGGTGCCGATGAAGTGGTCTTCCTCGACATCACCGCATCCGCCGAGAAGCGGGGGATCATCGTCGATGTCATCAAGCGGGCGGCCGACCAACTTTTCCTCCCGCTCACGGTTGGCGGTGGCCTGAAGTCCCTTGATGACATCCAGCAGATCCTGCGGGCCGGGGCCGACAAGGTGAGCCTGAACACGAGCGCTGTCCACGACCCCACGCTCCTTACGAGAGGTGCCGAGGCATTCGGCACGCAGTGCATTGTCTGCGCCATGGACGTGCGCCGGAACCTGACACCCAATGAGAAGGCGATCCCCGTTACGCTCGAAGACGGGCGCACCTGCTGGTACGAGGTCGTGATCTATGGAGGCAGGACACCGACCGGCATCGACGCAGTAGCCTGGGCAAAGGAGGCCGAAAACCGTGGCGCCGGCGAGATCCTCCTCACCAGCATGGAGACCGATGGCACGAAGAACGGCTTCGATATTGCCATAACGGCAGCTATATCGGATGCTGCAGGCATCCCGGTCATCGCCAGCGGGGGCGTGGGAACGCTCGAACACTTCTATGACGGGTTTACCAAAGGAAAGGCCGATGCCTGCCTGGCGGCAAGCGTCTTCCACTACGGCGAGTTCACCGTAAAAGAGGTGAAGGAGTACCTCAGGCGCCGCGGTATCCCGGTACGGCTCTGAGGTCTATCTCGAATGCTGCCACGGGGTGCTCGAGCTCGAAATTGAGGAGGACGGCAGGGTGGACCTCGCCGAATACCCCAATCGTTTTTCCGCCCGCAATAATGTCTCCCCGCCGCCCGTCAATGAACGCCGGGTCCGGTGATTCCTTCACGGTATAATCGATCGAGAGCTCATGGAGGACAGCATCTGCTGTTGCATATGCTTCCGAGAAGTCGGCATCGGGGTGGGTGCTGACACCGGCTGCCTGCTGGTGCGTCCTGCAGCTGGTGACCACATCGCCGGCCGCAAAGAGGCGCTGCGGGAGTTCGCGGTGCCGGTTGATGGTGAGGAACTCTAAGAGCAGCGGGAGCAGCTCGGTCCTGACCACCGTGTTCTCGATGCTGATCGGGTGCATCACGCGGAGCACGCCCGGTGTTTCAGCCCGCTGCATTCTCCGGTACAGCACATCCTCGTTCGTGAGGGTGAACGGCATCACCTCGAGATAACCGAGACCGGTGAACAGGGTGCGGGTAAGGGCCATCGTGGCCTGCACGGGGTGCGGTTTTCCCAGGGTGAAGGTCTTCGGCGGCTGGCTCTCGAGCTTGTCATACCCGATTGCAATGGCAACATCCTCAAAGATGTCCCAGTCGTGCATGATGTCGGCCCGGTAGCAGGGGATCCGGACCTTAACCTTGTCCGCACCGGCCGGTTCCGCGCCAAACCGCATCCGCCGGAGAAGGCCTGCCATGGATTCCGGTGTCAGGCTGACCCCGAGCAGGCGGGAGCATTCGCTCACGCTGACAAGGCGCTCGGCCGGAGCCAGGGTTGGTGTCTGGGCCCCGTTGATCTCAACGCTCTCGATCGTTGCGCCGGCCTCTGCCATCGCCGTACAGATGATATTGACGGCAACACTGACTGCCCGCTTATCGGTACCGGTCGTATCCAGGAGGATGTTCTTCGTGTCGATGGTGACCCGGGTCCGTTCGCCGTTGATGATGGGCGGGAACGAGAGGACGTGGTCGTCGTCGTCCACGATGAGCGGGAAGAGCGGGAAGTCTTTGACGATCTTCGCATAGTCCCGGCCCTTCGGGTGCTTCTCGAGGATCTCGTCCATCGTCATCTTCTCCTTGAAATCGAGCGGGATGAATCCCCGGCTCCGGCGGGAGGCAATATAGTGGAACGGCGGTTTTACGGTGTCCATGTCATGGATGCCGATGGCGACCTTGCTCCGCCCGCGGCCGACCGCCCAGTGGAGCGATTCCTGCAGGGACATGATGCTCTGGATCGACTCGTCGTCAAACTCCACCCCGCGGATGACCGCTGCACCGAGCACGGGCCGGATATCCGCAAGCTGCGGGTCGATGGTGAATTTGATCCCGGACGGCTTTACCAAGTAGGCCGGCAGGCCGGTCTCGATATCCAGAAAGCCCCGCATGGCGCGTGCGACCCCTTCAGGACTGAAGAGGTCGGGGCGGTCCGGGAAGAACTCCACATCGGCATGATCCTCCTCAGTCCGCTCGATATCGGAGCCGATGAGGGGGACTTTCTCGAGGATCGTCTTTTTGTCTGTGCGGGTGAGCCGCTCGAGGTACTTGTAGGGAAGCGTGATGACCGCCATCTCAGATCCCTCCCTTCGTGGGCCGCCATGCCGGGGTCTCGCGGAGGAACGCGACATCGCTCTTGTGCAGGAGCCGGAGATCCTTGAGCCCCAGGCGGAGCATCGCGATCCGGCTCACGCCCAGCCCCCAGGCAAGCACGGGGTACTTGATGCCAATCGGTGCCGTGACCTCCTCGCGGAAGACACCGGCCCCGCCCATCTCGATCCAGCCGATCCCGTCAACGTACACCTCGGCATCCAGGCTTGGCTCGGTGTAGGGATAGAACGAGGGCTTGAACCGTACGCTCTCGAAGCCCATCCGGTTATAGAACTCGCGGAGGATCCCGAGGAGGTTGGCAAACGATACGTTCTCGTCCATCACGATCCCTTCGAGCTGCTCGAACTCCGCAAGGTGGGTGGTGTCGATCGTCTCGCGCCGGTACACCCGGCCGACCGCGAAGGCTTTGATTGGGGGGTTCGGGTTCTCTGCCAGGTACCGGATCGAGAGGCTTGTCGTGTGCGTCCGCAGCACGCACTGCTCGGCCTTCTCCTCCTTCCAGGTCCCGCCCCAGCCCGTGGACGACGTGCCGCCGCCATTCAGGTGCATGTCCCTGACCTTCTCGTATCCTTTGGGAAGCGGCATCGTCTCTCTGAGGTAGAAGGTGTCCTGCATCTCGCGGGCCGGGTGGTCCTGCGGCTGGTACAGGGCATCGAAGTTCCAGAAGGACTGCTGGACGATGTCCCCGTACAGTTCAGTGAAGCCCATCTCGAGAAGGATCTCCCGCATCTCGCCGATGATCCGCTGGTAGGGGTGGATCTTGCCGGGGTACGCCTTCTTCGGGAGCTTGGTGACATCATAGCGGCGCAGGTTTGCCGTCTTCCAGCTGCCCGAGAGGATCTGCTCGCGGGTGAGGGTGCCGGTCTCCTCCCGGAGGTCGAGCCCCTTTGCTGCAACTGCCTGACCTTCGGGCGTGATGGCGATGGCGTACCGGACCGTTTCGCACTCCTGCAGGATGCCGCGCCGGATGAGCTCCCTGGTCTTCGGGTCGGCGGCAGACGGGTTCTTCAGGGCGGATTCATCGGCATCGGTTGAGGCGCCCGGCACCCGGGTGACCGCAGCACCTTCGACTTTGACAAGCCCCTTCTTCCGGAGCTGCCCGAACCCGATCTTAAATGCATCATGTTTCTGGAGGTCGGTAAGGCTCGTGCCCGGCAGGATGAACCGGAGGAGCTGCGTCTCGGGGAGACCGTCCTTTGCATATGCCTTCCCCTCATCCGAAAGGACAATCTCCTTTACCACGATCCGTTCCACCGTCATGAGCCCCTTGTCCATTGCAAGGTGAGCCCACTGCACCACTGCTTCGGGGGTAGCACCCAGCAGGGCGGCAAGGTGCGGTGCGTCCGCCTTCTTCTCCTGTGCAAGTGTTGCGAGCAACCGTTTCTCGTTCTGCGTCAGTTCCGCCATGTCACACCCGTATCCTGTCCTGTACTGCGTTCATCTTCTCCTTGAAGTCAAAAAGGAACGCAACCACGCGTTCCGCTGTATCCTTCTTGCACTGCCCGCAGGTCACCTCGCCGGCCATGCATCTGCGCCGGATCTCCGCGAGTTCTGCATCGTCCATCACCATGTGGAAGAGGTTGAGGAGGAAGAGCGAGCATTTGTCGGGCTCGCCGCCAAGCCGCTTCTGCTCCTCCAGGGTCATCCTCCCGCCGGTGATCCCGCTCATCACCTTCTTTCTCACCACGCTCTCGGGCTCGTAGAAGGAGATGATACTCTCGGGGATACTGCTCGACATCTTGCCGCCGGTGAGACCGGGCATGAAGATGTGGTAGGTCGATGAGGGAGTAAAGAAGGCAAATCCACCGTGCGCCCGCTCGATCTCCCGCACCTTCGCCTTGACATCAACGCACTGCGCCCCTTTGATGTCAACATGCCCCTCATATTTTTTTGCGTGCGGGAATGCCTTCTTCACCGCATCCAGGGCAGCCTCGGGGGCATTCTTGGACCGGACGCTGATGTACCCGTCCCGCTCCTCGACCGTGAACATCCGCATCTTGTGGGCGATCCCGCGGGTCAGCCGGATATGGGGGTCCTGGTCGACACCGACCGGCACCAGCGTCGGTGCCGGTTCGCGGTCGATCTGGGGATAGAGGATGTCTGCAACCTGCGTGATGACGCTGTCGGCATGGGCGAGATCGGTGTCCGGGCCGAACCCGTAGATGGCGGTGAGCTCCGAGAAGTTGACCTTGGTTGCCGCCTCGAATGCCAAATCCTTGAGCCGGTCGTTCCTGCTCTGGAAGTAGGTCTGGCCCTCGAACCCGAGCGCATAGAGACACGAGAGATATTCCCTGCCATACTCGTTGCACTTCTCCCACGAGAGGCCGCGGACCGCATGGGCTTCCCGGTCAGCGATCGTGATATACCCGTTTCCGCCCTGCTGTATGTGCCAGACCACTTCCTTCATGACCATCAGGTGGCCGAGGTGCGGGTGGCCGCTCGGCATGAAGCCGGTCAGGATATGGAAGGGGGCCTTGTTCTTTATGGCCTGCGCTATCGGGGCATAGTCGCGGTGCCCGACCACGATATTCCGTCGCATGAAATACGGGACCTCGGGAAGATCAGCGATTGCCGGCCCGATCGGGTCGATGCCGAATTCTGCAAAGGTCTTCTCGATGTCAAGGGACGGGGCACTTGACCAGGGGTTGATCTGCGGTTCCTGCATGGTAAAAACTCAACTCACGGCTCACAGTTTTATCCGGGCAAATTCGACAAACTGGATTCCTGATGAATGTACGGCGCCAAAGAACATCTTCTTTTTGACACTGTGGGCCATCCGGACGGAACGGGATATGATGCTCATCGGGAGGACCGCCTCCTTCTCAACGGCATGGACCAGGAGATCGGAGTGGACGTTCTTGCCGCAGTAGACCCGGAAGTGGTGGCCGAACTTGTAACCCGTCCGGGGCGTGAAGTCGTGCGAGCGGAGTTCCTTGTACACCGCGATCTTGCCGGCGAGTTCTGCGTCGCTTTCGCTTGCCATGGCAAGGAAATCCGCGGGACTGACCGTCGCGGTCCCCCGCGTGAGGGTGATGGTGCCCTGCTCCATCAGGTAACAGAGTTCAACGGGGGCAAGCACCAGCCGTTCAGGGTCGAGCCGCTTTCCGAACCCTGCCAGTTCGAGGTCGGACCCCGCAGGTGTCCTCACCATCGCCGACCTGCCGGCAAGGATCGCATCGTGCGGGGTGACCGGCGGGAGCGTTGAACAGGCATCAGCAAGTTTCTGGAGCTTGATCTCGTAGTACGTGAGCTCCTCTTCGTCGTCGACGACCGCGAGCACGTACTGCTTGCGCATGTTGCGCGACGCCATGACCTCCTCGATCAGTTTCGGGAACCGGATCGGGTCGCGCTCGGACAGGACCCGGACAAGGTACAGCGATTCGCCTTTGCCCGGCTTCTCGCCGCGCCGGAAGACGCGGAAATCGTGCGGGCCGGTCTGCACCACGTACCCCCGCTCGCGCAGGTCGCGGTATACGAGGAAACTGCGCATGAAGCCGGGCTGTTCGCAGAACTCGGAGAAGAGGGTGTCAAACGTGTAACCCGGGACGTCGATCTTCTGCCGGTGGAGGAGATAGAGGGCTTCCTGCGGGGAGAGCCGGAGACCGTCGCCATCCGGCCGGCCGTACCCGCTCTGCTCGTACAGCGCCCGGCCGTCCCTGCCCGTGCGGATCACGGATCCATCGAAAATCGCTTTCACTGCCGGATCTATTATGCCCGGAAGATTATAATCCCGGTGGGGGATGCGGAAGGTACAGGGGAATTCCTGCGCAGTGGCCTGATGCGCGGCAGGAAAGCAGGGATCCCGTGCACGAACCCATTGGATGGAATCCTTATGAATTACAAAATCCGGATCGTTGCCTATAAAAAGGGGAAAATCGAACCTGTATAGTCCAATCGTATCTCATAAGTATGCTTAAACTGCACGTCCCCGCGGATGAACACCATTCCGGGAAACCCTGGGTAATACTATAGGATACACTGGTCCCCACACCGGAATAATTTTTCCAGACAGCAGCAATAAGCGGCGGAAAAATGATGGTGAACGAATACAACGACCCCGGATACCGACCAATGACAACGATCAACCTCGCAGGTTTCCTGCCGAGGTCGGCAGTGAACGGTCCGGGCATCCGGGCCGTTGTCTGGGTCCAGGGATGCCCGTTCCGCTGCGAAGGTTGTTTCAACCCGCATTTCCAGCCATTCGTTTCTGCAGATCAGACTGATGCCGGAGCCCTTGCAGCAAGGATTATTGCCCTGCCGGCTCTTGACGGGGTCACATTCTCCGGCGGCGAACCGTTTGCCCAGGCCCGGCCCCTTGCCCATCTCGGGAAACTCCTGAAACGATCCGGCCTTGATATCCTCACCTATACCGGCTATCCTGTCGAAGATCTGCTGGAGACCCGAAACCCGGCATGGCAGGACCTCATCCTGGTATCCGATATCCTGGTTGCCGGCCCCTTCAGAAAAGAGCTTGCCTGTTCCGGCAGTATGGCGGGATCATCCAACCAGCGCATCGTGCCACTCACTGCCCGGGGAAGAACTGCCCTGGCCGCGGCAGGCGCGGGAACACGCGGGGCTGCCATGGAGTTCACGATAGACCGGGCCGGAACCGTAACAACCACCGGCTTTCCCGAAACGGTTTTTTTACAGCAGCTCGCAAGGCGGACGGGTGATGCCTAGGATGTCCCATTACAGCCGGGTCAGGACAACGTTCCATAACCGCGAGGCGCTCATTGCCTGCCTGCAGCAGCTCGGGTACGAGGTCGAGACCGACACCATCGTCAAAGGCCACCATGGCGAACACATGGTCGATATCGCGGTAAAACAGAAAGGCTACGGCGTTGGTTTCGTCCGGGGCGCGGACGGGACCTTCGACATGGTCGCCGACTGGTGGGGCGTTGCGGGGACGGATGAACGGAAGATGTCGCAGGAGCTTGCACAGGCAGCCGGTGCCATCCAGAAGGCATATGCAGAGAAGATGGTGCTCGAGCAGGCGAAGGCCGATGGTTTCGAGGTTGTATCGCAGACCGAGGACGAGGAAGGAAACCTGCGCATCATTGTGCGGAGGTGGGAGTGATGCAGCACCCTGAACCAGACTTCTCCCGGAGACTCAACATCTCGCTGCGTGCCCGCATCACGCTGATCATTGTGATGACACCGGAGGAGGAACGCGTGATCACCCGGATCCGCGAGGTCTGCGAGACCTGGGAGCCGCCCCGGCAATGTGTCACGTGGGATGCGGTCGACGGCTTTTCCGTTATTGCCGGGAACAAAAACTTCCACACCCAGTCCCGCGATCCACTCGCCGCTCTCGACGATATCCAGAAGACCGATGAGAACGCGGTGATCGTCCTCAAAGACTTCCACGAGTACTGGAACAACCCGCAGGTGAAGCGCCGGATCCGTTCCTTCTCCCAGAAGTTCAAGTACAATCGCCGTTCGATTGTCATCGTCACCCCGGCGCGGAAAGTGCCCGAGGAGATCCGCGACGATGCGGTCCTGGTGCACTTCCCCCCGCCGGGTGCAGCCGAACTCGGGGCCGATCTCGATCTCCTGCTCGCGACCAGCGGGATTGAGAGCACCCTGACCAAAGCCGGCCGCGAGAAGATCATCCAGGCGGCACTCGGCATGACGCTGAACCAGGCCCGCCGGTCGTTCTCGAAAGCCATCGTAACGCGGGGCACGCTCACGGATATGGACATCGACACGATCATCGCGGACAAGAAGGATGTCCTCTCCCAGTCGGATGCTCTCGAGTTTTACAGCCTCACCGAGACACCCGACAACGTAGGCGGTCTCGTGGTCCTCAAGGACTGGCTGCGCCTCCGCGAACGGGCATTCACCGAGGAAGCCCGGGAGTACGGGCTGCCATCCCCCAAGGGAATTGCGCTCATCGGGATACCGGGGACCGGCAAGAGCCTGACCGCGAAGATGATCGCCGACCTCTGGCACCTGCCCCTCCTCCGGCTCGATGTCGGGGCACTCTTCGGGAGCCTTGTCGGGGAATCGGAAGAGCGCACCCGCAGGGCACTCTCCCTTGCCGAGACGATCGCGCCCTGCATCCTGTGGGTGGACGAGATCGAGAAGGCGTTCGCATTCGGCAGCGGCGATGCGGGAACCAGCCAGCGGGTCTTTGCCCACCTCCTGACCTGGATGCAGGACAAGACCGCGCCCTGCTTCGTGGTGGCCACGGCAAACAACATCGCGGCACTCCCCCCGGAGCTCCTCCGGAAAGGACGGTTCGACGAGATCTTCTTCCTCGACCTGCCGAGCATGGAGGAACGGCGCGAGATCTTTGCTGTCCACTTACGGAAACGCAAGTGCGTTCCCGCGGACTTTGACCTTGACCGGCTGGCGCGGGAGAGCGAGGGGTACGTGGGCGCCGAGATCGAGCAGACCGTCATCGATGCAATGTATTGCGCCTTCAACGAGAACATGCGGCGCGTCACGACGACCGACATCCTCACCTGCATGAAGAAGCAGGTGCCGCTCTCGATCTCCCAGCGCGAGACGATCGCATCCCTGCGGACATACCTTGCGGAGGGGCGGGCGGTCTGCGCATCACGCCCGGCCGGCCGTGCCCCGGCTCCCGCGGGCGGGCACACCATCGCTCTCGAGACCTTTGATTCCGCCCGGACGTGAGCTGTGATGCCCGGAGGCCGCATACCCCTTATCAGCCCGTGGCTGTACCGGCTCTCCGTGAGCAGGCAGGTAGCGCGGGCTGCCGCGGGAGACACCGCTGTCGTAAAGAACCTTGCGCGGATCTTCTGCACCACCGGGGATCACGGGGCCCGCAGCCGTGCAGAACGGGGGCTTTCCGGTCTCACCCACCCGGACCAGATTGCCTGCCTTTGCCATGAGACCATCCTGCACGACTGCCCCACCCTGACAAAACTCGCGCGGGAGCAGGGGTACCTGCCGCTGGCGCCGGAGGAGCAGGCGCTCTTCCTCTTCTTCCTGTCACGGATGGATGATCTGAGGTGGCTGGACCGGGAAGAGCACTATCCTCTCCTTGCCCGGGGATACGCTGCCGCACCGGTGACAATCCGGGCACGGGTACTGGAAGCAGCCCGCAAAAGCGGGACCTGCGGCACCCTCGGCCGGGCACTGGCCGGGGAAGGTTACCCGGATGATCTTTCCCGCCGCACGTTTGGCGAATGGGAAGTCATTGTGAATGGCGTTATTTCAGAAAAACGCTGGGACGACCTCTGGCTCATCACCCCGCTTGCACCCCCCCCTCAGGCGGTCACCGCAGTGCATGCCCTGAAAACAGCCGGGTGGTCGCCTCCCGGAGATGATCGCCCCCTCTGGGATGAGATCGCCGCATCGGCCGTCAGCTCCTGGACCTACCCGGTACCCCCAGCACCCACGCGTCCCCCGACCGGAAAACCGGCAGGACAGGTGACCCGTGCCACATTCTCCCCCGACGGGACGCTGCTTGCTACCGCTTCCTGCGATGGTACGATCACCCTGATCCGGACGGTGTCCGCGGGGAGCGCACCGGAATTCAGGAACGGGAAAGGTCCAACCCGGTTCCTTGCAATAACCCCGGACAACGGCACCCTCCTCTCATGCAGCGATGATGGATCGATCTGCTGTCACCGGATCAGCGATGCGGTCCTCCTCTGGCAGTCAGACCTGCACGCTGTTGCCGCAGCTGCCGGCATGCAGGGCACCATTCTCGTGGTTGCGGATACAGATAGCCGTTTGGTAACCCTGGATACCCGTGACGGCCGGAGACTGGCAACCCGCGCTCTCCACGCATCACCGGTGACTGTCCTCGCGGTATCAACCGGGGATACCATTGCAGCCTGCGGGCATGCCGATGGAACGGTCTCGTTTGCCCGGTATAACGATGACGGGGATACCCGCATTCTTTTGGGAAACGGGAGCCCGGTCCGTTCGCTGGCATTCACGGCGGACAGTACTGCATGTCTCATGGTGTACGAGAACGGCCAGTCTGTCATCGGCGACCCGGTGACCGGCCGGAAAACCCGAACCATCGCCGGCCAGTCCGGGCATGTCGTTTGTACTGCTGTCCCGGCAGCCGGATCCTGGTTTGCGATCGGGAGCAGCGATCATACCATCCGGTGCCATGACCTTGCCGGGCAGACACCTCCGCTGACCCTCCCGCTCTACAGCCGGTCCGTCACCTGCTGTTCCGCAGCCCCGGACGGGAGCGTGCTCGCAGTTGGATTCCATGACGGCACGGTCCGGATCTGGCGTATGCCTGATGGAAGACTGCTCCGGGAGATGAAAGCCCATAAAAAAACCGTCATTTCATGTTCTGTTGCCCCGGACAGCTCCCGTCTCGTCACGGTGAGCTGGGATGGTACAACGAAACTCTGGCGGCTCCCTCACATGGAGATTATCCGAACGATCGACTCCCACGAAGGAACAATCGTGACCCTCGCAGGCCCTGTCGGGACCCTCCTTGCTACAGTTACCGCCGATGGCATTGCCCGGGTCATCGATGGCGCGGACGGTCGTATCGTCAGGACGATTGACCTGTACACTCCGCAGATCCGGACTGCGGCCATGAGTTCTGACGGCAGATACCTTGCCAGCGCCGGCGCGAATGCAACAGTCCGGCTCTGGGATCCTGCATCAGGCGACCTGGTTTGTGCAGGCAATGCCCGTTCCACCTCCGAACGGTGCTGCGCATTCCTGCCCGACTGTTCCGCGCTTGCAGCCGGCGGCTGGGATGGGAGGGTCCGGTTCTACCGGGTCCCCGATCTCGTCCTTTTCAGGACCTTCACCGGGCATACGAGCACGGTCACCTGCCTCGCCCTCTCGCGGGATGGAGAATTTATGGCAACCGGCAGTAATGACACAACGGTCCGGCTCTGGCGATTGCAGGAGGACAGCACCGGCGTCGTCATCCCTGCGGGAAAGAGCGAGGTGAGCGCCATCGCGCTCTCTCATGACGGGACCCTGCTTGCAGCAGGAAATGCCGGTGGAACGATCCCGCTCTTCCGGCTCCCGTACGGTTCACCGGCAGGGGAGATCGGGGGATTGCCGGGCAACGTTACCGCCCTCGCCTTCACCGCTGACGGCTGTATCCTGGCTGCAGGCTACGACACCGGGATTATTGCATACTATGCCATCGTGGGGAGCTGCCTGATCCGGACGGTTCCCGCTCATGCCGGCGCGGTCACCGGACTCGCTCTCCTGCCGGGAGGGGAGACCCTCGTTTCCAGCGGGAGTGACGGCCTGTGCCGTTTCCACTCCCTGCCGCAGCTCCCCTTCCCCGCGCGGTTTGAAATCGCAGGTATGGAATCGCTCCCTCATCCCGGCAGTTCTGACGGGGAGGAGAAAGCCCAGTGGGCATTCCTGTCCCGGCTCCTTGCCGCACGGTTCCGGGGCGAGATCGGCATATGCCCGCCACCCGATATGCCAGGTTGCTATGATATCCAGATCGCGGGGTAAGAAGAGATGACGCAGGGGCAATGGCAGAAAGACGGCAACGTTCGGATCGGGGTGGATTTCGGCACGGGTTCAACGGTCATCGCGGTCCTGGACCCCCCGGCGAATCCGGTCACCCTTGCCATTCCCGGCATCTCCCGCACCATTGGCAGGGAGATGCCCGTCCATGCTGTCCCCTCCCTGATCCGGTATGCTGATGGCGTACCGTTCAGTTTTGGGGACGAGGTGGCCCGTTCCGGCGAAGCGGGCTCTGCAACAACCGCACGCTGGATCCGGAAGTATGTCTGTGAGCGGAGCCCGGTCCGGATCCCTGCCGGCGGTGACCGGTCGGTGAGGTATGATGACGCTGCTGCCGATCTCCTCCATGCCATCCTTGCCCCGGCGTTCCGGCAGTACCCCGGTGCAGAGGTTGTCTTTACCCTTCCGGCCGGGGCTCCTGCAGAATATGCAGAACTCCTGACGGGGACCGCCCGCAGGGCCGGCGCCGTGTCCTGTTCATGGATACCTGAAGAAGAGGCGGCGATGGCAGGGTACGGGTATGTCCCCGCCATAAACGAGCCATTCCTGGTTGTATCCATGACCATGGCGGGGATGGATGTATCTGTGATGGTGCCAGAACCAGATGCCCCCGGAAAACTGCGGGAGACCGGGAAAGCCTCGGGGACGACCGGCTGCAGCGCCATCGACGGATGGATCGTGCAGGACCTGCTCGTGAAGTTCCGGCTCCTGGAGAGCGACCCGCGGGCGGTCCGGCTCCTGCCGGCGATCCAGTACGCAGCACGGGGGCTCCGTGAGCATTGTTGTGAGACCGGCGGGGAGACGGTGTGCCTGAATGACGAGGTATCCGGCAGGACCTTCTCTGCCACGTTCACCGGGAGCGATCTCAGGCGCATCCTCACCGACAACGGTGCAGCGTCTGCCCTTACCGGGTGTATCGACCGGGCAGCAGCGGCGATGCGGATGCGGGGTGGCGATCCCAATCGGATCCGCGATGCGCTCCTCATCGGGGAGGGTTGTCTCCTTCCCTTTGTTCAGGAAGCGGTGAGGTCACACCTGCCTTCCTGTACCATCCACGCGGAGCACCCGGTTGCTGCAGTTGCCTGCGGGGCAGTGCTCACCAGCAGGCCGGTACCGGCACAGGACCGCATTGCCCGGTCCTATGCCCTCCGCTACTGGGACCCGGTCCTGCAGGAACACCACTACCGGTTCATCGTGCACAGCGGGACGCGGTTCCCGAGTGCCGGGCAGGTTGCCCGGATCGTCATCAGTGCGGCATATGACGGCCAGACTCATCTCGGCATCCCGCTGTACGAGATCGCAAACGGGGGGCCGGCGGGGGGCATCGAGCTGGTCTCGGACGCCGCAGGGGGCGTCCGTCTCGCCGGCCCGGTCCAGGATGCGGGTTCCGGCGGCAAAGCAGTGTATACAAACGAGCGCTCGCCGACCCTGCTCGTCGCGAACCCGCCGGCACGGAAGGGCGAACCGCGGTTTGAATGTACGTTTACCCTCGATGCCGGGCGCAACCTCTGTCTCTCGGCACGCGACCTCGTGAACGGGACCCTGGTGAAACTGAACGCGCCGGTGCACCGGCTGACATAAACGGAGTGATGGATATGGAGATGCGTGAACTGGAAATTACGATTGACAAAAACGGACGGGTAAATGTCGGCGTCCGGGGCATTGCCGGCGAAGGCTGCCTCGCGCTGACAAAAAATCTTGAGAAGGCGGTCGGAACAGTCGAGGAACGGACGTACACCGCGGAGTTCTACGAACAGGTGGAGACGATTCCATCTTACCAGGAGCACGGGATCCAATAAGCCACTGAACCGTTACGGAGGATACCCGGGAAATGTTCATGGAATGCCCGACATGACAACCAAGGAAGCCGGGACAGGAGGGACACACCCCTAAGACTCCGTATCTGCGAAACAATGCAAGGACAATACCCACGGATCAGCAGAAGTTCTCCGTGATGTATACCTTGTCGTCCGGCGCGAAGGCAACGCCGATCCCCTCGTAGGAGAAGTGCGACGTGAGGATGTTCTGCCGGTGGCCGGGGCTGTTCATCCAGCCGGTGACCGCCACCTCCGCGATCTCGTCCAGGGTCCGCCAGTCATACGACACGATCTCGCCGGCTGAATTGGTGTAATACGAACTGGCCCGGTTCCCCTGGTACAGGTTCTCGGAGATCCCGCTGTAAACAAAATGACCCATGACCCGGATACAGGGATACCCCGCGGCATCACCCCGGTCTCTCGGGCTCTGGCCATCCGGGTTCTCGTGCTCAAAGAAGTTCCGGTTCACCATGTCCCAGCTGTGGCCGCGGGCAATATCGGCAAGGAACGGATCGTACGAGAGTGACGACAGGCCGTTCTCCTGGCGCTGTTCATTGATGAGCTCGTGGACCCGCCGCTCGAGCGTCTGGGGACTGATATACGGTGCACCTTCCGTGCTGCTGGTGTACGAAGAGGCCGGCGGCTGGGCCGGGACCTGCGTCACGGCGAGGGTGATTGCTGACGTGGTGGCCGCCTCAGGTTCGATGGCCGGGATCGTAACTGCCGTTGTCGGGGGCCGCGTGGGAGTACGGACCGGCGTCCGGGTAGTGGTCGGGATGGTCGTTGGCACGGTTGTGGTCACAGCCGATGGCACAGGGATCGTTTTCGTGGTTGCTGGAACCGTGGTTAGCGGAGTGACCGGGGTCTGTGCGGGCGATGGGATGACCGCCCCCCCATTCCCGTCACCGGCCCGGGCAACGGATGATCCGGCTCCGCTGCCCGGGTTCATGAACAGATGAAACGCCCCACCTCCGACAACTAAAAGGATGGCAACCGCGATGATCGCAACCTTCAGGCCGCCCCCTGCGCCGGCTGCCACTGGCGGGTGTGCGGCTGCACCTTCCGGGAGTGTTGTTCCGCAGGAGGTGCAGAACCGCTGGTTCGAGAACGCCAGCCGGGCACCGCATGCCGGGCAGAACCGCAGGGCCATGATAGTATTCCATCACGGGCAATAAGGCAAAAAGGTATCGGGTTATTGGGCAAGCCGCCGGACTTCAGCAATGTTTCCCCGGTCGTCCCGCCGTTCGTCAACCGGTGTCTCGCAGATGAACGGCAGCCGGGCCAGGGCGGGCTCGTGAAGGATCCGCCGCATGCCCTCCTCACCGATCCCGCCAAGGCCGATATGCTCGTGCCGGTCAAGGCCGCTCCCCTTCCCGCCTTTGGTATCGTTGAGGTGGACAACTTTGAGGTTCTGGAGGCCGATCATCTCATCGAACTGCCCGAGTGTCTCCGCCAGCCCCTCCGCGGTCCGGAGCTCGTAGCCGGCGGCAAATGCATGGCAGGTGTCGAAACAGATGCCGATCCGTTTCCGGTCATCGAGCCCTTCGATGATCCCCCGGATGTGCTCGAGGCTGCTCCCCACGCTGTTCTTCTCCCCTGCGGTGTTCTCGAGGAGGAGCATGGTCTTCCCGCTGCTGTCAGCGAGCGCGGCATTGATCGCACGGATCACCCGCGCCCGTCCGCCCGCCATACCGTCGCCCAGGTGGTGGCCGAGGTGAGTGACCAGGTACGGGATTCCGAGGATGTCGCACCGGCCCAGCTCCGCGGTCAGGGTTGAGACCGATTTTTCATAAATCTCCTCCTTGGGCGATGCAAGGTTGGGCAGGTAGGGCATGTGGTCGACCGGCATGATGCCGGTGGTCTTCACTTTCGAACGGAATGCATCGCGGACTTCATCCGGGATTGGGCCAAAGCTCCACCCCCGTGGATTACGCGAGAACATCTGGAAGACGTCGCAGCCTGCATCCATGGCCCGGTCAACCGCCATGTCGAGCGAACCTGCAATCGATACGTGGACACCAACCTTCACCATACTCCCGGCTCCTGTCTTGTTTCTCCTGTTAGAATGGGGGTGTGCAGGCTATTAGGAAGTTATGGATCGGGCATAAAAAAAGGGATCAGTCGCAGCTCCAGAGCGTGCCCCAGAGGCAGCAGTGCCCGTTCTGGCACTCCTTTCCCCACGGGCAGTCATGGCCGCACCGGCCGCAGTTGTCCTCGTCCCACCAGATGTCCGTGCACCGGCCGCCGCAGCACCGCTCCCCGTCACCACACTCGTGACCGCAGGACCCGCAGTTCATGCTGTCGGTGGAGAGCGCCCAGCAGTACCCGTTGCAGCACCCGTAGCCGTCAGATGAACGGCAGGGGGTCGATGAACAGGCACACCGCTCGGGATCCCCGGTGTTTTCCGACCGGCATGTTCCGGAGCAACATACTTCACCGGAGCCGCAGTGGTGCCCGACACTCCCGCAGTTGGAACGGTCGGAGTTCAGGTAGTAACAGGTCCCGTCAATGCAGGAACCACCGGTACAACGGTTGCCGCACCGGCCGCAGTGCTCCTCACTCGTCCGGAGATCGGCGCAGTCGCCGCTGCAGTAATCCAGGCCGGGCTCGTCACAGACGGTATCGTCACCAGAATAGAACGGTGTGCAGGTGGACTCACGGCAGGTGTAATACGCCGGGCACTGGTGACCGCACCGGCCGCAGTTGTTCCAGTTGGTCTCCAAATTCACGCACCGTCCATCACAGCGTGCCTGCCCAAGGCCACACCCATCCTCACCACCCGGCGGGAGACATACGCCCCCGGCACATATCCTCCCCGACATGCATGCCCGCCCGCACATTCCGCAGTTGGACTCATCGGAATCAAGATCCGTGCAGGTCATGCCACAGGCAGTCTGGCCGAGCCGACAGGTAACCTCCACGGTCCCGGATGGGATCAGGGCACAGATACCCCCGATGCACCGCTGGTTCTCCCCACAGGTGTTCCCGCAGATGCCACAGTTGGTCGCGTTGGTCCGCAGGTTGGTGCACTGGCCGTTACAGCAGGTCGTACCCCCGGACAATTCATTGTCATAGCAGTAGTTGCCGCAGGTGCCGCAGTTGAGCTGGTTGGTGGAGAGGTCAACGCAGTTCATCCCGCACCGTACCGTCCCGGCAGGGCAGGCAACGCAGGTCCCGCCCTCGCAGGTCTCGTCCGGGCCGCAGACGATGCCACACCCGCCGCACGCCCGGGGGTTGGAGACGATGTTGATGCATTCCCCGCCGCTTGCAATCGAACCGTTCCCGCACCGGTCCGAACCGGCCGGGCAGGGTATACAGCTCCCACCCATGCACATCGAATGCGCCGGGCAGGCATGGCCGCAGGACCCGCAGTGATCCGCATCCCAGTCAATATCTACGCAGATTCCCGTGCCGCAATCGGTGCTCCGGCTGTTCCCCTCGCACCCGGCTGCAGAACAGACTGCCTCCCCGCCAACATCGGCGCAGGGTTCATCGGACGAACAGGAGTTCCCGCACCCGCCGCAGTTTTCAGCACTGTACAGGGAAGTGCAGGTACCGCCACAGCACAGCGGCAACTGGCCCGGGCAGACCGTCCGGCAGTCCCCGCAGTTCATCATGTCGGTCCGCAGGTCAACGCATCTCCCGTCGCACGCGGATGTGCCAAACGGGCAGGCGATGATGAGCGACTGCCCGCTGCCGGCACCCACCGCTTCCCTGCCGCCGAATAATGTTGCAACGAAGGTTCCAAAGGAGGAGAAGACATCGGGTGCGGGGGCAGCGGTTGTCGGCCCGGGCGTGATGTCGAGCCGCATGGGAATCAGGGTTGTGCCCGGAGTTCCTGGTTCTGATGGTGTCGTTGCAGCCGCAGCCTTCGTGGGAGTGGTCGTCGTGAGCAGGTAGCACTGCATCGGCCGGCCTGCCGGGTCATAGTCGCAGGGGAGGGCTGATGTGCCAGGGCATTGTTTCAGCCCGGCAGCATCCGCCTTGTCCGTCGAAAGGCAGGTGCAGCCGGTGCCGCAGGGCTCGGTGCGGGTGCGCAGGACTGCCGTGGTCGGCGTGGTGGTCACGGTCTGTGGGACGGAATAGCAGTACAGAGGAACGCCGGCAGCAGTATCCCCGCACCAGGACTTTGTCCCGCCGCAGGGTGAGAGCGGGACTGCAGCTCCCTGCGCCTTCTCATCCGGGATACACTCGCAGTTGGACGGACAGGTCACCGGTGTAATGCGCGTGGGGCCGGCAACAAGCGGAGGTGTTGTGGTCGTTGTTGTCACGGTCACTTTCGTGGTCGTTCTTGAGACTATTGGTTTCGTGGTCGTGACCGGGACGAGCAGCGGGGAGGCTGCCGTTTTCTCATAGCAGTACTTCTCGTTCTTCTGCGAATCGTATGCGCAGACTGCCTGTTTGCCATTACAGTAACCGCTGTATCCTGCCTTCTTTGCTTCGGCAGGGAGCAGGCAGGAGCAGGAATCGGGGCAGGTCACGGCCGCTGCAAGTGCGGGTGCAGCGAGGAGCGATACCATGAGGAAAAAACAGAGGACCGAAAGGAAGCGATGTCTGTTCACAAGGCATACCACCGGGAAGTATCCATGATGACCAATCGGACTGTCAAAATATCAGGATTTCTATAACTTACCAGTTTGGTGCGGTAACCATTCAGCTAGCTTCTCCAATGCACCACAACGCCCATCATCTCACCCGCCAACCACCACCATACGGTCATGCAGTCCCCTTCGGCCCTTTCCCGCATTGTTTCGGACGAGATAGTCCTCACGCCACCGGTCATCTCCCTCATCGTCTCAAACATCCTTGTCATCGCTCTCGCTATCAGTGGAGGATGGGACTTTACCACCATCATCCTGGTCTACTGGCTGCAGAACCTTATCATCGGGTTCTTCACCATCGTAAAACTCCTCTCAGCCGACACCGGCCTCATCCTCAGCGAAGTCGCAGCCGCGCGGGCAGGGACGGGGACCGGTACTCCCGAGACCTGGCTGCGGGTCTGGCTGATGAAGATCGGGGTATCTGTCTTCTTCGTCATCCACTACGGCCTGTTCAACCTGTTCTACTTTATCCTGTTCATCTATAGCGGGTCATTCGGGGCTGTCGACCTTACGCCGCGGGTCATCTGGATCCCGCTCATCATCTTTACCCTCAACCATCTCTTCTCCATGCTCTGGTACTGGAAGGGCGAGAAGAAGGGCGGAATTTTCATGGCAAACTCCATCCTCCTGCCCTATATCCGGATCCTCCCCATGCACCTGACGCTGCTCATCGGCGGCTTCGTCACTGCGTTCCTGCAGGTTCTCGGCTTCACCTCGCTGCTGCCCATGGTTGTAATCTTCCTTGCCCTGAAGGCATTCATGGATATCCGGATGCATATTGTCACGCACGGGATTCAGGCTCGGGACGAGAGCCTGATAAAATTCTTCGGGTTCTGATGACCCCGAATGGCCATGGTCCACAGCCCGGTGACTGTTGACCGGTGGTTTCATCATCCCGGAAAGGAAGAAGAGAGTACCGGCACCCCGCCCGGCCCCTCCGGGCGGATTTGCAGGAAACGGGTGATCTTCATGGCCTGGGACCAGCGCCTCCGCCGGATATCATGGCTGTTCTTCTTCCTGATGTGGCCGGCCGTGGCCCTTGTAGCCATCTCTGCGATCATGGAAGAGGAGGAGCCGCCGCTCCCGGCGATTGCGGCACTCTTTTCCTGCGCGATACTCTTTGCCCTCCTGCAGGTTGGTTCCTTCTTCGTGGCGTGGAGAGTGCGGGAGCGGATCAAGGCAACAGGTATCCCTGCAAAAGCCACCATCCTGAACATCACCGCGACCGGGACCGAGGTCAATGACGAGCCGCTCATCCGGATCGAGCTGGAGGTGCAGCCGCCGTATTCACCACGATTCACAACCACGGTCGAATACCTCGTCCCATCCTTCCCCCTGCCGGATCTGCAGAAGGGAGCGGTGATCCGGGTCTTCTGGCTCGAGGGAACAGAGGAAGTCGCCCTTGCCGATCGCTGATGGGGACCATGCCGCACCACAACATCCATCAGGCACCCGAGCCAACACGAGCATACGGATATGCCGATCCCGCCCGCCATTAAAAGACTCCTTCCCGGGGAGAGTGAATACACCCCGCCGGTCATCGGGCTGCTTGTGGCAAACCTCATCACCATCATCCTTGCAATCCTCCTGAACTGGGACCTTGCCACCGTCCTCTTCAGCTACTGGGTGCAGAGCATCATCATCGGCATCTTTGCCGTCATCTCGATCCTCACCTGCGACCGGAAGGCTCTCCTCGATGATATGAACAGGCCCGATCCGGATGTCCCGCAGAAAGCGGTCTGGACCGGGCGGGGTCTTGAGTTCTACCTCATCATCATGGCCGGCTTCTTCTGCCTGCACTACGGGCTCTTCCACTGGGTGTATTTCTCGTTCATCGTTGACAGCGGTCTCTTCGGTCCCCCGGACTTTGCCAGCTGGGGAGTCTGGGCATCCTGTGCTCTCTTCCTCGGTAACCACGCGTACTCCTGGTATTACTACCGCAGGAGCGAGCGGCAGGGTGTGAAATATATCAACGGGGCGTTCTTCCGGCCCTACAACCGCATCATCCCCATGCACCTGACGATCCTCTTTGGCTCGATCGTGATCCTCGTCCTGTCATTCTTCGGTATCACGACCGTGCTGCCGGTCCTGGTCCTCTTCCTCCTCCTCAAGACGAGCATGGATGTAAAGATGCACCTGCGCAAGCATTACGAGATGCAGCACCCGGACGAGCCGGAGATGTTTGTCGTCCTCTGATCGGGGATCCCGCGAAACACCGGGATCGCTGACCGCTGACACGGTCCCGCGCAGGATCCTGCCGCACCGGAAGCATCATAAACCTCAGGCACCAGAATGCAGACCATGAAGATCACGGCAACACCCAACGGGCCCTACCAGCTCACAACCGATGAGACCCTTGTCCTGAAGACCGATGATGGTGAAAAGCCCCTGAAGTCCCCCTGTTTCCTCTGCCGGTGCGGACACTCGAAGAACAAGCCGCTGTGTGACGGTTCGCACCTGCAGGCGAGATTCGAGGCCCCGAAGTCGGAGATTGTTGGGACCAAGAAGGAGTAAATCCCGCATCGTCCCTGCCTCATTCACTTTCAACCCCCGCGCTCCCCTCTTTTTATAGGACCCTCTCGAACGATGACGTATACTACGGCGGTATTTCCCGATGGAGGCAGCAAAAGCACTTTTACAGAAGCACTGGGGCCATACCTCGTTCCGTCCGCTCCAGCAGGAGATCATCGGTTCGGTCCTTGCCGGCCGCGACACCCTTGCCATCCTCGCAACCGGTAGCGGGAAGTCCCTGTGCTACCAGCTCCCCGCCCTCCGCCTCGGCGGGCTCACGCTCGTCGTCTCCCCGCTCATCGCACTGATGAAGGACCAGGTGGACGACCTCAACCGCCGGAAGATCCCTGCCGCTGCATGGACAAGCGCCCTTGATGCCCGCGAGCGGGAGCGGATTGCCGCAGGGCTCCGGGATGGATCGCTCCGGCTCCTCTTCGTCTCGCCGGAACGGTGCGTACAGCCCGCATTCCTTGCTTCACTGCAGGACCAGCGGGTCCGGCTCATCGCTGTCGACGAGGCACACTGCATCTCGGCATGGGGCCATAATTTCCGGCCCGAGTACCGCCAGCTTGCCTCCCTCCGGAAGATCTTCCCGGACGTGCCCCTCGTCGCCCTGACCGCCACTGCCACACCGGAGGTGCGCCGGGATATCGCCCGGCAACTCAACCTTGTGCACCCGCAGGAGTTTGTCGGCAGCTTCGACCGGGCGAACCTCACCTATCGTGTGGAGCGGAGGAAGAATGTGGAGCTCTTCCTGCGGGATTACCTCAGCCGGCACCGGCACGACTGCGGCATCATCTACTGCATGAGCCGCCAGGAGACCGAAGACCTGGCCGGCGAACTGAAGCGGCGGGGGTTTGCTGCGGCAGCATATCATGCCGGTCTCCCGCAGGGCATCCGTGAATCCGTCCAGGAGGCGTTCCTCAAAGGCGGGGTCCAGGCCGTCTGCGCCACGATCGCGTTCGGGATGGGGATCGACAAGCCCGATGTACGGTTCGTCATCCACACCGGTATGCCCCGCTCTCCCGAAGCCTATTACCAGGAGACCGGCAGGGCGGGCAGGGACGGCCGGCCTGGCGAGTGCGTCCTCCTCTACAGCCCGTCCGATGCTGCGCGGCTCCGGGCCCTCGCCAGCCGTGACGGGTATACACCGGGAAGCCTCCGGGCTGCCCTTGCAAAGATCGATGCCATGCGGGACTATTGCGAAACCCCCGGCTGCCGGCGCCGTCACCTGCTCCGGTATTTCGGCGAAGCATACCCGCGTGACACCTGTGGCGGCTGCGATTCCTGCCTGGCAGGGACCGGGAAGGCAGCGGAGGATGCCCTCTTCTGCCGGCTCAGGGAGGTGCGGAAAAGTCTTGCACAGAAGCACCGGGTCCTGCCGTACATGATCTTTCCGGACAAGAGCCTGGCCGTCATGGCACGGACCCGGCCTTCCGACACCAGCGAGTTCCGTGCGATTCCCGGGGTCGGCCCGTACAAGCTCGCGAAGTACGGCTCCGTATTTCTTGATGCGATACGGGCGGGGTAAATCCGCTTCAGTACCGGTAGCCGGTTGCTTTGCCGGTCTCACGGTTCTGCTCTATACCGGGGGGAATGCCGGCACAGGCAGCGGGAGATTGCTACGGGTCATGGGGATATGCCTTCAGGCATCTGGCATATTTTGTTAAAAAAACACCGAGATCTGAATGGTTCTGAAATTATTCCATTATGAAAAAGGTGAGCCGCTCACCGGTCCCCTCTCATGCGATCAATGAGTCCGCTATTGTTCCGATACGTGCCCTTATCTCCTCCCGGAGGGGCTTTCCGGCAGGTTCAGCTTCCAGGGCCTGTGCAGCAGAGACACAATCCTGAGCGTGTGCACCTGCATGGGGTGCCACGAACAGGAGGGTTGCATGCAGCTGCTTCCGGTCGCCATCATCCAGGCAGAGCCGGATGAGACCGGCGGCTCTCTTCCGGATAGCGGCAACCGTGATGCCATACTCCGGGCTCTCCTCCGGCCACCTCCTGAGGCTGGCAGCGTACCGGCGGATGTCGTGTGTGAGTGCTTCTTTAAGGTCAAACCCCTGCCGGGTGATATGGTCCGAGTCCATCAACCCGGGGGATGCTGGCAGGAGGAGATCGGTCTTCCGGTCAGCGGCAACGCACCGTCGCCCCTCGGCAAGTACCGCTGCAATGGTCCCGGTCGGTCCGCTCATGATCGCGGAGAAGAGGTCGTTTGCCGTGACGGGAGTGCCCCCTGCATGCCGGCGGGCGCGGGAGAAGAACTCCCGGCATGCAGGGCTGCGGTGGATGATCCCCGCGCCGCGGTGTCCGACACCATCTTTCTTCAGTTCCGTGCGCATCAGGCGACGGAGAACAACCGGGTCATGGCCGGTGATCTCGAGCAGGGAGAGGATGGCATCCCATTCTCCGGCAACAGTGTCAGCCGATCCCACGGTACCTGCCGTATCATCACTGACCATCTTTCCCATGCTCATGAGCCCGATGAAGAGGTGCTCAACCCCGATCGCATCAGCACCTGCCTGCTGTGCTTCCAAAGCAGCGATCTTCCATGCCAGGTTTGCGCCCATAGAGAGGTCTGTCATCGCTGCCCCCCGCCGGTACCAGCAGCTCTCACCATCTCTGCAAGCATCGCAACCGTCCGGTCGTCCAGCATGATCCGCTCGTCTTTCATGTACCCGAGCTGATGGATGATGCCCGGGAGGAGGGGGTATGCCGCGGGATCCCCTGAAGCAAGGTCCTGCAGCGCCGGGATGAGGGTTTCAAGGTCACGGTTCCCGAGGCACAGGAGTGCAAGCTGCGCGGATTTCTGCGCCAGTTCCTGCCGAAGATCCCCGACCTCACCGGGCTCGCGGGCTTTTGCTGCAAAACGGTTGCGTGAGCCGGTGATCTCCAGAGAGAGGAGCGATGCGCGATCGGCGGCGGCAAGGTACTCCCCGGCTGCCTGAACAACCCTTGCTGCTGTCCCTCCCGCCGCCTCTTCTGCAGCTTTTCCGGGTCGGGTAAACAGGGAGGCGAGCAGGTGGACGACCGTCACCTCCACGATCACCCTTCCATCCTCTGCCCGGGCAAAAACGTCCTTACATGCTGCGTCGCGGTGGATGACCCTTCCCCCAGAGGGTGCCATATCCCCAAGAAGGGAATCCCGCACGGCACGCCTCATGGCCCGGGCATTGAGACCGGCTTTGCCGAGTACCAAGTCAACGGCTTCCTTCTCTGCAAGGATCTGCAGCGAGGCCGGGGTGCAACCGCAGGAGCTGTCGGCAGCAAGCGCCTTCTCAAGGCTGCAGATGCCGATCAGCAGGTGCTCCGGCCCGATGAACTCTGCACCTGCGAGCCTCGCCTCATACGCCGCAATCTTCCAGGCGAGGTGGGCACCCCGTGAGAGTTGACGGGAGTTTCTCACGCCTTCTCCTTCTCCTGCTGCCATGCCTTGACCATCTCCTGCATCCAGCCATAGTGCGTGACCGCGTCGGCGATTGCATTATCCATCTTCCCGCGGTATACGTTCCAGCGCCGTTTTAGGAAGTACCGCAGGGTGAGCCTGATACCGGGGTCGTCAAGCGTTGTCTCAACGTACCGGTCCATGGTCAGGTAGTACTCCTTCAGAAGTCCGATGAGATCGGCGTCCCGTTTCATGATCCGGTTCCGGATCTCGTCCTGCGTCAGGATCTCCATGCGGTTGTACTGCTCGATCCTGCGGACGAGATCCAACTCGGCTTCCGGGAAAACCGCGGTGGCAGAAAAATCCTCGTGATTTATCCCAAACGCCACAGCAAGGAGGGCAAGCGCTGCATCGGACCGTGCCCGCATGTCCAGGTCCACTTCGGGAAGGAACGTCCCGCACTCCTCCCGGAGGAACCGGTCCTGGTTTGTCCGGATATCATTCCAGAGCCCCACCCGGCGCTCGTACGGTTCGTGCCGGACCTGCAGCCCCATCTTCAGCACCATCCGTGCCGGCTGCAGGAGCTTCTCGGCGCAGGCAATATCTCCTGTTGTCATGGTACCCCTCCCAGGAATACGTTCATCTCCTCTTCGATCCGGGACGCGATGTAGTCCACCCCGTCCCCGTACCCTTCCACGGTGACCAGGCAGCGCACGTTCTTCCCGCAGGATATATCGGTCGTGACCTGAACCTGCCCCTTCCGGGTCCGGGCGGAGTACACCTTCCGGCTCCCGTCCGAATACTCGAACGCAGCGCTCTGCTTGGCCAGCAGGTACCGGAGGAAGTTCTCGACATTGTCCGCGGACTGCTCTGTTGTGAACGAGAGCCTGCGGACATTCTTCTCGATGTTCGGGCTGTTCTCCTCCAGGGAATAGACCCGGGGCGGCTGTGCACCGGCATCCATCCGGGAGTACACGTCCTCCACGAACCCTGCAAGGGTGTCTCCTTCAAAGAGCACCACCACCCCCCGGGGCTTCCGGACGGTCACGTCCTGTCTCGCGCCCCACTTCTCGATGGTATAATCTATGCGTTTCCGCTCGGCATCGGTCTGGTAATCAAGGATCAACAGATGCTGCATCAGGCAGTATGTTGGCGTTTCACCTTTATTAATTTTCCTCCAATTTTTAATTTTTCAATTATCCTCCATTTTGGAGAAAATTTTATATTGCCAGAAAGCGAAGGAAGATCCGGTGAACACCGGGCAGCAGGATTCATGTCTCTGCCGCCCGCCGGGGGCGGACACCTGTTCCCGGGACCTCTGTGGCATGAAAGGAACTGGTGATTGAGAATGGAAGCAACAACCGAACGGAAATTTTCCGGACACTATGGCTGGCTGACCGCGCTGGGCGTCATGTACCTTGCGCTGCTGATCATCCTCTGCGGGCCGCAGGGGATCGTCTTTGATGCCCTCAGGGGGCTCCTGACCGGGCTTGCACTCTGTACCGGATTTGTGTATATTGTACTGACATACCTGCCGGACAAGTACCGGTAACTGCAAAGGAAGTGGAGATGATGATGAAGATCATTACATCGGGTGCCCTGCTCATCCTTATCGCCCTTGTCCTGGGCAGCGGGTGCCTCAGTGGCGGGGGAGTGCCGTGCAGCGGGGCGGATTGTGTCCTCACGCCGGCTCCCACGCCGGTCCCGCAAACACCGGGACCGCAGGCTGTCGACCTGTCCCGTCTCGCGATCAGCAGATCCGATGTCCCGTTTACCGCAGCGGACGAGAAGTTCGAGGAGAAAAACCCTGACAGCAGCGACAATACGATCTCCGGGTACCGGTTCACCCGGGGCTACCAGGCCGGATTTGCTGATAAAAAGAGCGCACCCTCGCAGGCCCTCGTGCACCTCATCCTCGAGTTCCCGGATGGGGAGGCTGCCCGGTTCTATGAATATTATTACCAGGAGGTCCGGACGAACACCCCGCACGGGACCACCGTGACCATGCTTGACGATCCCGGTATCGGCGACCGGAGCATGGCGTTCCGGACAACGTACGGGGAAGGGACCTCCTCCGGCTCGGTGGCGACATCCATCATCTTCACGCGGAACAACATTGTCGAGATGATCCTCATCGGGACACAGGGCCCGTCAGCCGGAACCGATACTGATGCCGCAGCACTGACCGCAATCGCACGGAAAGCCGAGTCCCTGATTCCTGCCGGCGGGACCAAAGCCCCCGCAGGGACCGTAACGGCCCACCCGACAACCCGGGCAACCCGGAGCTCGGTCACCGTCGTGACCCGGGTGCCGGATACCCGGACATGTGCAGCCGCAGCAACGGGGCCTGCCCTGCCGAACGTTGACGGGATGCTCGTATGGTACGATTTCGAGGACGACTTCCTCTGTGCAGGAAAAGTCATCGATATGTCCGGCAACGGCCGCGACGGCGTGGTGACGGGCACCGTGGCAACGACCCCGGGGACAGGCGGCACAAAGGGCATCCGGTTCACGGGAAAGGGGTACCTGCAGGCGCCGGACAACCCGGCCGCAGGACAGAAGGCAGTGACGTTCTCCTTCTGGTTTAAGACTGCCGACCCGACGCAGAACTATAAGTTAGCGAGCGCAGCTGTCTGGCGCGGCGGCCCCGGCACGGGCTGGACGATGGCAACCCACCGGCCCGAATTCTGGGCGGACGACGGGCCTGAAGACCTGCTCGTCCCCGGCCAGCCGAACGCGGACAATGCCTTTGTCCCGGGCTCCTGGACGCACGAGGCCGTTGTGTATGACGGGAAGACGATGAAGGAGTACACGAACGGGAAGCTCATCAATACGTGGGAGGCCCGCGGACAGCCGATGAGCCAGGGCGTGGCAATGGCAGTCGGCGGCTGGCCACAGTTCTCCGGCTATAACTATGTCGGGGAGATGGACGACTTCCGGATCTATGACCATGCCCTGAGTGCTTCGGAGATCCAAGCCCTCAGCCGCAGCCCGTGACGGGGGAGGAGGACGGTCGGTTGTCCGGAGGGATCGGCGGGGTTACGGAGCACCGGCCCCGGCCGAAGATCCTTTTTTATAGCATCCGACAGGAGGATCAGTAATGGCCGGGTTCACCATCTCTGTCTTCTCCCTTGCATGGGCTGTGCTTATCATCGGCCTTGCCATCTGTGGCATCTGGGTCTTCTTTGCCATCCGGCGCTCGTTTGCCCCGGTCCTCATCTTCGACCTGATCTACCTTGCCATGCTCGAAGTGCTCTGCCTGGGTGCCATCTTCGATCCGCAGAACAACGCCGAACTGCCATTCTATCTCATTACCTTCGTCACGTTCCTGCTGAACACCGCGCTCACGCTCGTCATCTTCACCGAGTGGCGCAACGCACCCCAGCGGATGAACGAGTATGTCTGGTGGCTGAAGATCGCGCTCGCGATCACCGGCATTTACACCATCATCCCGCTCGGCCTTTACTATCTCAAGCTCTCGTACCTGCCCCGCCACCCGCCGAAGAAGAGGATGGAGGATGCACCTGCCGCGATCTCCCAGGACTACCCGTACACCGGCCTGCCGGGCCCCACCGTACCCTGGGGATCGCCCCCGGAGGGCCCGGAAGCCCCCCCGACGCTGCTTTGGGGCCGGTACCGGGACTGGCACTTCCTGGGCCAGGGGGGGTTTGCCCGCGTCTTTAAGGTGACCAAAAAGGACGGCGCAGTCGCTGCCCTTAAGGTCCCGCTCCTGCACGACGAGAAGACCGGGCAGACATTCACGGCGGAGCTCGTCAACTGGACCGGGCTCCGGCATGAGAACATCGTGCAGGTGCTGGAGTACAATGTGCTGCCGGTCCCGTACTTCGAGATGGAGTACTGCGAGTCCTCGCTTGCCCACCGAAGAAAGCCGCTCGAACCGCTCGCAGCGGCAGAGATCGTGTACGAGGTCAGCCGGGGCCTCTCGTACTGCCACGCCCGGGGGATCGTGCACCTGGACATCAAGCCGTCGAACATCCTGGTCCGGGACGACACGTACAAGATCAGCGACTGGGGACTCTCGCGCGTCATCACCGAATCGAGTGTCACGCTCTCGCAGGTCTGGTTCACCCCCCAGTATGCAGCGCCCGAACAGGTCCTCGGGTCGCACAAGGACCCCCGCACCGACATCTGGCAGGCCGGCGCAATCTTCTCCGAGCTCCTGACCGGCACGCCCCCCTTCCCGGGGACCAGTATCGTCGAGATCATGGCAGCGGTGACCACCCGTGACCCGCAGCCACCCGCAGCAACCGTCCCGGAGGCGGCGCCACTCGACCCGATCATCCTCCGGTGCCTGAGACGCGACCCGGCGGACCGCTATGCGGATGCCCGGCAGCTCAAAGGAGCGATCGCCGGTTACCTGAAGCAGGAGTACGCGGACCGGCTCTCCCGCTGCATTGCTGCAAAGGACGAGCCATGCGCCGAATGGTACTGCAGCCACCTCCTCCTCCTCGCGATCCGCGAGGATGACCTCCCCGGAGCGTATCGCGCCGCATCCGAACTCCTGACCTATACCCCATGGCTCCGGCGAAGCGATGTCCAGACCCTGATGACCCGGGTGAGCGATGCAATGGGCGATCCATCCCGGGCAGACAGGGAAGACCTTGTCCGGCAGGCAAAAGCCTTCATCGCCCAGCTGCGCATGGAGCGTGAGGCATCATGAACTTCGATGACGATACGTTCACCGCGGTGCTCGTTGGCTGGCTTGTTATCATCACGATCGTCCTTGGCATCCTCCTGCCCTACACCATCAACATCCCCACGCTGCCCGCCCTCTTCTACAAGACGATGACCGAGCGGTCCGTGGGCGCCGGCCCGAACAGCGTCTCGGTCGGGGTATCCGGGACCGATAACCCGTTCGGGCTCCTGGTCCATTACGACTTCGAGGACGGGATGACCGGCCGGACCCATATTGTGTATGACCGGTCCGGCAGCCAGTACAATGCCGTGACGAATGGCATCTTCATCGGGGAGGGCACGGGTATCGTGGGCAACCGCTCGGTCCTGCTGCCCGGTACCGGCTACCTGTACTGCTACCCGGATCCGGCCGGCGGCAGGACCAATGTCTCCTTCTCGCTCTGGTTCACGGTCCCCGACAGCACCCACAACTACCGGCTTGCAGGCGCCATTGCCGGATCCGGCTCACAGGCAGGATGGGCACTGGGTTCAAAGGGCTCCGATCTCTGGGACGAGGAGGGCAATCCCATCCGGCTCCTGACCACGACCCGGTCAACCGGCTCGCTGCCCTTCACCGAATGGAACCACAAGGTGCTGGTGTATAACGGCACTCACGTAACCGAGTACCTGAACGGGTTCACCTTCAGCCAGTACCAGGCCTCGGGAAAACCCCTCGCATTTGGTGACGGGATGACAATCGGCTCGTGGCAGCCATTCGGCCAGAACTATGCGGGGAGGATCGACGAATTCCGTATCTACGACCATCCGCTGAACGAGACGGAGATCGCCGGGTTGTATGAACGGACGGCGTGAGGCACCGGGAGTTGCAGGAGTATGCCACGACACTCCCTTCTCTTCTTCCTCCTTCTCTGCTCCCTGGTCATCCTTGCCGGCTGCACCGGAACACCTCCCGGGAACCCTCCGGCAGTATCACCGTCGCAGGTGCACACAATACCGGCGGAACCCGTTCCGACCACCATGCCCACACCGGTCCCGACGCCTGCCGGCCCCCGTACGATAGCCTTCGCGGGCCATGACTGGAAGGTCAAGACGGCACCTTCTCCGGCAGGCCCCGGCCCGAACATCTTCTCCGATACTTCCGGTAACGTGTGGGTTGATGAACAGGGCAGGCTCCACATGAAGATCACGAGAACGGGGGGCCGCTGGGAATGTGCCGAGATAATCTCGGAGGAGAACTTTGGCTATGGGGAGTATGCCTTCACCCTCGCTTCAGACCCGGGAATACTTGACAAAAACGTTGTGCTCGGGCTCTTCACCTGGGACGATGACCCCGCGTACCATTACCGCGAGATCGATATCGAGTTCTCCCGGTGGGAGAACGAGCGGAACAGCAATGCCCAGTACGTCCTCCAGCCATGGGACTTCCCGGATCACACATACCGGTTTGATCTCAATGCCGGTGAAAACGTTACAACCCATACGCTCCGGTGGGAACCGGGCCGGATCGCGTTCAGGAGTTACTATGGCCCATACTCGGCCTCACCGTCATCGTCCGATATCATCCGGTCATGGGTGTATCAGGGGGATGATGTCCCGCCACCCGGAAACGAGAACGCCCGCATCAACCTCTGGCTGGTCTGGGGAAAGCCGCCATCGGACGGGAAGGAGACCGAAGTCGTGGTCCGGGAATTCCGGTTCGTGCCGTGATGGGAACCGGGCGGGCACCCGGCTCATCCCTTCCCCTCACTTCCGCCGCTTCTTCTCCTCCACAATCGTCCTCACGATCTCCTCGAAGTGCTCGTCCGTGCAGTCCACCGTGATATCCGCGTACTGCTCGTACAGCGGGACCCGCTCGTTGTACAGGTCCCGGAGGCCCTGGCCGGGATGAGCGACGATGCCTCGCGTGGTGATGTTCGCAAGCCGCTTCTTCATCGCGGCAAACGTGACCTCCAGATACACGATGATACCATCTGCCTGCAGGTGCTGCATCGCCCTCCTGCTGTACACAACACTGCCGCCCGTTGCAATGACCGTGTTCCTGAAGTCGTGGGAGAGCACGGCCTCCTCCTCGATCCGGAGGAAGGCATCCGGCCCGTCCGTGTCGATGATCTCCTGCAGGTGACGCCCCGTCCGCTCCTGGATGAGAAGGTCGGTGTCGATGAACTTCTTCTTCAGCGTCTTGGCCAGCAGCACCCCGACCATGCTCTTGCCGGCGCCCGGCATCCCGATGAGGACGATGTTCTTCAAATGCCATCAGCTCCCCGATGGTGATCGAACAGGATCGCGAGATACCGGGCCTCAAAGACTGAAACCAGGGCCGTGAACGATACGAGGATGACGATCCCGAGGTACGGGATTGCGGCAAAGACGATCATGACGAACCCGAGGGCAATGCAGGTGAGCAGGAATCCCGTGTAGGAGAGCCACCCGATCCGCCGGATCATGGCGACCAGGAACGGGAACCCGAACGCCGCCGTCATCGAGCCGGTCCGGGCGAACCGGAGGAGGCCGGCCGGGCAGAGGAAGACTGCAGCGATCACGAGCGCCCCGCCAAGGGCAGCGCCGGCCGGGCCCTTCACCGCCGCGATGACGAACGCGCCGGGAATGAAGTACGCCAGCGGGATGATGAGCGCCCGCCCGCCATCAAAGACGAGCTCATCCCACCGGTCCACGGCAAGATCCGGCCCATCGCCCTGCAGGACCTTCACCAGGTACCCCGCGAGCGGGACGGCGAGGAGGAGCGTTGCCACGACCATGAGGATGAAGCGCCGGAGGGAGGAGAAGACCGCCTCCTTTGCATACGCTGCAGCGCTGTCCATGTCCTCGCTCTCCTGCACGGCCGGCCCGGCTGCCGGTGGTGCCTGCGGAGGCGCTTCCGGAACCGCAGAGACCCCGGTTTTCGCATTCTCACCCGTCCCGGCCCGGGCGGGCTCCTGCGCAACAATCCCGTACACAAGGCAGACAACCGCCGGTACGAGGAAGACCGCAAAGATCAGCGGGGCAATCACCATGAGCCGGTAGCTGGTCACGACCGTCACCAGGATCCAGGCTATGGCAAGACCGATGTACGCGGGCCGCATGATCGAAAAGTCTGGCGGGGAGAGATAAGAACGTATTGCAGCAGGGGCACTGCCTGCCGGAAATGGAGGGGCGGGTCAGCCCTGCCGCCACGCACCTGCCGGGACCGTTATCTCGAACCGGGCACCCTTTCCGGGTATGCCCACCTCACGGATCGAGATGCCGGTCATCCCCAGGATCTCCCGGGCAAGGAAGAGCCCGAGGCCCGTGTTCCTGCCATAGCCCCGCTCGAAGACGGCCTCCTTCTCCCCCGGCGGGATGCCCGTCCCGTTGTCTTCCCAGACAACCGAGAGCGCCCCGTCCGCCTCGCGTGCACAGAGCCGCACCTCTGTAACATGCCCGCCGTGGCGGACCGAGTTGTCGAGCAGGTTGAAGAAGACCTTCTCAAACATCGCATCGGCATATACCTCGAACGTGCCCGGGTCCGCCTTCAGCGAGATCGGCTCGGGGACGGCAAGCCCGTCCGCGATCGACGCCAGGCTGATCCACTGCGGCGCGTGGCTGCCAAGGTCCTGGTACACCTTGGTAAACGTGATCTGCGACTGGATCGTCCGGATCGCGGTCCCGACCTTCTCCAGGTAGTCTGCTCCCTGCAAGGAGAGCGGCTCCGTCTTTGCGAGCTCGAGGAACGCGAGGCTCGCCAGCGCCTGGTTGCTGATGTCGTGCCGGGTTATCTGGGTCATCGTCAGGAGCTGCCGGTTCGCCTGGCGGAGCGCCTCCTCTGCCTTCCTGCGCCCGGTGATGTCGGTCAGCATGTTGAGCGATGCCGGCCGGCCCTGCCACGTGAGGAGGGCCACCGAGATTGCGACCCACCGCATCTCACCGCCCGCCCCGATCACCCGCAGGTCATACGTGGCGGGCACATCCTCTCCCGCCATACGGTCCCAGTGGCGCCTGACAACCACCTCCCGGTCCTCCGGCCAGATGAAGTCCGCGATGGGTTGTCCAACGAGGGCTGCCTCCGGCACCCCGAGGAGCTGGCAGAGACGCGGGTTGGCAAACACCACGCGGCCCTCCTGTGCGATGAGGATCGACTCGGTTGCGGTGTCGACGAGCGTGCGGTACTTCCGCTCGCTCTCCCGGAGCGCCTCCTCTGCCCGCTTCCGTTCGGTGATGTCCTGGTTGGCCCCATAGGTCCGGACCGTTTTACCGGCAGCATCCTTGACAATCCCGAACTGGACCACGATATTCCGGATCTCCCCGTCTCTCCGGATGATGCGGTGCTCAAGCCTTGAGATGAACTGCGGGTCGGCCGCTCCCATGGCTTTCTGCACCTCGTTTGCAACCAGCACCTGCTCTTCCACCGGAAGGAACCGCTTCGCGTACTCCAGGGCCGTCATCCGGTACCCTCCTTCCCGTTCAGCCGTTGTCCCGTACATGGCATAGAACCGGTCATTGAAGGTGAACATTTCCGTCGGCACATCAAACTCCCAGCTGACCAGGTGGGCAAGGTCCATGGCCTGGCTGAGCCGGATCTGGCTCATGATCAGCTCCTCTTCCACCTGCTTCCTGACCGTGATGTCGCGGACGATCGAGATGACCGAGAGTGCCTTGCCGAGCATGAAGGTATGCGAATGGATCTCGGCAGCGAACGTTGTCCCATCCTTCCTGACCAGGATGGCCGAAAAGGTCACGTCCTCCCCGTTCAGGTGCCTCTTCAGGATACCGGGGAGGATATCAACGGAGTCGGGGGCGGTGACATCCTGCGGGCGAAGCCCGAGCAGCTCGCCCCGGGTAAAACCAAGCATCCTGCACGCCTGGTCGTTCACCTCGACAAAGGGCCCCGCGTGGGTCTTTTCCCCGTTCAGCTGGTGGACGAAGACCGCATCGGTGATGCTGCTGAAGAGGACCCGGTACTTCTCCTCGCTCTCCCGCAGCGCATCCTCGGCAAGCCTGCGGGCGGTGATGTTCTCGATGGTCGAGAGGATGTGCGGCCGGCCGGCAATAATCACGATACAGGATGAGAAACTGCAGTACTGGATCCCGCCCGCTTTCGGGCGGCACCGGACTTCCATCCCGTTCACGAACCCCTTCAACCGGATCTCGGCCGCCAGCCGCTCATACTCTTCCTGGATGATGAAGAGGCCCAGGTCCCAGGGGGTCCTGCCGATGACCTCGGCCCGGTCATACCCGGTATTTTTGAGAAAGGCCGCATTGACATTGGCAAAGAGCCCGTCGTCCGCCGTTACGAGCGTCAGCGGTATGGGATTGCTCTCAAAGACGCTCGCGAACTTGGTCTCCGCATCCCGCAACACCTCTTCGGATCTCTTCCGGGCGGTGACGTCCCGGATAGACTCGATAGCCCCGACAACCCGTCCCTCCGTGTCATAGAGCGGGGAGGCAACAAACCAGATCAGCATCCCCCTGCCGCCGTTCATGTGCGGAAGATGCAATTCCGCGGTGAGCCGGTCACCCTGGCGCTGGATGGCCGGATACCGCTTCTCGGCATCCGGATTGGGTTTTAAGACAATATCGATGAGTATGGGGCGGCGCTCGTGATAGAGGGGGAGGGCATACTCGTAATTGCCCTTGCCCAGCATCTCCGCAGCGGGGATACCGGTCATCTCCTCCATGGCACGGTTCCAAGCGATGACCGTGCCGGCTGCATCGATGGCAAACGTGGCATCCGGGAGAAAGTTGATGATATCCGTTTCACGACGTTCGTGATCGCGGATGCTGGCCTCGGCCCGTCGTTTTTCAACGGCGAGCTGTATCTTGTGGGAGAGCTCGGCAAACTGCGACCGCGGGTCGCCGCCCTTCTGGAGATAAAAGTCCGCTCCTTCGTTGAGGGCCTGGATGACGACCTCCTCCCGTCCCTTCCCCGTGAACAGGATGAACGGCACGGTGTTCCCCCTGCCCCGCACCTCATGGAGGAACGCGATCCCGTCCATGCCGGGCATCTGGTAATCGGCAATGACCGCATCGTAGTGCCTGGTATCCATCATCCCGAGTGCCCGGGTGGCAGAGGTGACGATGTCGACTGAATAGTCCTTGTTGCGCTCCAAAAACACCTTGCCGACCTGGAGCAGTGCCTGTTCATCGTCGACATAGAGGATCGTGATCATGGGACTCGGGGATCTGCTTTGTGAGCTCTCGGTTCCGGTTGGCATTAAACCTTCTCCGGCAGCACGCTGCCCGGCTGCGCCGGTATTTTCCGCCACCCGCCGGCCGGCACGGCAAGGACAAACCGGATACCCGTTGCCGGGTCCCCGTCCTCCCGGATCGTGATGCCGGTGATCGAGAGGATCTCCCGTGCAAGGAAGAGGCCAAGGCCGGTGTTCTTCCCGTACCCGCGGGAGAAGACGAGCTCCTTCTCGGCCTCCGGGATCCCGGCCCCGTTGTTCTCAAAGAGGACGTTGAGGCCGTCATCCTGCTCGTTTATGGAGAGGGTTATCGTGGTCAGTGACGGCCCCCCGTGCCGCAGGGAGTTCTCCATGAGGTTGTAGAAGACCCGCTCGAGCATCGGGTCGGCAAAGACCTGGACCCCCGTGATCCGGATCCGTACCTGGATCTCCCCGAGCGGGAGGCCGGATGCCGATCGCCGGATGCACGCCTCCAGGTCGTGCCAGGAGGGTGCGCCGGCACCCAGGTCCTCGTAGTCCTTCGTGAACCCGATCTGCCGCTCAATGGTCCGGGCAATGGCGAGCTCCTCGGCAATATACGATTCCAGTTGCGCCGGGTCGCTGAAAGCGTCCCCGGCCAGGTCAAGATAGGACATGAGGGCCACGAGCTGGTTGCGGATGTCGTGGCGGGTGACCGACGATAAGAGCGTCAGCTTCCGGTTGACCATCCGCAGGGCATCGTCCGTCTTCTTCCGCTCCGTTATGTCCCGCAGGATGCCGGCGATCCCGGTGATCCGCCGGCCGGCACCGCGGATGAAGTGGGCCGAGAGCGAGGCTGAAACGGGCGACCCGTCCTTCCTCTTCAGGAGCAGTTCGTAGTCCCGTACATACCCTTCCCGGCTGAGTGCCGCAAGCAGGTCGGTGCGATCACCGGGCCGGTTGTATACATCGGTCACGGGCCTGCCGATCAGCTCCTCCGGTCTCCAGCCGGTGAGGCTGGTGCAGGACGGCGAGAGGACGGTAATGATACCCTTCTCGTCCGTCTGGTAGTACAGGTCCTCCATGGTCTCGAAGATGTTCCGGTACTTCTCCTCGCTCAAAAGCAGCGCCTGCTCTGCCTGCTTGCGCGCCGTGATGTCGCGGAAGGAGACCAGGTCGGCGGGTTTCCCTTCATAGGTGATCCTCCTGCCGATGCACTCTATCCAGAGGTTTTTCGATCCCGATGCATTCACCAGGTACACGGAGAGGAATGGGTCCCTGCTCTCTTCGACATGGGCGAAGTCCGCGATGACCTGTTCGCGGAACTCCGGCGCGATGAATCCCATGACGTTGGTCCCGGTGAGCTGGCCGGGATCGGTGAACCCGGCCGTCCGGGCAGCGGCCATGTTGGCAAAGAGGATAGTCCCGGAGAAATCGACGATCAGGATCCCCTCCAGGCCGAACTCCACCAGGTGCCGGAACTTCTCCTCGCTCAAAAGCAGCGCCTGCTCTGCCTGGCGGCGCTGGCTGATGTCGCGGGCGATCGAGAGGTCCAGCCAGGATCCCTGGTACCGGAAGGTGTAGGTGCTCACCTCAACGGGGTACGTGCTCCCGTCTTTGCGCCGGTGGACGGACTCAAAGGTTGCAGCGCCCTCCGCCCGGAGCCGCCGGATGACAGCGGGCATGACCTTCTTTGCCACCTCTGCCGGGACTATGTCGCGGGGAGACATCCTGAGGAGCTCGTCGCGGCTGTAGCCGAGCATCCGGGTCGCCTTCTCGTTGACCATCAGGTACCGGCCAGGGCCGTCGGGCACCTGCTCGAGCAGGAAGATACCGTCGTTGGCATTGTTGAAGACATAACTGAAGAGCTCCTGGCTCCGGACCAGCTCCTCGGACTCCATCCTCCCGATACCGGAGCCGAGTTCCTGCCCGATGGCGATGAGCGCCTGCTTCTCCTCTTCCGTCATCGCATGCCGCTTCCTGTCCGCCACGTTCAGCGCCCCCACGATCCGGTCTTTTGTCCACAGGGGGACCGTGGCCAGGGAGACGAACCCGGTTGCCTGTGCCTGGTGCGGGGCCACCTGGTCGAACTGGTCGGTGAAGAGGGGCTGGCCTTCGACGAAGGGGAGATTGTAGGGCGCTTCCCTGACGTTGATTGTCCTGATGGTGGCGAGGAAATCTGCCGGCACGTTCCTGGCACAGGCGATCGTTGCCGTTTCCCCGCCCTTGTCAAGCAGGTAGATCCCGCCGGCATCGTAGTCTATCAGCTGCAGGGTGTCGTCAAGGGCCTTCTCCAGGAGCGAACGGGCGTCCGTTGCCCGGTTGACGGCAGTCACGATCCCGTTGAGGACGGCAAGGGTCTTCTGCTGCTGCTTCAGGGCCTGGCTTGTCCGCTGGATCTCCTCCTCGGCCTGTTTCCGCTCGGTGATGTCTGCCATGATTCCCCGGACACCCATGACCCTGCCGCTGACGATGACCGGCGATGTCGAGACAACGATGGGAAACGTCCTGCCGTCCTTTGCCAGCGCCCGGTACTCGGTCATCCGGCCCGGGGACCTGCCTTCGCAGTGCTGCCGGAACGCTGCAGCAGCCCGGTCCCGGTCCTCCGGGACGATCATCCGGAATACGGAGAGCCCCGCATCGAACTCATCCCGCGTGTAGCCGAACCATTCGAAGGCGATCCGGTTGGCATAGGTGACGGTTCCCTGAATGTCCACCTCGAAGACCACCTGCGGCAGGAGCTCGGCAAGGTCGCGGAACCGGCTCTCGCTCTCGACCAGCGCCTTCTCCGCCCGCTTGCGCTCGGTGATGTCCCGGATGGACTCGATGGCGCCGATGACCCTGCCTTTCGTGTCGTACAGGGGCGATGCGGTGAACCAGAGGAGCGCCCCGCTCCCGCTGTTCCGGTCCGGGAGGAAGACCTCGGAGTAGAGTTTCTTCCCGGACCGGAGGACGTACGGGTACTTCCGGTCAATCTCCGGATCGTTCTTTAAGACCAGGTCGATGAGGAGGGGGCGCCGCTCGTGGTAGAACGGGATGGCATACCCGTAGTCGCCCTTGCCCATGATCTCGGCAGCCAGGATGCCGGTCATGTCCTCCATGGCCCGGTTCCACGCGATGACAATCCCGCCGGTGTCGATTGCAAAGGTTGCGTCGGGGAGGAAATTGAGGATCTCGGCCTCGAGCCGTTCGTGGTCGCGGATGGCTGCCTCGGCCTGCCGGCGCTGGATAGCCTGCCGGAGCTTGTGGGCGAGCTCCGCGAACTGGGAGACGGGGTCGCCGCCTTTCTGGAGGTAGAAGTCGGCACCCTCGTTGAGGGCCTCGATGACGACCTCCTCGCGCCCCCTCCCCGTGAAGAGGATGAACGGGATCATGTTGCCGGTGATCCGGATCCGGCGCAGGAACTCGATCCCGTCCATGCCCGGCATGTGGTAGTCGGAGATGATGGCATCGTACTCCCGCTCTTTCAAGAGGGAGATGGCATCGGCTGCAGAGGTTGTGGTGCGGACCACGAACTGGCCGGTCTGCTCGAGGAACTCTTTTGCCAGGTCGAGGAGGGCGGGCTCGTCATCGACATACAGTACTGAGTACAAAATCCACGTCCACCGGAGATTATCTGCTAACTTATTCAGATGACTGATAAAGGTTACTCTGGGGGAGGTGTTGTGATCCGGGAGAATTGATAAGAGAACAGCCTGACGTTCCTCTTGGTAAAGATTATCTTGCCAAAACTTCTCGCGTTTTTGATGGCAATTCAATCTCAATCAAGAGAAAATGTATTGTTGATTACATAGTTGAAATCCGAAATTATATCTGAAGTATAAAGTAACTTAAAGGATTTGGTCAAATTCCAGAAGTGAGAATACATGATATTGAACAGAGCAAGTGCCCCCCAACCCCCTCGAAGAACCTTTCAGGTTCTTCTCGTGTTTCATCTCTGATGAGATTCAACACTCCCCACCGACTGCCACCACTGGCAGGCAGTCGTACGGGCGGGGGAGGACGGTTTATGGGATACGAGTTGCATACACGATCTAATTTCTAATATTCCGGTCACTGAAGCCGCCGCGGGGCGAGTCGAAAAACCTTCCAGGTTTTTCTCCAGACTGCCCTGACCTGCAGGTCACTGCAGTCTCCCTGCGGGGACGACCGAAGGGAGTGGAGAAGATTTTCCCTTGAAAATCTTCGACTTCGGCGGCAGACATCGTAATGGGGGGATGGGGGAGTCAAGCGTCGCATCAGCGATGATTGACTTGAGAATGTTGAAGGTCATCAGACCTGAAACAAGAGAAGACCGCAGGTCTTGGAAGAGCGCTTCAGCGCTCTTTGAGCATCAGCCCCCATCGTTCATCAATATCATTACCTCAATTTTCCTGTTATTGAATAACCGGGACTATTCCCTCCCTTCCCCACTTTCGTATTACCGGATATTCAGCAGCCTGCGGATATCCCCGGCAACCATCTCCTCCATGGTCCGGGAAAAGACGGAGAAGTCAGCCTCAGCCTTTGCCAAATCCTTTGCCCGCCGCTCGACCGGCGCACGCAGCGTGAGGCGCTTCTTCTGGATATCGTCACGGATCCGGCGGAGCCGGATGGTGCCGACCCGTATCTCCCGCTCGACCGGTCTCATCTGCGGCTGGTACTGGCGGACGAGCGCCTGTAAACCCTCGCGGCCGATCCCCTTTGCCGGGTCGAAGAGGAAGCTCTTCTCCAGCTTCTCCCGCCAGGCCAGGAGGTCGGCGGAAAGCGTGGAGTCGATCCGGGGCACGGCCCGGAGGGTCCTGGGCGTGATGGCGGCAGCCGTTGTCACGCCCGCCGCGATGAGGGCGTTCCTCCGCGCCAGATCAAGGCGCGGGAGGGGGCAGGATGCCACGGTCCAGCGCCGGAGGAACTCCTCGAGCTGCCGCTCCCGGCCGGTCCCCTCCAGCCGGGCAAGGCCTGCCGTATACTCCCGCTGGATGCTCTCGTACTTCATCTTCTGCTGCCGCAGGTGGGAGAGCTGTTTGTGGAAGGCAGCATCGCCCGCCTCGGCAACCCACTTCCCGTTCCAGAGGTCCCAGAGGTACCGGGCGCTCCGCAGCGCGGTCCTGCGCCGGTCCTTCTCCCGGCTGATCTCGTCCGGGGCCAGGTACAGGACGGCGACGGCAAGGACTCCCGCAAGCACCACGAGCGGGTCGGTGACCATCTCCGCGATCATCAGGAGGAGGCCGGCGATTGTTACGAGCGCTGCAGCGGCAAGGCGGTACCCCCGCAGGGTAAGAGAGCGCTGCAGCCGCGGGGCGAGCGGTTCGGGGATTGCCGGGTACCGGTCCGGGCCAAGGGGCGGGATCGGGCCCGGCGGGATGACGGCTTCGACGTTCTGCCACTCGCGGGCGAGATCGATCTTCGTGATGCTGTCGGCCGAGAGGAAGATGAGGAGGCCGCTCTCCTCCTCGAGCCGGCACCACGGGCAGGACGAGAGCCCCGCGTAGTAGGTGTGGACCGAATCGGCACTGCACCGCCGCATCCGGCCCTCGAGTGCCTCGAAGGCGTCCCACCACTCGCCGGCCGAGGGGCGGCCGTTCGGCCGGGCGCCGGTCTCGGCAAACGCGCTCTCGAAGAGCCCGGCAACCTGCGACGGGACCACCGTGAGCCCCACGGAGTTCGGCGGCGGCGCCATCATCCGGGCGCCGGCATGCTTCCCGTACGCGAACCGGTACTCGGCGATCGCCTTCTCGATGGGCATGTCCTCCGGCCCCGCGTACACGCCGGCGTACGGGTGCCGCCCCAAAAAGAGGAGCTGGAAGGTGAGGATGGCAAGGCCGAAGTTGTCATGGTTCTTGGTCCGCTCAACCTCAAACGACTTCCCCGCCTGGATCTCGGGCGGGGTGAAGTGGGCGACCCCGACCTCGCAGGGGTAGAGCCGGCCGCCCGACCGGACCTGGAAGGAGTCGCAGTCGATGAGCCGGACGCAGGCGGTGTCGCTGACCAGGATGTTGCCCTCGTTGACATCCCCGACAACGTACCCGAACTTGTGGATGACGTGGAACGCGGCGGCGAGGTTCTTGGCGGCCCGGACCAGGAACCGCCAGTCGGCATGGGGGAATACCTCCTTGCGGTGCGTGGGCCCGTACACCTTGTGGATGGGCTCGCAGCCCGCGATCTTCGGCATCAGGAACCCGGCAACGGGGCCGCCCTGCCGGGTGTAGAGCACGGCGGTTGGCCAGGCCGAGATTGCCTTGAGCTCCTCGTTGCAGCCCTGCACCATCAGGAGGAGCTTGGCCTGTTTGGTCTCCGAGAGCGGTTTTTTGTAGATCTTGGCGACCGTGTCGGGGGAGTGCGGCACCTCGAAGACATCGCCTTCGCCACCGCTCCCGATCTTCTTTCCAAGGACCACCCGGTTCCCGTAACTGTCGATGAGCGGTCTTGCAGGGACGGGGGCCACGGGTGATCACCGGCCGGTCCGGACAGCAAGGACCAGCGTCTTGTCGTCATCGCTCCGGGCGCTGATGTCGTCACGCCGCAGAAATGCCGCAAGGGCATGCGCGAGTGTGCCGATCCCGTCGGCAGGCTGTTTCTGGGCTGCCAGGAAGAGCGGTGCGAAGAACCCGGCGTGCGCCTCCTTCTGTGCAAACGAGAGGGCGAGGGACTGGAGCCCGTCGGTGAAGAGGGCGATACAGTCCGGCTCGTCATCATGGAGGATCTTCAGGTTCTGCAAATACGTTTCATCGGTAAGGAAGAAGGTGGTGTTGGCGTACTCGCCCTGCTCCGGCCAGAAGATGGTGCGGTACGCCGGCCCGGGGCCGGTCACGATGGCGCCGTCCCCGAGCTGGAAGTATATCGCCCGCCCACCCCCTACAACCACGCCGATGACCGTGCTCGCGAACTCCCGCAGTTTTTTGGATTGGGTTGCCGCTTCATGGGCAACCGCGTCGCGGGCAGCAGTGACCCAGGCCTTCACGTCATCGTCGGCGATTTTCGAGAGATCGAGCGCTGCCCGGAGGGACCCGGTGATCCGGTCCGCGATGAGCTGGCAGGCGATCTCCGCGCCCTTCCCGCCGTCCGTGGTGCTGCCGGCGCCGTCCGCGACAACGCCGATGAAATAATCGGTGTCAGCGAACTGGACGGTGACCGCCCGGCAGGAGTCCTGGCCCGCCTCTCCCCGGCTGCTGTGGGCCGTTCCCGTGACCGAAGCGTGTGCGGTCTTCCACCTCATATCTCGCTCCAGCCGGAGGGTGGAGCGAGCATGATCTTATCGCCGGGGTTGCTTCGCGACGCCGACTTCATGGAGTTGGAGAGCCACTGGAAGAACTCGCGGAATTTCAGGCCATGGAGCCGGACCGGGTCGCGGACCGAGATCTGCTTCAGGACCTTCATGTCGGCTTTCTTCACGCCGATGGCAAAGAACGCAAAGGACTTGTTCTGCTCCCCCTCGCGGACGAGCGCGGCGGCGCTCTGCCACTCGTCGGTCGGCGCCCCGTCGGTGATGAGGAAGATCCATGGCCGGTAGAACGAGATGCCGTTGGCCCGGTACTGGTCCTTGCGGTTCCGGACCAGGTCGATACCCCGTTTGATCGCCTCGCCCATCGGGGTGTCGCCGTCTGCCACGAGCTGGGGATCGAAGAAGCACTCGGCGGTGTTGAAGTCAGCGATGACGCGGACCGGGCCGAACGTGACGATGGCAACCTCGACGCGTTTGATCGCGAGCGAGTCGTTCTGGAGCTCGTTGTAGAACTCCCTGAGCCCCTCGTTGAGCTCGGTGATCGCCTCGCCCTGCATCGAGCCCGATGTATCGAGGAGGAGCAGGCAGGGGCACCGCGGCTCCGGGTTCTCGGCAAAGGTCACGGCCCCGAGCGGCTGTTGTTCGTCAATGATATCGAGACTGGTATTGGTCATAACGGTTCACCTGAAAAATCCGGTATGCTCGTATGAAGGTTTCTCCGGTAGAAGCGTTCAGCTGTATTCCATTAAAGGTTTGTTGCAAAAAAGATCAGGGATCCTGCGGGCGGTCAGGGGAGGGACCGCACCCGGGCAGCAGGCAATAACCGTGTCAGTTCCTCTTTGCCGCGATCCCCTTAAGCCTCGCCACATCAGCCGGCAGGCACAGCACGTGCATCTTCCGGTGACAGTTGGGGCAGAGGACCGCAACGTTCCCGACCGCATCCTCCCCGCCCTCGTCGAGCGGCACGATGTGGTGGACCTCCAGGTAGGGTTCCCCGTCAGGGCCGGCAAAGGGTGCAGGCCTTGTGCAGAGCTGGCACGTGCCGCCGGCAACCCGTTTTGCATATTCCGCTACGATCGGGTCGCACTCGTAGACAACCGAGACGACCTCGCGCCGGCCGCCTTCCTTGAGGGAGTACCGTGCCTGGAACTCGAGCTCGTCGAGCGGCATCCTGCTGGTCTTCTTCCGGACCGCCGCGTCCTTGTTCTCAAGCAGCTCTTTTTTGATGAGCGGGGGGCGGTTGTGCCCCCTGAGCTTCAGCGGGAAGATGTACACATCCCGGAGCGTCTTCTCGTGGTCGGGCTGGCGGGAGCGGTATGGGTTCTCGGCAAGGCAGACCTCCCCGATGTACACGTACTGGCCCTCGCGGAATACCTCGAAGAGCCAGAGCCGGACCCCGCTCTCCCGCGCCGTGGCAAGGGCTTTGTTCTGCGGGTGGGAGAGGCTCTGTTCCCCGACCAGGCCCATCCCCGTAAAATGGAAGACCCTGCCGATCCACTTGTCCTCGTAGGCTGACCGGGTGTGGTCCGAGACAAGGACGAGGCTGTCCGTATGCAGGGACTTCCGTATCGCTCCCTGCGGGCTGCACCTGAAGATCGCCCGGAGTGCATGGTTGTCGACGACTTCGCCGGGCTGTAGCGGGACATCGAATGCCACCGGTTCGGCGGTATGCGAGGCAGCGCCCTCCAGCTCCACATCATAGGACTGGGGCTCCTGCCGCTTCACGAAACGCATCGACGGGGTATTACCGTGGTCCTGCCGGTTTTTCTGGAAATACTCAAGCCAGTCGGGGCACCGGAGCTGCAGTGCAACACCGAGCGGCCCCTCCCAGATCAGCCTCGTTTTCGGCGTGGCGTGAAGGGTCTTTTCGAAAAACGCATGGTACTCCTTGTCATGGAACCGGAGCGTGACCTTCCGTTTCTTACCGGGCAGAAGGTCCCCGAGGGAAAAGAACTCCTGCACCTTTGCGGGTATGAGCATCTCCCGGTACAGGAATACTGCCCGGTCCGTCTTCTTTACCGCCGTGTCCTCATCTTCGATCTCCCAGGTGAGCGAGGACGGGTCCTCATCCTCCGGGTAATCCCCGGCCTCGTCCTCAGCAGCAGCGATGATCTCCTCAATCTCCCGCATAGTGTCCCGGTCCTTTCGGCATGCGTGTCTACGTGAGACGTTTGGGTGCTGGGGATAAGTAGTTTTTACCCGGCACCCGGGCGGCAGGGAAGGCAGGCGGTCTTTCGTACTCCGGTCGGAACCCGACGCCGGAGGTTAACGGCGAACAGGCACCCGCACCCTCTCTTCCCCCACCCCTCACCGGCTCGATCCCGACCTGTACTCCCCGCTTCTGCAGCGGGACCGCAACAAGACCGGCGGTCTCGCGGGCAATCCCGGTGAACGATACCCGTTCCGGTGGCGCAATGACCCTGCCGGAGGAGATCCCCGTTCAACCCACAACCCGGCCGCAATCCTCATCTCCCCTCTCGTGCATGTATGGTCTGAGAGCCATGATCATCCGCCCGTTTTTCGTCCCGGGGATCGCCCACAGTTCCTATCTTGTTGCGGGCGGTTCCGCCTGCGTTGTGATCGACCCGGCCCGCGATACCGGCCGCTACATTGCCGCTGCACAGGAAGAGGGGCTTGCGATCACCCACGTCCTCCTGACGCACCTGCATGCCGATTTTATCGCGGGCCACCGCGATCTTGCGGAGGAGACCGGGGCGGCGATCGCTGCACCGGAAGCCGCCGGCTGCGCCTTCCCGCACATCCCCCTCTCCGAAGGCGACGAGGTCTGGTGCGGGGATGTCTGCTTCTCGGTCATCGAGACCCCCGGCCATACCCCCGAGCACATCTGCTTTGTGGCAACCGACACCTCGCAGAGCGACCGGCCCGTTGCGCTCTTCTCCGGCGACACGCTCTTTGTCGGGGACGTGGGGAGGCCCGACCTCTTCCCGGGCCGGGCAGAGGAGCTGGCATCCGCCCTCTACGACAGCCTGCACGAGAAGGTCCTGGCGCTGCCGGCCGAGTGCGAGCTGTACCCCGCCCACGGGCAGGGGTCGCTCTGCGGCCGGGCCATTGCAGCCCGGCGTTCGAGCACGATCGGGTACGAGAAGCACGCCAACTACGCCCTGCGGATCCGGAAGAAGGCCGCGTTCGTGAAGGCCCTGACCTCGGGGATGCCACCGGCGCCGGACCACTTTGCCCGGTGCTCGGCGGTCAACCGGGCCGGCCCTGCCCTCCTCTCCCACCTCCCGGAGCCGGTTGCAACCGGGCCGGAGGTCTTCCGTGCGGAGACCGGCAGCAGCGATGCGGTGCTCCTCGATGTCCGCTGCTATCCCGCCTTCTCGGGGCTCCACATCCCCGGCTCGTGGCACATCGACCTTGCCGGGAACTTTGCCACGCAGGCCGGCTGGGTCCTGCCGCCGGACAAGGACATCTTCCTGGTTGCCGAGAGCCGGGAGCAGGCAGGGGAAGCGGCAGTCCAGCTCCGCCGGGTCGGCCTGGACCGGGTCGTGGGGTTCCTGGCCGGCGGGGTCCGGTCGTGGGCCATGCGCGGGTACCCGGTCGGGACCGTGCCCGTGGTTTCGGCTGATGAGGCGGGTGCGCTCGTGCGGGAGAAGCGTGCGGTACTGCTCGATGTCCGGTCACCGGACGAGTGGGAGGCCGGGCATGCGGAACGGTCGGTCCACATCCCCTGGCATGACCTGCGGTCGCGCTTCACGGAGCTCGACCCGGACCGCCGGTACATCGTGATGTGCCGGGGCGGTCAGCGGGCGAGCATTGCGGCAAGCATCCTGTTGATGCACGGGTTTTCTCACGTGATGAACCTGGCCGGGGGGTACGCGGCGTATTCGCGGGCCGGCGGCCGGTGAGGGGTGTCCTGCAGGCCCTGGCTGATATCGACCAGGACATCCGCCGTGGCGAGCGGATATTTCCCTACTGGCAGTTACGCGCAGCGGTGTTGCGGAAACTCGGGCGGGACAAGGCGGCTGATGAGGCAAAGGAGATGACGAGGCGGTACGACCCCCGGGCGCTGCTCGGGATGTGAGCGGGAAGTCCTGCCGCATGTTCCCCCAGGCCGGCGCCCTTGCCGTGCCAACCGAGCACTTACTGCTGGTGGCGGAGAGGTAGGGGGCGGGCTGTTGCCTCCCGGGACAGGAGGACCTGTCCCCGGGCATAAGAAATTATCCTGACTTTTTTTTCCAGCAGCCGAGCTGCCCGCGGGTTTTTCCGGATCCGGGGTTACGACGGAAAGATTTCACGATGGCCCGGCCATCGCTGATGGTGAGACAGATAAAAAAGAAAGGTCCTGAAGAGCCGGCCGGATACACCGGGATCATTTCCCCGGCGTAATGCGTACGGGTTCCCCGGCATAACGGACGCGGGCATATGCAGCATCCGTTTTAGGAATCCTCCCCAGCCGGAGCAGCACACGCTTTTTCCATGCCCGGAAGACGGCAGGGTCCGGCCTCCGGCGATGAAATGGCTGCCGGGGAATTATCCCTGTCCGGCAAGCCGGTAGAGTGAGTAGGGGCCCAAGGTCATCGATCCCCATGGCACTTCATTCGGATCGCTCTCGGGCATCGGCGGCAGTGCCTCCCAGGGCGCTGTCATGAACTGCGAGCCACAGGACGGGCATACCGTGGTACCGGCCCGCTGGAGGGAGGAGTCCGTACTCCCGCAGTGGCTGCATACTACCTGATGGGGCCGGTTCAGCGGGCGGTCCATGATCTCCGTGCATTCCGTAACACAGTGGGGGCAGTACCAGAGATGGTTGCCGGGGGTGCCATACTGCTGGGTCTGCGGGATGAACACGTACTTGAGCCAGGTCGAGCACCGCGGGCAGAACGCAGCCCGCCGCATCATAAGGAGGTTGGCATCCGGGGCCCGGTTGGCTGCTTTCTCGCATTTTATTAGGTAGTCTAGGTAGCGTGCCTCCCGGGGGGACACCCCGTACCGCGTTGTATAGGCTCCGCATCCGGAGCAGAAGAGGGCGTTCTCATCCGGATCGAAGATGAGGGCGGACCCGCAGGCAGCGCAGACCCGCTGCCGGTACGCGAGGGCGGTCGTTGCCGCCGGGGAAGAGAGCAGGGGCAGAAGGGTCGGCCGGACCTGTGCAAGGGGCGTGATTCTGTCGGCAGGGTTTCTTTGTCCTTCCCACTGCACGTACTGCGTGTCCTTCAGGCCTTTCTGGAGATCCCCGGCAAAAGCCAGCAGGCCGGTCTTTTTCTCCGGTCCGGCGGCAGTAACAGGGACAACGGTGAAGAAGGAGGCATAATCCCTGCCGATCAGCACCGGCAGGTGAGGGTAATTGGTGATATAATCCCCTTCAGAGAATCGTGACCATACTTTGGGAATGCCCTGGGGCATAACCTGCATCCGGTCCCCGATGGAAAAAGCAAATTTGGTAACGCCGCGGACCGGGGGCACGTACTCGACTTCGGGCGCGAAGACGCAGTACATGGTCCTGCTGGCCGCGTCGAGGATGACCGTCATCTGTTCGGTCTGGGTGAACGACTGGACGGGAAGCCCCCCGATGCCCCACGATCTCCCCTCAACCGTTGTATCGCTGATCCGGGGATACGCGAGTAGATCCGGTGAAGGGGGTACCGGGTGTACCTGGATACCGGAGTCTGCAACCAGCTCCGTGACCTCGGTAACGGTCATCGGGTTCTGGGAAGTCTTTTTCTCAGCGCCTGCCACCCGGGTCACGGCAACCTGCCAGCATTCAACGGACGGGATGGCGCTGGCATTCACCTTCGCGAGGGGTTTAGGGGCTGACGTCGCCGTCTTGGCAGCAGCAACGGCAGCCTGTACCTCATCCGGGACTTTCACAAGACATTTGCTGCAGAATTTCTCCCCGGGCTTGATCGGGTTGCCGCATGATTTGCAGACAACCCCGGCTGCAGCTGCCGGGCCCGTGCCGGCCGCAGGAGCCGGTGCTGCCGGCGGCTTTGCAGCCGGGGCGGGTTGGACTGCACCAGCATCCGGGACTTTCACGAGACATTTGCTGCAGAATTTGTCCCCTTGTTTGATCGGGTTGCCGCAGGCTTTGCAGACAACGCCCTGTTGTGGGGAGGGGCCGGCCGTATCCGGATATTTCGTTCCACATGACGAGCAGAAGAGCGCTCCCTGTTTTCGGGCGGCACCACAATTCGGGCAAAAATTCCCCTGAACCATGCACCGTCCGTTTTCTGCAATTCACGATAAACGTTTCGTAATTGGTTTTCTGAACCGGTACCCGGCAAAATTGCAGAGATGATCCTGCCTGCCGCGCCCTCTTTTTTCCTGATCACGATCCTGCCATTCCGGGCAATTTCCATGGCTCTGTCCGGGCCTTTTAGGGACATATTCCTTGGCAAAAGTCAGGGTGCGAAGGGGTGCAGGTAGGAGGGCCGGGAACCGGGGGCTGCCCGGAGGGGTAGCGGGAAGGTGGGGAAAAGTCAGTTCGCGGCCCAACCGGGAAAGGAAAAAAAATTCTAATGGTTTTTGAACTGGAACTCCGGCGCCTTCCGGTGATGTGAAAAATAATTCCCGATGAGGTCGGTCTCCAGTTCCCGGAGATTGTGGGGGAGCACGGACTGCCCGATGATCTGGTACGAGAACCCCGGAGTAATTCCATCCCAGGTTTTCCGGCTGTGGTCGAGCAGCCGTTTCATCACATCCGCCGACTGCCCGATGTACACGATCTCGTGCGATCCAAGGTCCGAGAGGAGATATAATCCGGCCCCTGCAGAGATTTTCCGGACATTCTCATCATCGAGTGAGACAGGCTCGCTCCACTCAAGGCCCATCCAGTCCGGATCGCCCGGCTTCCCGATCGCTTCGAGCGGTTCGATGCTCGGGAACCCGGCGGGGTTGTCCTTCTGGTTCTCTTCAAGCCTCCCGCCCCGCCGGCCCTCCTTCCGGTTTGTGGATTTCCGGTACCGCGGGTGGAACCGGCCGAAGTTACAGACCGGGGATTCCCCGTACTCCTGCCGGTACCGGTACAACAGGGAACTCTCCATGCCTTTCCGGACATTCGGTGATGCATCGAGCGGGGCCGCGGAGCACTCGTACTCGAAGATTTCTGATGAAATCTTCTCTTCCTCCTGGTCTGATGACCAGTCGGAGTTCGCCGAGTCCTCCGGATTCTTCTCTTCCTCGAGGTTTGATAACCTCTCGGACCAGGCCCAGAGCGCAGGTGCCTCAGTATATGGATCGTTCCATGGCATCAGCGCTGACCGGTTCAGGGTCTGCCGGAGTTCATTGAGCCGCTGGTGGAGGGTCCGGCCCGTCTCGCCGACATACATGAGGAAGTCTTTGCCCACCGGTTTGATCCGGTAGACTCCCGGGGTGTGCGGGATCTCGTGGAAGGTGTGCTTGTCCGCGGTGAAGGGGACCCACGCCGACCACGCGAGGGAGCCCCAGTTGTAGGAGAGGTAGTCGCGGTCTTCGGGGTCGATATCCTGGCCGGTCATGTGTGTGTATGCGGTGGGGAGGGAGAGGGGATAAGGGTGATGGGGGGGAAGCCGGAGCAATGGTTAAGAAGGGCATGAACCGAATACTGATTAGAGGAACCGGGTAACCATGCACGCGCTTATCAAGGATCACACTCAGCAGATTGAAGCGTTTTGCAAGGCGTGGAACATCAAAGAGCTCCTGGTATTCGGGTCCATCACAACAGATCATTTTCGCCCGGACAGCGACATCGACATTGTCGTGGATTTTCTCCCTGGCACTCACCGCACCCTCATTCAGCTTGCACGGATGGAGGAGGAACTCGAGAAGATCTTTGGCAGGCGCATCGATCTTATCCCGAAAAAAGCGGTTGTAGAGAGCCGGAACTTTATCCGGAAAAAGAACATCCTTGCGTCCATGGAGAGGGTTTATGGGGCGTGATGACGCGTACCTTCTTGACATCCTGCTGATGGCAAAGGATGCTCGCGATTTTACCAGACAGCATTCCCGGAAATCCTTTGCAGCCGACCGCCAGTGCCAGTATGCGGTTATCCGCTGCCTTGAAGTGATCGGGGAGGTGTCCAAAAGGCTTTCGCCCGAGACCATGAACCGTTTCAAATCGGTCGAATGGTCGGCGATGGCACGCATGCGGGATATGCTCATCCATTCATACGGGAAAGTCGATCTTGATGATGTGTGGAATACGGTGACCCAGGACATCCCGCAACTCATAAAAGCCCTCGAACCCGCCGTTAAAGCCGGCGAGAGAGAATAACCATTTTTTGAAGTTAAAGGGCAGGATAGTCCTTGGGTTTTTTACTCACCTTTTGCCATCCGCTCGAACACCTCATGGACCCGCACCATGGCGAGCGTGTCGAGCTCGCAGTACCGGAGCATCTCCTCCCGCTTTTGTGCGCACTCTTCTGGTGAAAATCTTCGAAGAACGTTGATGCGGTCTTCTCTTCCCTCGGGCCCGATGGCCCTCCGGGATCCTCGGGCCATCCACGCGAACGTGACCATTGCGTCCTCGCCGTTCGCGATCGGCATCCCCTCGTACGACATTGCCGGCACGAGCACCGGCAGGACAACCTTGATCGAGTTGCTGCCCCGGAATTCCGGGTGGTTCACGCATTTTGCGCACTCGATGAGGTCCACGATTCTCTTTATGATCGCGGTCAGCGGCTCTTTGAGGTCCGGGTACCGCTCGATGAGCCCTTTGATGACCTGCTCCTCGTAGCTGCTGTAGCTGAGCACCGAGCCGTCCCCGTCCAGGTCCCGGATGAGCTGCTCCGCAAGCTCCCGCCGGCAGTCCCGTGCCGGATCGGCAAGGTACTCCTTATGGCCCGCGACTTCCCCGCACCGGCTGCACGTGTGGACGGAGTACTGGGTCGCGATCTTCTCGTACGGGTGGACGTTGTTGTACAGCGGGTACGCGGTCTGCGTTGTCTCGAAGTCCAAGTAGTGGGCCGGCCATCGAACCTTTGTGAGCTCGTCCCGCAGGCCGGCACCGATGACCGTCATTCCCGAGCGCATGCAAGCGACCGGGGCTTTCTGCGTATCCGTGAGCGGGTAGTCGGCCGGGATATCCTTCACCAGCACAACCCCTTTCCCGTACAGGTCCAGCAGCTGCTTCTCCGAAAGGCGCGGGATATCGAAGATTGTGCACTCCGGCACCGGCGGGATGCAGTGTTCAAAGAACTCGCACTTCTTGCAGTCGTTGATGAGCCTGAACGCCGGCTCGTCCGGCTGTGCGAGGGTCTTCGCCGCCGGCTCCAGCAGTCGTTCGAACTCCGCGGCCCGCTTTTTCACCTCTCCCGTGAAATCGAAACACTGGAAGAGTTTCTCCGGCGCCATCCCGAGCTCGAACGCATCTGCCACGAGCATCAGCCGGACCTTCGACACCTCCAGCCCGTTCTTCGCGATGATGAGGGCCGTGTAGGCCATGTCGTCGACCAGGTCCGAGAGGTCGCGGTTGGTTGCAGAGTTCTTCGCCTTCCCGTTCCTGTCAACGACTTTCTTTGCGGTCGCCGACTTGACCTCGACCATCTCCCACCCGGTGTCCCTGCGGATGAGCACGTCGGCCTTCGCGGTGTAGTCGTTGTGCCGGAACGTTGCCTCGAAGAGGGTTGTTGTTGCCCTGTCGGCGAGGAGTTCCTGCGTCCGTCTTGCTGCGTCTCCGGTTGCTTTCTGTTCGATGAGGATTCCTTCCGGGAAGAGCTCTCTCGCCCTCTCCCCGATCCCGATGCCCTGCTCGATCCGGAACTGTTCGCCCAAGCTGAGATCTGCCGGGCTCGTACGGTGGAGGAGGAGCCAGCCCTGGCGGGGGCAGAGTTTGGTGGTGAGGAAGAGGCGTTTGGTGAGGCGGGGCATGGATAACGGCCGTGCTTATTCTTCGTATAATTTCCGGATAAGGAGTTTCTGCTCCGGGACACGTTTCACGGCAGTTTTATAGAGCATTGAGAGATCGGTCCTGAAATAAGCATGAGTCAGGATATCCCGCATCCCCGCCATCTCTTTCCAGGGAATCTCCGGGTGCGCCTCGCGTATGTCGGGCGGGATGTGCTTGGTCGCTTCTCCGATGATGCTCAGCTTGTCCCGGACTGCGCTGACGGTTTTCTCGTCGGATGAAAAATCTTCGAACGAGACACCACGAGTGAAATCCCCGATCTTCTCCATTGCATCAAGAATATCACCAAGGTACAGCTGCCAGCTTCTCATACATAACTCACATCGGCAAGGACCGCTGCTCTCAGTTCGTCCCGGAGGGCACGACGCGGTACCACATCGACCCGGGCGCCGGTCTGTTCTTCGAGAAATGCCTTAAGGCCGGCAAGGTCGAAGAGATCGGCATCGTCCGTAAAATCCACGAGCAGGTCGATGTCGCTCTCCGGCCGTTGTTCCCCCCGGGCATACGACCCGAAGAGCCCGATCTTCTGTACATGGAAGCGTTTCCCGGCCATCGGTGCAACGCGGGAAAGCGTTTCCATGATCTCTTCTTTTGTTCTCATGCAGCCTGCCTTATCCGGTTATCGTTGTTTTTGGTTTTGTGTACGATATCATAAGGATATGCACGGGGAATTGCCGATCTGCGCAATACGGTAACAGGCATACCGGATGAGTATGAGATCTTCGATCTTTCAGGTTTTGCCTTTCGGTACGGGTATCGATTTGCTGACTTCAACAAGGTTCCGGATGACAGCGGATTTACCCGGGCATTGATTGAATACACATACATACACAGGGTTGATCATGGCCACGAAGACTATCAGCATCACCGAAGAGGCCTACGAGCGGTTAAAAGCCCTCAAGAAAGATGAGAGGACGAGTTTCTCCGATGTCATCGTGCAGTATTACCCGGTCAGGCGCAAGCTTGCCGATGTGCTTGCCGGCATCGGTGACTGCACCGAGCTCGCCGTTTCCGTTGAGAAGGTCTCCCGCGATATGCGGAAGGGCCGGATGAAAACGGTCAGGTTCTGATCCGCATGCCGGTAGCCGGCACCTCGTTTGTGATCGACATGATGCGGCGGGACCAGGGGGCACTCGCACTCTTTGAGCATTATGAGGAGCAGGGGGTAGCGCTCCAGACCACGGCGGTCACGGCCCTGGAGCTGTACAAGGGGGCATTCATCTCAGGGACGGAGAACAACCGGGAGAAAGTTGTCGCCCTCCTGGAATTATTCACGGTGCTTCCCGTGGACGAAACAATCTATGAAGCGGTTGGCAGGATCTCGGCGGCTCTGGCACTGCAGGGCGGGGCGATCGGGGATTTTGATGAGCTCATCGCAACCATTGCCCTCTGTTACGACGGGGTGATCATCACCCGCGACCGGCATTTTGCAAAAGTCCCCCGGCTGAAGGTCATTTCGTACTGAACCGGAAGGCCGGGGGTTGCCCCATATGTCCCGGACACCTACCGGCTGCAGGTATTGATATCTCATCGTGTTTTGCCCATGGATGTGAAGAGGGGTCCCTGCACCGCAATATCCATGATGATTGAGAAAAGAAGGTATCTTACAGGATAGTGCATGAAGGAGATCCCCCCGTTCTTACCGGAGTTCAGGTACACCCACGGCATGGTGAAACGGCTTACCGGTATCACCGCAGACCGGGAAGTTATCCTCCATGCGCATCTCGTGCCGAAATGGGAGGTCTCGCTGCGGCGCGAGGAACTCGTCCGGGCAGCTCATGCATCCACCGCAATCGAGGGAAACCCGCTCTCGCTTGAGGATGTCAGTCTGCTTGCAGAGGGCCGGGATGTGATGGTGGCCCGGCGGGCAAAAACTGAAGTATTGAATTATCTCCGGGTGCTGGAACATATTGAGCTGTACCAGGAGAAGGGCCGGATCTCTGAGGAGAACATTCTCTCCCTTCACCGGGATGTTACGAGGGATACGCTCGATGACCCCGCTGCGGAAGGTGCATTCCGGAAGGTCCGGGTCGTTGTGGGAAACCGGCGCACGAAAGAGGTTGTCTATTCTCCCCCACCACCAAAAGAGGTCCGGCCGCTGGTGGCGGGGCTCACTGCATGGCTGAACTCTGATGGTGCCCGCCAGATGCACCCGGTCCTTGTGGCCGGGATTGCTCACTACGAGCTGGTCCGTATCCATCCGTTCGTGGATGGCAACGGCCGGACTGCCCGGGCGCTCGCGACACTCATCCTTGCTATGCAGAAGTTCGATATCAAGCGGTTTTTTACTCTCGATGATTTCTATGACAGCGACAGGGCTGCATACTATGCAGTGCTGAAACGCATAAACGGGACCTACCCCGATTGCACTCCGTGGCTGGAATATTTCCTGGAGGGTGTTGAGATCTCCCTTCACCGGGTGAAGGAGCGTGTGCTGCTGCTCTCGTCCGATGAGCACCGGAAGGCTGCCGGAGGGCAGGTTGCGTTGTCGGAGCGGCAGATGCGGGTCATTGAGTTCATCCATGCTCACGGGTCGGTGAAGAGCGGGGACCTGATGCAGGTGTATGGCATCTCCCGCCAGGCTGCCGGCAAGGAACTCGCCCGGATGGTGGAGCTCGGGCTCATCCGGGCTGAGCGGAAAGGCCGGGCAACCCGGTACGTGATGGCCTGACAGTTTTTTGATTCACGAGGGTACCGGCCGGGGACTGGCGAATCTGGTTGTCGATTCGGTTGTCGATTCGGTTGTCGATTCCCTCAATGGCATGGAGACCTGACTCTCCCGCGAGGAGGAGCGGGTCCGTCCGGGCAGCTCACCGGAGGGGTCCTGCCGCGCCTTCTTTTTTCGGCTCATCGTCCCGCCATTCCCGCCGCGTCCCGTGCCCGGATTCCGTTTGAGAGTACCACAATTCCCGCACGGGCCAGCAAGTTTATATTCTACCCAATATTTACATGAATTTATTACTACAGTGTCGCAGACCCGCACCCGGCAACGGGGACGGTGACGGTGACAGGAGCCCGGGGACAATCCCCGCCTCCCGAAATCCCTGCACCATGCGGGACTGTCGCAGGGGCCGGTTGATGGCCCCTGCACCCTGCACCAGACTCGAGAATACCGGCCCGCTCTTGGTGGATGTGGGGGATCGGCCGGGTACCCCGCTGCAATCGTCCGGGAATTTCCGGGCCGATCGCGGCATGCAGAAAGGCGGCGTTCAGCGTTACGGCGACCTCCGGGTTTCGTTACGCGGGCGTTGCTGCACGAGCCCCGGCTTTCGCCGGGCTGCCGCTGTGCATGCGGGGGAGAAGCGCACGAAGGATAGCGAGAACGAAACGGAGTGATGCTTATCGGAACCGAAACCCACGGGAAGAATCCGGACCGCCCTCACGGGCCGGACAGCACGAAGAACACCAAAAGGGACACTGAGCCCTGCCGCACCCGGACCCTCAGGCCGCCGGCCCCGCGGCTGGTGCAGCGGGCAACAGCACTCAGGGGGCTCTCGGCAAACCCGCCGCAACGCTCCCCGCGTGCCCGGCGGAAGATCGCGGAGCGCGACCTGATCGAGAACGCCGGCCTGCCGCTTGCGAACTATGGGAAAGAACTCCGGAAGATCCTCTGCAGCCTGGCTGAGCGGCAGGACCGGCAGAACGAGGACCTGCTCCTGCGGATCCATGACCTGGAGTACCGGGTCGGGGACCTGGAATGCGGCCGGTACCCGGACGATAACGGAGGCCCGTGATGCCCCGGCGCCCGACTGAGCATGACGGGAACGTCCCGCTCTGGCTCATCCCTGCCGCGATCCTGGACTGGATCCGGAAGGTCGGCGAGGACCTCGAGTGGGTCCGGATCCGGAAGACTGCGAGCCACTACTACCAGATCAGCGTCCGGATCCGGGCCGTGAAGCGGGAGTTCTCCCGCCGGGCCGCGGCAGCCATCACCGCACCGGTGGCCCGGGTGAACGCGGAGGAGGCATGAGCACCGGCAGGCCGAAAAGAACACGCGAGCGCAGGAACCGGCAGCGCGGCCGTCCGCCGCTCCAGGCGCTTGATGAGGCACAGGTGATCGCGGCACGGCGCGGGGAGGTGATCTTCCTCCCCGGGGGCCGGAGTGATTCATTCGATCTCATCCTCTGCGAAAAATTCCGGACAATCTTTGTGCGCATCCGGCGCACGGACCTGTACTTTGCGCACGCGAATGAGGTGCTGGAGAAGTACCACCATGATATTGCCCGGGCCAACCGGCTCCCGCTCACGGAGGTCACGGCCCGGGAGTTCTGGCTCCGGCTCAAGAACGGCACCTGGCAGTTCTTCCTGGTCCGGCATGACGGGCTCTTCGAGATCCGGGTGGATGGGAAGTACAGTCCCCGGGCTGAGCTGCCCCTGGGAGTACCGGACGACGAGGCACAGGAATCTTCCCCATCGGACGGGGGGAGTTCTCCGACGGAGAACGGGGAATAATCATCCCTTTTTTTCCCGAAGGGGAGTGCATCCCGGAGGAGGCATCGAAGATCCCTGCGTGGATCTTCCGTCGGAGCGGGATCCCCGGAAAAGGGTATCTCCCACCTGGCAATCCGGGCCCTTTACGGGCTCCGATTGCCCTCTTTTTCCTGATCCCGGATCAATTTCATGCAAAACCAGCTGGTTTATGTACAAGGGTTTTTCATCCGGGCCGATTGCTGCGTTTTTGGGCGATTCTGACGGTTTTGGGAGGCGCTGTAAAACCTCTTTAATCCTATTTCACTGGTAAAAGTCGGGGTTGGGCGGGGTGCAGGAGGGGGGTGGAAAATGAGGGGGCTTCCGGAGGGGGGAGATCACCGGGGGCATTGCTGTCGACCTCACCGTAACTCATCGATAAACGCGTGGCAGCCCGGGCACAACCGTACAGCCATTACCGGCTTCGATTCCGGCCCTTTGATTTTTTCTCGATCTGTTGTGCAGCGATCTCAAACTCCGGGTCCGGGCGGGCGCTATCCTGTGCAATCCTGCGGGCAGAGAATTTCTCATATTCCTCGATAGCCAGGGCCTGCGCAACCTCCATTGACACCGACCCTTTGTCATCCAGGATCTCCTGTTCATTGAACCGGAGGAATGCATCGAGCTTCTCCCTCCACTCCCGCATGTAAACCGGTTGTTTCCTTTCTGCCTGCATCTCGGCATAATCGAGATACATGGTAATAATCCGGTTCAGCTTTTTGATCTCGGGTTCGCTGAGATAATTTTTCGCGGTCGTGACATCGCTTTTCCGGACCTTCGCCCCTTTCCATGAGGTCAGCCCCATGTTTGGCCGCGATGCATCTGCCCGCTCCGCGATAAGTTCCGCAGCAGTACGGCCGGTGATCGCCCAGTGCAGCTTGTTCTGCACGATACGGTAGAAATCAAGGGTGGCTTCTGCATGCGGATCATAATCGATGGCAAGAGCATAGATGTCCCGGATCTTCTGGTAGAAGCGCTTCTCCGAAGCCCGTATATCGCGGATGCGTTCGAGCAGCTCATCGAAGTAATCCGCTCCGATGCTCCGGCCGTCCTTCAGCCGCTCATCATCGAGCACGAAACCCTTGATGAGGTACTCCCGCAACCGCTCAGTGGCCCACCTGCGGAACTGCGTGCCCCGGTGCGAGCGGACCCGGTAGCCAATGGCAAGGATCATGTCGAGGTTGTAATGCTCTACCGAGCGCCGGACCTCCCGCGTTCCTTCGGTTTGAACTGTCAAGTATTCCTTGACAGTTGCAGCCTGCGAGAGCTCTCCTTCCTCCAGGATGTTCCGGATATGGAGGCTGATATTCTGTTTTGTCGTCTGGTAGAGTTCCGCGATCAGTGCCTGTGAAAGCCAGACTGTTCCCTCATCTAACCGTACTTCGATGCGGCTCGTCCCGTCTTCGCTCTGGTAGAAGAGGACCTGTGACCGCCCGGCCGGCTCCGGAAGTTGAGGAGGATCCATTGTATGTAATGAGTCCGGCCGTGGGCTCTCATAAAGGGTGAGGGTGCAGGGTGAAACTGTGCCGGGTGCGGGGGACAGGGGATGGTGATTGTGTGAAACGAGAGGGGGGGGCGGACTCGAGCGTACTCAGGGATGCACCCCCTCCGTCGGAGCAGGATCACCAAAAAAGGGTATCTCCCAGGGTCGGATCCGGGCCCTTATAGGGCTCCGATTGCCCTCTTTTGCCCCCGCCCGGATCAATTTAGTGCAAAAGAGGGGGAATTTACTCGAAGATTGCGATGCAATCTTCTCATGCCCGCCCTTCCGGATGGAACGGCAGGCAAGTGCAAGTGTTCCGGGTCCGGGCTGTTTCCACCCGATTCCAGCCATTCCGGGCCATTTCCATAGCTCTGTCCGGGCCTAATAGGGACATATACAGTGGCGAAAGTCGGGGTTGGGCGGGGTGCAGGAGGGGGGTGGGAAAAGAGGGGGCTTCCGGAGGGGGGGTTGTCTCATCGTCGAAGACCGGCGCACCGACGGGGGTGAACACCGGGCCGGGGGTGGGTTTTGGGACGCCGGAGGTTTTGTTGCGTGTGCGGGAGGTTGTGTCCACCCGTTTGCTTAGAGTTCTAAGAGGGGGGTTGTGGCCGGGGGAGTGTCGTTTAACGCGGTTGCTGTTGTTCGGGATCCGCTGCGGGAGTTCTCTCGCTTTTTTCCTGATCCCGGTGCCCTGCCCGGTCCGGAAAACCGGAGGAGTCGGATCACTTATATCTGAATCACATCTTTTGAGGGTAATTTGTATATCGGATTTTTCTTAATTGCAGAGATGAGTTTTTGCCGGTCCCAGAGTTCGACACCATTTGATTCGGCGAGGTCAATAGCACTAAGAGTAAAACCGCTGCTTGAGATTACCATCGCCTTATTGGCTTGATAATGCCGAACTGCAGCTACGATTTCCTGGATCGCTGAATTGCCCACATTGTTTGTCCAGTTTTTTGCCTGGATAACAATTCGTTCCCCAAATTTTTCCACAATTAAGTCAGCACCCTGATCATTGGACAACGGTGTATGAACCACGCGATAACCCATCTTTTCAAATAATCTTTTTAAGAATTCTTCGAATTCATATCCCGACATTTTATCAATGGTAAAGATTGAAACCATCTCATCAGATGGTGATTCTGAGATTAGGTTTTCCTCAAATTGTCTGAGTTCAACTGCATTTTTCACCCGTTCAATATCGTTGTTGATAATCCCGTGATAATGAAAATTTTTTATAAGGAGATCTTCAAGGGCCAGAAGAAAACTGGAATCGTGATTGTAACTATAAAGATCGAGGAAATTCTGAATAACGTCATCGGCATTTTTCGGATTATTATGTAATAATTTCTTTTCAAACGTTGATTCATTGCCGAAATTATTACAGTAGTGAATAATCGATTCTAGTTCTTCCGAAGTACATTGGATATCTTTTGTTGCAAGTAAATGCTTGAGGTTTTCAAATTCTTTGGATTCTCGTCCACTACCACGATAGATCTTCACATAACTTTCAATATAGCGGATATCACCCGTATCGTTCAATATTCGGATGATGTTTTTTGTTTTTTCCCACCGTTCTTTCTCAATTTTTCTCTCGGCTCGAATCCTTTCATCTTCAATTCGGGCTTCGTGTTTTTGTTTTTGATGGGATCCATACATATTCAGAGTAATGATCGCAAAATAGAATGCTGTCAAAAACGTGAATATCCCGATAAACGCCACAACTGTTTTTATCCAACAGAGCCGGCTGTCGATAATACGGGGATTCTCCCATTCATCATAGAGAAAGACTAAATCGAGAATTATATTCAATACGAGTGCAGGAAGTATCCAAAAAATGAAACCTGGATCGTTGTATCCCCCTTTTACACTGGGATTGTTCAAGAAAGAACTGATAAATCCTACACAGAGAATAAGATCGAATCCGATGATGCCGTGAAATAAAGTTGAATAATGAAATGACCAGTCGTTCCTGAGATTCTCAAAAAAACTGTACTGGATCTGGTTTCCACAATTATGGCAGAACCGGGATTTTGCGTCCTTGACATTTGCGCCACAATTCGGGCAATGTTTAACCATAATACCGCACGCACTACATCGACGTATTTATCATTAAAGATTCGTATTTGATAAATGGAGTTCATTTTGCCCTTAAGAGACGCAGTGAAATATTGTAAGTCGAACTGGGAAGGTTGAGAACGAGTCCCGTCTCGAAGAGACTTAAAACACTCCTTCGGGAATTATCTCAACAGCGGGGACCAGCGCACCGACGGAGCCGAACATCAACCTAGGATGCGAGTCCCGGCACGGCGGAGATTCTGCCGCCGGGGCCGGAGTTTGTATCCAACGGTTTTCTTAGATTTCTCAGAGGGGGTTTATGGGTTGAGCATCGGTCAACGGGATTGGGGAGATTTTTCGAAGCGGGTCTGACGCTCATCGGGGCTCCGCCCCTTGCCGCGTGGGCTAGCCCCGAATTATTCTCTCCAACCTTTTCCGAATTGAAATTCCGGGGATTTCCGGTAGTTTTCAAAATAATTCCCAATGAGATCATTCTCCAGTTCATGGAAATTATGGGGGAGAACCAATTGAGGGATACAATGGTAAGAGAATTGTACCCTTCGATCGCCCCATGCCTTCCTTCGATGCTGACGCAATCGTTTTTGGCAATCATCTGATTCCCCGATGTAAATGATCTGACTTGAGGGTGAATCGATCAGGAAATACAAACCGGAATCATTGGGGACTTTTTGAATATTATCGAGAATGAGATTCTCGGGTTCAGACCACATAAGCCCCATCCAATTCCGATCTCCGGGCTTCCCTTCCGGAGGTAATGGGGGCCAACTCTTTCCACTCGCAGGATTATCCGGCTCGGTATCCTTACGTCTTCCTCCTCGAATACCAAATCCCTTTTTTTGATTTGGCGATCTGTTATACCGGGGATGGAATCGTCCAAAATTACACAGCGTAGATTCTCCAACCTCCTGCCGATATCTGTAGAGCAAGTAACTCTCCATGCCTTTCAGATTTGTTTGATTGGGATCAATTGAGGCTGCGGAGAATTCGTACGTGTACTGTTTTTCTTTATTCCAAACCCAGAGGGATTGTGCTGCAGTGTGGGGATCGTTCCAGGGACATTCATCATGAACAAGGGTATGACGACGCAATTCACTGAACCGCTTTTTCAGCGCCCTTCCAGTCTGGCCAATATACATGAGATTATCCTGATCTACCGCTCTTACTCGATAAACGCCGGGCATCTCCAGGATTTTTTTATTTCTTTCTTCAAGAATCTGAGGGGGTTTCTCCGGTTTTAAATAGAAAGGAACCCAGTCAGACCAGGAGAGGTTGCACCAGCCGGGAGAGAAATATTCCATCGCTGCTCCCGTAAATTATCCGGACTTTGCGGAATAGACCCGCTCGTACCGGAGGACAATTGCATCCTTCTCAGTCTTTGCGACAAGCCTGAAAACATCGCCCGGATTTATTTTAAAATTCTTCACAACTTCAGAAGGGATTGTGAGATCGAGAGAGTTGCTGCCATGGTGAAGCCGGGACTTCACCGTTGTTTCCATATCGGGCATACAACATGGTCAGTGAATGCACATTTAGCGCTTAATGCACATTATGTGCATTAAGGTTCAGGAGCCGGGCTGATCCAGTTCATTCACTGATACTGTGACAATCTCTTATGTTTTTCCCAATACTTCGGAAATTCATCAGCGGGGAGGACTTGATGAACGCAGGAAACTGGCTGAAGCTGCCGGTTGTTCCTTCATTGAAGTCCCTGCCGATTTGATTAAGAAGGAATCCGAAACGGATGCAACAGGTCAGGAGTTATGCACTTTTCTGACAAGGGAGAGTATCGCAAAACTGTACACTCCGACCCGGAACCTGTCGGGAACTATTCCCTATATCCTTCACACCGATCCCGCACTCAACAAATGTGTCCGGCTCCGCTGGAACGATCCGGCATGGACAGAACAGTTTATCCGGATGATTCTGGACATCTCGGTGTTCTTCGGGACACTGCCGGGAAAGATCGAGATCCATCCCGGCGACAACAGGAATTCTTATGCAGATATTGTCCGCGGTGTGAAGGCAATCCAGGCCGGCTACCGCGAGGCATACGGGTACGTTCCGCAAATCCTTCTTGAGAACCGGACCGGCCAGTTCATCTCCCAGGGAAGACAGATCGCCGGGCTCTGGGATTATATCCGTCAGAACGATCCGGAACTTAGGTATTCCTTCGGGATTGTTCTGGATATCCAGCAGCTCTCAACTGTAACAAAAGAGAATTTTCTATCATCGTTAAATCAGATTCCCTCCGATTGTCTGAAGGGATTCCACATCCACCGGCTACACAGGCCACCGGCAATTGGAGATGGAATCCCATGGAAGGAAGTGTTTGAGAAAATCGGGGAAATCAGACACGATATAATCATCAACCCGGAAATCCATCACAACAACAAGGTTGCAGACGTGATTGGATTTTGTGAAAGAATGATTGGGAAATGAAAAAGAGTGGCGGGGTATCTGAACCATCATTGTATTATTTTTTTGAACTGCTCCAAGATCTGAATTCATCAGGAAGGAGAGTAATCAGTTCCTCCCCGGATATCGAATAAAGATCATACGTCAGATCAAACTGCTGCAGTACATCAACATATCTTCGAAGAGTTCCCGGTTTATGTTCCTGGGGTGAAGAGCTGCGTTTTGGTCTTTTCTTCACCGGATCCCAATAAAGGATTCTCGCGGCTTCAATAATGCCCCTGTTCGTACCCATCTCCTGACGCCCCATCAGCTGGGCAAGGAAATCACCGGTCTCATCAACAGGGTTGTAAAGCAGGATAATCGAATTCTCGCGATGGAGATCATAAATCATGACCGGCCCTGCCAGGAGATGACGGAAGATCCTGTCCCATTCATCACCATTGAGGATGTACCGGGAATCTGCACCGATCTTCCGGTTTCCTTTACTATCAGCAGGGCAGAGAATATCAAAATAAAAAACCGAGAGCCAGGTCCACATTCCGACATTCCGGTATCTTCTCTCTGAAGCGATTTTTGAAACTTTCTCATGAAGATATTGGGCAATCTCATATTTTGTTGAGAAATTTCCGGTTTCGATCTCGATCTTATTCGGGATGAGCCGGGTGTAGGTTTCGTCGGATAATAACTCAGGAAGGGAGGTCTCTGACTCGCCGGTCTCACGCATCATGATGAGATAGTCCTTGAATTTTTCAATCCCGTATTCGTTAAACTCGCGTATCCGGACCATATCAGACCCTCACAATATCCGTCTCAAATTTTTCCTTTATCTGATACTTTCTGCAGAACGCAGGGAGAACATCATTATCAATCCAGTTGAGGAAGAAATCCTGGTTTTCTGCAGGTTTTTCATACTCGGGAGTATCCGTGATTTTCGGAACATCCGGCATGTTTTCAACAAACGCCAGCCACAGATTCTGCCACAATTCCGGATCCTCATCATCAAATGCATCGTCAATAACCAGGATCCGGATAAGAATTTCCCGAAGTACTGACGGGTATACCAGACTGAAGAAAAGGTCACTTGACTTTACGATTTCGGTTACATTCACCGCATCAATTTTATTGTTGATTGTCAGAACAGGGCCGATATCCCGGAAATCCAATCTCCAGATCTCTTTCCCGAGATCATCATAGGCAACCGGGAGAAGTGACCGGTGCCGGGTATCTTCTGGGCTTTCACCAACAGAGGTAAGACGATCCGCAACTGCCAGAATTTTGCCGTGCTGTGCGGAGGGATCAACAACTTTCACCCGGAAATGGATTGCATCCGTGCTGTGAATGCCGGTAAGGTGCCGGTCCGCCGGCAGGACCGGGTCTTTCAGGGTTCCGCACCGGAACCGCATGAAGGAAGATCTGTCATACGCTTCAAGATAAATTTCAGCGTCATCAGGAAATCCTTCAGGATTAATACTGATTTTCAGATCAAAATACGGATGCGGAGTGGTATCCTTAACGAGACGGATGAGAATGTCATTTCTCTCGATCTTTTTCCGTCCGGTATAATTGAATTTCCGGATCATTCAGCCACCTCCGAACAGGATGTTTTTATTATAAGATCACGCTGTTCGTCAAATCCTGTGACTCTGATGTCAAACTTCTGATCGGTTATACTGACATTCAGAATATTTTCCGCAGCATGGAGAATCTCAAACCCGGAACCACCAACAGAGATCGGATCTTTTCCCAGATCAAAATCAGGCACCCGGTATTTTTTCATCGGATTTCCTTTTCTCACAGCATAAGCAAACCGGATTTCCACGGATGAAAGATCCTTTTGCAGAGTCGGATTGGGATATATCCGGACACCTCCGGAGATTTTTGACAGGAGAACCGGTCTCGGACGTGATGATACACCCTCCTCCAGTCCCTTCTCGGATTCGTCTCCCTTCTCCTTTTCATCACGGGTCTTTGTCTTTTTTTCTTCCGGGGGTCGTTTTTCAGGAATGTCAATATAGAAGACTTCTCCCAGAAGTTCCCTGTCAACACCTTCAGCCGGTTTGAGGAGCCTGTGGATGATCTCCCTCAGGCTGGCTTTAACATAATCGAGTGTCTTGGCACCGTGTTTGTATTTATTCCGGAATTTTGAGGAATCTTTCTGCCATTCGGTATGGGCGGGATTTTCAGCATCCCCGATGAGGGTAGTTATTTCACCCTCATCAATTACAACCATTCCCCGGATTCCCCGCTCCCTGAACGAACTGACACCACTGATCCGGATACCTTCGCGGATGAAGTAATTGTCCGCTCCATGCAGGGTTCCGTCCCGCTGAACAAATGCCCTGAACCAGTTCAGCCGTGCTTCAGACCCTTTCCTTTCCACCTTGACAGGGACTTTAAATCCGATTACCTGATTCTCATCGAACCGTTTCCGGAGATCTGCGAGGGAGATCGCCTCGAATAGTTCATCATGCCAGGCGGGCATGACATTCAGATTTGTTGGGGGATTGAGAGTAACGAAATCGTCTTCAGGCATCTCAATGGCATTTTTTGCAAAACTGAACAGTTTCAGGAGATTGACATCCTCAGTTTCACCATCAAATTCTGATGTGAGAAAGGCGCCATTGGATATCTGCGGGACCACACTGTCTCTGTTCAATTCGTCGCAGAACCCGTTCTCCTGAATTGTAACGGACAATTCTCCGGAGACAATCGGATAAAAAAACTGCTTGATAATGCCGGTCCTCAGAGATTTTAGTGAGATATCCTCATAGGGAAACGGAATGACAATGGAAAAACCGGGTTCTGTTGTTCTTTTCAGATGGAAAGTTTCTGAAAATTTTTTTATTGACGGTTCGTCTTCGACCGGGACAGGGAAATACTGCTCTCCCTGCGAACTGCCGAATGTCCCGAAACCCCCGTAAGGCATATAGGATTTGTCCTCCACGGTGTGGATTTTCAGAACAGACTGTCCCATGAGAAGAGAACGCTGATCGCTTTCCCTGACGGTCAGGCCGAAAAACGTATTGATCTTTGATACTGCGCTGAAAACAGTTTTCCCAAGCCCCCAGCGTCCCCGCTCACTTCCTGACTTTCCGGACCTTCCGTAGTTTCTCCAGAAATAAAAGAAATTTTCCCTCGCACTTTCATCCGACGGATTTTCCGCAAGTTCAGGATCTCCTTCGAGCCCCGTTGTGTTGAAATCCTCTATCACCAGGAAATCCAGAGAGGCCGCGGCAGAAGGCCGGTCGATCAGTCCGTTTCCCCGTACACTCAGATGTTCATTCAGTCCCCTGAAAAAGGATTGATATTTTTCATCAGTGACCGGAGCATTTCCACGATAGATAAAGATGTGAATTTGGACATCCTGATGTCGCTTCGCCTTGGCATCAAGCGAGTTCTGGATTGTCTCACGAAGCAGGGCGTGGGAGTAGCCACCCACAGATTCAGTCTTGAAAAATTCGTCCTGAAAGGGATCGACGGCCATGTCGTCCTTGGTTTTGGGTTTGAATTTCCATGAGGGTTGTGGATCCGGAATAACCACCATGGAAAGGCAGTCTATTTTTAACCACGTTATATTTTTCTTATTGCACACCGCTCACCAGGGTTTTTTATAATCGCCAGGCAAACAGGTACCTGACAACGGAATGGAACAGCGTTTTTTTACTGTCGATTTGTTCGCAGGTTGTGGCGGAATCAGTGAGGGCTTTCATCAGGCCGGATTTGAATCCGTTGCCCAGGTTGAGATGCATCCGCCGGCATGTGAAACGCTGAGAACCCGTCAGATATTTTTTGAACTGAAGAAACTGCACAAAACCGGGGTATACAGCAGATATCTCAAAGGAGAGATCTCCCGGCAGCAGATATTTTCTGAATTTCCTGACATTCAGACCGCTGTTGATCACCGGGTTATTCAGGAGACCCTTTCAGAGGATACCATTCAGCCGGTGATCCAAAAAATCCGTGCCAGCATGCAGTATCACGGGGCATCACAGATTCACGTATTTCTCGGAGGACCCCCCTGCCAGCCGTACTCCATCATCAACAGGGCACGGATTCAGAAGAATGGTGAAACACAGGGCCGCAATTATCTGTACAAATATTATCTCGACCTGCTTCGGGAATTTCAGCCGGATGTTTTCATTTACGAAAATGTTCCGGGCCTTTTCACCGCAGCTGACAACGGTCAGAAAATATTTGATCTGCTGCTCCGTGATTTTGCAGAGGACCTGCATCCCGCCTATGAGATTATCCCTCCTCTTGACAAGGTTTCGAAAAATCCCCATAACTACATCCTGAATAGTGCTCACTTCGGTGTTCCCCAGAACAGAAAACGGCTCATCCTCATCGGTTTCCGACAGGATCTTGAACTGAAAAATCCGGATATCCGGCATGTCTATCAGAAACTGCAACAGAAAGCGGCAGCAGGAAAAGATCATCCGCTCACCGTGCGGGATGCCATCAGCGATCTCCCGCCGCTGAACCCTGGACAGGGTTCCAATGGCTGGTATGGTGAATATCCCCAGGTAAATTCCATCAGCGACTATCAGAAAACGATGAGAGCCGGTTCCCGGTTTGTCCTCAATCATTTCGCCCGGGGACATATGGCGAGTGATCTTGACCGGTACCGGTTTTTCATCGAAAATCACGATCATTCGGATCATGCTGTGACCATTGAGGATCTTATTGAGACGCGGCCGGATCTGATTCCCCATCACAAACATCTCGACAAGTTCGTGGACCGGTTCAAGGTTCAGGCTTGGTCAAAAACCTCATCGACTGTCACCGCCCATCTCTCAAAGGATGGTCACTACTTCATCCATCCTGATCCGGATCAATGCCGGTCCTTCACTGTCCGCGAGGCAGCCCGCTGCCAGTCCTTCCCGGATAATTTTCTCTTCGAAGGTCCCAGGACCGAACAGTTCCGGCAGGTCGGGAATGCGGTCCCTCCACTGCTTGCAAAAGCAGTCGGAACAGCAGTGAGAAAAGAACTCGAAAAGATCTATTCCTGAACTGCGTTTTTCAATGATTCCGCAATTTTTTTGATAATTTCTTCCGGAGTCTTCCGGACCTCGTGCTCCCAGAACCGCAGGACTGTCCATCCCTCCGATGCGAGTTGTTCACTGACTTTCTGATCCCGGTCAACATTTGACTGAATCTTTTTCATCCAGAATTCTTTATGGGTTGCCGGTTCCTGGAAGCAGAAGGGGCATTTATGCCAGAAACATCCGTCAATAAAAATCACAATTTTCTTTTTTGTAAAAACGAGATCAGGTTTACCGGGCAGATTGTAATGAATCCGGTATCCCCGCATTCCCTCAGCCCGGAGCAGTTTCCGGAGTTTTACTTCCGGCCCGGTATTTTTCGCCCGTATGCGGGACATGTTGAGTTTCCGCTGGGCCGGAGTGAGGACATCAGTCATTGATCAATATGAGAACAGCACTTCAGAAAAAATCTTGTATTCTCTCAGAATTTTCAAAAGATATGCCTGTTTTATAATGTTCAAAAAAATACATACCTCTGACACCAGCAGGCAGACTGTCTAAAAAAAGGTCGGACAGTGAAAAAATGACTGAATTCAAACTAACCGGTGAACAGATCAAAGCAATAGGACATTTCGAAGGCAATCTCCAGATCCTGGCCTGTGCCGGCTCCGGAAAGACCGATGTTGTTTCGAGAAGGATTGCAGAGATTATTCAGAAGGGTGAACCGCCGAAATCAATTGTCGCGTTTACATTTACAGAAAAAGCAGCTGAGGAACTCAAAGCCCGTATTCGTCTGCGGATTGAAGAACGATCTCCGGGAACTGCAGATTTCGGGGATATGTATGTCGGGACTATTCACGGATTCTGCTTTGAGATGCTCCAGGAACTCGATCCCAAATACCGGAATTATGAGATTCTTGATGATGCCCGTAGAATTGCATTTATTTCAATGCCAAAACAGTTCTTCAAATCCCATCTGCCGACACTTATCAAGCGGGAAGAGGAGGAACGAAAGGAAAAAGGGAGTGAGAGTAAACGCTCGATGAAATTTCCGGTAATCAGGAGATTCTTCCAGAGTGCGGATATTGTCCGGATGGAGGACATCGACATTCAAAAAGTGAGTGATGATGATTTCCGCATCTGTTTTGAACGGTATGAAGATGCTCTTGATCGGGAGCGGTTCCTTGATTTCAGTGAGATGATCTATCGTCTGGTAAAAAATCTTGATCACAATCCGCATATGAGGAAGATCCTCCATGAGAAAGTCCGTCACCTGATTGTCGATGAATATCAGGATATTGACCGCATCCAGGAACGGCTGATCCGTCACATAGCGGAAGGCTGCAAGAGTCTCTGTGTTGTCGGGGATGATGACCAGTGTATCTATAACTGGCGTGGATCTGCGGTGGAATACATCATTAATTTCGACAAAAACTACAAAGGTGTATCCCGGGCATCCCTTTCAACGAATTTCCGCAGCACGTCTCATATCATCAGAGCTGCAAATGCCTTTATCGGAAATAATCACCGTCGTCTGAAAAAGAAGATGGATCCGCGGGAGGATCCGCCGAATCCGATATCAGAAGAGGATCTTTTCTACCGCCATTTTGATAAGGAAGATGATGAATTCAGGTTCATTATCCAGCGGATTAAAGACCTGCACGGTTCCGATTTCCGGGACAAACGCCACCGGGAATTTTCCCTTTCATGGGGGGATTTTGCCATCCTTTCACGGAGAAAAAGTACTGCAATCAAACTTATTCCGTATCTGGAGAAAGCAGGGATCCCGTTTATCCTTGATATAGGAGGTGAGGTTTTCCAGCGTCCCGAAGTCCTGCTGGCATACGACTGTCTCGGATACATTTTCCGGAAGGAGTTTCCGGCAATCACCCCCGAACATCTGACTGAGCAGTACGAGGAAGTTTTCAACAACAGGACTATTGATGGAAAGCCGGTTTATCCCGTAGCTGATGCAAAGAAATTCATCAGAAAGATCGAAGAGATCAAAAAACAGGCTGACCGGGTCTTTGCCAAGGGGAAAACCGACTATCTCCAGGACGGGCTGCAGCCATATCTGCACGATATCCTGAACGCATTCGGTTCGGAAGAGTTCGAGCTGGAGGAAGTCTATAATTACAATCTGGCGGTCCTCAGTCAGGCTGTCGCGGACTATGAATCCGTTTGGAGAAGACTGCGGGCCAGAGAAGTGAAATGGTTCTTCGGGTTTATCAGTGCATACGGATCGCACAGTTATTCTGAGACCGGGCATCAGGATCCAACCCTTATCAACGCAGTCAAGGTACTGACCATCCACAAAGCGAAGGGGCTGGAGTTCCCTGTCGTGTTCATACCGGGAATGGTGGAAGAAAAGTCCCCTCCGGCGGATAAAACATACCTTGATCCGGAACTTTATGATATTCACAGTTATCTCGGGGATGAAGAGGATGAACGCCGCGTATTGTATACAGCTGTCACCAGGTCTGAGCGGTATCTCTTTATTTCCGGTTCACGGGATCGGAAGAAGCCGGACGGGACTGATTACAAACGTCCTGCCGTGCCATATCATTTTATCGAGGAGATTGTTGACGGGATGCCGTTCACTGACAAAACTGAGATTCATCCGGTCTGTTCCGGCTTTCTGCCGAGGAGAAATGCAAAGGATGTATTCCCGACCTCCTACAGTGACATCAACTGTTACCGGCGCTGCGGGTATGATTATCAGCTCAGATCCGTGTACGGTTATCAGGCAGGAGTGCCGGCGGGATTCGGTTACGGAACCCGCATCCACAATATCCTGAATATTATTTACAACAACTACATCCGTTCCGGTAAAATTCCCGACCAGGCAGAAGTTGAGAAACTGTTCGATCAGCATTTCTTCCTTCGGTATGCCACGGACGTTATGGCAGAGAACATGAAGGGCGCCGGAAAGACTGTTGTTAAGAATTATCTGAAGATTCATGGTCAGGATTTTTCCAAAGTACTTGAAACCGAGAAGGCATTCGAGTTCGTTCTTGGAGATGCCCTCATCGGAGGACGTATTGATCTTCTGAAAAAAATGGATGAAAATGGAAACCTGAGCGAAGTGGAGATTGTGGATTTCAAGAACGAGAAGGAGGGTGCGGATCTGTATTCCCGGAATTACGAACTGCAGCTTCGTCTGTACGCCATGGCCTGTCTCGAATCACTCGGCCTGCACCCGAAGAAAGCCTGTATCCACCATCTCGATGCCAGTGGAGGAAAAAAGGACTATATTCCGATCGATGAGGAGAGCCTGAAGGAAGCCCGGAAGGAAATCGACGGATACGTATCAGGAATTATTGGCAGGAAGTTTATCCCGAAACCAACAACGGACTGCAAAGACTGCGACTGGCGTAAGATCTGTTCAAAGAAACAATGCCGGTGAAGAACGGGGAGTACGATGGGGCCGGACTGGAAGATCACCGAATCGGATATTCATAAAACACGGAATTTCATACAAAGTATGAAATCCCGGGAATATGTGAAAAAAAGAATCTGCATGAATGTTTCACTTCCGGCCCCGGAAGTAACTCACGATTTAATCTGGGAAGGGATGTTTGACTGCCTGCTGTCGACCCGTCAGAAATCCGGCCCCGGTTCCCCGATAGCGAAATTTCTCTGCAGGAACCCGTTTCCCCTGCCATATGCCACGTGTGTGCAGCATGAAAATACTGCAGAATATATCAGCAGTAAACTTGGAGCTGAAAAAGGAGTACAGTATAAGAACAAAATCGGAAAGTTTGCCGAAAAAAACCTGGACTGGCTTGAGAATGGCGGCTGGGAAGAGGTCGATAAATGGATCACAGTGCTGCAGAAACAGAGGGGCGAGAACCCATTACCGGAACATCAGAAAGCTGAGCGGGAAATTGCCAGGAACTTCTCTGATGCATTTCTGGGTATCGGGCCAAAACAGTCGAGAAATTATCTTCAGCTGCTCGGACTGATCCGGTATGAGATTCCGCTCGACAGCAGGTTCGTCAGCTGGTTCCTTCTTAATGAATTCCCCATTCTTTTTGACGGGAAGCCGATTAGGTCCGTTGATCATAAAATTATCATCCAGAGGTTATCGGTCCCATACTTGTATGAGGGGATCCTCGATCGGGTACAGGAATTGTGTTTCCGTTGTGGGATTCTACCCGTGGTTCTTGATGCCTGTGTTTTTGCCAGTTTTGATCCGGAATGGGAAGGGGAGAAGATACCATTCTGATTCGAGAAATATGTCACGACGAATTGCCTGAAAAAGAGAGATAAATGGTAATTACTCTGATATGACTTCGTTTAAGGCATTCTTCAGTGATTTCTGCCGTTCTTCGATGAATTTATCGTAATTATTATCAGCCATGGCTGAAAGGGCATCCCGTGATATCAGATGAAGAGAGAGGGTTGATTCACGTTTTTCATCTGTTTTTAATGCAGTCCGCATTTCTTCAAGATAATCAGACGGCCGTTTGTTCAGGATGATTATATTTGTTGTATCGAGGAGAAGTGTCCGGTTTACAATAGAATCCTTGGTCTTTCTGAAAAGTGTTGATGTTGATGATGGAAGGCCGATAACTTTTTGCGGGAAGATATGGTGATCGTGAATACTTCCTTCAACATATGTGCCGGTATCGAGAGGTCGTGCCGTGAAAAAGTCAGGGGCACTTTTCAGGGCAAGAATACAAAGAATCCCCTTATAAAGAGAGGAACCTTTGGAAATCTGCTGAAGATCCAGACTATCGATAAAATTACTATCCACCTTACTAATCCTGCGAATAGATTTGATATCCTGAGTATCAAGCCAAGTCTTTAAATCACGAAAATCTTCTGACATCACCGTATCTGATGATCCACTGTAATCATTTGAGATGATTGCCGACCAGTACCATTTTTTCAGGACGGTAATCATTTTCTCATGGGAAATTTTCGATTTGTAATTATTTTCATATTCCCAGAGGAATGCTCCCATAACAGGAATCATCGTGGTATTTGGAATATATTCTGTAGAAATAGCGCCAAAATCATTGATTCCCACATTCTTCAGCCGGGAAAATACATTCCGGGAATTCTGAAGAGAGGTATTCCACAAACTGAGAAATTCCTGACTGTCTTTTACCAGGATGGTGTCTTTTTTCTTTCCGTCAGCTTCTTTCTTTTGTATTGACTTCGAGGGAATGAGATAATAGATATATTTCGCCGAGCAGTAGCCCTGTTTGAACAGGGAAATCTGCTTCAGCTGATATTCATTCATTTTCGGATCGGTATTTTTAAAATCGTCAGGAACCTCGTCCCAGTATTTTTTTAATTCAATTCCGTGAGGATAGACAAATGCATTCATAAGATCAAAAATGGACAGCCGCATCCCTTTCTGATTGATACGGGCAAAAATATTGCAAATATCAACGATATCCCTATCACTTTCAAGAACATGAACGGGAAATTCGTAGTTACGGATCTTCTGTATCAGATCAATAATTTTCCCATGGAAAAGATCCACTTCACCCTCATCCGTTTTATCCTGAACCAGTTCGCGGGCATAAGATTTTGTCCAGTTATAATACTCTTTGGATCCGAAAAAATTCTCATCAGTTACTATCCGGAGAGGCAGATTCTTATCGGATATCCAGTCGCTTTTTTGTGACAGGATTTCCTCTAGAGAGAAATATTTCTGATTGTGACCATAATTTACACAGGACTCGATATCTCCATTAAAAAATTCATTGAGATCAATGTAGAAATTGTAACAGGATTTACGCCCTGGCATCGAAATTTCCGGGCCCTTCAGTGCATAATACAGCGATGAAATCCTCTGCTGACCATCGAGAATCGCATATTTCGGACGATCGGTTTGTTTTGCCCCCCAGAGCGGATCCCATCTCTGGCCGTCAACAAATTTTCTCTCCAGTTCCCAGAATAGCAGCATTCCGGCGAAATAATCCTGTAATATTGAAACAAACAGGTCAGATATCATCGAAGGATTCCATTCATAACCCCGCTGAAAATACGGAATTACGAAATCCCCGTTATCGACACTTTTGACAAGATCATACACTGATTTGTATGGTTTTTCGTCATGTCCCATTGAAACGCTCCAAAAAATTTTGCCTTTTACAGAATAATCAGATAAAGAAAAGAGGGGGCCTTTGCGTTTATGCCTTCGTTTTTATTTCAGAAAAGTCGAATTCAAAGGTTTTTCTTTTCAAATGACGCATCGTATTTTTTTTTACAAGATTATCATATCCCACCTCATTTATTAACGGCATTTTCTACCCCACCTTCCCCTCACTCTCCATCCCCTCCTTTTTGCAACGCCCCAAAGTAACTGCCCGAAAGCCACCGCGGCAACAGCTCCCGGATCACGCCGACACAGCAATACGCCACCGTGCCGCTGAAGTATAGAAGATTACCCGGGTGAGGAGGGTCGTCCCCTCACCCCATCGCCCGTACTTTCCGGATCAGCGCGATCTTCTGCTCCATCTCGTCCCGCATATCCTGCTCGATAGCGGAAAGGATCTCGGATAACGGCACAACAAGCCGGTATATACACATCGACCGGCCACGCTTCTCCTGCGCAAGCTTGCGGCTCTCTACCCAGCCCCGCCCCGTAAAATACGATATCGCTTTACTCACCTCACCCTGGCGCAGGTCGGTGCCCCGCTCGATATCGCGCGAGGTGGCCTCGGGAATGTTGGCAAGGAAGACGAGCGTACGCGCACTGTGGCGGACCAGACCGGCTTCGATGAGGAGATTGGCTGACGATTCTTCTTTTTTGGTAAACGTATAGACAAGAGCCATGGATATTCCCCGCGAAATGTATTTGAATTAATTTCAAAATTATATCGTTAAAGCCATTCTGGTCAATGGTAAAAAACCCGTCCTGAACGAAGGGATTTGTGGCACGGGAAAAGGAGCGGGCCGGGCAAATAAAAATAAAGGAAGTATCGCCGGGATCTCACCTTCCTGACACTCTTTGGCGGTATCTCTGCTCCAGGGGATTCAGATGCACCGGATTGTTACACAACGTCTCCACAATTCCCCTTTTCACCCCACCTTCCCCTCAATCTCCATAACCTCCTTTTTGCACCACCGCTCCCCGACTACCTGCCATCCACCAGGGGAACAGGTCCCGCATGATGCCGACACCGCTGTACGAGGCCAGGCACGCAAACGTAGAGAAGAAGAGCCAGGCAGGCAGCGTCGCATTATTGCAACCGTATATCGCCATCAGCCGGGTGAGGGAAAGGAGGAGGGCAAAGACTGCCGTGCCCAGCGCAAGGTACCCGGTGAGGGTAATATTCGGATGAGACCCGGCCGACGGAGTAATATCAAAAATTTAATCCTCATCCCGTTTCATCAAATCCAACAGGGACCGTATCTGCGGTTCAAGTTCAGGGAGTTTGTGCTGGATAACATCCCAGACAATCTCATAATTGATCGCAAAATACCCATGGATTACCTTGTCGCGGATCCCTGCCATGAACTTCCAGGGAATGCCAGGGTTCTCTTTCCTGATTTTTACCGGGACATTCTTGGCAGCTTCACCGATGATCTCCAGGGATCGGGTTACCGCATGTTCCGTTGTCTTATCTTGCAGAAGATTATCGTAGGTGATAGTTGACGGAGCGAATTAAGGTACTCGATCTCGTCAAGAATATGCTGGAGATATACGAGGTTATCCTTCAACCCAGATCACCTCACGTTCAACCCGTGGCCGGATGTATTTATCGATCCCGCCTACCGTCAGGAGGTCCACTTTTCTGCCAAAGAGATCTTCAAGGTAATACACAAGCTGCATGAAGTTATCGAAAGTAGCCTGTCCTTCAGTGAACTCAACAAGAATATCGACATCGCTCGAACGTTTCTGCTCCCCACGGGCAAATGATCCAAATATCCCGATCCGTTTCACGCCAAAACGCCCACGTACCACCGGGATCTCACGGCCCAGTTTCAGAAAAACCGGGCTTCTTCGTTTTGGTGATAACGCGATCGGTGATGCCATCTCTCTCAGTACCTGTTGTGTGTGATTGGTCTTAAAAAGGGTGTGGATGCCGTTCATCCGGCAGTACAAAAAACTAATTCCGGAGGCGGGACCATTTGAAAGATCTTCTCCACAAGACAGGTTCCGGGTCACGGCCAGTTCTGGCTGTGCGGCGAAGCCCATGAGGCACTCAAACCATGAGGATGGGAAGAACAGATCAGTGTTCTTCGAAGCACCGATATGTGTCAAACATTGCCCTCTATCTCCATAACCTCCTTTTTGCCCCGCCCCTGAGTGACTGGCCGAGAGCCACTGCGGGAACAGTTCCCGGATCACGCCGGCACAGCAATGTGCCACCGTGCCGCAGAACGTGGAGAAGAGCACCCGGGTGAGGAGGGTCGCGTTCGCCATGCCATAGACCGCCATCAGCCGGGTGAGGGAAAGGAGGAGGGCGAAGGCCGCATTGCCCGGTGCGAGATATCAGTTCCGGGGAGAATCCGCTGACATCACGGAAGAATTTCGATCTCTTCTGAGATACTCACCGGGAAACCGGAGCTGACGTTCCCCATCATTCCGTGCCCGGGTCTCTTCGCACCCCAGCCTGGCATCGGAGCGCACGAGAGAAGAGAACCGCAACGCGGCAGTAAGCCTGCCGACACAGCAATACCCGGCAATCACTTTCACCCCGCCAACCGGGCTCCTTATCCTCATGCCTTCCCGATATCCGGGTAAGGAACGCGATCATGAAATGAAACGCAGGACCGCAATATCCACCATTCCGGAAGAACCGCTCTTCCCCCTCGTTCAGGAGATCCGTGATCTTGTCCGGCAGGCCCGGCAGACTGCAGCCCGCACCGTTAACACATTACAGGTTGCCACCAACTACGAGATCAGAGGGGATCGCAATTCCCGATGAGGAGAAGTGAGGCATTAGCCGAACTTCGAGTTCGGTCGGAGGATTGTAGAACACGAGCAGAACGGAAGCCGTCGGGCCGGGTACGGGAAGAACCTGCTCGTGCAACTCTCGCAAAAACTTACCGAAGAATTCGGCAGGGGATTTTCTCAGACGAATCTCAAATACATGCGCCAGTTTTATCTCGAATACCGCGAGCCGGTCAGACAAATAGGTCAGACCGCATCTGACAAATCCGCTGTCGTTGTCCGACAGGGATCCCCAATTCGTCAGACAGTGTCTGACCAATTCGGCCAACACGGTACGCTGAGCTGGTCGCACTATGTCTTCCTCATGAATATCGACAACCTGGACGAGCGCCGGTTTTATGAGATAGAATCCGGACAAAACCATTGGTCACTTTCAGAACTGAAACGGCAATTCAACGCCGGGATCTATGAACGGCTCGCACTCAGCCGGGATAAAGATGGGGTAAAATCCCTTGCAGATAACGGGCAGATCGTGGGCAATCCGCAGGACGTGCTTAAAGATCCCTATGTCCTCGAATTTCTCGGGCTCGATGAGAGCACACAATACTCTGAAAGCGATCTCGAATCCGCCATTATAGATAAACTCGAAACCTTCCTCCTGGAACTCGGCAAAGGATTTCTCTTCGAATCCAGGCAGAAACGGTTTACGTTCGACACAGATCACTTCTATGTAGACCTCGTCTTCTATAACCGCATCCTCCGGTGTTATGTGTTGATCGACCTCAAGATTGGAAAACTCACGCATGAAAACCTCGGCCAGATGCAGATGTACGTCAATTATTACAACCGCAACGTGAAGCTCGGCAATGAGAACCCGACGATCGGGATAATTCTCTGTAAAACAAAGAACGATGCACTCGTCAGGCTTACCCTGCCCGAAAATGCAAACGTCTACGCATCCCAGTACCAGCGTTACCTGCCCTCAAAAGAAGAGCTGAAGAAGAAACTCATCGAATGGTCGGAATCTGCTCCCGACACTCAGGACATCGGTTGACCTCTTGTCCTGCCTCTCATTTCCCTCTCCGGCATACCTTTTTCCTACCCCACCTTCCCCTCTATCTCCATAACCTCCTTCAGCACCGCCCCTGAGTGACTGGCCGAGAGCCACTGCGGGAACAGTTCCCGGATCACGCCGACACAGCAGTACGCCACCGTGCCGCAGAACGTGTAGAAGAGGACCCAGGTGAGGAGGGTCGCGTTCGCCATACCATAGAACGCCATGAGACGGGTGAGAATGAGGAGGAGGGCAAAGGCCGCCGTGCCCAGCGCAAGGTACCCGGTGATGGTGAAGAAGGAGAGGCTGCCGGACCGCTGCATATGTGTGTGGTTGACGCTCCCGGATTATAGGTGCTGTGGTGGGGCGGGACACAAAGGGAGTGATGTCCGGCAGCCGGAACCGGTGCGCCGGCATGACCGGGCGGGGACGTAACGTTCAGCGGGTGAGTGACAACCGGAAGGTAAGTCCTGGGATTCCTGTGCCGGGACAGCTCCTTTATACATCCCGCTCCATATAATGAAATACGAGCATGACCGCGATACCCCGCAAATATATCACTGATGCAAAGAACCAGAAGCAGGCGGTGATCCTGGACCTTGCGACCTTCAACAGGATGGAAGCCATTATCGAGGACCATGGTCTTGGCAGGTTCATGGAAGAGGCAGAGGGGGATGAAGTCCTCTCCATCCACGAGGCAAAAAAGCACTATAAAACATTGAAAAAGGCCTGAAATGCCAGCCTGCGGGTACAGGAAAATATTCCTCAGGGATTTGGCACGGGCATTTGCATCCATCTCCACTTTCACACCCTGCAGGGCTGGCACTTAATTAAAAAAGTGCGCACACCGTGGGGATAAGGAATGCGAAGCAGTCATGAAAGCCGAAAAAGACACATTTTCCGCTGGTACTGGCAGGCCCCTGCTTTGCCTGGCAGGCCGGAACGAAAGATGCCCGAAAAGAATCTATGGTATAAAAAACAACAAAAACGCACCTGAGATTATGTCCACATCATCCGGTTCAGTTGATGAGAAGATAGAGAGCCTCCCCCCCGAACTCCGAAAGGAGGCTATTCATTACATCGACGAACTGGTCAGGCGCTCAAAGAGACGGCCCTCCACGCCATGCCGTTGTGTTGCAGAAGGTACCCTTGACGAACTCGGGAAACACTATTCCTCGGTTGACCTCCAGCACAAGGCACATGAATGGCGGGACTGATGTATCTTCTTGACACGAACATCTTTCTCGAATATATCCTCAGGCGGCCACGGGTCAGGGAAGTCAGGGATTTCTTTCAGCGAATCGATCCTTTTGCAATCAGTATATCGGACTTCTCCCTCCATACACTGGGAGTTATTTACACACGGGAGCACAAACCCGATAAATTCCTGGTCTTTGTCAATGAGGACATTCTTGCCAGCGGCATCCGCATCCTTTCGATAGAGCCGGAGCATTTCTCCGGAATTACCGGTGCTGCTGCCCGATTTGATCTGGACTTCGATGATGCTTACCAGTACGCTGTCGCTGAACAGTATAACCTGACGATCATCAGTTATGACCGGGACTTTGACCGGACTCCCAAAGGCAGGAAAGAGCCGAAAGATATACGGTAACGCATTCGCGGGATGAAGGGTCTGCTGATGCATCCAGCCGGGGTCCGGCAATCTCAGGTAGACAGATGATGCCAGGCACCTGAAGAGTTAGTTTTTTTTTAAAAAGGCATGCGTTGCGATGCCGTCCGGCACGGACCAGCCGGGCATCAGTAAAATTGTATGCTGCGCGATATGACGGGGGGGTCCGGGAGTACTGAAAAATTTTTTGGAATTTTTTATTGCTTTCTGATTTTTTTCCCACCGGAGGAACATTTTACGTACCTGCCGGACAGCAACGCATCGGGCCCCGATTGCCACGGATTGCCGCATATCGCCCCGGATTTTCCGGTTTTTCGTTTCATAATAAAAGCCCATTGATAAGCCAGTTCTACATTGGAATGTCAACGGGGCCCCAGCGACCCGGAACGGGAACGGTGTTCCTGCTCCGGTCCGGGAGATATGCGCACACCTCCCGGAAAATCCGACAGGTTTCTCAAAACCTGGAGGGCGTGAAGTATGGCCACACCATTCTTCAAAATCCGACAGGTTTCTCAAAACCTGGAGGACGAGAAGTATGGCTTCACCATTCTTCAAAATCCGACAGGTTTCAAAAAAACCTGGAGGACGAGAAGAATGGCTGCACCATTCTTCGAATTAAACCAGGAGGAGATCCGGAGGATCTCCCCCGAGCAGAAAACAAATCACAGGAGTTGACAACAACATGGCAGACTTCAACCAGAGATCCGTAGTAAAGACCGCGGTCCGCGAACTCGCGACCCCGATCGAGAACGTATCGGCATTCAACACCATCGTCCAGGCAGTCATCACGGACAACCCGCTGGGCTGCGTGGCCTACACGGAGGCCGGGGTCACCCACCAGCCGGTCGAGAAGAGCAAGGAGAATTATGTCGCGAAGATCGTGTACCAGAACGGCGACGGCAAAGCCGTGGGCACCGACTCGTGCAAGTTCGCATCGGTTGCCGGGTTCAATGCCGGCGCCACCGCACTGCTCGCGGACACCGCACTCGCCACTGCACACGGCGGCACCGCGGTCCGCGACAGCGACAGCGAGACCTACGCGGCAACCCTCAAGTGCCGGGACCCGAACGGCGAGATCTACATGATCACGTTCACCCGGGAGCGGGTGAGCCTCACCTCGTACTCGGACGACGCGATCCGCACAAAGGTCGAGACCTGGGCGGACACCGTGGCGGCTCTCGCGTAAGCAGGGCCGGAGGAAACCACTCACAAATTTTTCCGGGTGATAATTTCAGAATGGATCTGATCGCCCCCCTTACGCCAGCCCTGCCCCCGTTGGGGGCGGGGGCGTAGGTGATGCCGCCGGGAGTCGGTGTCCGGGATCTCTCATCAGATTTCCGGAACCGGTAATACGTCGTCATCGCACCCGGGGTTAGCCCACGCGGCTGGGGCGGAGCCCCAATGAGCGTCAGAAATCTTTCGAAATATCTCACAAGAACACCGGCCGGGAAATCCAGCTATCTCGCAAAAATCATCCGGCAAAGGTGATCCGAGAAGCAGGTGGAACCGGGCCACACACACTGTCCCGGTCCTCCCGGCCGTATACTCAAGAACAGGAGGCACACACATCATGGAAACCGAGATCATCACCATCATCCTCGGGGCCGTGCTCCCGGTCTACCCGCTGCTCATCGCCATCTACGGGCGGATGGGCCGGTACGACGAGATCGTGGAGGAGTTCAAACGGCTCCGGGACGAGCACGATGCACTGCGGGAGGCGCTGCATGGACACTGAGACCACGCCGGTCGCAACCGTGACCGGCCTGTACCGCGGCACGTTCGCAGGCCTCGAACCGCTGACAAAAGAGACGCCGCTCACGATGGAGGAAGTCCGGCGGAACCCGGTCTTCTACGAGCTGGAGTTAAACCCGGACGCGGAAGAAGCAGACCTGATCATCGACATCATCTACGACAACATGAGCCCGGTGCAGATGCAGGACCTGACACGGGGCACTGACATCCCGCGGGGGATGCGGTTCTGGCCGGACTGGTTTACGATCCCGCCGTACCGCGAGATGCGGGACGCTGACGGGAGACGGGTGTACCCGCGGGCGCCGGGCGTCCACACGGTCCGGATCCGGACCGCACAGCGCTCACGGGGCGGACCGTCGAGGGCCCGGGACTTCTCGGCAAAGAACCGGGGCTACACGAGCCCGGCGTACGAGCTGACAATCGCCGCAGGAGGCAGCGATGACGAACGATGACGGGGACGAGCCCCCTTAAGGAGGGATGCATGACAACAACACCGGATGCCGGCGGGACCATCTCCCCCGCCCGCATCTTCTGCTTCGGCATCCTGTACGCAATCGGCAGGTTCGACCCGGAGTCCCTTACACCGGCAGAGAAGATCGACTGCGGCGAAGAGCGGGCATGGTTCGGCTTTGGCGAAGTGGTCATGGCGGGGATGCTGTCACTCAGCATCACGGTGCCGGCAGCTGACTGGCTTGCACAAAAGTCCGGGCCGGCACCGTCACTCACCGCTGCAGTGCTCCTCTTCCTGGCACTCTTCGTCTTCCTGCCCAAGCTGATCCGGTACGCAATGCAGGCAGATACTGAGATGGTTATCATAGCCTTCGGAAGGAACGAGCAGGCCAGGAAAGTCTTCTGGACGGTCTTCCTCGCCCTTGCCGGTCTCGTGCTGGCGCAGGTCGCAGAGCCGGGAGTGGTGGAGAAGATAATAAGAGCACTTACGGAGTTGTAGAAAAATGTTCGCGAAAATAAATTTTTTCAAAACATAAATGAAAAAATTTAATATTTGTCAAAAGTATCTCATCAGAGTTGAAATGTTATGAAATACTTCATTGATAATTGCCATCATTGCAGTGAGAAAATTTACCTTGATATTCATCCCCTTACCAAAAAGGATTTACTCACAACTCTCGGCGAAACGTTTAATGTTGAATGTCCGTATTGTCATCAAATTCATGTATGTCTAACTGAAAATATCATGGCTGAAAATGATCAGCCAAATCTTCCCATTGGGATCATTGTCGGTGGTTTTCTTGGCACTTGTTTTGCAGGTCCAGCAGGTGCACTGGGAGCGGGAATTATTGGGGGATTTTTAGGATTCAATGCTGATATCCACGAGGAAAAACTCATTGATAGCTTTAATCATAATCTCGAAATTGAAGAAATTGCAAACCCCTTTTTTATGGATAGATAATTGATGAACGTTTATACAATTGTTGAATCAATCACTTACATCTACTTTCACCATTTTTTTATTATACTTACTATTCTTGTCGGGGGTGTTTTTCTTTACAAAATTATTAGTTTTTGGAAGCATGAAATCTCCTTAAAAAACCCTGATTTGCTGAGAAACACAATTTTAAAATCGTTATTATCGGGTATTGGAGTGTATTCCTCTTTTGCAATTATCCTATGTGGATTGTTTAGTGGGATATATGAGAAGTGGCCTGAGGATTGTCCCCCCCAATATGGTGGAGGATTATTAATTGTCGCGGGATTGATTTTTTTGATCTATGTACTGCAATATGCAGCAGAGTTCATAAAAACCAATATCGAAAAAGTCAAAATCAAATAAAAATTTGGATAATTTGTTATTAAAAGTTATAATCTCAAAGTTTTCTATTTGTTATCGAAATTGAACAATCTCATTCTTTCTCCCCCCTCACCCCGCCGACCGGATCACCATCAGCGGCCGCTTCACGAGCGAGAGGGTCTCCTCGATGATGCTGCCGGCAAGGAACGCGTGCAGGCAGCCTTTGCCTTCAACGCTCATCCAGACCAGCGACACATCCTCCTCCTCGGCAACCCTCGCGATCGTGCGGGCAGGTCTGCCGTGCTCATCACGGACCCGCACCTTCGCCTTCGTGCCGGCAAGGGACGCACGCAGTGCCTCAAGCCGGGCTTCCGCATCCGGCACGGCCCCTGCCCCCTCCGGCCCGGCATGGAGGAGCACGATCTCCCGGACGCCCGGCATCGCACCGGCGCAGGCGATGGCCTTGTGCGAGGTCTCCGCAAAGTCCGTGGGGCAGAGGATCGTGGTAAAGATGTTCCGGCAGAACTTGCTGTGCTCCTTCCCGTTGAAGCGGTCGATGACGCGGTTGGGCATCACGAGCACGTCCGTGCTGCCGGTCCGGCACAGGACCGTTGGCGGGACGCGCCCGAGGAGGATGCCCGCCCGGAAGTTCGTTGCGTACCCGCTGAGGACCACCAGGTCGGCACCGGCATCGGCAGCTGCTGCAAGGATCGTGCCGGCAAGGTCGCGGCCCTGGGCAACCTGCATCGTCACGGCAACCGATGGGTTCAGCGCCAGCAGGTACTGCTTTGCCGCTGCAAGGTACTCTTCCGACTGGTCCCGCACCAGCTTCTCGACAACATGGATCGGGAACGGCCTGACCACGTGGACCAGGTGGATGGCGGCCACATGCGGGAAGCTCGTGAGGCAGTCGAGCTCGTCTTTGGCATGCGAGGAGAAATCGGTAGGGAAGAGGACCGAACTGAACATGGTATCTCCTGCTCCAGCCGGCCGGGCAGCAGGGGGATACCCCGTGCCGGCACGGTTGTACCTGTGTGAAATGAAGCTGATGGCGGTATTTAATGCTATGCCCGGCAGGATGACCTGCGGCTGCCCTCACTCATCGGGCGGTTCCCGCTCCCAGCCATCGAACCCGATCGCCAGGTGCGCGATGGCATTGCCTTCAGCACAGGCATCCGGGCCGGGGACCGCACGGTACTCTGCAATCCAGCACCGGGTGAGATGGTACGCGAACGCGACCCTGCCCTCCTCATCGCGCACCTCAACGCTCAGCGGCCGCTTGTACTCGGGGAGCAGCGAGCCTTTGCCCGTTGCCGGGCCATAACAGCGGACCATGGCGACCCACTGGCCGAAGCTGAGGTCACAGGTGATCCCGTTCTCAAGGCTGATGAAATACGGCGTTCCCTGCCCCTCCGGCCCGATGGCCGGGGGAGGCGAGCCGCTCTTCCGGTACCCGGCAGCATCCGATCGCTTCGGGAACGCGGAGGCCGCGGAGAAGCCGGCCACGGTGCGGCCGTTCAGCATGAGCCGGTACCGAAAGCCCGCATAGGGGTCTTCATTCAGGGACATGGCAGTTCCACGCCCGATCTCTGTCACATGAGACGATGAGGGTTTCGATTGTACCAGTGGCGGGTCATGCCATCCCCCACCGGGATGCAATGCCGGCACTCCTTCGGGTCCCGGAAGTATCATCCCGATCGTCTGTATTACCGGTCATAAAAAAATTGGAGGAGAAGATGAGGGAGGGGTCCCCTCCCCGCGATCAGTTTTTGCCGGATGCGAGCATCGCCTCGAGCTCGCTGATGAGGCTCGCGATGATATCGTCCCGGGACTTCTGCTGGTCCTGCGGCAGTGCGCCCTGCCCGGTGCCGGCGGGCTGCGGGGTCCCGGCCTGGCCGGTCGCGGGTGCCGGCCCGTTCATCGTCCGGTTGCCCTCAGGGGCAGGGGTGGTCTCGTTCCATCCCACGCCTCCCGGCGGCTGGCCTCCGGTCATGTTGCCCGGAAACCCGTCATGTCCCATCGTCATGGTGGCGTCAAAGGGGCGGGCGGTCAGGTTGCCCGGGATGCCGTCATGATCGCGGGGCATGGTCCGGTTGCTGTCGAACCCGGTGTCCATCCGGTCGCCCGCCATCTCCCCGGGGACCCCGCCGGCCTGCGTCATGGTGCCGGGGAGATCGCCGGGCGGGCGGCCCATGGTCGTGTTGCCCTGCATCATCCCGCGGCCACCCTGGCCTGCGGTGTTCCCGGCGCCGGCGGATTGTCCGGCATCACCGGACGGGGCTGGTCCCGCGGCATTACCGTTGCCGCCGGCCTGCCCGGCATTGCCGGTCATCTGCCTGCCATTATCCGATTGCACGGCACTGCCGGCCGGCTGTCCGCTGTCGCTCCCCTGCCCGGTACCGGCAGACGGGGCCTGCATCCGGCCTCCCGCCTGCCCCCCGGGGCCCTGTACCATCCCGGTATCCTGGCCGGCAGCAAGCGCCGGCACCGCGATGACTGCGGCCATGCAGATGCATGCTGCCAAGATAACGAGCGGTCGTTTTGTGGTTGTCATGGTCTGGTTATACCTCCGTTGTTGCAGCTGCGGTCACGCGCTGCACGGCTCCTCACATCCGCTCAGGGGATTATATATTGTGTTCATCGCGGCCGGCGAATACTTGCCCGTCCGGCTCCATTCAACCAACCTGCCGGTTAGCTCAATGCCCGGCGGTGGCCGGAAAATCGTGGCCGGGGCCACAAAAAAGGGGTGCCGGTTACGGCTTTGTCGCCCAGAGCCCGTGCACGTTGCAGAAGATCCGGACCTTCTTCACCGTGCCGGTCTTCGGGAGGACAAACTCCATCTCCGGTTTCTGGCCGGGGTAAAGGTTCCCGACCAGGAGGAATGTATCCCCGATAACCTCGATCCCTTTGATGAAGTGCTCCTTCTCCATCGGGTGGGGGATCGAGCCGATCTTCACCCGAAGCCCGCCCGGGACCTTCTCGACCACCGGCAGGTGCTTCTCCTTTCCCGCCTCGGTCGATTTCTCATCAAGCCGGACCATCGGTTTCCCGCAGCAGGAAAGCTCCCCGTCTCCGTCCTGGATGGCGAGGACCATCTTCCGGCAGGACTCGCATTTATACATCTCCATCATGAGTATGCCTCTGGTGAGAATAGCGCCACCATGATAATATACGTATGGGACGTGCCGGTCACGCGGCAGCGGGGATGCGGTGCGTGGTCTTCAGGGCCCGCCGCGCCCCGGTTAACCTTTTGTCTGCCGCCGCCGATAGAACACCATGGACGTCCAGCAGCTCTACACCACCTTCACGCACCCGCGGGTGATCACCAGCATGCTCATCCTCGGGATCGTGCTCGGCATCGTCCTCTCGCTCTTCGTGCAGCACTTTGCCGGCCAGTGGTGGATGCCCACGGCCTTTGTCGGCATATGCCTCGTGGTGGCGGTCGGGTACATGTACTGGCTCGACCGGCAGGAGCTGCGGGACGACTGATGGCGGCCGGCATGATCCTGCAGGGCCGTGCCCGGCAGCGATGCCAATCGCAAAAGAAAAATATCCCGGGTCCCATATCTCTCCCTGATCATCATGGCATTTGAGTGGGACCCGATCCTCTTTGTCAACCTCGTCCTGTGCATCATCATCGTGGCGCTCGGCATCCGCTGCTGGCGGCGGGGCGGTGAGACGCTCCCGCTCTATATCGCCGGTGCCTTCGGGCTCTTCGGCATCTCGCATGCCGCAACCCTCCTCGGGTTCAAGCTCCCCCTGACCATCCCGCTCATCATCATCCGCGCCCTGGCGTACGTCCTTGTCATCTACGCGCTCATCCTGCACCTGCGCACGAGCGTCATCAACACCGAGGCAAAAGAGGCATGGGCGGACTTCTTCCGGGAAGAGAGCCGCCCGGACAAGGACCAGAAGCAGTGAGACGGGAAAACTTCCGGGAACGTATTGAAAAATTTTGCTCTGTAGAAATCATTGAAAATTATTGACGCTCTCGGGGGTGTCGAATCTCATCAGAGATGAGACTGGAGAAGAACGCGATAGCGTTCTTCGACTTTCATGATTCTGCAGTCGAAGATTTCCCCAAGAAATCTTCTCCTCCTCCTGGTTCTTTGAACCAGTC